>ERZ1740067.1755-NODE-1755-length-14348-cov-5.681173_pt1 | contig 14348 bp, 5 predicted proteins | sample MGYA00581736_ERZ1740067 | MGnify/ENA primary metagenome ERZ1740067 (study PRJEB43018, sample SAMN04849236) | marine metagenome | isolation source: floating plastic debris | place: Pacific Ocean | collected 2008-08-27 | study: EMG produced TPA metagenomics... | reverse complement strand
GAAGGTGATGCGGGGCAGGGTGATTCCTCGGGTCTGGCAGACCTGGCGGACGGCGACCCTTGGTCGTCCGCGAGGGTCGGGGGTCAGCCCGACGTGCGGAGGGTACTGCGCGGAGCGGACCTCGGCGAGCGATGTCGTCGTTTGGTGAGGCCGATGGGTCGTTAGTGGACCTGAGAAGTGACAACGCCCCGCCCGATGACTAGTCGGTGGGGCGTTGTCGTTGTCCGGCGCCGGAGTCTGCTGGCTCCTGCGTTCGGGAGGATCAGCCCGAGGAATCGGGAGCTGATCCAGAGCGGGTGACCGGAGTCGAACCGGCGACATTCAGCTTGGGAAGCAACCCGCAATCCATTGTCGCAACCAGGACTATGTGCGATACCGTGTGAAATACTACGACGCGATGTGCGTCGATGTAACACCTGACAACAGCTTTACTGAATCGCATGCGATCACGTCGATTTGCGTAGTGATGTTGTCAATGACCGGATCACTACGCGGCGGCACAAGGCCACGGCCCACGCGCCAGCTACTCACTGCCCGCCGCCTCGTCATCTGACACAGGCTGCAATCGCGCAAGGACGATCATCGCGACCTGCTCGCCCACCTCGCGCCCTCGCACATCATCAAACCACGGGTGAATCCCGCCCCAGAGCCTGCTCCGCCCTGCCTGCTCAACCAGCTCGTCGAAACGCTCGGCACTGAGCACGACGTCGTAAAACGGCCCAACCTCGAACTCAAGAAACACGCCGGCATCCGCGCGCACCTCGACAGGACCGCCCGGGATCACCTCGCCGAAGAACGCCTCCAACACGGTCGCGCCCGCAGCACTCGATGTGCTGTGCCCAGAGACATAACCGCCGAAGGCCGGCGTGACGAAGTCCTCGTCTTGGTACGGCAACCACGCGGTCGCGGGGATCCAGCCCACGCCAGAGGCATCGTGGCCGTCACGCCCACGGTTGCCACGCCACGAACGCACCGCGACCTCGCCGCGTCGATCCGCCAGGTGCGCGTGCCGCTCGCCCGGTGCAGACGACACTTCGGTGACCAGCTCGACAAGCCCGGGGACCAACGGCAGGCCAAGCTTGTGGTAGCCCGGCATGGACGGATCGGAAGACTGCCCGAGCCCGCCCATGTGGCGGATGAGCGAGATCGGCCGCACGCTGTCGTAGTACCGCTTGATGTCCCAGCAGGCGATCGCCGCGTCGTGCAGGCTCGCGTTGAGCGCGAGGAAGAGCTCGATCTCGCGCCGGAGGTCCTTCCCCGGGTCGCCGCTTGGTTCGGCGTGATGCAGCGCTGTCGCCGCGATCAGGTTCCACCGCCCCACGGGCGTCTCCGTGCTGGCTCCTCCCTCCCAGTACTCGGCGAGCACGCGGCCGACGTCGGCATCCTCGGGGGCTTCGGCCGTGTCGGTGCCGTCAAGCCGGCTGCTGAGCAGGATGAGCTCGACGAGCGACGCCGAGAGCGCCGCGTGGTCATCGAGCTTCAAGCGTGGTGGCGGGCCGGGATCGAGATACGGTCGCGATGGATCGTCCTTGCTGATCGCGAAGGGCCGCACGCGGCCCCAGTGCGGCGTGACCCACTCCTGCGTCCTGCCCTCCACGATGATCGGCTGCCAGCGATCGGGGTCGGTGAGCACCGTGCCCTCGGCATCGGGATCGAGCGCGGCGTTGGCGGGGGTGTAGCCGGTCGTGTCGTCGTACTCGGCGGCCTCGTTCGAGCCGTCGTCCATGGCATCGGCGAGGATGCGGCGTGCGATCCGCTGGCCGAGCTCCGCTGCGCGTGCGTCGTCGCCTTCCAGTGTCGCGAGCAGGCCGTCGTCGCGCAGCGCGTGCTCAAACTTCAGCACCGCGAGGCCGTCCCGATTCGTCCTGGGGTACCGCGCCTTCAGCACCTCGATCGCCGCGTGCCCGAGGGCGATGCGCTGCAGGCGCTCACGCTGCTGGTCATCCTCCGGGATCAGAGCACAGGCCTCGTCGGCCAAGACGCCGACGTCGTCGGGCTCCAATGCCGCCCACGCGTCGTGCATCGCCGCGGACACATGGAAGAGCGTCCGGGCCTGCACAGTCGGCCAGGGTTGGTCGCGCGAGATCAGCCGCAGCTGGGCCTCGATCCAATACGAGGGGCCTGTGTCCGACCACGCGTCGCCGCGTGCCGGCAGCGCCGCGACCGCGAGGGCGATCAGTGTCGCCAGGACGGCTCGCGTCATGGAGCACCAACGGGCGTGATCTCCTCGATCGGCTTTGCCTCGCGGCCCATCTGCTGGGCGACCAGCGCGAAGTCCTGTGCACTGACGATGCCATTGCCGTCAAGATCGCCGGCTGGATCGCCGGAATGCACGAGGCGGATCGCCTCGATCAGATCGGCTTCGTCCACACGGCCATCGCGGGTGACATCGCCAGACAGGGTCTCAACGAGCGACACGCGGACAGCGACCTGAGTGGCAACGCCTTGGCTATCCACGGCATCCAAGATCGCTCGGCCATCAATTAGCACACTGTGGACGCCCGTCAATGTGACGCCGGCGAAATCAGCTTCGCGGGCGTTCAGATCGACGAGCCCGCTCTCAGCAGTCCACGCCACGGCGCGGGTCGTCTCACCGGTAGACGCCTCACCCAGCACGATGTTTCCACCGAGCCAGTGTGTGGCTCGGCTACTGACGCCGTCGAGCGTACCGATGCTGGCAATGGTGCCGCTGGCGTACTCCCACACGAAACCCTCGACACGACCGTCAGCAGTGTCACTCACGCCGACAATGTCGCCTCGACCATTGATGGCGAGGCCGCGGGATGTCGGGCCGCCGAGTGTCGGGAGAAAGCGACGCCTGCCATCGGATTCGACGATGGCAGTGCGCGGGACGCCGAGGCTCGGATCGACGGCGGTTATTACCCGCCGGCCACGGTGCCTTGAGGAGGTTCGAGCTGTATCCATCGGATCGGCGAATGCTCGATCGTGATCAGCAAGTGTGACTCTGACCGAACGCTGGGAGCCCAATGACTCTTGCCGCATCTGCCTCGTACCCGCGCAAACTCGCTTCAACGGATGCGGCCATAGCCGCTCGCTGCTGCTGACGATCGAAGGCACAGCGTCGCGGTTCCGCGGCACACCTTGTTGGCGTTGTGCGGGGACACGCGGCGAAGACATAGCTTCTCGCGTTCCGCCTAGCTTATTCAGCAAAATGCTTACCGAGTCTCCTTGTTCATTCGCAACTGCAACATCAGCAAAACCGTCGTCATTAAAATCTTCAACTGCCGCAGCGACCGGTCCGTTACCCGCCGCGAAATCTCGATCCTGGGCGAACGAGCCGTCTCCGTTGCCAAGAAAGAGCTCTACGCCGTCAGCCAGAGTGTCCACAACGAGGACATCACTATTGCCGTCGTCGTTTGCATCGAGGCTTACTACCCACGTCCCAGATCCGTTCAGGGGAACAAAGTCGCCCTCGACAAAGGCCCCATCGCCAGAGCCGACCAGCACTCGCAGCCCGTTCCGGACGATCGCTACCAGATCTGGCCAGCCGTCATTGTTGGCGTCTGTAATTGTGAACTCGGCTCCCAGGTTCCGCACGCCGAAGGGAATTGCGGGCTCCAGTTGATTGCCGCTAGACCCGAGAAACACGAGCACGTCGTCATTCGTAGTGTCGATCACAACCACGTCCGCGACGCCATCCACATTTACATCTGCTGTCTGAACTCCCCACGGATTGCCGTTGATCGCATAGTCAGTTGCCGGTCCGAACGTACCGTCACCGACGCCGGATAGCACGGAAACAGTTCTACTCGCATTGTTCGCGACGGACGCATCGAGACTGCCGTCACCATCAAAGTCAGCAATCACCAGCCTTCGAGGATTAATGCCAGTGGAATAGTCAGCCTGTGCCGCGAACGCCCCAAGACCATCGTTAAGCAAGACGCTGACTCCGCCGCCGGCCGACCCCTGCGAGAACAGCACCAGCACATCCGAGTCACCATCATTGTCGATATCGGACAAGGCGATGTCGTACGGATCGTTGCCAACGGGAATATCGATCCCCTCGGAGAACTCTCCTGGACCAACCGCTCGTAAAACTGTGATGCTGTCGTCCAGCCGGTTCGCCACGACTAGGTCCGGGCGGGAATCGCCATCGATGTCTCCGCTTGCCACCGCAGACGGCAAATCGCCAGTCTGAACCTCTGGATTCGCAGTAGCAAGACCGCCGTCCGTCGATCCGAGAAGCATCGTGACGCGGCTGCTGCCTTGATTCACTACTGCCGCGTCAGGCAACCCATCTCGCGTAAAATCTGAAATCGCAATGCCAGCCGGCCCATCCCCGGCTGCAAGTCTATATGGACTCATAAACATGCCGTCTCCGAGGCCGGCAAGCACACGGACTTCATCATCGCCGTTCGCCACGACCAGATCAAGCGTCCCATCTCCATCGACATCGGCGAGTTGCGAGCTACGAGGGCTCGGCCCCACAGACACACGGTTGGAGATATTGAACGACCCACCGCCCATCCCAAGCAGAATGCTTGCGTCGTTGTCTCTCGCGTTGGTAACGACAAGTTCAACGAACCCATCACCATTCAAGTCTCCGGCGACGATGCTCGACGGATCACGGCCCGTAGCTATAGGGGGCACAGATTGAAAACCCCCATCGAGGCCCTGCAACAGCACACTGACGCTCCCCGACGCTTCATTCGACACGGCGAGATCGGTCATCCCGTTCTGATCGAAGTCCCCAAACGCGATGCCAGAAGGCTCTAGACCCACCGGCAGCCGATCACCGGCGACGAAGCTACCATCGCCGACACTGCGAAGCACGCTGAGATCATCGCTAAACCAATTTGCAACGATCAAGTCCAATGAACCGTCGCGGTCGATGTCAACTGCAGCGAGCGCACGCGGAAACGTACCAGTCGGGTATCTCTGGTCGCCGGACAAGCCACCACCCACCGTGCCAAGCCGCACGCTCACTGAGTTGTTTTGGTTGTTGCTGACTGCAACATCCGCGACACCGTCGCCATTGAAATCGCCCGAAACGACGCGCCACGGAAACCTACCCGTCGCATAGCGGACTTCCGCCTCAAACGTCCCGTCACCACGTCCAAGCAGCAGGCTGAAGTCGTCATCATCGCGGTTCGTGACAACCAGGTCAAAGTGGCCGTCATCGTTAAAGTCTGCCCAGGCGATACCTTCCGGCTCCTCGCCCACCGGGCTTGTCGTTCCGGGAAACAATGGGCCATCAAATACTGGTCGAAGTTGCAGCACGCCACAGTCGGAGAGGCCGTCAGCGACGATGTGCACTGGACCACTCGACGTCTCGGCAAAACCCGGAAACGTTGCTTGCACCGAGAGTGCGACCGCGTCTGCCGGCAGGTCAATCGCCGATACAAACTGACCGCGGACATCGGTTTGTGCGAGGACGCCGTAGCCGATCGACGAAATGACAGCGCCATCCGCGGGCGAACCATCCGGCAAAAGGACAGTTCCAACGAGCTGGGTCATGACGCTCGACGACACGACGTCAATGCGTAGCGACGAAGTTGCCCCTTCATTCGTCGCGGTAACAAACGCGGTCCCGGGGCGGAGGCCAACAACCAAGCCGGCCTCATCAACCGCCACATCCGTGTCGTCGCTCGCGATGTAGCTTGTCCCCAGCGCTCTGAGCGAGACATCGACGCTGCTTGCCATCGGAAACTCGGCTTCGGCAACCAGCTGTAGAGACTGGCCGACATCGATCACGCCCGCGGGCCGGAGCAACTCGATGCGAAGCGGAGACGGCGCGGGCGAGTCGGAGAACACTCCAGGCCCCGGCTCAACTTGGCCGTTATCGGGCAGATCGAAAAAGTCGCTCGTCCAGTACCGATCACGGCCCTTGGCCCTGACCTGACCCCGAATACGGGCAACGCCGGGTCCGGCCGGAACGCGAAGCGAGTACGAGCCTCCGGTCCCTACATCCGCATCGCGGCCCAGTGTTGACACGATCCACCCATCACTGAGCACGTCAGGCGGTGGCGGCTGAGAGCCCCAAACAACCTCGCCGTCAGTCAGGAGTCCATCCAACGAGAGCGGATCGAACGGATCAGCGTTCGCAAGGAACTCCGTGGCATTCACGAGCTCGTCGCCGTCATAGTCCAAATACGCATCGGTCGGGTTTGTGTCGTCGAGTCCGTTTTCAAGCTCCCAGCGGTCATCGATGCCGTCACGGTCGTCGTCTGGAAACGGGGGCTCAATACCGATGGCATCTTCGCGCACGCCGAGGAACACGTCCGTTCCCCTGTCGGTACAGTCGTCGCAGTCTGCTCGTGACCTGCGGAAAGCCCGGTCCCCAAACGAGGTTCTCACTCCTCGAAGGTTGGTGTACGCCCTATCGGCGCACTCAAGCTGAGCCCCCAGGTTGCACGACAAGCCCGAAATGCTGTCGCACGCTGCAAGAAGGTTTTGATAAAAACTCAAGTCGCAGACGGACTTGGATGGACCGCCACAAGTTGTATAGCAAATGTCATGCTCGTCGCACCCCGCTGTCTTGAACGACACATCCACGCACTCCCCGACTCCTCCGCAACCTCCTATCACAACACTGGCGAGCACGCCGCCTGGTACGCATCGAAAGCCGTTGATGTCTGGCGACAACGTGCAGCCATTGCTCGTGGGATCGGGGCATTCCTTCAACTCAGTTTCTGGCGGCGGCGGGGGCGCGGCCCCGCCCCATCCCGCGACCGTGATCCCCGACCCGGCCTCCGACACGATCACCGACCCATCGGCCGATACCCGCCCCGTTCCCATCGTCTCAAACGCCGCGACATCGTTGTTCCACTGCAGGATCTCCGCGATCGACCCCGCCGCCAGCCCAGTGATGTTCGGCAGCGTCACCTCGATTGGCGGATCAAACTCCGCGTTCTTCGGTTGCAGCGTCCACGCAAACGGGTACGCGTTGCCGTCGGGCAGCGCCATCGGCACCTCGTCGAAGTGCACCTGGTTCAGCCGCAGCACCTCGGGATCGGCCGGCGTTGGCCGCGTGCCGTCCTCGCGCGTCATCGAGCCCGCCTTGACCAGAAACTCCAGGCCCTCGATACCCGCGACGGTCAGCACCACATCCTCGGTGCCGTCGTAGAAGACTTCATTCGCCGGGTCGAGCTCCGGCAGCCACACCGGATCCTGCAGCCCGTTGGCCGCGCCCTCGACCAGCACGATGTCGTAGCCCACGTACGGGAAGGTCCATTCGCGTTCGATCGGCTCACCGTCTAGCGACGTCGCAAACACGCCCGACACCAGTACCTTGGCCGGCCCGCCGGGCAGCTCGTCGTTGAGCGCGTCGGCGGGCAGCACGCTCGCATCGAATGCGAATCGTCCTTCGACATCCGACTCGACCGGGCCCAGGATCACCGTGTCCGGCCCGCTGGCAAAGTCGAGCGTCACCGTCATCGTCGCCAGCGCCCCGCCGATCGGGCGGTTCGCGTTGTCGAGCACGATCCCTGCCAGCGTCGTCGGCTGGCCCTCGACGCGCGCCACGCCCGTTGAAGCAAAGACCGCCGGCAGCCCAGGGTTCCCGTCAAAGGTCGCCTCGACTTCATTGCGCCCCGCGTCATCCCCGAGCACAAACACCGTCTCCGCCCGGCCATCGTTGCCCGTCAGCACCGTTGCCGTGCTGTCGCCGCCTGTAAATGACCCGCCGCCCTGGGCGACAGAGAAGACCACCGGTACGCCAGCGACCGGGTTGCCCGCATCGCCATCGTTCACGTACGCGATCAGTGGCTGCGCGAGCGGTGTGCCCACCTCGCCGCGCTGGTTGTTCATGTCGCCGACGAGGATGCGCGAGGCCGGCGCGCGCTCACCCGTCGCGCAGAAGTACGCCGTACCCACCAGACCGTTACTCACCACACGGACACGGTTGGCGGCGGCACCCGCCGTGCTGCCCAAGCCCCAGTACGCGCGGGCGATGCCCTGGCTGTCGGTGAAGACCTGCACACGCGGGCCGCCGGTGGTGGTCTCGCCGGGCGCTTCGGCAAGCCGGCCGTCGTTGCGCTCGATGTCGAAGGTCACGACCTTGCCCACCATCGGCATGCCGTCGGGCCGCGTGAGCTTCACCGACAGTGGCATGACGAGCTCGCCCAGCACCGGCCCGGCCTGGCCGTCGCCGCCGACCACCTCGATTATCGGCGTGCCCTGGGGCACCTCGACGCGTGTCACTATCTGCGATCGGCTGCGTGAGTTGCCGAGCATGTCGGTCGCAACGATCGTGATCTGCTGGGAGCCCATGGTCAGGGGGACGCCCATGGCGACAAACGTGCCGTTGTTGCCGCCGGTCGAGCTGACCTCGGCGGGCAGGCCGTTGACTGTCACCGTGATGCCCATCGCGCCCGAGAGCGCATCGCCCACCCGGCCGAGCACCGTGACGGCGTCGGTCGTGATGTCCTGGCCCAGGGCGGGGAAGTCGATATTGATCATCGGGCCGGAGGTATCCCGCGTGATCTTCGCGGTCGCCGCCGACGACGCCGTGCCGCACTCGGAGAGTGCGCTGACCGAGACCGTGTGCACAAAGTCCGTCGGCAGCTCGACATCGACGCTGAACCGATCGCCGACCACGTCCGCGACGTAGACATCCTCCGGGCCGACGACCCGCACCTGGGCCGCGCCCATCGCCGTGCCGGTGAGCGTGACGATCTCTTGGGTGACCAGCACCGGGTACGCGTCGAGCACGGGCACGGGCGTCGGGCGGATTCCACTGAGCACGGGCGTGGTGGCGGGCCGCACCGCCAGCCCGCCGAAGGCGTCGGCGACGGCGTTGGACAGGCGCACGCGGTAGCGATCGCATCGCGCGGGCGGCGCGTCAAAGCCAAACACCATGGTCTGACCGTCGGCGTCGATGGCGACGCGATCGGGGACGAGCAGGTCGTCCGCATCGCTGATCAGGTGGAGATCGCGGGGCTCGATCCGCACGATCGGCTCGCTGTACCGCACTCGTACTTCGGCAAGATCGGCCAGAATCGCCTTGGTCGGATCGGGCGTGATCGACTCGACGACCGGGGCTGGGCCGACATCCGTTGGCAGCGACGTGCCCTGGCCATTGGCCCAGATCGCCACGTCCAGCACATTCACGAAGCCGTCGCCGTTGAGATCGGCCCGCGGATCGAAGCTGGCGTCGCCCTGGCCCTGCCCGAGCATCGTCTGCACGATCGCCGCTTCGTCTTGGTGCACCTCACCTTGGCGTTCTGCAGCGCCGCGCAGCACGCGGTAACGCAGCACGGCCCGGCCGCCCTGGATGCCGTCGCCCGAGGGAAGGCTCGGCGCAGCAGCGGAAGCCAACTCGCCGTCGAGCGGGTTGCCGGCACTGTCGGTGATGCTGTAGTCCACAACGACCGTCACGACATCGGCAAAGACGGGCTCTACGAGCTCGACGGTCAGCACGCGCGTGTCGGGATCAAAAACGACGCCTGAAATCGCCAGGTCATCGCCCAGCACACCCCAGACGCGGACCGCGCCGGCTGGGACCACGACCACCTCGTCGAAGCCGATGTCGATCGAGCGCAGGCCGTTGCCATCGACCACCTGCGCCGAGGGTGCGGGCGTGATGCGGTCGAGCCGGGGCGGCGTCTCGTCGGCGTTGCCGTCGCCTGGCTCACGCGAGTCTCGCGGATCGGCAGGATTCACCGTTGCGGGAAACGACGTGCCGGTCGGACGCGGGTCGAGGCGCGGCTGCGATGCGTGTGCAACGGAAAAAGACACGGCAATGGCCACGGCGGCCATCAGGCGAAGCAACGGCATGAGCGGATCCCCTCTGCTCGAAAGCGAAGGAGCCCAAAGTACCGCTTCGCAACGGCGAGCGTCAAGACACAACCCGTCGCGATAGCTAGTAGACGTTCACTTGGGGGAGTTCTTAGCGCGGCGCTGGCTCAGCCTCGGCGGCGACGCGTCAGCACCGCGACGCTGAGGACCGCGGCCGCCGTGGCCGGAGCGGGGATCACACGCAGTGTGACCGGCACGCTCACGAAGTCCACGGGAAATCCCGCGGCATCGGAGAGGGCCGAGCCCGGGCCGAGGTCGAAGACAAAGTCGCCGAGCGCGTCCTCATCGATTGTGAAGACGATCTCGGCGAGCATGTCGTTGACGCCCTCGACGCTTTCGACGGTCGAGAAGTCGGCGGTGTTGGTCGAGATGAAGACGCCATCGTCGGCGGCGGGCTGGATCGTCGTGAAGACCGGATCAAGCAGCTTGCCCGCGGCCGTGATGAGGTTGCGGGGGCCTTCCAAGCTGCTGGCGGAGGCGTCCGCCACAACCATGCCCGCATCGCCCGAGACGCGGCCGAAGGCGAGCGAATAGCCGAATAGTGGCTCGGCGGTGTCCTCCAGCATCAGCCTCACGCTGATCTGGGAGCCAGGCGTAGCAGTAATCAGATCCTCGTGTGGAAGGATCGTGCCCGCGGATGTCAGGTTGGCGCAGACGGACACGGACAACAGCGTGACAACAGCGAGAGCGGCTTGGTCGTCCGTTTTCATTGATCCAACATGCCACCGGATTGGGATTCGGCAAGCAAAGACGTCATGGAAGCGACAGAGATCGCGTTGGTTCGCGGCGTCGCCGCGCGTCGTCCCTAGATGCGGCAGGCGTGTCCGGAGGGGAAAGGACCGCAACGAAGCGCCTCGCTTTGGTCGCAGGGACATGCAGTCGCACGCATGTTTGCGATCCAGCACTACGCCGGAGCGCCGCGAGTGGGTGGCCGAGCGTGGAAAACGCGCCGCAACAACAAGGGCCGTGTCCCGCCCCCGCGCGGCGAGAAGCAGCTGCTTCGACCCAACTTTCTCTCACTCAACTCTACTGGAAGTTGAGCGTCGAACTCGGGCCCAGCCAGTGCTGAACCGGCGATACTCACCGTGGCACCAGTGACCGCGAGGATCTTCGTCCCGAATCTCTTTCGGCCGAAGCCCCGCACCATCGAATTCGACCGCCGCGGACCTAAACGCCGCCGGCCTTTAACCACCCACTCACCAAGCACACATCGCCGCCGATCGTTTGCAGACGTTCGCGGCGGCGATGGTGGAGGTATACCGATGACAAGTGTACGCAAGCGGCGACAGCCGCTCGACATTCAGTTCGGCCAGCGTGTCGATCTATCAACGATCGATCGACTATGCACCGAGTGGACTGGCAGCACAGGAAGCGCCAAAGCCGTCTTCGCCAAGATCGCGCGCCGAGCGGACTACGACAAGTGGGACTGCTATCCAGCGCAGAGGACAATCGCGAAAGATGCCGGGGTCGGCGTATCGACGGTCATTCGCGCGATCCGCAAGCTCAAGACACTTGGCGTGCTCGAAGTGTTGAGTGTCGGAACCGGCCGCGATCCAACCACATACCGCGTTCGATTTGATCGAATTGCCGCTGACATCGCCGGCAGCACATTGGCCACGCATACCGGTCAAGATGACCGGTGTACGCCACCACCGCGACGGGTCAGCCCCGTCACTGTGAAGGGCAAACAGTTCCAAGAGAACAAACCAGAGGCAACAGCAGCTGCTGCTGAAGCGCTCGCTGGTTTTGAAACCACCCTCGCGACGGACGAGTTAGCGGAGGCCGTGCGCAACGTGTGTGGCTCAGACTCGAAAGCCGTGGTTGCAGCTGCGATGACTGACCACGTACGAGCCTGGTACGCGATCGAGCGAGTTCAAGCCAACCCGGACCGTTACGATAACCCTTCCGGGTGGATCTTGATGACCATCCGCGACCAGTATGACGTTCCCGACGACTACGTCACACCGCCAGACCGACGAGCGAAGCGGCAAGTTCGAAGCGACGCGGAGGCCACGGCGCGCGAAGCCAAGCTGGTTGAGCAACGCGAAGCAGAACTCCGAGCACGCACAGAAGCCGATCTCGATATCAGGCGCATGGGGTTCTTGGCCCGCCAACCTCGCGACGCTGTTCAGGCAGCCGTGCGGCTTGTGTCAGATCGCAAGGACGTTCCGTTCAACGACGTTTCCGCAGACATGGTGCTGTCGGATGAGCGGGCTAGCTCGCGTCATGTCCGAGTGTTGGTCGCCGAAGAGCTGGGCTTCGATAGCGCCAGCACTGCTCCCGAGGCGTCGCAGGCAGAACCGGCCCCAACTGCCGACACACACGGCCACGCCGCTGCGCTCACCCCGTCACCGCCGCCACCTCGACCGCCCGCATGCGAGGATGTGCTGCATCCATCTGCCTGCGCCACTTCGACCCAGGTGTACGGCAAGGCGTTTTCGACTGCGAATGGAGGATGGGCCGCGGCACGCGACCGGAACCAGCAAAAACACCGGCAACCTTGGTTCGTTGTAACCGCAGGCAACACTTGATGAGATGGTCATAGCCAGGGGCCCGGATAGTCTGTCGCCATGAGCGACGAGGACGACACCATCGGCACGAGCGGCGGTGAAGGTGAGCGCGGGCCGCTCGACGATCTCGGCGAGACCACCGCGCCGGCGACGTCTCCCGATCCCGCGACGGCTCAAACACGCAGCACCGACCTGTACCAAACCGGCGATCGGATCGGCCATTTCGTTATCCGCCAGACCCTCGGCGAGGGCGGCTTCGGCGTGGTCTACCAGGCCGAGCAGACCGAGCCCGTGCGGCGCATGGTCGCGCTCAAAGTCATCAAGCCGGGCATGGACTCCCGCGCGGTCATCGCACGCTTCAAGGCCGAGCGGCAGGCCTTGGCGGTCATGGACCACCCGTGCGTCGCCAAGGTGCTCGACGGCGGCGTCTCCGAGCAAGGCCGACCCTGGTTCGCGATGGAACTCGTGCGGGGCATGCCCATCACCGGCCACTGCGACCGCCACCGCCTCTCGCTCGCGGATCGGCTGGAGCTGTTTATCCGCGTGTGTGAGGCCGTGCAGCATGCGCACGCCAAGGGCGTGATCCACCGCGACCTCAAGCCAAGCAACATCCTGGTCGAGTACGAGGATGGCAAGTCCACGCCCAAGGTCATCGACTTCGGCGTAGCCAAAGCGCTCAACCAGAAGCTGACCGAGGCGACGATCTTCACCGAGCAGGGCCAGCTCATCGGCACGCCCGAATACATGAGCCCCGAGCAGGCGGAGATGGGCGCGCAGGACATCGACACACGCAGCGATGTGTACTCGCTGGGCGTGATTCTGTATGAGTTGCTCGCGGGCTCGCGTCCCTTCGAGGCCGGGACGCTGCGCAAGGCGGGCCTGGCCGAGATCCAGCGGATCATCCGCGAGGTCGAGCCGCCCAAGCCCAGCACGCGGCTCGCCTCGATCGCGTCACATGCGGGTGATCCTTCAACCGCGACGCGCGTGGCCGAGTCACGACGCACCGAGCTGCGCTCGCTTACGGGCACGCTGCGGCGCGATCTGGACTGGGTCGTGATGAAGTGCTTGGAGAAGGACCGTTCCCGGCGGTACGACACGGCGAGCGCGGTGGGCGATGAGCTAGGCCGATTCCTAGCAAATCAGCCGGTGCTCGCCGGGCCGCCGAGCGTGGGGTATCGGGCGAGCAAGTTTGTGCGACGGAATCGGCAAGCCGCGGTCGCGACGTTCATCGTCGCAGCGGTGCTCGTTGCAGCGACGCTAGTGAGCGGTTGGTACGCGGTGACAGCACACCGCGAGCGCAGACGCGCACTGGAGGCGATCGTCGTACAGCAAGCTGCCCAAGCCGAGGCGGCAGCGTCGCGTGCCCAACGAGACGATTTAGTCGCACAGTTGTTGCAGTCGGCCGCCGACGGCGACACACGTGACCTCAGGCTCGTCCGGAGCACGTTTGAAGCAATCGGCACCGAACACTCTGAGTTCACAGACTCTTCGATGCAGGATCTGCTCTCGATCTATGGTGCACGCGCGGAGCAGTTGTCCGGCGACGGCGAGTCGGCAGGTGCTCTCACGCATGCCGCCGAGGCTTTTTTTTTATGTTAAGTCGAGCTTGGAGATCTACACCCTCTGACGCTCACGCTGCAGCACAACGTCGGCGTCCTCACCGCACGCCTTGGCGACCTCCCGGGCTCGTTGCCCTACCTAACCGAAGCCCTCGATCGGCGCACCGAGGTTCTCGGCCCCGACCACGAATCCACCCTCTCCACTCTTGGCCTCATCGCAAACGTCTACGGTCTCACCGGCGACTACGCCGAAGCTGAGCGCATGCACCGCCGCAACCTCGATGCCCTCCAGCGCACCGCCGGTCCCGACGCTCCCGAAACAATCACCGCCATGAACAACCTCGCCGGTACCATCCGCTCGCTCGGGCGAACCGCCGACGCGCTACCGCTCTATCAAGATGCCTATGAGCGCTGGCTGCGCACGGTCGGCCCGGAGGACGGCCGGGCACTGATCGCGGCCAACAGCTTCGGCTCCGCCCTCGAAGCGCTCGGCGACCTAGACCGGGCAGAGCCAATCCAT
>ERZ1740067.1754-NODE-1754-length-14348-cov-5.856713_pt1 | contig 14348 bp, 15 predicted proteins | sample MGYA00581736_ERZ1740067 | MGnify/ENA primary metagenome ERZ1740067 (study PRJEB43018, sample SAMN04849236) | marine metagenome | isolation source: floating plastic debris | place: Pacific Ocean | collected 2008-08-27 | study: EMG produced TPA metagenomics... | reverse complement strand
CCCCATGGGTCACCAGAAGATCAGAGCGATGCGGCCCTTCCAAAGCGCGGCCCACCTCCTGGTCCCGCCGCCGCCCCCACGCCAAGGCCTCCGCGAAGGCATCTTCCACCTCAGCCGCCGCCTGGGTTTCAAGGGCATTTTCAAGCTGCCCTTCAAGCGCCAGGAGAGCGGAGGGGAACGGACCACTGCGCAAGGACGCATACCCTTGCGCGAGGGCGACTACCGTGCTGCGCCGGGCGGCGGCAACAGCGACGCCAGCTTCTGCCATTTGTCGTTCGAGAACGGATAAAAGGCCGGGATCCGCATTGCCGGTCGCCAAGGCGGCCTGCCGCTGACGCAGCGCCTTTTCATAGGAGGCAGATGTAAGGGCATGCACTTTGTCCTGCGCCATGGTCATTCGGTCAAGGAAGCGCCGTCTTTCTGATGCACCGTCCACAAACAATCTATCTTGCGCTGGGGTGAGCCAAGTGAAGCGAATATAATCAAGGCAGGCTGTTGCGCTTTTCGCAAGCTCACCATCAATCCGGATCGCCCGTTTTAACATCGCGGCGGGTTGCGCCTGGGCCGATAGCTGGACAGGTTCTTCCTCCCCCTCCGAGAGAAGAGCGAGCCCGACGCCCCAGCCACCACTCCCTCCTTGGCGCGCAACATCCGCCATTGTGGTTCGGCGAAGGCCCCGGCCAGGGCCCACTAGAGACAATGCCTCTAAAAGATTGGTCTTCCCCGCGCCGTTGGCGCCCGTCAGCGCAACGGAGCGTCCATCGACAACAAGGTCCAGACTCTCGTAGGAGCGCACATCGCGCAACGTGACGCGCCGTATTCGGCGCATAGGCTCAAACCCTCAAAGGCATCAGGACATAAACCGCCCGCGGATCATCCTGATCTTGCACCAAGGTAGGAGACGCTGCATCAGCGAAATGAAAAACCGCCGTCTCTCCATCCACCTGGTCTGCAATGTCCAAAATATACTTGGCGTTAAAACCGATATCGATCGCCTCGCCCTTATAATCGACGGACAAATCTTCTGTTGCACTGCCGGTTTCTGGGTTGTTGACGAGAAGTTGCAGATGGTCCTCACCAAGAGCCAGTTTCACAGATCGGGTTTTGTCGGCCGACACTGTCGACACGCGGTCCACCGCGCGGCGGAAGTCCGCATTTTCAACGGTCATGATCTTATCATTACCGCTTGGGATCACGCGCTCATAATCCGGGAACGTCCCATCGATCAACTTAGAGGTGAGAACAATGTCATCAAACGAGAAGCGGATCTTCGCATTTGAGACAGACACTGTGATTTCGTCCCCAGCATCATCGAGAAGCCGTCGAAGCTCCAGCACCGCCTTTCGCGGCACAATAACGCCTGGAATACTATCAGCACCAGCGGGTAAGTCGGTATCAAGGCGTGCTAGGCGGTGCCCATCGGTTGCCACGGCGCGCAACGCCGGCCCATCATCCGTAGACGCATGGAAATAGATGCCGTTAAGATAGTAACGGGTCTCCTCCTGGCTCATGGCGAAACGCGTTTTGTCAATAAGCCGCCGGAGATCAGCGGTGGGCAGCGTGAAGCTATCGCCACCCTCCTCTTGCGCAAGGGAAGGGAAGTCCTGATCCGGCAAAACGGCCAGTTCAAAGGATGATTTGCCGGCGACCACCTTAAGGCGACCATTGCCGCCACCCGAATCGAGGGCGACCTGGGTGCCATCGGGCAGCTTTTTGACAATGTCGAACAGGGTCACAGCAGGCGCCGTGATGGCGCCCGCCTGGTCAGCATCGGCCGGCACCTTTTCAATAATTTCAATATCAAGATCGGTCGCGGTCAGCGCGAGGGTGCCCCCCTCAGCGCGCATCAAAACGTTTGATAGAATGGGAATTGTATTCCGGCGTTCAACGACGCTTTGGACATGGCTCAGGGCTTTTAACAGGGTGCCCCGTTCAATCGTGACCTTCATTTCGTGCCTGACATTTTGGGCCAGCGTGGCGCCAGCGGGAATGTGGGCGCTGATATAACCACAGCCGGCTTATCAATGCCAGCGCTATGGCGAGGAAAATGGCCCTCTCCAGGGCCTCAGCATCCTTGCCCGCCAGGAATTTACGACGCCCCGAACTCTTCCAAAATGGTGGTCAACCGATCCCCAAACCCAGCATCTGATTCAGCGACAATTTCTGCCTTCGTGATAGAGTGCATGACTGTTGTATGATCCCGCGCGATCATGCCACCAATAGCGGTCAGTGGCGCGTCCGTTATCTTCCGCGCCACCATGCAGAAGGCCTGCCGGGTACGGACGACGGGCTGCTTTCGCGATTTGCTCTTCATCTCCGCCGTGGTGATACCAAAGGTCTCGGCGGTGAAGTCAAAAATATCATCCAGGCTGACTTTTTCCCGGCGGGTCGCCAGGTGCGTTTCAAGGAGCCGCTTGGCCCGGTCATCGGTGAGGTCCTGCCCTTGCCGACTTTCCACCTCTAACTCAAATGTGTGCACCGCTCCCTGAACATCGCGAATGGACTTGTCACAGCGCCGCGCGATGAGATCCACATAGCGTTGGGGAATTTCATGTCCTGTTCGCGTCGCGAAGGCAGCCGCCATTTGCTCCGTCACCCGCTGGCGCAGCTCAAGGTCAGGATTATCGATCGCGACCTTGACCCCACCTGACAGCCGATCCGCTAATCGTTGGGAAATGCCCGTGGCGGCCAGCTCTGTTGGCGACAAGGCACCAGCGACGAGCACAGGCTTGCCCGCCTGGTGCATCCGCTCAAGCAGGCACGCAAGCTCTTCTTGTGTCCGCTTTCGACCCCGAAGCATATGGACATCATCAAAAACAAGGATGTCTGTATCGTGAAGAAACCGACGTAGCTCCTTCACATTGCTCGAAATATGGGCATCCACCACATCTGACATCAAGCTATCATAGGAAATATAGCGCAACTTGCTGCCGGGTCGGCGTCGCATCCACTCGACAGCCGCAGCATTCAAAAGGTGCGATTTTCCCCGTCCACTCGTACCATAGACATACGTGATAGGAGAGCTGGTTCCCTCAAGCAGACGAGTCACCGCCTGCCGTGCCAAGCGGTTCGTATCATTCACGCAGTAGCGATCCAGCGTCATGTCGGGATTTAAGACTGCACTGCTGCTTTCCGGCGCCTCCCCATCGTCGTCGAGATCATTAGCGGGTGATTTCGCCTGCGCAATCGGCGGCGGAAAATCAGCCGGACGACGAGCAGGGTGCGGGACAGCCCGTACCGGCAAACTCGACCGCATGCTCCCTGGTTGCGAAAGATGATTGGGAATATGGGGCGTTGTCCGCGTGATCGACGTGCCGATATTGCTCTGAATACTGTCATAAGAGATGAAGATAGGCTCGCTAGCGCCTTCAACCCGAAGACACTCTACCGGCCCACAAAACTCGACCCAAACGTCGCCAAGGGATTTCCGATAGCGCTCCGTAATAAGGTTGGCTGAAAAATCATTCTTCGCGCGTAACGTGACCTGGTCGCTTTCCCATTCGCGGATAGTGAGGGCATCGAAATAGCTATTATAAACATCAGCGCCCAATTGATCTTTAAGTCCATTTTTGAATGCGCTGAAGTGTTGGACCTGAGCTGAAGTCGGCATTGTTTTTCCCAAGACAAAATAATCCTGTCACCCCCAAACACAACCAATGGGGTGCACGTCCTAATTTAATGAATGTAGATGTGGCGAACCCGCCTCGTCACATCCTATGTCGTTCGTTTACTAACGAACTCTTACCGGTGCCATCGCGTTCGGTGTCTTAAGGCAAACTTACACTCGACTTCACCACCCAAAAAACCACCCTCAGTGCCCGTTAGTATGAAATGAGTGGCGGTCTTTGTCCCAGTCTTGTGCATCGTTTCCCTCGTTGCCGACGATGTTCTCTAAAATTGGAGGGCTTAGCGCCCTACCCGTGTCTGGGGAGAATAGTGACCTTAAACACGTTCTGGCAAGGTGTTGATTTACAATTTTTCCGCGCCCAGCTGACAAAAAAAAGAACTTGTTGGACGGATGAGAAGCGAATCAATCGCTTAGAGCAAATCGCTGCGGGCAAGACTGATCGAAAAAAAGTTTCCAACAGTCAAAATCGGATCAAAATTCGATGAACCCCAACGATTTACTACACTTCCAAGATCGACAGCGCCGTGCACGGGTTGCGCTTAGGCCGTGTCACAACAATTACGACAGTTTTGGCACCGCAACAAAAAACCCGCCTCAATGGGCGGGCTTAAAACTAATTCGCATAAAGAAAAACTATGCTGCGATGGCCTTAATACGACCTGACAGGCGAGAGAGTTTCCGAGAGGCCGTATTCTTGTGAAAGACCCCTTTTGCCACCGCACGTTGAAGTTCCGACTGTGCAACGGAGAGCGCATCTCGTGCCTTGCCCTGATCGCCAGCCGCAATCGCCTCTTCTACTTGACGCAGATAGGTCCGAACGCGACTGCGACGCGCCTTGTTGACCGCCGTACGACGCTCGATCTTACGAACCATCTTTTTGGCCGAAGATGTGTTGGCCATAATCCTGTAAACCTTTGTCACTTCCAGACAGACCGCGGCCTATAGACCACCGGCTTGTGGGCGTCAACGGAAACCGACGGACAAACAATCCGATTTTTGTTGGGCTGGCTTAACGGGCCGGGCGCTCACATTGAGACAAGGACGATAGGCTCATGCGTAAAAACAGTAGCTTAAACCAAGTGAGTGTATAGCACGAGGCATCATCGTTGGCAGTGCCCACAAAAAAAGGTCGATCGTCCCGATTGGACTAAGCGAGAGACCGGGCCTCCGCAAGCCATGCAAGGCTCCCCCTCCCGGCCGTAAACATCGAAATGATGTTGGAACATACCCATACTGCCATCTGCCGCGGCGTAGTCCCGCAAAGACGAGCCCCCTGCCACAACGGCCTCCATCAATACGGCTTTAATAATAGGGACCAAAGTCCGACATCGTTTCAAACCCACATTCGCCGCAAGGCGCCGGGGCGAGATCCGCGCCCGAAAGAGGGCTTCGCAGACATAGATATTGCCAAGACCGGCCACAACTTTTTGATCAAGAAGCGCGCTTTTGATCGGGGACCGCTTTCCCCGGAGGGCTTCGGCCAGCCCTTCAGGATGAAAATCATCTGATAGAGGTTCGGGACCCATCCCCGCAAAGTGACGACACGTCTCCAGCGCCCCTTGAGGGACAAGATCCATAAATCCAAAGCGCCGCGGGTCAGCATAGTGGACATCCGCCCGTCCACCGTCAGCGGTATGGGTCTGAAAATGAGCATGGACGTGCTGATCCCCAGCCACTTGGTGGGCATAGTGCCCAGGAGTGCCCTGACCTAAAACAGTAAAACGCCCACTCATCCCCAAATGCATGATGAGATGTTCGCCGCCCGTCAGGTCAGCGATGATGTACTTTCCGCGACGGGCGAGGCGGTCAACACGCTGCCCCTCAAGGCGCGCCGGAAATTCGTTGGGGAACGGAAAGCGAAGGTCAGGACGAAACAGCGTGACCTTCTCTATAAGGGCACCCTCGAACGCCGGAACGAGGCCACGGCGAACAGTCTCCACTTCAGGCAGTTCTGGCATCCCGCTCCTTTAAGCCCGGCCCTGCACCGAAGCACGCTCAAATGGCAAAGCGATTTAAAACATCTCCAGGCCGGGTTTGTACGGTTGGCCATCCGGAAATGCGAAAAAACAAAGATTTAATGTGTCTCTCTGAGTCCAATTGAGGAGGAGACGCTTTAGAGAGATAGATATCGCCGCAGCTCGCGACGCTGATCTTCATTGAGGTGCGGTAAGCCATCGATGATCCGCAGCGCCTCTTCCCGCGACGCGCGGCCTGCCCGCGCCTTCCCATCAATAGTGACTTCACTCACCGGCACACCAGAGGTCACAGAAATACTGCCCTCCTCGAACCGGGCTGCCACCGCCCGAAGGTCAGACAGGACTGCGCCAGCCGCCACCCCTTGGATGATCTCCATCGTATCCCCATGAAGCTCGACCGCAATCGCCGCCCCGTTCACATCAACGATTGCCCAAGTGGGACGCCCCTCAAGGATGGCGACCAACAATTCATAGGGCTTTTCCTCAGCGAAACTGGCGCCGGTCGAAGCAGCAGCGGCACCCGCCGACATTCCCACAATCTGTCTTAACATAGTCTGGTCTCCTCCACCTGGCCAAGCTGACCGCTGTGGCATGCCCCTCCCGAAGCAATGGATTAGGTCTTATTCTTGTGAACGCGTAATCAGAACGGTGCTGATCTGTACTCTTTAAGAACGGGTCGCCCTTGGAAGAAACGCACCAACAACCGGCAGTCCCTTCGCAGTTTTGAGGCCCATAAAGGCCGTGGCGATAGTGTTTGCGATGCGATCTCTCCTGGATGATCGTTTCTATAATGGCCCGTTAACACTCTCATTAAGAGAGAAAGTAGGCGCTTTGTCCATCCTCGACCACAGAGTCTGTGGAAAACCTTTAAGTGAAGAGCGCCATTTTACTCTATCTAAAGTAGAATTTAGCCCACTAACCGAAGACTTTGCGCAAGATCTCGGAGGTCCTTTTCACAGGATCGCGCCGAATCGCGGCCTCTTCCTGTCCAATATAGTAGAATATGCCATCGAGCCCCTTATCGATGCCATGGTCGATGAGGGAGGTCTTCGCATCAGCCCCAAGCTGTGGGGCGAAGGGGACATTATTCGCGCTAGCCGCTAGCCGATCAAAGGTCTGGATCGCCCCTGCATTCTGAAGCGCATCGGTCATGATTGGCCGCACCAACTGGGTAAGGCGCGGGGTCGTGGTTCTTTTGAAATAGTCGGTGGCCGATGTCGGCCCGCCATTCACAATACCGATAGCATCGCGCACCGACATTGACGTGATCGCATCGACGAACAAATCCTTTGCCACGGGCGCCGCCCTCTCGGCCCCACGGTTAAGCTGGGTCTCAAGATCGTCGAGCAAGCCCGACAGGCCAATTCGGCCTAAGGTCTGCTGCGCATCCGCCAAAAATCCCGGCAGGGGAATACGGATCAGCCTATCCCCCAAAAACCCGTTGGTCCGCCCGACCCGGGTGATAGCAGCGCCCACCCCATCATTAAGGGCCGTTTTAATGCCGAGCACCGCATCCGCTTGGCTGAGACCGCCCGCGCTTGACCCGCCCCCATAGGTTTGCGCTGCGCCCAATACACTTTCGAGGATCGCCGCCCCCTCCGTACTTTCGCAAGCGGCAAGCGCCAAACCGCCTGGCACAAGGGCCAAGGCGCGTCGACGGCTGACGTGGATTTGTTGATCTTGGCGCTTCGCCATGGGAGCCTCCCGCTGGTTTTTTACCACCATGCCAAGTGTGGAGGGATGGGTCCAGCCGCCTTAGACGAGACCCTCACCATCAAAGGGAGGGGCTGAAAGGACCATAGTTTCATCTCCATAAAGAAGATCGGCGCCAGCACCGCCGTCAATAAAGTCATTGCCGCTCCCGCCGATAAGGGCGTCCGCGCCACTGCCGCCCACCAGGCGGTCATCCGCCGCGCCCGCATACACTGTGTCGTTGCCGGCCTCTGCCATAAACACATCCTCTCCATCACCCCCAAAGAGTAGGTTATCTTTGTCAAGATTATTCTGGAATGAAGCAGGCGTCTCATACCCCTCAAACAATTCCATATAATCCACGATGGTGGTCCCAAAGGCATCGCCGGGGACATCAAACCCACCGCTTTCGATAAAGTCTCGGACAGCCCCCGTGCCGCCCAAGTGAGAGGCGGCAATGAGCCCTGTCGTGGTCATCTGCACACCGTTTAATGTCTGTCCGTCATAGATCTCTAAGTCGAGAAAGCGGATCCGGTTCCAGAGGAGGTTAAACCATTCCTCCGCTGCCAAATCCTGGGCCGAGGCATTGGACAGAAAATCTTCAGTGCCGAAGACGTTATATTTGCCAAAGAAGGTGCCATTGAAAATATTGTCAAACGGGCTGCCATCATTGCTCACAAACCCAAGGTCAACAAGGGCGGCTTCGCCAAACTGATAGGCACCGAGAAAGCCAAACGCATTCACAATGGAATAGTCATTACCCGACTCGCGAATGCGTAGGGCATTGAAAAAATCGTCGTACGATCCAATCGGCTCCATAGGGCATCTCCTTCGGGCCCCTCGATCATTCTACTATACCGTAAGGGGCATAGGAGGCAAAATTGAGGCGTCTACAACATCAGACTGTCTGGTTGACTGAGGCAGATGCTGTAGAGTCTTCGTTTTTCGCGCTTGAGCCCACTTTCTCCGTGACTATGATTGTTTTGAAAGCGCGCTAGCGCCGGCGGGCCGCAAAGAAACTCTTCAACAGCGCCGACGCCTCCTCGGCCCGGACGCCCCGGGTGACGTTCGGTCGATGGTGGATGGTAGGCTGATGAAAAAGCTGAGGGCCATGGGCCACCGCCCCGCCCTTCACATCCTCGGCCCCGTACACCAGGTGCCCAATCCGCGCATGGGCCATGGCCCCCGCACACATGGCACAGGGCTCCAGCGTGACGATCAGAGTACATCCCGTTAAGCGATAATTGCCGAGCGCCCGGGCCGCTGCGCGCATGGCAACGATCTCTGCATGCGCGGTCGGATCGTCAGTGCTGATCGGCCCGTTCGCCCCCTCCCCCAGCAACTGGCCCGCGGCATCCAAGACCACGGCGCCCCCCGGCACCTCCCCCGCCGTGGCCGCGCCGCGGGCAAGGGAAAGGGCATGGTCCATCCACCGTGTGAGGTCTTGGGGGGAGAGTGGGTTAGAGTTCATCCCCCCTTCTACCCGGTCAGCCATGACGTGCAATCGGGCCCCTTGCGCGATCCCAAGCCATGCCCATGTGAACATCAACAACCAAAGGAGGCGCCCGGTGGATCAAGTCAAATCACTGCTCGAACAGGTGCTCGGCCCCCAAGGGGCGGGCGACACCAATGGGCAAGGTCAGGGCAGCAGCGCCCGGGGACTTGATCACCTCCTCAACGGTCGCGGCGATCTGGCAAAGGGCCTCGCCGCGGGCGGGCTCGCCGGGCTTCTTCTGGGCAATAAGAAAGGCCGAAAGGTCGCCGGCAACGCCATGAAGGTAGGCGGCCTCGCCCTTGTCGGGGGGCTCGCCTATAAAGCTTGGCGGGACCACCGGGCCGACCAAGAGGGCGCGCCCACCCCAGAAGCACAGCCGACGCCAGCTACGCGAGAAAAGTTCCTCCCCTCCACCCCAGGGACTGCTGATACCCTCAACCGCAAACTCATCCGGGCGATGATCGCCGCCGCAAAGGCTGATGGTCATATTGACGAAACCGAACGGGCACGGATCGAAAGCCAGCTAGAGGTCCTCGCCCTCGGGCCCGATGACCGCGCCTTTGTGCAGGCGGAGCTGGGAAGCCCCCTATCCATTGACACCATCGCAAGCGACGTCAGCTGCCACGAGGAGGCCGCGGAGATCTACGCAGCCTCTCTCCTCGTCGTCGACCCCACCGGCGCCGCCGAGAAAGGGTATCTTGCGATGCTCGCCGCAAGGCTCGAGTTGGACCCTCTCTTCGTTGAGAGGCTTCATCGAGAGACGGAGAAATTGGCGGCGGGGTAGTCGTCTACCTTCATTCTATTCACGCGAGCACGGGACATTGACCAGCCCTTTCGTCTGGGATGAGAGGAAGCGGGAACCTTGCGCGGGAGGTCGTCCAGCGGAGGGTTGATTGAATAGTTGCCGGACGATGAGGGCTTCCCACACCGCCTCCACGCGCAAGCCCATTTCGGGATCCATCCACGGCCTATATGAAGCTCACGCGAACCTGTGCCGTCACAGTGCGAACTTCATCCGCACAGCACACCAAAATGAGGCAACAGGCGACAAAGCGACGGTACCAAGTCGTCCCGGTCCTGTTGCGATTAAAGAGAGTGTAGCGTGGGGGACGGGGGTGCGGATAAGTTTCTATAACCGCTCATTCCCGCGCAGGCGGGAATCTGGATCTCTCTGACAAAGATCAGATCCCCGCATAAAAATCATCGATAATACGCCGTCGTGTACAGATGATCTCCATTGCGATAAATACGCCGCTGGCCTGGCTTATAAAAATGGTAGAGCGGGCGGATATGAGCCGGGCAATAATGCGCCACCAGGCTACGGCGGGTGAGGCTCTTATCCTCTATATCGCTGCCGCCATGCACCAGGCCCGCATGCCAAAAGAGGACATCCCCCTTCTTGGCGTGGAAGTAGGCAGGCTTCACCGCGCGGGCTTCTGTCTCCCGCTTCACCCAGGCATACCATCCGTCAAGGCCGTCGGGTCCGTCGCGATCTTCATCAAAGTGCTTGAACCGCCCGCTGAACCGATAGTCCCCCCACCGATGACTGCCCGGTAGGTAGGCGAGTGCCCCTGCCCCCTCGCGAACATCCTCAAGGGCGACCCACACGGCCGCCATGTGGAGGGGGGAGGTCATCACCACAAAGTTCGTGTCTTGATGCATGGGCTGGCCCGACCCATACTCGAAACTCAACGATTGGGTCAGCAGGGGCGGTGCGTCAAACACCGCTTTGATAAAGGATGTGAGCGTCTCATTAAAAAGGATCCGCCGCGCCTCCTCCATATGATAGAAGGCATCTACAATTCTCGCCCCGCGTTCAGGAGTGATCCGTGCAGGGTCGTAGAGTTCACTGTGCCCTTCAACGTCGTGGGCCGCAACTTTAAGACCCTTTGGATGGTCCTCCGGCAACCGATCAAATCGGGCAAGGAGGGCATCAATATCCGCTTCAGGCACCGCCCCCTTCGCAATCACAAAGCCCTTCTCGTGCCACTCCTCAATAAGGGGTTTTAGTGCGTCATCAAGACAAGCATATTGCACCGTTGCCTGATAATCTCGCCGGTCCGTCCACATGCCGCCAAAGGCCGACGGGTAAGGCCCCCGCCGAAACGGGCCCGCCACAGTCTCACGGTTTACCGTCAGCGTATCATAGAGTGCCTTATACAGCGCCGGCTGCCCCTGCACTGCGCGTTTGGTTTTATAGATCTGATCTTTGAGCCAACCCATTGGAAAGCGTGTAGCGGCGTACCGGCTGAGTGAATAGCCGTTAAAGCTCAACGCAAAACCGTCGCCTTCACCAACAAACTACGACGAACCGCAAAGTAACTTTCTTTAATACTTCCTGCTAGCCTATCGCCATGACGGAAAAGACCGAAAACCGCCCCTTTAATCCCGAGCTGGACCGAAGGTTGCCGAGCCGCAAAAAGACGAGTCCACTCTCCCTTTTATGGCAATTCATTTGGGGAGGGTGTCTGGCGCCGCTTGTCCCCCTAATATGCGGTCTCATTCTCATTTTCTTTGTCACCGGTGTCTGGGCGACGATGATCGGCGTCCTCTTGGTCTTATCTTGCGTCCCAACAACGATGTGGACCCTCGGTTTGCTGGGCGGAGCCGAGATCATCCCTGAAACGATGGGCTGGATCCTTTTTGGCGTGATCATTGCGAGCGGCTTTGGGGCCCTTGCGTTCTTTATCGGCGTGTGGATCGCTGTCCTTTGTGTCGTCGGGCCGTTGGCCCTTTTTGCCTGGGCCCTCATCGGCGGCGATTTGGGCTGAGCATCGCCCCTCCTCCATCAAGTCAGCGTGTTAGGCGGTGAGGCGGGTGAAAGAGAATCTCTCTCGCAATCCTTGACTCCTCCCACCCCCGCACCTACCTCGCCCCTGTTAGCAGCCGGTGGGTATGAGTGCTAACGCCCTGCGCTTCCCAAAAAGAAGCCAGGCGGTGGAGAGGGAAAACCTTCAAAACCAATGCGTTAGGTCATCTCATCTTGGCGGCGGCCGACAAAAGAGGGCGGGCATTGGGGCCCGGTCTCACCCCTTATATTTTTAACACTCAAGCCATGGAGATGGAAAACATGGGCTTTAGACCGCTTCACGATCGGGTGCTGGTGCGCCGCATCGACGAGGACGAAAAAACCGCCGGCGGGATCATTATCCCTGACACCGCCAAAGAAAAACCCCAGCAGGGTGAAGTTGTTTCCTGCGGCAATGGTGCCCGCGGCGACGACAATGAAATCGTCCCCCTCGACGTTAAAGCTGGCGACAAAATCCTGTTCGGCAAATGGTCCGGCACAGAGGTTAAGCTCGACGGCGAAGACCTGCTCATCATGAAAGAAAGCGACATCCTCGGCATTCTCGACTAATCGAGACCGAGGTTTTTTGTTGCATTTTTATTGGTCGTATTCCCGAAACGCAAAACCGGTTTCCACCTTTGCTGGGGATACTCCGTAGAGAAATTTAAAGGAATTCAAACATGGCTGCTAAAGAAGTCCGCTTCGAGGCCGATGCCCGCGAGAAAATGCTCCGCGGTGTCGACACCCTCGCCAACGCTGTGAAAGTCACTTTGGGCCCGAAAGGCCGCAACGTGGTGATCGAAAAGTCTTTCGGCGCTCCGCGCACCACGAAAGACGGCGTTTCTGTCGCTAAAGAAATCGAGCTGGAAGACAAGTTCGAAAATATGGGCGCTCAGCTCATCAAAGAGGTTGCCTCTAAAACCAATGACATCGCAGGCGACGGCACCACCACCGCCACCGTCCTGGCCCAGAGCATTGTGAAAGAAGGCGCCAAAGCCGTTGCCGCTGGCATGAACCCAATGGATCTTAAGCGCGGCGTTGACCTCGCTGTGTCCACGGTTCTCGAAAGCATCAAGGGCGCGTCTACGCCGGTTGCTGGCAATGAAGGCGTTGCACAAGTCGGCACGATCTCTGCGAACGGCGAAGCTGAAATTGGTCAGATGATTGCTCAGGCCATGGACAAAGTCGGCAATGAAGGCGTCATCACTGTTGAGGAAGCGAAAACCGCTGAAACCGAACTCGACGTTGTGGAAGGCATGCAGTTCGATCGCGGTTACCTGTCCCCTTACTTCATCACGAATGCGGACAAAATGGTGGCGGAACTCGAAGATCCGTTCATCCTCTTGCACGAGAAGAAGCTCTCTAACCTGCAAGCTATGCTGCCCCTGCTTGAGACTGTTGTACAGTCCGGCAAGCCGCTTCTCATCATTGCAGAAGACGTAGAAGGCGAAGCGCTCGCCACTCTCGTGGTCAACAAACTGCGTGGTGGTCTGAAGATTGCTGCTGTCAAAGCCCCTGGCTTTGGTGATCGTCGTAAAGCGATGCTCGAAGACCTCGCCATCCTCACCGGTGGTCAAGTGGTTTCCGAAGATCTCGGCATCAAGCTCGAAAATGTTGGCCTCGACATGCTCGGCACCGCCAAGCGCGTGAACATCGACAAAGACAACACCACTGTTGTTGATGGTGCTGGCGACAAGGGCGACATCGAAGCCCGCACCAGCCAAATCCGTCGTCAAATCGAAGACACCTCTTCCGATTATGACCGCGAAAAACTGCAAGAGCGTCTGGCGAAACTCGCTGGCGGTGTTGCTGTGATCAAGGTCGGCGGCGCGACAGAAGTCGAAGTGAAAGAGCGTAAAGACCGTGTCGATGACGCCCTGAACGCCACCCGCGCTGCGGTGGAAGAAGGCATCGTCCCTGGCGGCGGTACAGCTCTTCTTTATGCGTCTAAAGCGCTAGAAGGTCTTAAAGGCGAGAATGCTGATCAGAATGCAGGTGTGCAGATCGTGCACCGTGCGCTGCAAGCGCCTCTCCGTCAGATTGTTGAGAATGCGGGCCAAGAAGGCTCTATCATTGTCGGCAAGCTGCTTGAGCAAGACGACACCAAGTTCGGCTTTGATGCTCAGAACGAAGAGTATGGCGATCTTCTCGGCAAGGGCATCGTGGACCCTGCTAAAGTGGTCCGGACGGCTCTCCAGGATGCAGCGTCCATCGCTGGCCTCCTCATCACCACCGAAGCCATGATCGCCGAAGCGCCGAAGAAAGACGGCGGCGGCGCCCCTGCAATGCCTGATATGGGCGGCATGGGTGGCATGGGCGGTATGATGTAAGCTGAACCCCAAAAGGGTTCAGGGTACATCATGAAACCGCCCATCATGAAAGATGGCTCAATCGGCCAAGGCCGATTGAGCGTGGCGGTATGATGTAAGCTGAACCCCAAAAGGGTTCTGTGCACGTCAGACGCTCATCCCCGCGAAGGTGGGGATCTGCCAAACGAAGAATAACAAAGGGCGGTTCGAAAGAGCCGCCCTTTTTTGTTGGGAGATCTACATCGGAAGAAGACGCACAGGAGCTTGGGGTTCGTCATCCCGGACGCACTGCAGCATGAATGATGCTGTGCAGATCCGGGATCTGGGAGGCGGAGAACACAAAAGACCCCGTGTCCACGCAGCGTCATTTCATGCCGCAGCGTGCACGGGGTGACGAAAAGCACTACATCGGTCTAATTCTTGGGATAACGGCGCGAGGGAGCGCCGACCAGCCATGGCA
>ERZ1740067.1753-NODE-1753-length-14349-cov-5.648594_pt1 | contig 14349 bp, 20 predicted proteins | sample MGYA00581736_ERZ1740067 | MGnify/ENA primary metagenome ERZ1740067 (study PRJEB43018, sample SAMN04849236) | marine metagenome | isolation source: floating plastic debris | place: Pacific Ocean | collected 2008-08-27 | study: EMG produced TPA metagenomics... | reverse complement strand
CGCTGCATCCCCCGTGCAAAGGGCGGTTTCCGTCAAACTGTCGCCATTCACAAGCCATTCATACCCACGCAGATCAAGAGTTCCCTGAAGGCTATTCCACCGCGCGCGCAGCCGCTGACCAAAGGTTGGCGCCCGCCGACCAATGGTGAGGGAGACGGTTTTCGCCTCCTCGAGAACGGGCGTTGCTATCGGATTTTTGGGAAGGATCGGCAGCGACTTTTGAGGCCCGGGCGCGCTGCCTTGATGGCTGAGCATCACGAGGGGGTCCCCGGCATCGGTTTCAACCACGAGGTCACGCGGTGGCATCACAAATAAAAGGTCGTAGCGCTGCCCCGGGTGGAACAACAGCTCGTCGTCAAAAGGCAATGGCGAGGCCAATGGATGCCCATCGATTGCCGCGATCACAACATCCGCTTTCGGGCGCTTCACGGTCATGGGCGACATAGCCGCCCCATTAACGAGCCGTAGTCGCACAATATCGCCCGCCATCGCCCTTTGACCTCGCGGCGGCGCCCCGTTCACAAACCAATGCGCTGACGCGCTTTGATTGAAGGTTACGGCATAACGATCATTAAAGTTGGGCGCGATGGATCCATCCGACGCGATCCAATGGCGACTGACGAGCGCGGTGAGGTCATGATCGACCGCGACGGGGACCTCCTCCTCAATGATCAGAGGGCTTATCAACCCCCGGCCCACCGCCTCATGGCTCTCAAGGTGGGGGTGGTACCAATAGGTCCCAGGGTCAGGAAAAGACACCAGCTGGCGAAGGGTCTCACCGGGCGCAATCGGGTCTTGAGTTAGCCCAGGCACGCCGTCCATCGCATTCTCAACCCGCTGCCCATGCCAATGGATGGAGGTGTCCACCGGCAGCTGATTGTCGATGACAACCTCATAGGGCGTGTTCGGCCGCAGTCTGAGGGGGTGTTGGCTTTGCGCGTCAGAGCCATAGGTCCACCAGCCCTTGGGGTGCGCCTTGGGCCGCAAGCGAACTGCCCGCACGCCCTCGTCCGCCGCCCGCACAGGGGAAAGGCCCATGGCCGCGGCACCCGCCACTGCCCCTAGTGACTGGAGCACTTGGCGGCGAACCAACCCGCATGAGTTTCGCGATGTCCTCACGTGCTAGCCCCTTCCCAACTATCTGAGAGAGGATGGTGCCAAATTGCCGCGGATTGCAAGGTCAGCCTGTTGATACACGGCCGCTTTCGATTGCGCGCCGCGCGATTACCCATTAACCTCTATTAACAAATGACCGTGGGAATGGTGCGATGAATTTAGTGGGATCATTGTTGAAGCTTATCCTTGGCTCAAACATGCAAGGCAGCTCGGTCCGCGTGACCTATGCGGTACTCCTGGGTGCTGGCTGGATCCTCGGCGACCGGTACGGCGTGCCCGTCGCTGCTGAGGGGCTCGTGGACCAGCTGCTCTTGGCAGCGGAAGGCATGCTGGGCAATGTCCTGCCTGGCAGCGAAAGTGCACCGGTCGCCGAATAAGACCACTCAAGCCGTTGCAGCGGGAACGATGGTAACGCTTTCCCCGCAACCGCAGGCATCTGTCTGGTTCGGATTGTTAAAGACAAACCGGCTCGACAGCTTTTCGGTGACATAGTCAATTTCCGTGCCCAGAAGGAACAGAATGGCCTTGGGGTCGATAAGGATCTGAATGCCGTTGCTTTCCACCACCTCGTCCAGCATCGCCTTCTCAGTGGCATAGTCCATGGTATATTCCATGCCGGCACAGCCGCCATTTTTCACACCAATCTTTACACCAATGAAGTTTTCATCGGCACCCGCCATAATGGCTTGCATCCGGTCAGCGGCCCGGTCCGTCAGGGTCACCACTTGAGGTTTGGGTCTCGGCATCGCTCTTACATCCACCCTAATTCTAGTTTGGCCTCGTCCGACATCCGCTCCGTCGTCCAGGGCGGATCGAATGTCATCTCGACCGTTACATTTTCGATGCCATCCACACGCCGGACAGCCATCTCAACCCAGCCGGGCATTTCCCCCGCCACCGGGCAACCGGGCGCCGTCAAGGTCATCTCGATCGCCACATTGCCCGGCTCTTCATAGTCTACCTTATAGATGAGACCCAATTCGTAAATATCAACGGGAATCTCCGGATCATAGACGGTCTTTAGCGCCGCGATAATCTCCTCGGTAATGCCTTGCAGTTTATCGGCGTCCGCGACGGTCTCGGTGGCATCTTTCGCCTCCTCCGGAGTGCCGAGATCGATCATGTCCCGTGCGCCGGTTTCGGGGTCAAATGTGTCTGTATCACTCATTCGTCAGTTTACCCTAAAATTTGCGAGGCTTTAGCGCAGGCTGCCGCCAGCGCGTCCACTTCCTCACGGGTGTTATAGGCCGCAAAGCTGGCCCGCGCCGTGGCCGTTACCCCAAGGCGCTTCATAAGAGGTTGGCAACAATGGTGGCCCGCGCGCACCGCGACCCCCTGCCGATCCAAAATCGTTGAGACATCATGGGGGTGCGCCGCCCCCAGATTAAAGGCCACCACCGGGCCCTTGTCTTTGGCTTGCCCATAAAGGTGGTTGGTGTTGGTTGCTCCCAACACTTCCATCGCATGATCCGTAAGCGCCCGTTCATGGGCACGGAGGCCCTCAATATCTTGATCCATCATCCAGTCAAGGGCCGCGCCAAGGCCAATCGCCTCGACAATAGGCGGCGTGCCCGCCTCGAACCGGTGGGGCGCCTCGTTATAGGTGATGCGGTCTTGCTCAACCACATCAATCATCTCCCCGCCGCCGCGAAAAGGCGGCAATGTATCGAGGACTGACTTTTTCCCATAAAGGACACCAATGCCCGTTGGTCCATAGACCTTATGCCCGGTGAGGACATAAAAATCGACGTCGAGATTTTGAACATCGACGGGCCCATGCACCGCATGCTGACAACCGTCGACCAAGATTTTAGCACCCGCCTGGTGAGCCAGCCGCGCCATCTCTTTGATCGGCGGCGTCGCCCCCAACACATTCGATAGGCCCGTGATGGCAACCATCTTTGTCTTATCGGACAAGAGTGCCTCATAGGCCGCAAGGTCGATGCCGCCATCATCGTCCACGTCGAGCCATTTCAGCACCGCCCCTTGCCGTTCCCGGAGGAAATGCCAGGGCACGATATTGGAATGATGCTCCATCACGGTGAGGATAATTTCATCTCCCTCCTTGAGGGATTGGCCCACCGTGTTCGCCACCAGGTTCACCGCATCGGTGCCCCCCATGGTGAAGATGATTTCGTCCGATGACGCTGCATTGAGATACTTTTGCGCGCTCACCCGCGCCGCCTCGAACGCCGCTGTCGCCTCATTAGACAAGGTGTGCAGCCCCCGGTGCACATTGGCATAGCCGTGGGTCATGGTCTTGGTGATCGCTTCAATCACCGCCTGCGGCTTTTGCACCGATGCCGCATTGTCGAGATAGACAAGCGGTTTGCCGTGAATCTCGCGGGAGAGAATGGGAAACTGCGCCCGGAAGGTTTGGACGTCGAAGGTCATTTTGCCCCCCTCAACCGAAGGTCGCGGGCGCGTCCTTCGACCTCTCCCCATAGGGAGAGGTGGATTTCGTAAGGGCTGTCTACACCTCTCCCTGTGAGGGAGAGGTCGGCGCGTCGCGCCGGGTGAGAGTTACTGATCATTTAACCCTCCATAGAGTTCAGTCAGCGCTTCGCGCAGGCTCTCGTCCTCGACCCGCTCCAGTACTTCAGCGCCGAAGGCATCAATGAGGAGGCGCCGCGCCTGATCCGCGGAGAGGCCCCGCTGTCGCAGGTAAAAGAGCGTATCATCGTCCAACGCACCCGCTGTATTCCCGTGGGCACACTCCACATCATCCGCATAGATCTCAAGCTCAGGCTTGGCATTCACCGAGGCGTCATCCGACAATAAAAGAGCGTGGTGCGCCATGGTCGCATTGGTCTGCTGCGCCGGCCTTGCCACATGGAACTTGCCCTGGAACACCCCGCGGGCACGCTCGTCGATAACACCCTTTATGAGTTCAGAGGTCTCACACCCCGGCACCTGATGATCCACATGGGTGGTGACATCCGTCATCAGATCACCTGACAGTCGATAAAGCGCATCGATCTGCGCGGACGCTGTGCCCTCAAACACCGTTCGCGTCTCATGGCGGGCAAAGGCAGCCCCACCAAGGATAGACGTCTGATTAAGCTGGCTATCTGCCGCCTGACGAATAAGAGACGTATGCACTGTAAGTGCGTCAATAGCCGCTGGTTGCACAACAATACGCGTGAGGCTTGCGCCCTCCTCCATCTCAATTTCGGTGACACAATTACTGAATGAAGCGCCTACGGCCCAATGAACCTCCACAAGAGTGGCCCGAGCACCCCGCGCAAGGGTCACCTTCAGACGGTCGGCATGATAGCCGTCCCCATCAGAGAGACGATCAACAAGCACTGGCGTATCATTATCGCCATCAAGGGTGAGCCCAACCGTCGGCACCACAGTGGCGAGAGAGGCCAATGGCGTAACAGGCCAAACGTCAGGGCTTCTGTCGCACACGATGGCGCGGCCCGGCTCCACCAACCGTCCATTTGCGATCACAACCCGCTCTGCCTCCAATGCAGCAAGGGCGGACAGGGGCGCAAGGTCCCCCTGATACTCAAGCGAAGGTGTACGGATGGCCTTGGCCGCTAGCCTGAGGTCGGACCATTTCCACGCCTCATCCCGACGGGTGGGCAGACCCTGGGCGCGGAAGGCATCGGTCACCTCCCCCTGGGGCAGGGTGCCTGCCAAGGCTTCCTCAACCGGGTTCAAAGAAACGGTGACAGCCATCTACGCAGCCTCCGTAAACTGATCATACCCACCCTCTTCCAGGGCTTGGGCCAGCTCTGGCCCGCCAGATTTCACAATCCGGCCCCCCGCCAAGACATGCACCCGGTCGGGTTTGATATGGTCAAGGAGGCGCTGATAGTGGGTGATGACGAGGAACCCGCGGTCGGGTCCGCGCAAATCGTTCACCACGTCCCCCACCATCTTAAGGGCATCAATATCGAGGCCAGAATCCGTCTCATCCATAATGGCAAAGCGCGGCTCAAACATTGCCATTTGCAGCATTTCCATGCGTTTCTTCTCGCCGCCGGAATAGCCCTCATTAAAGGGACGCTTCAGCTTTTCAGGGGTAAGGCCCACTACCTTTGCCTTTTCGCGGAACACTTTAAGGAAGTCAGCGGAGGAAATCTCCTCCTCATCGCGCGCTTGCCTTTGCGCATTCATTGCTGTTCGGATGAAATTCATCGTCGCGACGCCCGGAATGGCGACGGGGGACTGGAAGGAGAGAAAGACCCCCTTCGCCGCGCGCTCGGATGGGTCGAGGTCGAGAAGGTTCTCTCCGTCGAGGGTGATATCGCCGCTTTCCGGCTCGTACCCGTCCCGTCCGGCCACGGCGTAACTCAAGGTGGATTTGCCCGAGCCGTTGGGGCCCATAATGGCGTGCACCTCCCCTTTCGGCACATCAAGGGAAACGCCGTTGAGGATGGGGATCCCGTCAAGGGTCAGGTGGAGGTTGTTGATGGTTAGCATATCCAATATCCAGATTAAAAATAGTTGACCTTCAAACGAAAGCCCCAGGCTTGGCGTGCGTATCGTAAAACGCCTCCGCGTCAGACGTTGACACACCGAGCGTTTCAGCCTTTTCCACGAATTCTCTGCGTTCATCAGCCCTCGTACGGAAGGAACTCTTGTACCAAACATAGGTGAAAGGAACTAAAGCCATACATACCGCGAATGTTACGTACTTAGAGAAAAAGACGACTCCCCCAAACAGGATGACGAACCCCAACCCATAAATACCAAGGAGTGTTGGTGTCATATCAAGCCAAAAGTACCGCAGGAATGGATTGCGACGCTTCCGAAAACTCGCCCGCAGTAGAAATTTCAGAGCGACCTCTTTGCCAGGTTTCATTAGTTCACCCTCCCCCCACTCATGCCAGCGTAGGCGGGTATCTGAGCCCTAGACGCCTCAAGCGAAAGGCCATTGAGGACAGAGTTCACGTCAAGGGTGAGGTGGAGGTTGTTTATCGTAAGCATGTTATTTATTCCGTCTACCATTCGACTTCTCGATCCCAAACAAGGTTGATATCCTGGTCCCAATTATGAGGGCTGGGGTGCACAGTAGCGCAGTCAGGTCGGCGAACCATGTTGACGTCTACTGTCATCGATAGGGAGTTGGATGCTCGCAACAGGACATCACAATACTGAATTTCTAACAGAGACGCTGATTTCCATTCAACTTGCAGAGGTCCGTTGTTCAACAGCGGTTGCCAAACTGTCGGGTTTGGTTGACGGAACTCAAAATCGATACCTTCGTCTCGAATAAAGCTCATTGCATTGAGCTCCTCTCCAGGCTGAAGCAACGTCATTGTATGGCGCTCGAATTCACCGTCCTTCGCGTAAACAAATACAGCCTCAACCTTTCCATCTGGCGACGGAACGCGGGCCTCATCCAAGAATTCGAAACGATCCTCCAGGTCATACTCGTCCTCGAAAGAAAACCCGAAGTCCTCGGCATACCTTGATGAGAATAAAAGCCATCCAGCAAAACCAAGGCATGCTAAACTCAGGACTCCCCATGTGGGCAGGACGTATCCCCACAAAAACCGCAAGACACCCATTATACGCCCTCTCCGCTCATGCCCGCGCAGGCGGGCATCTGAGCTAAAGCCATGGATGGGGTTACAGATCCCCGCCTACGCGGGGATGAGCGGAGGAGATCTGCTGGGACGACCAGGTGAGCCTTAGCGAGGATGAACGAACGAGTGGGAAGCTTGAAATAATGGATCATCATTCCTTACCCCCCTCATCCACTCCACGAAATTCATCGACAACGCGAATAACGCCAATGATGTGCTCATTAAACTCAGCCAGCTGTTCGGCAGGTACCCACAGCTCTTCATGTTGAGCGCCGCCAACAATTTTGCGATCGAACTGCGCGCAATACCTAGCCTCAACGTCAAATCCAGTCACATACCCGACTTTTTCATCATTATACTTTGCATTCCAATCACGAGCGATTTGCTCCGCGTAGCCCCGGTTGGTCACCGGATAAAAAATCAGCTGCTCAGGCAATCGGGGCGGAAAGCCTCGAAAATCGAGGGCCTCAATCTTTGCCAACTCTTTGGATCCAACCGGCCGATAGAGAGTGATTGCCGCTTCGGCATTCATACCACAGCCTCCTTGGCCAGAGCGTCCCAATCAAGGTCCGGACGAAATTCCCAACGGTCTGGGATCCACTTGAAAAACCCTAGGTGGCGGACATTTTTACCCTTTGGCTGGCACAGAAGCGCCCACGCTGGCGGGTGAGGTGACTCATACTCATCGGTCTTGAACAACCCCAGTTGAGCTTCATTCTTCAACGCCGTTGCGACACAAACCGCGCCTTCACTGCCATACCACCCCATAAATTTGGGCACCCCACCGGAAAACTTCTGATCCGTGAACAAAAGATATTGATCCAACCAGAAGCAGCAGGACCGCCACGCTCCAAAATCCCACATGGGAACAAAGCCACTGGGATATGCCATTGATGGCGCAACCCACCCCGCGGCGCGGGCCTTACGAGATGGGAATCCCAAATAGCTGTCCGCGTCGAGGTGCCAACGCGATAGAAAACGGCCCTCACGGACCTGCTTTTCCGATTTCGCCCTAGGCGCCAAAATTTTGGACAACCACTTCACCCCACACTCCCCTCTAGGCTCACCTGCACCAGCTTTTGCGCTTCAACAGCGAACTCCATCGGCAGTTCTTGCAAAACTTCACGGCAGAAGCCGTTTACCAACATCGCAACCGCCGCTTCTTCGTCGAGGCCCCGTTGTTGGGCATAGAACAACTGATCCTCGGACAGGCGCGATGTGGTCGCCTCATGTTCCAAAATGGCGGAGGCGGACTTATTCTCCACATAGGGCACAGTATGGGCGCCGCATTGATCGCCAATGAGGAGGCTATCGCACTGGGTGAAATTCCGGCTACCCTTTGCGCGTTTGTTGATAGACACAAGGCCTCTATAGGTCTGGTCAGACTTACCGGCCGAGATGCCCTTCGAAATGATCCGCGACTTCGTCCGTGCGCCGAGATGAATCATCTTAGTGCCCGTATCCGCCTGCTGATGATTGTTGGTGATGGCGATGGAGTAAAACTCCCCCTGGCTGTCATCACCCCGCAGGACGCAGGAGGGGTATTTCCACGTCACCGCCGAGCCCGTTTCCACTTGGGTCCATGAGACCTTAGACCGGTCCCCGCGGCAGTCCGCCCGCTTGGTCACGAAGTTATAGATGCCGCCCTTGCCGTCCTTATCACCGGGATACCAGTTCTGGACGGTGGAGTATTTGATCTCTGCATCTTCCAAGGCTACCAGCTCCACCACCGCAGCGTGCAGCTGGTTCTCGTCCCGCATAGGGGCCGTGCATCCCTCAAGGTAAGAGACGTAAGCGCCCTTATCCGCGATGATCAGGGTCCGTTCGAACTGGCCCGTATTGGCTTCATTAATACGGAAATAGGTCGACAGCTCCATGGGGCAGCGCACCCCTGGCGGCACGTAGACGAATGTCCCGTCGGAGAAGACCGCCGAGTTGAGGGTCGCAAAGAAATTGTCCGAGGTGGGGACCACTGTCCCCAAATATTGCTTCACGAGGTCCGGGTGCTCCCGCACCGCCTCGGAAATCGACATGAAGATGACCCCGGCCTTTTTCAGCTCTTCTTGGAACGTCGTTGCAACGGACACGGAGTCAAAGACCGCGTCCACCGCCACCTGGGGCTTCGTGCGGGCTTCCGCCGCGCTGGCGGCCGCCCCTTCGACGCCGAGGAGCACCTCGGCCTCTTTCAACGGGATGCCCAGCTTTTCAAAGTCGGCGAGAATTTCCGGCGGCACATCATCGATGGACTCGTACTTTGCCCCCGCCTTGGGCTCCGCATAGTAATAATGGTCTTGATAATCGATGGGCGGATAATTCACCTTTTGCCAGTCAGGCTCATCCATCTGCTGCCACCGGGCAAAGGCCTCAAGGCGCCAATCGAGCATCCACGCTGGCTCTTCCTTTTTAGCGGAGATGAAGCGGACAATATCTTCGGAAAGCCCCTTTGGCGCCTTCACCGATTCAATGTCCGTGGTGAAGCCGTACTTGTACGTCTCTAACTCGCGGACGGTGTCCACGGTCTCTTGGTCGATAGTGTCTTTGACCTCTGACATCAAACTCACGTTCCTGTTGTGCCATTTATCCCCGCGAAGGCGGGGACCTGTTGTTGTGGGATCGGATTCCCGCCTTCGCGGGGATGAGCGGGATGAATATTCACAATACGACTGTATTCTTTGGCCCAAGCCGCCAAAAAACGCTCAGTGGCATCCTGGGGCGTATCCCACCCCAAGGACACGCGGATGGCGCTGCTCGCCGCCTCATCATCCGCCCCCATCGCTTTCAGAACGCCCGACTGGCGCACCTTACCTGAGGAGCAAGCGGAGCCAGCGGAAATCGCAAAGCCCGCGAGGTCCATCACCATCGTTTGAGTTTCCGCTGAAAAGCCGGGGGCGGAGAAACAGCTGGTGTTGGGCAAACGCTGAGCGTCCTTCCCCCAAACAGTGACGCCGTCCGGCAATCCCGCCTCAAGCGCATCACGGAGGGAGCCGAGCGCAGCATAGTCATCGGGCCTCGCCACCTCAGCGGTTTTGGCAAGACCGACAATGGCCGGCACGTTCTCTGTCCCCGCCCGGCGGTAGAGTTCTTGACCGCCGCCCTTCAGCAGCGGCGCAAGGCCAATGCCCGGCTTGGTGAGAAGAGCCCCCACCCCCACTGGGCCACCCACCTTATGGGCGCCAATAGTGAGAAGGTCCGCCCCCAGATTACCAAAATGGAGGGGCAGTTTGCCGAACCCCTGGACCGCATCCACCACCACATAGCCGCCCTTGGGCCAAACCAACGGGCCAAGCTTCTCAACGGGGTGAATGACGCCGGTTTCGTTGTTCGCCAGCATCGCCACAACGGCAAAGGCGCCATCCGCCTCCGCATCATAGGTCGCCAACCGGTCCGCTAACCTATCAAGGTCCAGAGTGCCGGACGCCGTCCCCGGGGGCGTCTCGACCGTCGCGCCCTCGCCCGCCAACGCCTCGGCGGGCACACGCATCGCGTCATGCTCGGTCGCGACAACGAATAGGCGGCGCACCTTCGCAGGGCCCTTTACCAATCCGTATAGGGCAAGATTATCGGCTTCGGTGCCGCCAGAGGTGAAAATGACCCCTTCCTTGGGCGCAGACAGTATATCAGCCACGACCGCACGGGCATCCTCCAGTAGGCGCTTGGCCGCCCGCCCCTCTCCGTGAACGGAGGAAGGGTTATGGGCACCCTCCATCGCCGCCACCATGGCATCGCGCACCACGGGCCGCAGGGGGCTCGTGGCATTGTGGTCGAGATAGAGGCGTTTAGACATAGTCCTCCCCCATCGCCTCGCTACGCTCGGCACTTCCCCCGCAAGCGGGTAAAGAAAGGAACGGCAACGACCGCTGCCCAAGCGCCCGACTGGGCGCCGGGCGGTCAGCCCGCCCCGCCGGAGGCGCCACGCGCCGTGAGGCGAAACTCAATGCGGAAACAAAATCACGCATCTTCACTCACCCTTTCCTCAGCGACCGAGGCTTGAGCCGTGATGTCCGCAAGGCTCACCCCTTCAAGGTACCCCTCAATCATTTGGTCCAAATCGTGCCACAGACCATGGGTGAGGCACCGCACAGATGTCCCGGTGCAGCCAATGACCGACCCCGGTTGGCAGGCGGTGGAGCGAATCTCCTCATCCATGGCCCGCACGACAGCAGATACGGAAATGGAATCTGGCGCGGCGGCGAGGAGATACCCGCCCCCAGCACCGCGAGCGCTATGAACCAGGCCTTCTTTGCGGAGCTTACCAAAAATCTGCTCAAGAAAGGCCACCGATAGGCGCTGCCGCCCAGCAATATCGCGCAGGGGTACCGGCGTGGCGGCACCATCACCTCCCCGCTGGGCGGCGATGTCGGCAAGCGCGGTCACAGCGCTGCGGGCTTTTGCGGTCAGCTTCATTGGTGGCGACAGTTCCTATGTTCGTCTGGTCAAGGCGCGAAAACGTGGTATAGGCCGCGTTTCGCCTCCTTCCCTTGAGGAAATAGGAAACCCGACCAGTTTGGTCAACTTTCCGTCGCGGCCTTTTTGTCGCTGGCGGCGTTGAGGAACAGTAGTGAATGCCTGAAGTGATTTTTCCAGGCCCCGACGGGCGCATCGAGGCGCGCTATCAGCGCGGCAAAGAAGACAATGCGCCGATCGCCTTGGTTCTGCATCCCCATCCGCAGTTCGGCGGGACAATGAACGACAAGCTCACCTATGAGATGTATCATATGTTCGCCCGGCGCGGCTTTGCGGTGATGCGCTTTAACTTTCGCGGGGTGGGCAAGTCCGAGGGCGAGTATGATCAGGGCCAGGGGGAGCTATCTGACGCTGCAACGGCCCTTGATTACCTTCAAAGCCTTAATCCCGCCGCGCCCTTTGCATGGGTCGCTGGCTTTAGCTTTGGCGCCTATGTCGGCATGCAGCTCTTGATGCGGCGTCCGGAGATTGTGGGCTTTATCTCAGTATCCGCGGCGGCAAACCTGTTCGATTTCTCGTTCCTTGCCCCCTGCCCCTCGTCAGGCATTGTGATCCACGGGACGGGTGACAAAATCTGCACGCCAGAACTCACAAAGGATGTGATGGCCAAAACCCGAACGCAAAAGGGGCGCCGGATCCATTTCGAGACCATCGACGGCGCTGACCACTTCTTCTCCCAACATGAAGAAGAGCTGATGACCATGGCTTCGGGGTATCTCGACAAACGCCTGGGCGAACCGCCAGAAGGCATCTTGTTTGAGGACTAAGCAAGCCTGACGATCGCCTTTCTTTTGCCGCTTCGTATCGCTACGCTGCATTTGGTGTGAGTCGGAGACCGTCCCATGGCGCAGGGCAGCTACCAGCTTGGTAATGATGAGGTAAAAGAGGAATCGTCGTGGCGGTATCCTCTTATTATCTTCATCGCGACCCTCATTCTCTGCGTTATCTTCCTTTACCATTATGTCGGCCCCGACGTGGATGAAATCCAAGGGAACAAACCCCGCCCCACCATCAATGATGAAGCAATTCCCATCACGGTGGGAAGTGTTCAATTCTCCGTACCCGCCAATTATACTGTTTTCCCCCGAGATCGGCGAGAGGGCGAACGCGAAGCGCTAAGTCTCTACGCGTCCTGGCCCCGGATGGAGGGGTACGTGCCCGCCCGGCGCGCTGATTTTGTTGAGAATGATGCGGACTCCCGGCGGATCGACTTAGTGATTCAAAAAAAGAAGAACCCTTTCTCAGAAAGTGATCGGCTGAACGTCCTCTATCTTCCCCATGCGGTGGATAAGGAGGGCGAGCCCTACGCCCATGGCCTTCGGCGCCATAATTTCCGTCAGGGGTCTGAAATTGCGCCGGCATCGGGCTATTCGAACAAAGAGATGCTGGTTGGCGAGGCCTCAGATGGGGTGGAGGCAATTCTGTTCTGTTATCCAGGCAGTGCAGACGATATTGTGCCGCCCGAATGTTATCGCGAATACGACCTGACAAAAGACGTGTCGGTGAAATATTACTTCAAGCAACCCTACCTGCCAGAATGGCAGCGGATCGACGAACGGGTTCGTGAGTTTGTTACAGGCCTTAGGCGCGATCCTTAAATTATCGCGCCACCTCTTATGGTTTACGAGGCCTTAAGCCCTCTTAGGCATCAGTAGGCGCGTAATACCCCTGATGACAGGATGAAGGGCCTATGGAGGATCTCAACTACGCCTTTTCGGTGGCTTTTTCCGGTAGCGATCTCGATCGCGCGCTGTGGATTGGTCTTGTGGGATCGCTGCTATGCTCAAGCCGCCTGCCGCCCCTTCGGGTTTGGCTTGTGGGTATTCTCATTGACCGCAGCTGGCCCTTTATCTCGATGGGGTTCGCGGGATATGGCGCCGGTGAAGTCGCCGCCGCCTTTGCACACTGGTTTCGGAGCTTGCCGGACGATGCCCTTCCCCTGCTGGTCAGAGCAGGCGGTATCTACTTCATGGTGATGGGCGGCTATTGGGCTCGGCTCTCCTTGCATGGGGTGAAGCCAACCCTGCGCCCCCGCAAAGCGACCCTGCCCTATTAAGCTCCGGCTACCCACAGCGAATAGCTGACCGTCGCGGTGGGGGGTAGTAGGGGGCCCACAGGAAAACATCCGCCCTTGGCTCGCAGCGCGCTATTGAGCAGTGCCGCGATAGCCTTCCGGTGGACGAGGCAACTCAACGTCATGTCTGTGATTCCAAATCTCGACAATCTTTCCTTCGGAATTGAACCTAAAGACGTTGATGATGGCAACACCATCGACTTTGGTCATGCCCATTTTTTGGGCTTCGGGGGTGGGATCGAGCCTGACGAACCAGCGCGTAGCCACCTTGTCACCCTCCGCAATCTGATAATCAATTTCCCCCGTAAGCTGACCAAAATCATGGAATGCATCCGCGATCTCTTTTTGCTTAATGGCTGGTTCGGTGACCCCCTTCGCCGGTCCGACATCATGTACAATATACGTTTCCGCTACATAGTCGGCATAGGTATTCGTATTATTTGAGAACCATAGATCCTGATAGAATTGCCTTGCGATCTTTTTGTTTCGATCAGTTTCACTCTGCTCGACGATGGTCCCGCACCCAACCAATACGCTTGCGGCGGCGAGCGGTATCATGACCTTTTTCATATTGCGATATCTCCGCTTCGTATGCCCCTTTACTGGCTAAGCATAAATGGGATAAAATTCAAAATCTGAGTGGAAAAGTCGTCCGGGTGGGGTCAACGGCGCTCATGTCGCCAGAATAGGATGCTGAGTTCTCAGGCGAAGATCTCGCATAAACTGATCATTCAACGTGCGCACAGTATTGTGTACTTTTCGTAATAATTTGCCACCCTTGCCCCCATCTGCGCCATGCAGCGCTTATGGGTGCGGGGCCCAGAGCGATGCGCCATCATTGAGCATTTGTCCCCCAGACCGAATACACGCTATAATTGGCATGGATACCGGGAGATGTGCGTCTGTACTCACGTCCTACGCCATACTCTTTTGTTTTCGCATCGCTTTTGCCCGAAGCCGCGTACACCCAGCCGACGTCGAGGAATGCCTTTCGGCGCAACGCTTTAAATCATGGGAGGCCAGAATGCTGAGCCCAGTGACCCTTTTTGTACTGTCAGCCTTTTTCAGCCAGCCGCCCAGCGCGGCAACGGATGGCGGTGATATTCCATTTCTCCCCGCGGATATTGCGCCAACACTGGCGGCCCCGCTGGA
>ERZ1740067.1752-NODE-1752-length-14354-cov-5.092944_pt1 | contig 14354 bp, 16 predicted proteins | sample MGYA00581736_ERZ1740067 | MGnify/ENA primary metagenome ERZ1740067 (study PRJEB43018, sample SAMN04849236) | marine metagenome | isolation source: floating plastic debris | place: Pacific Ocean | collected 2008-08-27 | study: EMG produced TPA metagenomics... | reverse complement strand
AAGCACGCTCAGCCCATTGACCATGGTGGTGTGGGAATCCGTGCCGACCAGCGTGTCAGGATAGGCGACAGTCGCGCCGGACTGGTCTTTCTCCGTCCACACCGTTTGCGCCAGATATTCCAGGTTCACCTGGTGGCAAATGCCTGTCCCAGGTGGCACAACACGGAAGTTGGAAAAGGCCTTTTGCCCCCAGCGCAGAAATTCATAGCGCTCGCGGTTGCGCTCCATTTCCAGTTCCACATTGCGCTGGAAACTTTGCGGATTGCCGAAATCATCGACCATGACGGAGTGGTCGATGACGAGGTCAACGGGTACCAGCGGATTAATCTTTTCCGCATCGCCGCCCAAATCCGTCATAGCCGCGCGCATGGCGGCTAAATCCACCACGGCGGGCACGCCGGTGAAATCCTGCATCAGCACCCGCGCTGGGCGGTAGGCAATCTCATGGCTTGATGTTTTGGTGTTAAGCCAGTCCGCAACTGCTTTAATGTCATCGACCGTCACGGTCCGCCCATCTTCAAAGCGCAGCAGGTTTTCCAGCAAGACCTTCAAGGAATAGGGCAGCCGCGATACATCGCCCAGCATGTCTTGAGCGGCATCGAGGGAATAATAAGCAAAGTCTTCGCCCTCAACGGTCAGTGTTTTGCGGGTTTGCAGGCTGTCTTGGCCGACGGTTGTCATGGCAAGGCTCCGTCAAAAAGGTCGGTAGGCTGCTGACGTTCATGCAACACTCAAACACGAAGAACAAGGGACCCCAAAGCAGGAAAAGCAATCCTATGAGCCGTGCGCTTTTAGGTTGCGAAAACCTCCACAGAAGTCTCTTCGAAAGCCTCTTGGGCGGTAAAAGTCTTGCTGAGCTTCAAAACTAAGGTTACCGTTTCGTTACAACAATAAGATGAGGGGCCGTGCAGGACGCCTCACAAATGTGTTGCGTGGTTCATTTTGGGGAGTATTTGCATGATTTTATTGCAATCATTGCGCGCAGCTGCAGCGTCTTTCGCTGCCGTATGCGTCTCATCGGCGGCACTTGCCGCGCCGTTCGATAACGTTTTTATCTTTGGCGATTCGCTGGTGGATAGTGGCAATATCGCAATTGCCACTGGCGGCGCCGTGCCCAGCCCAAGCCTGGGTTATTTTCAGGGCCGGTTTAATGATGGCCCATCGGTTGGCGACTGGCTCACCTTCTATACCACCGGCACGCAACTCGCCGCCCCTTCGCTTGCGGGTGGAAACAATTATTCGTTCGGCAATGCCCGTATCGTTGCCAACGCCGACACAGTTCCAGACTTGCAATTGCAAGTTGGCGCCTTTGCGCTGGATTCAAAGCCAGCCGATGGCGATGATTTGTTTGTTATTAATATGGGCGGCAATGACGTCTTTGCCCTTGTGTCTGGCGATATTGGCGGTCTGAGCGCTGATGATTATATCGCTTCCGCCGCGACCATCGTCGCCGACAGCATTGTCCAATTAGAATTGTTGGGCGCCCAAAACCTGTTGTTGATGGGCGTGCCTGATGTTGGCGCACCGCCTGCTAGCACGGCAGGTGGCACATCGGCAGAGGCGCGGGCTTTTTCTGAAACTTTGCAGCAAGCCATTTTGGATGAGCTTGCCATGCGGTCTTTCTCTTTAGACCTGCGCCTGTTTGATTGGATCAGTTTCAGCGACACGCTTTTGTCCGCGCCAGATGCCTTTGGCCTCCCACCGCTGGAGAGCTTCAACCTGCTTGAGCCCTGCATTGGCTTTAGCGGTGAATTCGGTGCGCCCGATGTGGATTGTTCTGGCTTTGCAAGTTTTGACACCGTCCATCCTACCAGCCCTGTTAACGAGGCCTTTGCCCTGGCAGCGCTGGAAGAAACCTTTGGCGTGCGTATTGCAGAGCCCGCGAGCCTTGCGCTGCTAGGCTTTGGGCTGCTGGCTGGCGCGCATTTGCGTCGCCGCCCGTAATCCTCGACCATTGCATCGGCTAGGCCCTCAGCACTAGGGTCTGGCGCGATGCAAGCTACACCCTTAGACCAGCCGCTCTTAAGCGCCAAAACCCTGCGGATTGACCGCGGCGGCCGGACCCTGATTGAGGGTCTGACGTTTGACCTACGTGCTGGCGAACAATTGGTCGTGCGCGGCCCAAATGGCTGCGGAAAAACCTCGCTGCTGCGCGTCTTAGCCGGTGTTGCAGCGCCTGCAGCGGGCACTCTGACGGCTACCAGCGTTGGATATCTTGGCCACCGGGATGGCTTTAAGGATACCGCCAGCGTCGCTTGTGCGCTCAAACAATGGTGCGCGCTTGCGAGGCAACAAAATCCAGCATTGGATGAGGTCCTTGCACAGGTGGGCCTTGCAGACCGCAGCCTGTTTCTTGTGCGCGCTTTGTCAGCAGGTCAGCGCCGCCGCCTTGCCATTGCCCGGCTGCTCCTGCGCAAGGCGTCTGTCTGGGTTCTTGATGAGCCATTTAATGCGCTCGATAGCGCAGGGCGCGCGCTCCTTACACAGGCCTTTGAAACCCACTGCGCCGCCGGGGGCTGTATTGTCATGGCGCTGCATGAAGACATCGCTTTTGATGGGGCGAAGACGCTCAGCTTGGGCGAGGCTGCGGCATGAGCCTTGTATGGCGGGATATTGCCGTTCTGTCCCAAGGCGGGCGGGCCTTGGCCTTGAGCTGCTTCTTCCTGGTCTTGGCTGCCAGTTTGTTCCCTTTCGCAGTGGGGCCGGATACCAAACTCCTGTCCGCAATTGCGCCGGGCGTTCATTGGCTTCTCGCGCTGTTTCTCGCCGTATTGCATGGGGAACGGATTTTCGTTGAGGATGAGCAGGATGGCAGCCTGGAGCAGCTGCGCGCCCTGGGCTTTGCGGAAGGCAGCCTCATGTTTAGCCGCATCGTCGCGCATTGGGTTATTGCCTTTGCCCCGCAAATCGCTTTGACGGTGGTGGTCGACATCTTCCTAGGCGCTGGGCTGGCCAGCGCAGGCCAGCATATGCTGAGCCTGTTGATCGGTACGCCAGCGCTGAGCTGCCTAGCCGTGCTTGCAGCTGCCTTAACGCTCGGCGCGCGCCAGTCGTCGCTCTTGATGATCGTGATTGTCTTTCCGCTTATGATACCGCCGCTCATCTTTGGGGTCAGCGCTGCCGCCGATAGTGGTTCGGCGGCGCTCATGTTGCTTGGCGCGTCGAGCCTTATCAGCCTGGTGATAGCGCCATTGGCTGGGCATTTTGCCTTAAAGGCGGCCTTAAAATGAGCCAAATGCGGCGCTAGCAGCGCTTTTCTTCAGGGTCTTCCTCGTTTAAAACGCCTTCTATGCATCGCTTTGCCAATCCAGCGCGCTTCGGGCGCCTCGCTGACCGGGTTAGCCCCGTGTTGTGGGTGCTCTTTGGCCTGAGCTTGGCTTTAGGTCTATACCTGGCTTTTTTCGGCTCACCGCCTGATTATCAGCAGGGGCAGAGCGTGCGGATCATGTATGTGCATGTGCCGAGCGCCATGATGACGACCGGCCTTTATGGTTTCATGGCCTTGGCCAGTGCCACCGCGCTCATCTGGCGCCACCCCTTGGCGCATATGGCGGCCCGGGCTGCTGCGCCAGTAGGGACGGCGTTTTGCTTGATTACGCTCGCCACTGGCTCGCTCTGGGGCAGACCCATGTGGGGCACATGGTGGGAATGGGATGGGCGGATGACCTCTGTGCTCATTCAGCTGTTTCTCTATTTTGGCTATATGGCCATGTGGAACGCTTTTTCAGACCGTGCGCGGGCGGCAAACGCAGCAGCAATCCTGGCGCTGGTGGGTGTTGGCAATCTCGTTATCATTCGCTTTTCCGTTGAATGGTGGAACACGCTGCATCAACCCGCCAGCATTTTGCGCGCCGGTGGCCCGACAATTGATGGCAGCATGTTATGGCCCTTAGCCGCGATGGTCCTGGCCGCGAGCGCTTATGCGGGCTTGATGATTTTAAAGGGTATGAAAATAGAGCTTAAGGCCGTCCGGCTGGAAACGCTGATGGAAAACCAAGCCGCCCCGACGACCAGCTATCGGTTAGATTTGGGCTAGACCAATGGAAAGCCTCACCCACGCGCCCTTCATTGCAGCGGCTTACGGTATCGCGTTTGGCGTCTTGGCAGGCCTTGCTTTGCGGCTCTTCCTCAAGCGCCGCAAAATCGACCAGGATTTGGCTGCCTTAGAGGCCCAGCAGCCAAGACGGCGGAGGCGCAGTGATGACGCCTAAACGCCAACGTCTTGTCGTCATTAGCGCTGCCTGCGCCGCTATCATCGGGGCTGCCGTCCTTGTGCTCAGCGCCCTAGATGATGCATCCGCCTTCTTCATTACCCCCGATGAGCTGGTGTCCAGCCCCCCTGCGATAGGGCAAGCCTTGCGCCTGGGCGGCCTGGTCAAGCCGGGCACTGTGCTGAAAAGTAGCACCTCTGCTGGGGTGTCTTTCGATGTAACGGCCAAAGGTGCGTCGGTTCGCGTCATCTACAATGGCCTGCTTCCTGATTTATTCAGGGAGGGTCAAGGCGTGGTAGCAGAAGGCACCCTCTCCGCAGACGGCACCTTTGCCGCGACGCGGGTCTTGGCGAAACATGATGAAACATATATGCCGCCAGAGCTCGCTGAAAAACTGAAGGAAAGCGGGGAGTTTCGGCCAGGTCAGTCTCTACAGGACGTGGAGAGTTAGGGAATACCGTCTTGATTGCCCAATGGGGACATGCCGCGCTTTGGATTGCTTTGGCGCTCAGTGCCGCGCAGGCGCTGTTTGGCTTTGTCGGTGCGCGCCGCGGCATGGTCCGCCGGGTGGCCATGACAGACCGCAGCGCGCGGCTGGCAGCCGGTCTTTGCACGCTCGCCTTTCTCAGCTTGATGGTGAGCTACGTCGTGTCAGACTTTTCGCTCCTCAACGTGGCGACCAATTCTCATACGGGCAAACCGCTGCTTTATAAAATCAGCGGCACCTGGGGGAACCATGAAGGCTCCATGCTGCTCTGGATTTTGGTTCTCACACTGGCAGGGGCAGCTGTCGCTGGCTTTGGGTCGAAACTGCCACCCTTGTTTCGCGCTCGCGTTCTGGCGGTGCAGGGCGGGCTCGGTATCGGATTTCTGTTGTTTCTGCTGCTGACGTCTAATCCTTTTGCCCGCATCACGCCGATCCCCGCCCAAGGGCGCGGGCTCAATCCGCTTTTGCAAGACCCCGGTCTCGCCTTGCATCCACCCTTTCTCTATCTTGGCTATGTGGGCTTTTCGATCGCCTTCTCTTTTGCAGTCGCAGCGCTGTGGGAAGGCAAAATCACCCCAGCCTGGGCCCGCTGGGTGCGGCCTTGGACGCTAGCGGCCTGGGCGATGCTGACCATAGGTATCGGCCTTGGCAGTTGGTGGGCTTATTATGAGCTTGGCTGGGGCGGCTGGTGGTTTTGGGACCCGGTGGAGAACGCCAGCTTCATGCCTTGGCTGGCTGGCACGGCGCTGCTCCATTCCATCGCTGTTCTGGAAAAACGGGATGCTTTTAAAGCGTGGACAGTCCTTCTCGCGCTGCTTACTTTTTCGCTTAGCATGCTTGGAACCTTTTTGGTTCGCTCGGGCATCCTGACGTCTGTGCATGCTTTTGCGGTGGACCCTGAGCGCGGTCTTTACATCTTGAGCTTCCTGGCTCTTGTCGTCGGCGGTGCGCTTGCTCTGTTCGCCCTGCGCGCAGGCAGTCTTCAAGCGACTGGAGCCTATCGCTTGTTCAGCCGGGAAGGCGGCCTTATGGCCAACAATCTTTTGGCAGCGACTGGCCTCGCTACTGTCCTTATCGGCACCATTTATCCCTTGGCGCTCGACGCTGCAACGGGTCAGAAAATCTCCGTCGGTCCGCCCTTTTTCGAAGCCACCTTTGTGCCCATCGCTATGCTGCTCATTCTGGTCATGGGTGCAGGTCCGCTTCTCGCGTGGCGCAGGGCAGATGGCCCAGCATTGCTGCAGCGCTTGCAAGTCGCTGGCATTCTAGCTGGTATAGCCGCGCTCGCTGGCTGGGCCTTTGCGCCCGTAACAAGCGAGGCGGCGGATGTGCCGCTCATCTCTCTCTTTGGCCTGGCGCTGAGCGTTTGGGTGCTGCTGGCCTTAGGCACTGACGTTGCAACCCGTATCCGCATTAAAGACGATGGGTTCTCTCGCGCAACCTGGGCGCGCCTTATCCGCCAGCCGCGGCGCTATTGGGGCATGACGCTGTCGCACGCTGGCGTCGCCGTGGTCGTGCTTGCCATCACCATGTCAGCCACGTGGGAAGTGGAAGTGCTGGACCGCCTGCGTCTTGGTGAAACCGCTGATGTCGGCCCCTACAGCTTTACCCTGACGGGTGCGCAGCCAGTCCTAGGCCCGAATTACAGCGCCATTCGTGGCCATTTTGATGTCGCGCGGGCTGGCAGGCAGGTAGCGACACTCTCGCCAGAAACGCGCACCTACTTAAATCCGCCCATGGAAACAACAGAAGCAGCCATCCTGCCGCTCTTTGGCGGAGACCTCTTCGCCGTGATTGGCGACGCAGGCGAGGGCGGCTGGGCCGTGCGCCTCTACACCCGTCCACTGATGAGCTGGCTGTGGGCTGGGTGTCTGATGGTTGCCTTTGGTGGCTTGTTGTCCATTGGCCGAAAATCATCTTCGGCCGCGCCGCAGCCCAGCGGCGCTGCAGCACAGGCTGCGTTGGCTTAGAGACATGTGCTGGCTCCAGCCACCCGCAGTCCTGGACTTGATCCAGGACCTCGTTCAGTCTTTTGGACCTCGCTTTGAACCAGATGCTGAATCAAGTTCAGCATAACGGAGTGGAGTGTTGATGCGCCGCGCGCTTGTCCTGTTGCCGCTTTTGGCTTTCGGCGTGCTGCTCGCCATCTTCATTCGCCAGATTGATGAAGACCCATCGGTTTTGCCGTCCGCCCTCATCAACCAGCCTGTGCCTGACTTTGCGCTGCCGCTGCTGGACGTAGGAGAGGCGAGCGAGGCCGACTTTCAAACCGGCGCTGTGCAGCTTATCAACGTGTTCGCCAGTTGGTGTCAGCCTTGCTGGGAAGAGCACAGCCTGGTGACGGCCTTGGCAAAGGACGGCGTATCCATCATCGGCTGGGCCTACAAAGATCCCGCAGCCAACATCGCCCGTTTTTTAAGCCGGCTTGGTAACCCCTATTCCAAGGTCATTTTGGACGAAACTGGCCGCAGTGCCATCGACCTCGGCGTCTATGGCGCGCCGGAGACTTATATCGTCGATGGCAGCGGCGTCATTCGCTATCGCCATGTTGGTGTCTTGACGCCGCAAATCATCACGGCGCAAATAAAGCCTATCCTTGCAGAGCTGGAGGGAGAGGTGCAGTGAGGCGCGTACTTAGCTTGCTCGCGATTTTGGCCTGGGTTAGCCCTGCGCTTGCCATCGGTGTGGATGACGCTGTCTTGGAAGACCCATCCCAGGAAGCACTGGCACAACGCGTCATGGCCGAGCTGCGCTGCCTTGTGTGCCAAAACCAATCCATTGTGGACTCTGATGCGCCGCTGGCGGCGGATTTGCGCGCTATTGTGCGCACGCGGCTCGCTGCAGGCGACACGCCGGAGGATATTAAAGCTTATTTGGTGAAACGTTATGGCGATTGGGTGCTGTTAAATCCGCCGCTCAAGCTTGGGACTGCTCTGCTATGGACGGCGCCACTCCTTGCTTTGCTGCTCGGCGTCACTGGTATTGTCATGTCGCGGCGCCAAAAGCCCAAACAAGCGCTGTCCGCTGCCGATGTGGAAGCGGCGGACGCCATTTTGGGCGACGCCGAGTGATCTTAAATCTGCTTGCCATCCTTGCGTTGGGCGCCGGCTGCGGCATTTTGCTCGTCCGTGCGGCACAGCGGATTGGGTCAGGTGTTTCCGCTGCTGTTCAGGATGATTTGGCGCTCTTAAAGCAATCCCAGCGCGACCTGGAAGCCCGCGTAAAGCGCGGCGATATAACGGCAGATGCGGCTGCTGGTGAGCGAGAGGATTTACGCCGCCGTGCTCTTGCACTCAATAATGGAGGGAGTGGCATGTCAACGGGGCAGGCAGCGTGGGCAACGCCGCTGCTGGCCGCTCTTCTGGTGATCGGCGCGGCCGGCTTCCTGTTTGTTGCGGACCCGATACCAGCCGAGCGCCCGCCTCTGCAAAAGCCCGTGCCAAAAACGACAGAGGCGCTTCCACGAGGCCCGCTCAAGGACATCATGAACGCCGGGGCAGAGCGGTTTTCAAACGGAGACTATCGCGGCGCGTTCGAAGCCTATGCTGCGGCGGCGGCACGGGACCCAAAACGGCTAGATGTTTGGATTGGGCAAGGCGAAGCGCTGGTGGCGGCGGAAAAAGGCCAGATATCGCCTGCCGCCATGCTGGCCTTTGCCCAGGCCGAGGCGGTCAGCCCAGGGAACCCCATCTCGCAATATTATTCGGGCCTGGAGCGACTGCAGCAGGGCGATGCAGTGGCAGCGGAGAAAATTTGGTCCGCTCTCAAAGCGCGCTCCCGGCCCACTGCGCCCTGGATGGCGCAGCTTGACAGAGGACTTGCTGAAGCCGCGCGTCAGCTTGGCGCGCCTCCTTACAATGCGGGACAGCAGAATGGCCAGGCGGAAATTGCTGCCATGGTTGAAGGCCTAGCCGCCCGTCTTGAAGCGGATGGCGATGACCCGAAAGGCTGGTTGATGCTGGCACGCTCTTATCTGGTTCTCGGCCGACCTGAAGAGTCAGCCGCAGCGCTTGATAAGCTCGCTGCGCTGACTGATGTCGCTCCAGAGCTGCAAAACGAGGCAGACGCACTGCGGGCCCGGTTGGCGGAAAAATAGATAAAATTTTAATCACATTGTCTAAACGCCCGTTAACGCTTTTCCGTTAAGGCACTGTGGATTGTGCGCATCAGAAGAGCGCCAGACGCTTTGGGATTTTGGGTATGAAGATTGCGGGCAATAGCTTCGCATTTTTAACGCAGCTCGGCCAAGACAGCGCGCGCCGTACGCCTTTGTCTTCGGAAAAGCTCGCCGCCCAGCGCGCCGAACGCATCGCCATCGCCCGCGAAGCCCAAGATGCCCAAGTCGCCGCCTTCCGCCGCGACCGCATCGACATCGGCACCAAAAACCAAGGTCAGCGCGGCCAGCAGCGTCCCAGCGCATCGCCCCAGCGCGAGGCTATTGGTGCGCGGCCTGAAAAGCCCGCGCGGCCTGGGCAGGTTTTGAATATTGTGATTTAGGGGCTTTCTGTCCAAGGGTTGATGATATTAACCCCGCAATCTGAAAACCCATCCACGTCCCGTGTTGCCACGGTGGCACTATAAACGCGGGCAATGCTGGCGATTTGTCCATCCGCCATAGAAATCGGTTTGCCGCTAGCTCTGCGCTTTGCGACAATTTGGCTGAAGGGCAAGGCGCAATTTTGGTCGAAGGCTAGAATGCGGTCTTCGAACGCTGTTGCTATCTGTCTGAGCTGAGCAGCAATGGTATCTCGCCTTTGCCCAGGTGATAGTATAGCCGCGCCTGTCCAGAGCTCTGCTAAGCAAATCGCGGTGGTACAGAGACTGGTTGTAGGCTGCGCGCTATTCCATGTAATGACATTTGGATTGGGCGCAGGTCGCATCAATTCAGAGACCACATTGGTATCAAGAATAATCACGGCATTTCATGAAAGTCGCCGAAGACGTCCTTTACGTCAAAGATTTCTCTCGGCGGAATATCCAGCTCCACACCGTCAGTCTGGTCAACAATCATTCTGATCTTATCGACCAGATGAGGAGCGGTTGGTTGTAGGGCTTTGCCGAGAATTTGCCGCACCTCTTCTTCCATAGAATGTCCCTTTGAGGCTGCGCGTAGACGCAGCGCCCTTTTGGTAAGTTCGTCGATATTTCTAATTGTCAAAGTCGCCATAGGGCAAACCATACCCTAATTGTGATAGCATTGCTAGCAATGCTATCAGTTTAAGACGTTGATTAGGGAGGTGTTGCTGCGAATGTCCCAAGCCTCTCAATTAAATACCCATTCGGATAGGAACGCAGGCGTCGCTGGGTCTGTAGGCGCAGCGATGTATTCTCTGGCAGCAATGCGGCGATTGTCCGCCGTAGGCGCATCATTGCAGAGACGGCTGCACGCAGAGGCTTTGATGGCGCATCATATCCGAAAGCCTTGGCCACATGCGGCTCCATCAGGGCGACCAGAACACGGTGGGAAAAGGGCCTCAAGACGGACGGGACGCGCAGCATATCAAACAGCACCTCCACCGTAGAATCGGCAACTATGCGGTTGGTTTTTGCCAGGCGGAAATGCTCCTTCTCATAAGCCTTGTACCAGGTATGAAAGGCCTGCAAATCCGTTGGTAAATCTTGAATGCCCATACCACGCCCCAGGCGCAAATAGGATTGAAACCAAGCGTCTTCCTCATGCGGCGTCATCGGGCGCGGGCCATAGAGCTTCAGGGCGCGGATAGGCTCAAAGATGAAGGTGCCAAGCGTATAAAGAAAGTCATCATTGTTGATGTTAAAGCGGCCATGCATGGCGTTGAGGCGGGCATAAGAGGCTTGGCCGCGCCCGCTGTCATGGCCGTTCTCGGTGATTTCTGCGAGCACCAGCACCGTGTCATCATAGCGCTTCTGCGGCCTTTTGGTGAATTCGCCCGTGGCGGCCAGCAGCTTTGAAATGCGCGGTGATGCGTAGGTTTTAAAGAGGGCGTACTCCAGCGCCTTCTCGATGGTGAGGGGAAACAGCTGATAAGACAGCAGAAAGGCGATGCGCGCATAGTCTTCGCGCGCGTCGAGCGATTCAATTTCCTGACTGGGATTGGGGGAGGCTGTTGTTTCCATAACTCTCTGTTCGCGCAAAACGCATTTCCCTATGGCAGCAATTTTGCGCCAAAGATTGACGTCTTACAAGCGCCAGCATAGCGTTCTCTCCGTGACACAGCCTCTGTACTTCTGGTTCGAATTCGCTTCCACCTATTCCTATGTAACGGCCATGCGGATTGAGGCGGAAGCCGAAAAGTATGGCGTGCATGTCATCTGGAAGCCCTTCCTCCTTGGCCCCATTTTCGCAAAGCAGGGCTGGAATACCTCACCCTTCAATATCTACGAAGCCAAAGGCCGCTATATGTGGCGCGATTTGGAGCGGCTGTGCGCAAAACATCAGCTGCCTCTCCACCCGTCTGTCCTAACAGGCATAAAGCCCTTTCCGCAAAACGGCCTGCTTGCGGCCCGCGTGGCTTTGGCGGCGCTTCAGCAGGACTGGGGCGAAGCCTTTTGTCGTCAGGTGTTTGCCGCGCAGTTCGCACACGGGCTTGATATTGCCGAGCCGGATGTGGTCGCCAAATGTATCGAAGAGGTGGGTGGTGATGCGGAGGCTTACATGGCTGCCGCGAAAGAAGAAGAGTGGAAGCAAACACTGCGCCGCCGCGTTGAGGAAGCGCAGCATTTGGGCATATTTGGAGCGCCTAGTTTAGTCGTTGGAGAAGAGCTGTTTTGGGGCGATGACCGGCTACAAGATGCTTTAGACTGGGCGTGCAGCTAGAGTTGTCCATAAATCGGGCAACAACGATAGACTACCCAGCAGGCTTAGCGTCATCCACCATATATTTGTTGATCACCGGAATCTGCAGTCCGGAAAAAACAAGCGTAATCGGCATCACGGCAAAGAGCTTCAGGTTGAGCCAGGTCTCAGTGGAAAAGCTGCGCCAGAAGATTTCGTTTAGGATGGCCAAGAAGATGAAGAAAAAGCCCCAGTTGAGGGTGAGGCGCTTCCATCCCTCCTCCTGCATGGGGGGCATGGCAAAGCCCAGGAGCATTTTGAGGTAGAGTTTTTTGAAGGCGTATCCGCCGAGCAGCACCAAGGCGAAGAGCATGTTGGTGATGGTGGGTTTGACTTTGATGAACTGCTCATTGTCGAAATAAAGCGTCAGCCCGCCGAAGACGAGGACGAAGCCGAAGCTGACCCAACGCATGGGGGCCACATGGCGGGTCTTGATCCAGCTGTAGGCGAAGGCGGCGGTCCTGGCGACCATGAAGGCGCCGGTGCCGGCCATAATGCCGAATTTCCAGTTGGTGAGGATGAAGACGAGGAGCGGGCCGATCTCGATGAGCATGCGCTGGAGGGCGGCTTTCGGATCCTGCTCGGCGCTGTGTTGGTCCGTCATTTCACTCATACCTTATCATTCCACCGCAGCCCTGAACCTGATTCAGGGCCTCGTGCACCTGCCTGCGCCCCTCGTCCACGAGATGCTGAAACAAGTTCAGCATGGCGGTATTTATACGTCCTCATCCTGCCCAACCAAAGCGCGAGCAAAGTCTTGCGCATTGAAGGGCCGCAAATCCTCGATCTTCTCGCCCACGCCAATGGCGTGGATGGGGAGGCCAAATTTCTCTGCTGCTGCGACAAGCACGCCACCCCGCGCGGTGCCATCCAGTTTGGTCATCACTAGACCGGTGACCCCTGCCACATCCTTAAAGACTTCAATTTGGCTCAGCGCATTTTGCCCGGTTGTTGCGTCCAGCACCAGGATGGTGTCGTGCGGCGCTTCGGGCATCAGCTTTTGGATGACGCGGCGCACCTTGGCCAGCTCATCCATGAGGTTTTCTTTGTTTTGCAGGCGCCCGGCGGTATCGATGAGGAGGACATCCTTATTGCTCGCCATGCCTTGCTTGATAGCATCGAAGGCTAGGCCTGCGGCGTCCCCGCCGATCTTGGTCGTGACGATATCGCAGCCCAGCCGGTCCGCCCAGACTTTGAGTTGGTCCACAGCCGCCGCGCGGAAGGTGTCGCCAGCGGCAAAGATGATGCTGTGGTTTTGGTCTTGGAACTGGCGGCCAAGCTTCGCAATGGTCGTGGTCTTGCCGCCGCCGTTGACGCCCACTACGAGGATCACATGCGGGCGATTTTGAGCGTTTATGTCGAGTGGCTTGGCCAGCGGTTCTAAGATGGCGGCAATCTTTTCGGCGAGGGCTTCTTTGACTGCCTCGGGAGAGATGTCTTTGTTATATTTGTCTTTTGCCAAAGCCTCGCAGACGGCGCTGGCGGTGGGCACGCCTAGATCTGCCATGATGAGCAGGTCTTCTAAGGCTTCAAGCGTGTCGTCATCCAGCTTGGCTTTGGTGAAGATGTCAGTGATGCCGCTGGAGATTTTGGCTGAGGACCGGCTAAGCCCAGCGCGCATTCTGGCCAGCCAGCCTGGCTTTTTCTCCTCGCTCATGCGGCTTGCCGAACCGGTTCGCCGATGAGCTGAGCGTCTGAAACGCCTGTGACCTGCACCGTGACAAGGCGGCCCACGCTGGCATCCGCTGCAAGCGTGATGGGGGCAAAGCTTTCTGTATGGCCGCGGGCGATCCCGTCTTCGCAACGCTCAATGAGGACCCGTTCTTCGCTTCCAATGCGGCTTCCAAAATAGGCCGCTTTTGCTTCTTCCCCCTTGGCGCGCAGCAAGGCCGCTCGTGCCTTGCGCACCGCCTTAGGCAGTTGGGGCATGCGGGCAGCTGGCGTGCCTTCGCGCGCGGAATATGGGAAAACATGCAGGAAGGTCAGGCCGCAGTCATCGACCAGCGCTAGGCTGCGCTCAAACATGGCGTCTGTTTCTGTTGGGAAGCCAGCGATGATGTCAGCGCCAAACACCATGTCTGGCCGGGCGGCGCGCACCTCTTCACAAAAGGCAATGACGTCCTCGCGGGTATGGCGACGCTTCATGCGCTTTAAGATCATATTGTCCCCGGCCTGCAGGCTGAGGTGCAGATGGGGCATGAGGCGCATGTCGCCCGTAATTGCCTCCATGAGTGCTGCATCAGCTTCGATCGAATCGATGGAGGAGATGCGCAGGCGCGGCAGGTCCGGCACCAGCTTCAAGATGCGCTGGACCAGATTACCAAGCGTCGGCCGGCCAGGCAGGTCGCTGCCGTAGCTGGTCAAGTCTACCCCGGTCAGAACCACTTCCTGATAGTCATTGCCGACCAGTTGGCGCACTTGTTCGATGATCGCGCCAGCGGGTACAGAACGCGAATTCCCGCGGCCATAGGGGATGATGCAGAAGGTGCAGCGGTGGTCACAGCCATTCTGGATTTCGATGAACGCGCGGGCCTTGTCGGCAAAGCCTGGCAGCAGATGCTGGGCTGTCTCCCGAACGGCCATGATGTCGCTCAACACAGCTTTCGGCTGAGGCACGTCGAAGGAAAAGGCGCCGGCATCCGCCTTATGGCTGTTACCCACAACGCGGTCCACTTCGGGCATCGACACAAAGGTGTCTGGCTCAATCTGCGCAGCGCAGCCTGTGACCACAATCTTCGCCTTTGGCCGCTCGCGGCGCAGGCGGCGGATGGATTGGCGCGCTTGGCGCACAGCTTCCGCAGTAACAGCGCAGGTGTTGACGATGGCGACATCTTCCGTGTTG
>ERZ1740067.1749-NODE-1749-length-14364-cov-5.187155_pt1 | contig 14364 bp, 11 predicted proteins | sample MGYA00581736_ERZ1740067 | MGnify/ENA primary metagenome ERZ1740067 (study PRJEB43018, sample SAMN04849236) | marine metagenome | isolation source: floating plastic debris | place: Pacific Ocean | collected 2008-08-27 | study: EMG produced TPA metagenomics... | reverse complement strand
AATGCCCGGCTCCCGCTTCCCCCCCTCAAAAGTTGTTAGCTTCCCCCCTCTTAGGCCCCCTGCCGACCCGGCATATTTTTCCATCTCAAGCCAGGGGCCGTTGTCGCTGGTGAAGACAATCAATGTGTCCTCAGCGACCCCTTCTTCTTCAAGCACACGAATAATCTCACCAACGCTCCAATCGATTTCCTCAATGACGTCACCATAGGGCCCATGTGCCGACCGGCCCACAAATTCTGGTGAAGCATAGATAGGGACATGGGGCATTGTATGAGCGAGATATAAGAAGAACGGGCCGTCAGTGTGACGACGAATAAAGTCCGATGCTTCTTCAGTAAAACGCTTTGTGATAAAGGCTTGATCCGGACGGGAGTCGATCACCCTGTTCCCCCGCATCAAAGCGGGATGGCGCATATCGTTGCTGTAAGGAATGCCAAAATACTCGTCAAAACCGTGATCCGTCGGCAGGTACCCAGCGTGATGGCCCAAATGCCACTTCCCGACAATGGACGTTGCATATCCCGCCTCTTTAAGAATTTCCGCGATTGTGTGCTCTTCCTGCGGAAGTCCAAGAAACGTCTCAGGAAAGAAAACCTTGTTCACGCCATAGCGGACCGGATAGCGCCCCGTTAACAGGGCAGCACGTGATGGGGTACAAACCGGAGAAGCCGAATAAAACTCTGTCAGCATCAACCCTTTTTGCGCCATTTGGTCGAGCATCGGGGTTTTTATAGACTGCGCGCCGTAAGCGCCGATGTCGCCGTACCCCATGTCATCAACAAAAATAAGAACGATGTTTGGCTGGTTGCCCTGGCTTCCCCGCTTCCCGTCCTCTGCGTGGGCGACCCCGCCGACGTTCGCGAGCCAATATCCTACCAAGACGACGAAGCAACGAAAGATCATAATGGCGCCCTACTAAGCTGATTTGCCCCCCCAGACCCTAGAACACTCAGCTCGCCCCGGGGCCACGGGAAACTCTGAGCACACTCACACAGTATGGCGAGCACGAAATTGTTTGCAAAGCAATGAGAGCCTTAGGGTCTCAAATACCTCGCCTCCAGATTTTGACACCGATTAGTATCTCGGCTACCCGATATGTAATCGATTACACTCTTTATTTCAAAGGAAATCTCGACATGACGTTGAGGTCACCGTGATGCGCCTGATATGGGAGGCAGAATATGGAACTGGGGATTACCCGCGAATGCCCCACGGTCACGCCCCAGAACAGTCGTATTTCTGTATGCTTAGGACCGTCCTTCACCAAATGGTCCGACTGATTCGCAAGGCGGTTTTTGCGCTTGTCCCGGCAACGCTTTTCAGCTGCACCACAATGATCGCCCCCACTCCAACAGGCTCAGAGGAACATGCCGACGGCAAAGATATTTATATCTTGATGGGCCAGTCGAACATGGTTGGTCGAGGGGAGAAAAAAGATCTTCCCACCAACTTTTCTGATCATGAGGGGGTGATCCAATACTATTGGAACGGCGTATTGGGGCCCTCAACCGATTTTTTGAAACAAGGAGATGGATCCACTCCTTTTCCAACATCACCCCAAGAATATAGACAAGGCCCAGGGCTGTCTTTTGCCAATGCGATGATCTCATCCGCGCCTAACCGTAAGATCATCCTAATCCCCTGCGCCGTTGGCGGAACAAGTATTGTTGAATGGCTTCCGAACGTTTTCAATCGTCATGACACAGAAACACTTTTTGGAGTATGCTTAACAAATGCGCTTGCAGCGACGAAGCACGGCCAGATCAGGGGCATTCTCTTTCATCAAGGAGAAAGGGACGCCAAAGACGATATACGGTCCGCCTACTGGCAACGGGTTTTCACCACCGTCATTGTAGCGATGAGAGAAGAACTGGGCAGCAATAGCTTGCCGCTTGTCTATGCTCAGCTTGGAGCCGTAAGCAGTAAGCATCGTGCCGCACGACCACATCTCGATATTCTTAAGGCAGAGCAACGAAATGTCCTAATTCCATATGCTGACATCGTTTACACGGACGACCTGCCTATCAAAGCCGATGGCCTTCATTTGTCGACCAATGGTCAACTATCATTGGGCGAGCGGTTCGCAATATCGATGCGCCGTCTTCAACGAAAATGACGGCATCTTGCGGCGCTCATTCAAGGCTCCTTGGAGACTGAAACAAGCGCTGAATACCCACGACGGCCACGCTGACAGAGCAAAATGGCAAGTGGCGCAAACAGAGCAATCAATAAAGACAGCGCCCATTTTAGCGCCGCGGGCTCACGAAAGACGTAATCAGTGAGCAGCCCTACAGCCACCGGGCCAGCGCCCATCCCAATAAGGTTTAACAGCAAGAATAATATCGCCGCTACCTGGCTGCGCATTGTCGCAGGGGTGCTATTCTGCAAGGCGATCTGGGGAATGGTAAGGATCGCCGTCATCGCAAACAGACCGAGTGCTAACAAAATTGTTGCGACGACACCATTTGGCATGTGGGGGAACGCCAACAGCGCCACCGAACCAGGGACACCAAATAGTAAAAACGTCCGCAGGGGCGCGTCGGAAATACCCCGTCGCTCTAAAAACTGAACGACCGCCCCCGCAACGGCGGGACTTGAAAGACCGGTCAAAAGAATGATCACCCCAAAGATTGGACCAAGCGTTTCTAAGGACCAATCAAATTCCCGGAGAAAGAAAGCGGGCGCCCAGGTCACCACAGCAAAGACAATGTGAGCGAAAAGGGCTGGCGCTAGAAGAATAGCAAAGTGCGCCTCTTTATGGTGGATCAAAAACCGCAAAACTTCGCGCAGCGGCACCGGCTCATTTTTGCCCCCTCCCTCATCATAGGCACCGCGCCGCGGCTCAACGGTGACAGCTAAAAATGCGATAGCGATTAGACCGCAGGCCCCCGCCATCCAAAACACCGACTGCCAAGCGAAGACAGAGCCCACAAACGGTACGCCTTCAATGGGTGGTTTGAACTGCAACCAACCGACCAGCGCGCCGCCCACCGTAAAGGCAATAGCCGATCCAATTTGGCCACCGGTGATAAAAACCCCTGTCGCCACCCCTCGTTTTTGTTGCGGAAATTTGTCAGCGATCATTGATAAAGCGGCGGGGTTAAGAGCGGCCTCCCCCGCCCCGACCACGACACGTGCCACAAACAACAACCAGAAGCCTTGCGCGAAACCGCAAAGCGCCGTCGCGACGCTCCACACAATTATTCCTGTAATGATAATATATTTTCGGTTAGCTCGGTCCGCAAGCCGGCCAATCGGCAAACCGAAAACACTGTAAAACATCGCGAAGGAAAAACCCATTAGGAGACCAAGCTGCGTGTCCGACAGACCAAGGTCTCGCTTTATCGCTTCCGCCATCAGTGTGATGACCATACGATCCATAAAGGATAACAAATACGCAAAGGCGAGCGCAAAGACGAGAAACCAAGCGTTTTGAATACCAAACCCTGTACTGGTCTTCTCGGCAGCACCATGAATAGACTTGTTCATAAACTTAGCTCTCCGCACCCCTTGGCAGGTTTTGTTTTTTGCCGTTGCGCAGTCATCAGGATGTCTTCCTCACATTACCGCGACAACTTCCACAGAACCCCTTCGAAGAACGGGGGGTCTGCCCTACAAGCATCTAAACTCTAACACTCCTTAGACGTTACAATTGCAATCGACTGGAAGCCAAAAGGCTTCTTGATCAGGATTGCCGTCGCGCTTGCTTCCCATAGATGTCGCCACATCGAAAAATAAAAACGACCCCTATTTATAGTTGAATTGAACCATTTATCACAAGCATGCTTATCTTATGGGCAGCAAGAAATCTGTCAATTTGTCGGTCACATTGTCAATCCGCATGACCGCGACGGACGATGGTAGAGGTTTGACCTTCCCCCCAAAACACGGCGCCATAGACCCTTGACTTATCGCCATATGCGATCCTATTGTAAGTATGCTTTATATTGCGCTGACGGTGAAAAGCTTCGGCTACGAAGCCCATTTTAACCTTAGCGGACAGGAAACCAGACGAATATGGACAGCTTAACGCCCGTCCCGATTGTCGCATTTTACGCGGCCGGACATGCGCTTTTACACTGCTATCTTTCTATCGACACGGTCTACACGCGGATACGAACAAGCGCTCATCTGGGCGAGCCGCCTATGTCGAACGAACTCACATTACGGCGCGTCCGTGCGCACGCCAATAATGTGGAGTATGTGCCTCTTGCGCTTTTACTGCTCTTGATTTTTGAATTTAACGGTGGCCAAGCATGGTTGGCGCACACCTTCGGTGCCTTTTTCCTCATTGTACGTATTATCCATAGCTATGGCTTACGAGATGCGGCACGATCAGTATTGTGCCGTATTATTGGATTTTGGGGAACGATCCTTACGATTGGCGGAACCAGTATAATAAATATAATGCTCGCCTTTAACCTTGGTCTGATGGGTTAGCGTTGATGACTGAGATCGATCATTTTCTGTATGGGACATCAGACCTTGACCGTGCGGTGGCGCACTTCGAAAACGAAACTGGCCTAAAGGCCATAGCGGGCGGGCGGCATGAGAACTATGGCACGCGCAACGCGCTGATAGGATTAGATCAGACAACCTACTTCGAAATACTGGCCCCAGATCCAGAGCAAGCTGACAATGTAGGCGCTTCACCCATGTTGCGTGCGCTACCCGAAGATGGGCTAATTGCCTGGTGCGCACGCAGTCCCGATTTAGAGGCCCTCGCTAAATGCCATACCACTCTCGACAATCGTCGCCGCATCGGGCCAACCGAATGGCGCCGCCTTCGTTCTGATGGCGAACCAATAGAATGGCGTTTGCTGCACGTCGAAGCGGGCGATATCGGCGCACTCCAACCATTTTTTATCGACTGGGGCGATGTTGCACATCCAACGGCATCCCTTGAACCTCAGGGCGCGCTCAAAAAATTCCATTTAGAGACGCCTTATCGTGAGAGTTTATCTAAAGCGATGCACGCTGCTGATCTCACCATTGACATACAAGACAGCGAGCAAAACGGTATGGAACTTATCATCGATACCGGCAGCAAAACCGTGACCCTGCGCTCCCCAGCACAGATGCCACCACAAATGCTGCCTGAATGAGGTCATCAATTTCTGAGGTGTAGCGATGGTTCGACACATTGCATTTGATTGGGCTGAAACACAATTAGACGAGTTCACAGCCATTCGTCATGATTTGCATAGGCATCCAGAAACTGCCTTTGAGGAACATCGCACCGCCGACATCGTCGCCAAATGCCTTGAATCATATGGGATCGAAGTTCATCGCGGCCTTGCCAAAACCGGCGTTGTCGGTGTCTTGAAAAATGGTGACAGCGACAAGAGTATTGGTCTTAGGGCGGATATGGACGCGCTGGACATTCTCGAACAAAATGATTTCTCTCATAAATCAACTATTCCAGGGAAAATGCATGGTTGTGGCCACGATGGGCATACGACGATGCTACTCGCCGCTGCAAAATATTTAGCCGAGCACAAACCGTTTGATGGAACCGTTCACTTCATCTTCCAGCCAGCGGAGGAAAATGAGGGTGGTGGTCGCGTTATGGTGGAGGACGGTTTATTCGATAAGTTTAAAATCGATTCCGTATACGGTATGCATAACTTTCCCGGCGTTCCATTAGGGCATTTTTGCATCCAACCTGGGCCCATGATGGCTGGATTTGATATCTTCGAAATTGAGGTCAACGGTGTTGGGGGACATGCCGCTATGCCTCACGCCGCAGTGGATTCCGTCGTTGTCGCGTCGCATATTGTGACAGCTCTTCAGTCTATCATCGCAAGGTCAACAGACCCACAAGACGCAGCAGTCGTCAGTGTCACCCGCATTGAGGCGGGACACACATATAATGTTCTACCGGAAAAAGCGACCATGGCGGGAACGGTTCGGTATTTTAGCCCTGACGTGCAAAATATCGTCGAGAAACGCATGCATGCGCTTTGTGAAAATGTCGGCGCAGCGTTCGGTGCCAAAGTAAAAGTGACCTACGAAAAACGGTACCCGCCGACGCTCAACACAGAAAAAGAAACGCAGGACTGCCAAAACGCACTGCGAAAAATAGCCCCCGAAGACACATTGAACTTCTCTCCTACCCCCTCCATGGGGGCTGAAGACTTTGCCTGGATGCTACAGGAAAAGCCAGGCGCCTATGTTTGGGCCGGGAACGGACTTGGCTCAGAAGGTGGGTGTACGGTTCATAATCCGCACTATGATTTCAATGACAAGCTCATTCCCCATGGCACCGCTTACTGGGTAAATCTAACAACTCACCTCTTACCTGCATAATGAGTATCTAGAGCGTTTTCCGACCAAGTGGGTACCGGTTGGTCGTAAGAAAACGCGATAAATCAATAATCTAGAGTACGCGAACGATTCAATCTGTTCGCAAAGTGCTCTAGGTGTCATCGGCTAACCTTGACGTAAAGGCGACATCCAACCAGTGAGAAAAGGCGCATATAGCCTTTGAGGCTTTCGCAGCTTGTTGCACGCGACTTTAAGAAGCCCGACTACGAAGCTTTTCATTCTCGAGATAAAGGTCCGCCACAACAACCTTGAGATCCTTGTTTTCTTGCAGAAGCCTGTCAACGACAGATTGCGGGTCACCATCTGGCGTTTCAAATTGCTGCCCCCAAATCTGAAGCGCAGATTGTGTAACGCCCAGTTTCTCACGGAGGTCGTTTTCGGAAACATTGGATCCCGATGCTTTCAAAACCGCTTTGACCTGCTTTACCCCCTCATGCCCCAACGGACCGCCGCCGCGGTTGAGCATTACCGGCGCACGGCTTTTTGCGTTCTGTTCTGTGACAAATTTTTCAAGCAGATTTAAAAACTGTTCCTGCTCCTCTTCATCGAAGCAATCGAACAAGGCTTGGGTGATGTGATCCAAAAGCGGCTCGGCGGACTCTATAACATCCACACCTAAGTTAGTGATGCTTAGATATTTCTGGCGCCTATCTTCCGGATTGTAACTTGTTCTGATGTAATTCTTATCTTCTAACAGACGGACAATACGTCCACTGCTGGTTTTATCAATGCCAACATGTCGCGCATAGCTTGTCAGATCATTCCCATTATAGAAATAAGCAGCATACAGCAAAGCGAACTGCTGAGAGGTCATCTCATAGGTCCCCATGCAATTCTCCCAGATAGAATTGTATATCTGGTGGGCACGACGAATGAAAAAGCCGGGATACTTTCTGACTTTCAGTTTAGCCATAAATATCTCGCTTTCGTCTCGGCCTAGATTTGTTGCGTAGCTTACTTTATCACCTAATACAAAAATAAAGCATACTCACCAACATTCAAGCGCAAGATTTATTGAGCTTACCGCCCTCACCCCGACTTCGCTGGCGGGCGAGTGGCGGCAGCAACAGCATCATTGTCGTCCTCATCGCCCGGCAGTTTCTCAAGCGTTTCAAACATCCTCCGCACAGCATCACGTTCTTCAACCGGGCTTGCAGCAACAATCTCACTAACAACTTTGCGCGGCTCTAAAAACGCTTCAGGAGAGCGCAGAGCATTTTGGTAAGCGACCGCCAACGCATTGACGAGCGCCTGTCGGCCAATCCTACTCTCAATTTCAAGGAAGGTCACAATACTCTTATGGCGAACATAATCTTCGCCATTACTGTCCAGAAGGGAGTATTCTTTGCTATCGATTTTAGCACGGGTACGTCGATACTCGACGAGCTGATAATTCTTGTAGACCTCAACCTGATCTTCATCATCCATGAGTGCTAACGCTAAGTAGGCGGGCACCCCTTCGGTAAGAATATCAGCACCCGCAACATCGGCAATGGCACGCTGATCCCCCCACCACGTAGCGAGGGTTTTTTCCATGGCAAGGAATCGGACCCAATCAAATGTCCAGATACCATCATAATCATGGAGCCATGCCTCTTCCTCCGGAATGACAATCAGATTACCTGCAACGAAAGGCTCAGCTTCCTCATGGTGGGTTCCCCATAACTCGTGGGGCGCCTCTGCAATTGACATGGTCTCATATGGGAACGGGCCAAAGAGCTTGGCATATTGAGTGACAGCCCTCGTCACACCGTCCTGCATGCGCCCAATATTTTCGCCATGCCGTGGGTGATGAAATATCTTTAATACCCCCCCTTGGGCCGAAAGCGCGCTTTCAGAAACAGCGAAATTGGCACTGACGACACCAGCGGACAGGCTACCAGAACCATTGTTTGTCGTCGCAATGCGCGCGCCACCCTCACCGCGCTCTACCGTCACAAGGTCACCGGTCGCAGCAAGAGTCTGTGGTTTATCGACGTCTACGGATATTGTCATATCAACGTAGCGCGCCGATGGATAAGCCGTGGTTCCCGTACCGGGACCGACATCCACGGGCAGTCGAACGCGATCACCGAGGTCGAAGGCTGCGCGACGTGCAATCTTCTCCAACTCGCGATCTCGATTATAACCAATGATAGGCAAAAATGCCGGACGCACGGTGCTGCCTTCTTTCAGGATCGGTCCCAAAATCGCTCCATTTCCAAACAGCGGATAGTGCGCGAGGACCTCCACTTCGATCGAGCGGGCCTCCCCCGGCGCCATCGGTTCGGCAAAGGACGCAATGACAACATGGCCGTATCGATGTTTGTCCTCAACACCGCCATAGCCTCGGCTGGTATCGATTGCAGCGTCCCCCCGCACATCAACAAATGTCACCCCTTCGGCCCAATTGACCAAAAAGGAGTCGACAGGCGCGTCAAACCGATTGGTTAGCTCAAACGCAGCAACATAGCGCATGCGTGGTTCGGTAGGCTCAAGCGATATTGTCAGATCGGCTGACACAATCGAAGGGGTTGGTTTGTCACGCCAAGCGCCAAAGACTTTCTCATACTCAGCGTTTTCAGCATATTCATCATTAGACGTATGGAAATCATTAGCCACTGTTGTCGCATACAGAACCATTCTTGTTGTGAGGACAAAAGCGACTGCCATAACGGCAATACTAACGATTGCGAGTGGCGTGGCTCGCAAGCGGGCCAATGCCCGGCGCGCCTTCCACGTGACCTCCGTTCCGCGTAGCGCAAACAGAGATACAATGATCACGAATAGGCCAATGAAAGAGTACCAGACCGAAGTGTGCCACCACACTCTGCGCCGCGTCTGGGCACCAAGGTCAACATCGCTCCAGTAGGATTCGAGAACAAACCCGAGATACCAGACGTTCCTTTCCAGCTGGCCAAGTTCGAAGGCGATAATACAAGCAACCATAAAAATGGTTGGTAGCCCAATGGTGACGAACCGACTATTAGACAGTGTCCATACGACATAGGTCATCATAGCGTAAACAGGATAGGTCGCTAGGCCGAATTGGAACAGGCCATCGAATACGGACGTCCACCTTATATTTCCAAAATCCGGCAGTTGTGAGATGATGATCCCGATCGCCGGATAGACGGTGAAACATAAGGACAATAGAAAAAGCGCAATGAGGGTCGAGGCTGAAAACTTCACCGATGACGTCGGTGTCGCATCGATAAGCTTCGACATCCGCGTCTCTTGATCCCGCGACAATATCTCGGTGGCAAAGAAAATAAGAGCGATGATTGCAGGCGGCCACATCTGAATAGCCAAGGCATCATAAAGACTTGGTGTCCAAATTCCCATGAAGTTTTCGATGCGTTCAAAGGACTGGCCCGAATAGGCCGTAAATATAGCCGTGAGGCTGAACACGAACCCAACGACCAGAAAACCAGGCGTAAAGGCGACAAGCCGAAACTTCATCCAAGCTGACCGCCAGACTAGTCCCCCTGGATTTTGAGGCGCTGTACCAGCACCAGCCGCGCTGACCTTTTTCTTCTTCCCCCCCTCTTCTCGAGATTTAGCAACAAAGTCCTCCATCCGGAAACGGATAAACCCAGCGAAAAGAAGACCAAGCCCCACTGCCAACAGCCAGAGCCGCTGCGTCAGCATTGCCGGCGATACATCGATGACGCCGCGCTGCCGATCTTCAATCGTCCAATATTGCGTCATCCCATCCAAAGTCGCTTTGCCAATCGGATCGATGGACTGAATGAAGAATTGGCCACTTTTAAAGGTCGTAATGTCGAAGGAGACAGCGAAGGTTAGAAAAATGACCACAATACCGGCAGCCAGCGCATAGGAAGCAAACGGACGACCAGTCAGCAAAGTCAGCCCAAAATGCATACCTCCAAAGGCGATACTCGATATGCCAAGCCATAATATGGACGCCTGAATCACTGCCGTCCAGGGTACGGGAATGATGAGACTTTGATCCACGATACCCAAAGGAACAGCAAGATAAGAAAAAAGGATAAAGCCCACTACAATCGTCAGGGAGATGATGACCAAACTGACCCAGCTCGCAACCGCTTTTGCTGCGAGATAGGCGCGCGCATTAATGGGCTTGGAGTATAATAAAGGCGCCATCCGTGTTTTAAGGTCGGTCAGAAGCGGCATGGTCATTAAACCAGCACCGAACATCGCAGCCCACGCCGTCGAATACATGAAAAAATACTGAGCGGCGTACCCTGAGTTCCTGGCCACCCGTCCCGATCCAATTAGCTCGTCCAGATCACCCGTCGCCAAGTCGAGGATCGCTTTCAGCAGCATCAAAATAGTGATGCCCCACACCGCCTTAGAGGTGAAGACCCGACCAAGCTCAAATTTCAAAACGGTCTTAAACGTATTCGTTTGCGTTGACGAATTGGCCATTTCAATCAGCCTCCAGTCTTCGTCATACTGAAGAATACATCCTCAAGGGTTGGTTCTTTTGGCTCAAAGCCGGGTCCAGGGGATTCCGCCGCCTCGATCATAATGCGCATACGCCCACGCTGTACCCGCGTCGCGATAACATTTTTTTCTTTACGCAACTTGGGAACGTCATCTGGGTTCACATCCCCAATCCAAAGGCGCCCCTCAAGGCGTGCGGTAAACTCGTCCGGCGCGCCGGTTCCAACGATCCGCCCCTGATGCAGAACAGCCATGTCAGTACATAGGGTCGCCACATCTTCAACAATGTGTGTGGACAGAAAAATAATGCAGTCTCGACTGATCGATGCCAAGACCTCGTGCAATCGATTTCGCTCAGTCGGGTCAAGCCCCGCTGTCGGCTCATCAACAATCAGTAGGCGGGGATTACCAAGCAGGGCTTGCGCCACGCCAAACCGCTGTCGCATGCCGCCCGAATAAGTGTCAACGCTACGTGATCGGGCATCCCATAAGTTTACCGCATGAAGCAGACGCTTCACCTCATCCAAGCGGCTGGATGGATCGTTAAACCCTTTAAGCTGCGCCAGATAGTCCAAAAGCTCGATGGCCGGTACGCCGGGATAGACACCAAACTCTTGAGGTAAATAACCGATGAGGTGACGAGCCTCAGAGGGCTGATGAAGAATGTCTACATCACCCATTAGGATGGCGCCGGAACTAGGCATTTGCAGGGTCGCCAATGTGTTCATCAACGTCGACTTGCCGGCGCCATTATGCCCCAACAAGCCGAACATGCCCGGCTTAATGGTCAACGATACATCGTCGAGTGCCTTTACGCCATTGCCGTAAAGCTTACTGACATTTCTAATCTGCAGCTGGAAGACACTCTCAGTCATCGTTTATTGCTCCAACGCGAATTTCAGTTTCTCTAGGAACTGATCAACTTTGTCTGCTTGTCCATAGGAGACAAACATATTGAAAGCCCCTTCTGGTTTCATAATCGGTACACCGACCCAACCCGCAAACGCCAGATGTCCAAAAACCTCCATCATTTTGCCGGGATCTTCTAGCTGAAAACCAAGAAGCGAGTGTTTAGGGTCATTGTAGATGTGGACCCCGTCAATCTTCGACACACCTTCACAGATGGTATCAATGCCCTTCGAGATTTTCGCGGCAATCGCTTCGTACCCTTTATCACCGAGAAGCTGCATAACAGCCCAAGCGGCCGCGACAGGTCCCACGGGCTTTGTACCGGTAAGCCCCGTATAGGGAGCAGGCTCCATAATGGGGGGACCAAGATCATCAAATTGAGCATTTTCCAGATCTTGTTGATCGCGGAAGAAAAGAAGAGAACACCCCGGATAAGAATAGCCGAATTTGTGCGAGTCAGCTGACAGCGACGAAACCCCCTCAGCCGCGAAGTCGCAAGGCGGTATGTCGCGACCTGCGCGCCTTAAAAACGGAACCAGCATGCCGCCGCTACACGCATCGACGTGGAGCCAAATATCATTCTCTTTCGCGACCGCCCCAAGCCCCTCAATATCATCAAGCGTCGCGTAGTGAAAACTTGGCGCTGACGCAAAAATCAGCACCGTCCGATCGGTGACAGCCTCACGCGCTTTCTCAACGTCCATCTGAAGATTATCATTCAGCGGCACGCGTTTGATATCCAACTGGAAAATACGCGCTGCTTTTTCGAGGGCAATCCACGCGGTATCTGCGGCTATAATCTCCGCCCCCCGCGTATCTTTTCCAGCGCGCCTCGCTTTATCAAGGGCGGCATGCACCGCGAACAGAATACTCTCTGTACCGCCTGTTGTCGTCACCCCACCAGCACCCTCAGGTGCTGAGAAATATGGCAGCCAATTATTGACCAAATCCTCCTCAAAGGTGGCTGCTGACAACATTTTCGTGTCTTCCATCTTTGGCAGGTGCACAAGCCCACCAAAAATTGTCACAGCACGTTTTGAAATTTCCTCAGTATCTGGACCACCAGAGAAAGGCCATGCCTCACCGCGCTTCACCAACGGCATCTCTTGATTGTAAAGGTCCATCATGAGCGCCTCGACTTCGCTCACAGATTTGGATTCAATCGGCATCGGCATGGTAGGGTCCTTTCCTCAATTCGAAATGCGCGACAGACGACAAACCCGCATCCCGCACCACAGTCAAAGATCTCAAAAATTACGCTATCTTTGACGCAATAGACAAAACATGATCAGCTTATGCGGCGAGAATGGACGCGATCAATTGCCTGAAATGGCAAGATAGCTGGTGTGGCAGAGTTCTATACCGCGGACGCCCAAACCCTTTATAGCTTGACTGATAGGTGTCTAATTAGCAAGCATGCTTACTGACTACAAGCATTAAAAATATCCCATCACACATCCTTGGCCCTGCGATGGATAGCCATTGATTAAAGAAGAGCTTTCCTTAGAGTCTACAACCACAATATCGCCCCCCCCCTCGCCCATTCATGCCCAAGATCTCGCAGTGTTCAAAAATACAAAAAGAGCAGTTGGCAAAAAATGCTCCTCCCTCTGTCAAATTGTGCGTTGACCATATCAATCGCGCTACAGCATCAGGTGTTCTTATTGAATCAGCCCGACGCTGTAGGGGGCGGTGACCCAACTTTCTCCGATCCAATGTGATCGCCCGGCGCGCCAAGGGTGTATTGATCCGCAATCGCGACCGAGTTATCGACGCCATGTCACACGATTTTGGCTGTTGCTCCGAAAACATCACCCTCTTCGCAGATGTCTACGGCCCCTTGAGCTGAATGAATGGCACTCTTGCGCACAAGCCGCAGTGAACGAAAGCAGAGCGCCGGTCTTCACCGATCCGTTTTCGTTGTCCTGGCGGGAATCCCAGATTGTTTAAGAACCCAAGGTAATATGCCCCCATGGACCCAAAATTCCGAACGTTCATAGAAAAGCAATTAAGGTAAGGACCACATTATGCACCTCACCTTCAATCGTGGTGTACTAAGGCAGGTCGATTGGCGCCCGGCTAATATTTCTCTTACTGTGTACAAATTTCTCTAATAGCTCGATGAATTGCTGAGCTTGCTTTTTTGTGAAGCAATCAAGCAAGCTATCAGATAATTCCGTAAACTGTGGAATAACCTTCTTGAAGAGCTTCTTGCCTTCCGCCGTGAGGTAAACCTCTTTTTGGCGCTTATCCTTCTGACTAGGAACAATGTTCAGGTAACCCCGATCCGATAGACGGGTGACAAGACGACCGGCACTTGTCTTGTCGACACCGGCCTTACGAGCCAGGCCCGAAACATCGATGCCCTCGTGGAAGTAAACGGTGTAAAGCAACGCAATGGGCTGCGGCGACAAATCTGTCTCCGTCATGACACGGTCCCACACACCATTGTAAATTTGGTACGATAGGCGAAGTAAAAATCCAGGGTGATTGTGCATTTCAACAAAATTGTTCGAGTTCAAACCTCATTCTCCCTCATAGTGCAGATTTCGAGCTTTTTACAACCGGAACAAGCGAATGCCCGCCATATGGCCCTAATTTCGATAGCTCATAATTATAATCACTTGAACCTATTTGCTTGACAATGAAATAGGCTTTACCTTATAGTAAGCATGCTATTCATTAGCAAGGAAACTGCTGAGTATCGCCGCACCATTC
>ERZ1740067.1748-NODE-1748-length-14368-cov-5.600224_pt1 | contig 14368 bp, 13 predicted proteins | sample MGYA00581736_ERZ1740067 | MGnify/ENA primary metagenome ERZ1740067 (study PRJEB43018, sample SAMN04849236) | marine metagenome | isolation source: floating plastic debris | place: Pacific Ocean | collected 2008-08-27 | study: EMG produced TPA metagenomics... | reverse complement strand
CTGCCAATTGAAAATCCGCTTGTCTTCTATCCACGCTATGTCTGGGAGGTGATCTCCAAACACTGGGCTTATGTGTCTGCGGTCTGGCGGGTGCACCGGATCTACCGGAGCGTGAAAGCGGCGCCTGGCCGGCGCGAATACTCCGATGTAGCGATCGCACCGTTGAGCGCGGATATGGAAGAGGATCTGGCGATGATCACGGAAACGCGGGGCGGAAAAGACGCTGTTACCAAATCCGCCCGGGACGCGTCCATTGTGAAGGCCGCGAAGAAACGTGCGCTGTCTATTTAGGCAAATGAGTTAAGCCTGGTGGTAGCTTTTCTCTTTCCGAAAGAACGGCAAACGCCATCCGAGTGTCATGCCCGCTGCCGCCAGCATGATCACCGCAACGCCGAGCATCTGCACGGCTCCAAGTTTCTGTCCCAAGACAAAATAGTCGGTGACGTAGGCGACAGATGGATAGAGGAACGTCAGCGCGCCCTGGAGGTCTGTCGGCAGTTTCTGCACCGCTGAGTACAGGATCGTGTACATCATTGCAGTGTGCACAAAACCGAGGGTGAGCAGGGAGGCCCAAGCAGAGCTTTGCGATGGAAGGTCCGCCACACTCGCGAATGGGGCAAGTAGAATGGCTCCTGTTGAGACCTGTATCAGCGCGATCATATGGGAGGGGATACCGCTCAGCTTTTTGGTGACAACAACTGCGACGGCCCAGAGAAACGCAGCGCCAATGGACAGGGCGACACCGACCGTAAAGTTGCCGTCCGCATAAGCCAGTTCGGGTTTTGATTGGGCGATCACCACAACACCACAAAAGGCGAGGGCCAGCCAGCACAGCTTTCTGAGCGTCAGGTGTTCTCCGAAAAAGAGCACGCCAAAACATACCAGCATGAAAGGCTGCGTGTTGTAGATGGCCGTCGTAAGTGAAATGGACGCATGGCCGATCGCATGAAACAGCATGACCCAATTGGTGGTCAGCGCGATGCCGCCCAAAACCGCCAGCAGAAACTGCTTCAGTGAGATTTTATATGCAAAAGCGCCTTTGAGTGAACATATGAGTGCCAGGCCAACTGCGCCGAACAGGCAGCGCCAGAAGGCGACAGTGACCGGGTTTTCTCCGCTGAAGACGACAAAAATGCCCAAGGTGCCAATCAAGGTCATCGCGAAGGTCATTTCCAAAATGCCGGTGGTTCTTTCTGACATTTGAGCAACTCCTATCAATACGCTTTCAAGGATCTGCTGTTTGGATGAGTCACTCCATATGATATTGAAGGTAGATGGCGTAATAGACCTAATAATATTAGGAAAAATACCCGCTGGAGTTTAATGTGAAAGATATGGACGCCCAAGATCGTGAAATATTGAAAATTCTGATCGAGGATGGCCGATGTTCGATCAAGGACATTGCCGTCAAGGTCGGTTTGTCGTCGCCAAGTGTTTCGGACCGGCTCAGGCGCTTACAAGATTCCGGGGTCATCCGCAGTTTTACGGTCGATATCGACCCCCGGGCTCTCGGATATTCGCTTCAGGCGATTACCCGAGTTAGGCCGTTGCCGGGAAAACTCCATATCGTCCGCGAGTTGCTGCAGGAAATTCCAGAGGTCGTTGAGTGCGACAAAGTCACAGGTGACGATTGTTTTGTTGTGCGGCTGGTGATCCGGGAAATCGAGGAACTGGACAGCATCCTTGAACGGATCACAGACAAGGCTGAGACGAGCACTTCGATCGTCAAATCCCAACCGGTGCCCCGGCGGGTGCCCTTAGAGTTTTAGCGGTCAACGGTGCCTTATTCTGCGTGACGTTTTCCAAACCGGAGCCGTTAACGCTTTAGAGCGCCAGCCGCCTTAATATGTTTATGAATTCGCGCAATTAGGGAACTCTCTGGCAAGTCCAGGCTGGCTTGCCGCTCAAAGGCACAGTGTTTTGCTTGATAGGTTCAAATCGTTTTGCACAATCTCGGGAGTGTTGAGCCTCACGTTCCTGCTGGCGCCGGTCTCTCTTGCTGCAGATAGCTGCAACAAGATGACCGTTGCAGCCGCCGAGATTCCGCATTTCGTTGAGAGTGAGAGCGAAGGGGAGTTTGTCGTTTTGTTGCAGTCCGCGGCAAAGCGTGCGGACTTGGCTTTGGACATCAGGCTTTATCCCAAAAAACGGGCCCTTGGATTGTTTCAAATGGGGGTGGTCGATGCGTTGATGCCCCATTCCAGTGCGGGTGCGGATGTCGCGTCTTTCAAATCTCTGCCAATTCTCACGAAGCGCGACTTTGCGTTTGTTCGAGAGGGGGGCTCGGTGCCGTCGAGTGTTTCTGATCTTGAAGGCCTCCGGATCGGCTTGACGGCCCAATACGCCTATCCGAAATCGCTGACGGCCAACGATGAAATCGACTTCAGCCGTGAGCCAAACTCAGATCTGGACAATATCAGAATGTTGTCCGCTGGCCGTCTGGACAGATCGATCATCGAGGAGCAATCCGGCCTGAGGGCAATCGCGGAATCTGGTGTCGACAACGTTGTTTACGATGAGACCAGCCCAATCAATGAACTCAGCGTATGGATCCTGTTCGCCAAAACGGAGTGCGGGGCGCTTCAAGCCGAGAAGATCAACTCCGCTTTCCGGGCCATGATTAACGACGGAGAGTGGGCTGCAATCAAAAAGGCTGATCCGCCGAACGGATAGGTGCCAGTCAGCCCGTTGCCATGGATTGTTCAAGAAGATCATCTCTCCGGTTTCGGAAAAGGTTGCCGTTTTAGGCTTAATCCCGTATCAGCACACATCTCAATACCAAAGATATCGCTTACCTGCAGTGTGTGCAGGAGTGAGCAGGAGACTGACATGATTGAACTGACCTTCCCCGACAATTCCGTGCGCGCATATGAAGCTGGGACTTCCGGTCTCGACGTGGCGACCGGTATTTCCAAATCGCTGGCCAAAAAGGCCGTCGCGATGACCCTTGACGGGGAACTGAAAGACCTTTCCGATCCGATTGATACCGACGCCAATATCGAGATCGTGACCCGGGATGACCCGCGCGCGCTCGAGCTTATCCGGCATGATGCTGCCCACGTGATGGCAGAAGCCGTGCAGGAGATATGGCCGGATACACAAGTGACCATTGGCCCGGTGATCGAAAACGGATTCTACTACGATTTCAAGCGCGTTCACCCTGATACGAAGGACAACTGGCCGTTCACGCAGGACGACTTGCCGGTCATCGAAAAGAAGATGCGCGAGATCATTGCGCGCGGCGCACAGTTCACCAAGGAAGTCTGGAGCCGGGACGACGCCAAGACGTATTTCGCGGCAAAAGGCGAGGACTACAAGGTCGAACTGATCGACGCGATCCCGGAAGATCAGGACGTCAAGATCTATAAGCAGGGCCAGTGGCTGGACCTGTGCCGTGGTCCGCACATGGTTTCGACCAAGCAGATTGGCGACGCCTTCAAGCTGATGAAGGTGGCTGGAGCCTATTGGCGCGGCGACAGCAACAATGAAATGCTGACCCGCATCTATGCGACCGCATGGCATAGTGAGAAGGAGCTCAAGGAGCACCTTCGAATGCTGGAAGAGGCCGAAAAACGCGATCACCGCAAACTTGGTCGTGAAATGAACCTGTTCCATTTTCAGGAGGAAGGTCCTGGCGTTGTATTCTGGCATCCGAAGGGTTGGGAAATGTTCCAAACCCTCATTTCCTACAAGCGTCGGCGTATAAAAGACGACTACAAGGAGGTTAATGCGCCTCAGGTGTTGCAAACATCGCTTTGGGAGACGTCGGGTCACTGGGCTTGGTACAAAGAGAACATGTTCTCTGTTCAGTGTGCTGACCCAGAAAGCGAAGACGATCGTATCTACGCATTAAAGCCGATGAATTGTCCCGGACACGTTGAGATCTTCAAGCATGGCTTGAAATCCTACCGTGACTTGCCTTACCGGATGGCAGAATTCGGAGTGGTACACCGATATGAACCGTCTGGTGCGATGCATGGCTTGATGCGCGTGCGCGGCTTTACTCAGGATGATGCACACGTCTTCTGTACTGAAGAGCAGATGGCGGAAGAGTGCCTGAAGATCAATGACCTGATTTTGTCGGTCTACGAAGACTTTGGGTTCAAAGAGATAGTTGTGAAGCTTTCGACGCGTCCTGAAAAACGTGTGGGCTCAGATGAGGTTTGGGATCATGCCGAAGCGGTGATGACCGATGTCTTGAAAACGATCGAGGAGCAATCCGAGGGTCGGATCAAGACCGACATCTTGCCGGGCGAGGGCGCTTTTTATGGTCCGAAGTTTGAATATACTTTGAAGGATGCCATCGGCCGGGATTGGCAATGCGGCACGACCCAGGTCGACTTCAACCTGCCGGAACGCTTTGGCGCTTTCTATGTCGATAACAACGGCGAGAAGAAAGCACCGGTGATGATTCACCGGGCCATCTGTGGCTCCATGGAGCGTTTCCTCGGGATCTTGATCGAGAACTATGCCGGGCACTTCCCCTTGTGGTTCGCACCCTTGCAGATCGTTGTTGCGACCATTACGTCTGAAGCGGATTCATATGGTCAGGAGGTGGCCGATCTTCTGAAGTCCAAAGGGCTGAAGGTTGAAACCGACTTCCGCAACGAAAAGATCAATTATAAGGTCCGCGAACATTCGCTTGCCAAGGTTCCGGTCATCCTGGTCTGCGGCATGCGGGAAGCTGAAGAGCGTACGGTCAACATCCGCCGTCTTGGTTCCAAAAACCAGACGCCGATGGGATTGGACGAGGCGGTGGCCGCATTTGTCGAAGAAGCGACGCCGCCGGATCTGAAATGATCGAACTTCCGTTTTGTTAACGGAAAAAATGCCAGCTTGCACACTGCCATTACTTAAGGGCAGTGTGCTGTCATAAGGCTGCAACAGAGAGTCTGTTAGAGCGTTTCAATTCCGCCGGTCCGGACGCGGGCAGCGGGTACAAACAATGTAACAAACGAAGTCGGCTTATCGTGGATTACGCAGAATTCAGCTACGCCAACCCAGATCACCATCCGCTGAAACGCATGGTGATCCGGTCGATTGAACGCCTGTCGGGGCGCCAGAAACTTCTTGATCTTTACGAGATCTGGAAACAGTCCATCGTGACCACAGATTACATGTGGAGCGAACTCCTGCGTCTTATCAACATTCGCGTATCGGTGGATAGTGGAGAGTGGCCACCCAAGGACGTGCCGGATGGGCCGTTGGTTCTGATTGCCAACCACCCTTATGGCATTGGCGATGGTCTCGCAATTCTTTCCCTTGCCGAACAACTCGGCCGCCCGTTCAAAATCATGATCAACAACGAGCTGCTCAAGCTTCCCGAGATCCGGCCATTCTCCTTGCCAGTCGATTTTGAGGAAACCAAAGAAGCGCTCAAGACAAATATGGCGACCCGCAAGGAGGCGCTGAAACTCCTGGAAGAAGGAACGACGATTATCGTGTTTCCAGGTGGGGGCGTAGCAACGGCACAAAAGCCATTCGGACGAGCCGAAGAACTTCCATGGAAAACCTTTACGGCGAAAATGATCCGCTCATCCAAAGCGACTGTGTTGCCGATCCACTTTGAAGGCCAGAATTCCTGGTTGTTCCATCTGGTCAGCCGGTTCTCGCTGACCCTTCGTCTTTCGCTTTATGTCCGCGAGTTCCGCCGGACACTCGGACAGGCAATCCGGGCCAGAGCAGGGGCACCAATCCCCTATGAAACCATTTCCGGTTTCAAGGACCAAAAGGAAGTCATGGACTTCCTGCAGTCTAAAGTAATGGAAATGGCACCGGCCGAGCAAAAAGAACGGCTGCTCAGCCGGCATTGATCATCGGTCATTTTGTTTCTGGAGTGTTCTGAAACAGTTTTGCCAAGGGCGATCAGTTCGCCCTTGAAGATCTACTGACCAATTCGCTGATCGAAGAGACCACTTCCACTTCCCGGTCTGCGCCTGGCTCCACCGTGAATGTATGAAGATAAGTCCTGCCGTTGTTGCGGGCCACTGCCTCATATTCACCGGCAGCAAGAACAAAGTCCGGAAACGCACCGGTTGCTTCGACGACCACGTCACCGCCTGGAGAGAGAACCGACCAGGTGGTGTTGGCGATGGCTTCACCGCCGCGCTCATTGACCAGCTTCAGTGTGATGTCGGCCGCTTTATGGAAAATCGTGGCTTCGGTGAGCTTGCCCGGAAGGACCTGGATGTCGGCTCGGATCTCGGCGTTCGCATCCCCGTATCGGCTGACAATGTGATAGGTGTCTGCGTTCAGCCGGATGATGGAACCAGGCTTTACGCTGCTGGCGATCAGATCCCGTTCGCCGCGCTGATCGAATTCCCGGCTGTAAATGTCGAATGTGACCGGGCCGCTCTCCAACGGCGCGCCGTCCGGCAGCGTGGCGTCGAATTTGATGCCGCCTGCATTTAACGTCACCATCTTCGACAGGACTTCCTTGCCGATCACGATCCGGTTGGTAGCCTGAGCGTAGCCGTAGGATGTGTGGATCATATAGGCACCTGGATCCAAACGGAACTCGGCGTCCCCGCCTTTCGACGTGGCAATCAACTGAAGCCGGCCATCCGCGTTGGTCGTTTCGGAGTAGATGCGCCAAATCAGATTGTCGTTGAGCGGTTGGCTGTCCCGCGTCAGCTTCGCCATCAGATAAAGTGCCCCGCCTTCCAGCCCATCGGCCGTCCCTTGGATGCCGCCGGATGCGGGCGCGTAAGGAACAAGCGTGTTGTCCGAGAACAAGGGCTCCGGTTCGCGGTCGAGAAGATTCTGAATGGGTTCTTGAGACGTCGCGGACGGTGCGTTCGGATCCGGCTTCATGGCAGGCGGCATCGGCGCACTGGTCTGGGCCTGTGCTGTGCCAGGAAGCGCTGAAATCAGCACCGCGCAGAGCGCAGTCATGACAAACCGCTGTACCTTGACGCGTGTGTCTTTGATCCGGTTCAACAAAGTCGTTGGATTCTGCATGCCCACTTATTATCGTTTTGGCCAAGCGATGTCATCTGGTCAGCGGTGCCTTCCAGCCTGTTTCTTGTAATGGACCTTAAAATTTGGCGAATTCAAGACCTGAAGAGCGCAGTTGACAAATCCCAACAATCAATTAGGTAGATAGTTGCAAATGAAACTATCTGCGGAAAGGCAGACCGAATGTCCGATTTTGGCAGGGGATCACCTCAAACCTTGGAGTTTTTGCGGACCCGCAGGTCACATCCATCTGTCACCATGTCGGAGCCCGGCCCGGATGATGCTCAGCTCACAGATCTGTTGACCATTGCCGCACGCGTACCTGACCACGGAAAACTGGCACCTTGGCGCTTCATCACTTACCGGGCACCGCAGGGCGAGAAGATCGGAGCCTTCCTTTCAGAGCTTTATGCCAGAAAGAACGGACCGCTTGATGAAGCCCAGACCGACAAGGAACGTACGCGGTTTACGCGCGCACCGGTGGTTGTCGGTGTCGTCAGCCAGGCCGCAGAGCACCCCAAAATACCTATCTGGGAACAGCAGCTCTCTGCTGGCGCCGTTTGCATGACCCTTGTTTCTGCAGCAGCAGCTGCGGGTTTTGCCTCCCAATGGCTGACGGAGTGGTATGCCTTTGACGAAGAAGCGGGACGTTATCTCGGTCTTCAAGACGGTGAGCGGTTTGCAGGTTTTATTCATATCGGAACAGCCACGCAGCCGCCCGTTGAACGTCCGCGGCCGGATCTTTCCGAAATAACTTCCAAATGGACGGAAACGGACTGAACATGTTCTACGAAACAGAAAAAAACGATCACGGACTACCGCATAATCCATTTAAGGCGATCATCGCACCGCGGCCGATCGGTTGGATTTCCAGCGTCGACAAGGATGGGAAGACCAATCTGGCTCCCTACAGTTTCTTCAACTGTGTCTGTGACACACCGCCGATCGTGATGTTTTCGTCTTCCAACTATAAAGACAGCGCTGCCAACATTGATGCGACCGGTGAATTCGTCTGCAACATGGCAAGCTACGACCTTAAAGACGAGATGAACCTGTCCTCGGCTGCCGTGCCGCACGAGAAATCCGAATTTGAGTTGACGGGATTGGAAATGGCTCAATCCAATCTCGTTGGCGTGCCGCGGGTTGCAAAAGCAGCAACTGCCCTGGAGTGCAAGCATCTTCAGACCATCCGTATGAAAGGTCTCGACGGAACCGACACGAACAGCTGGGTTATCTTCGGTCAGGTGATCGGGGTGCACATTTCCGATGATGTGATCGTCAACGGCATGGTGGACGTGACCCGGTACAAGCCGCTCTCCCGCCTCGGCTACATGGATTACGCCGTGGTGACGGAAGTATTTCAGATGGGCCGCCCCAAAGTCTGAGTATCTGACCGAGAATCGATAAGGCGCTGCAGCGGTCAGCGTCTTGTCTCATTATGAAACAATGAATTTTCCGTCCGGCAACAGATTTGTCCCAAATAAATCCGGATCAGCCCGGCAATTTTTTCCCAAGAAAAATCGCAGGAAACAGCCAAAGTCCACAAATGCCTGAGATTGCATTGGCATAGTTACGTAGGAGCCGTTAGGTTTTCGTTTCTCTAATAAATGAATCGGTCCTGCCTGTGGCTTATTAAGATTTTGTTAACCTTTTTGGCGCGAAAGTTAACGAAGTAATAATTAGTTTCGTCGAGGAGGCCAGTCATGCGGGTTGCTGACACTACCTCGGTCGCGTCTAGGATCGAGCTTGCGTTTCAGTCTGCGAGTACATCCACAGGAACGTCGTTTGACTATCTTGTGAAAACAGCCGCACGGGAATCTTCGTTTAATCCGTCGGCAAAAGCAAAAACATCGAGTGCTACAGGCTTATTCCAATTCATAGAGTCCACCTGGCTCGAAACAATGAAACAGGCCGGTCCCAAGCACGGGTTGGACAACTACGCGGATCATATTCAGCGGTCCAAAAGCGGCAAGTATTATGTCAGCGATCCCCAGATGCGCCGGGAGATCCTTGATCTTCGCAAGGATCCTGAAATCTCGTCAGTGATGGCGGGGGCTTTAACCCAGAAGAATGCGCAGTATCTTGAGCGCCGGATTGGCCGTGAACCGACGGACGGCGAGCTCTACATGGCGCATTTTCTTGGTGCTAATGGTGCGAGCCGCTTGATCGAAAAAACGGCTGCCAACCCCGATATGCGCGCTGATCAGGTTTTTTCCGCACAAGCGCGGGCCAACAAGCCGATCTTCTACCACCGCAATGGCCAGGCCCGGTCCATGGAAGAAGTCTATCAGGTGATCGTGTCCAAGCATGATGCAGTCAACATGATTGCTGAAGCCAGCGGACGTAAAAACCTTAGGACTTCTGGTGAGCTTTTGAACGTTGCGGCCCTCCCCAATGCAAAGCCGGGGTCTGGAACGCCAGTAACGGCACCGGTCCCGTTTGATGATCTTGCAGGTGATCCGGCTGCAGCTTTTGCGATGCGGTCCAAACCACAGCCGCCGAGCATGATGGCAGAGGCAAAGCCCAAAAACTTCGATCATTTGGCAGGTGACCCGGCCGCGCAATTCGCGATGCGGTCCAAGCCGGATGCACCGGTGCAAATGGCGGCGGCGACAGTGCCCGTCCAGCCGGAACTGCCGCTGGACCTACCTGAAGTGGTTGCAAATGCGCCTGTTCCGGAGGGACGTCCGCAGACGGTCGCGGTAGCCGATCCGGGTGCGAGCGATCCGGCGCAAACTCAAGTACAGGCACAACAAGTTGCAATCGCGGCGCAGCCTGATCCGGATGATCCACGCGATGCCGGCATCAACCAGGCCCCGGATCAAACCGCGAGCCGTGTGTTGTCGGCGTTCCAGGCAGCCCAGACCGCGAATCCGTTTGAAGCTTTGTTCCGCAATGATCCCGGTTCCGATCAGGCAGGCGTCAATCCAAGGTTTGCATCCGCCTTCGCGGCCGTAGAAGAGGCTGCGCTCTACAGCGCTGTGTCCGGAGCGTCTACTCAGGTGGCTGCCCAGGAATTGGCCCTGGTCAATCAAGGTGGTCCGCTAGATCTCACACGGTTTCTTCGTTTGAAGGCTCAGGAAGAACAGAAAGACTTACTGCCTCCGGCTTAAGTTTCGGAGGTTGAAGACAGGCGGGGGCATGTCAAAATTATGGTGAACGGATCGTTAAGTCTTTGATGTCAGGATAGTGTAAAGACTATTCAGGACTGACGTTAAGAGCATGACCGTTCACGACATTCTGCACCTCACCAACACTGAACAAGGCGGCCTCGATATTGAGGCAGCGCGAACCTATGCAGAGCGTTATTTGGCTGCCGAAGAGGGCAGCCTGGAACGGAAAACCATGGCGGCAGCACTGACAGTTCTTCTGGATGATCCGAGCCGGCCGGTTCGCAAGACCGTCGCTAAGGTATTGGCTGCGAGCGCGCATGCACCCGGACACGTAATCCGTTTTCTCGCGCAGGACGTTGACGAGATCGCGGTCCTTGTTCTGAAATCTTCCCCGCTCTTGAACGAAACCGAGCTGGTGGATCTTCTGGCCGAGGGCAGCCCAGCAGTTCAGAGTGCCATCGCAGAGCGTGAAATTGTTCCGGCTGGTGTCAGCGCAGCCATGTGCGAGGTTGCTGACGAAGCGGCCTGTATAGCCTTGCTCAAGAATCCAGGGGCAACAGTTTTGAAGTCGTCCTTGGTGCGGCTTGCTGAACGCTTTGAGCAACACCCCGATCTCTGCGATCAATTGCTGAAACTAGGCGATCTGCCAATTCCTGTGCGCTACGAGCTGTTGATGGGTCTAGCACAGAACCTTGAAAACCATCCCGTTGTTTTGGAACGTGTTCCAGAGCATCAGCGCGATGTGTTCCTGTCGGATGCAATCGACAAAGTCGTCCTCCGCCTCGCGCTCGAGGCAAAAGATGACGATCTTCCCGAATTTGTCGAGCATTTGCGGGCAAGCGGGCGCCTGAACACGCGTCTCCTATTGCGGGCTGTTTGTTGTGGCCGTCTACGGTTTTTTGCGGCTGCTTTGGCAAACCTTGGTAATATGCCGCTGCCACGCCTGTGCAAGGTTTTGCTCACTGTCCGCCGCGCGGCACTTCAAGCGGTTTTGAGAAAGGCTGGGTTGCCAATCCGGTCACACCAGGCGTTCCTGCTTGCGATCGACATTGCCCGCAAGGCTGAGGCGGACTTCAGCTATGACCTTGCCCTTGAAGAAGCGCGGGCTTTGACTGAAGCGTTGCTGTCTGAAATGCAAGACGGTGCCTTTGGTGCGGATGAGGATATCAATGCATTCCTCCGTCGGTTTGCGATTGATGTTGCCCGCCTTGAGGCACGCTCGGTTCTGAAAAAGAGCGCCGGAGATCTTCGCTCGGTCAATGCTGCGTGATTGTCAACGCCGGGCAGCATTGGTGCGCGGAGCGCGAGACCAATCCAAAATAGATGGTTAATCGGTCAGGTTTGCGGCTGATCGCGTCCGCTTAGCTCTCGTCTGTTTCTTTGGCTGGGAACTGGGCAAGATAGGTGTCGGTCGCCGTGCGCAGCGTTTCCAAAAGCTCGACACCGGTCTTGTTGGCGGTGTCCTTAGCGCCTTCAATCACCATCGCCCGGATTGCTTCCACAAATCCTTCTGCGAGCCCTACTGGCAGATCGTTGGGTGTTGGAATGTTTTCCAAGAGGTGACAGAAACTTGAGGCAACGTCGCCAACGAGCGGAAAGCCCAGTGTAAGTGCCTGGCCTTTGATGTTGTGAGCCGACTGATAAAGGACTTCAATTGTTTCGGAGGATATGCCGTCTGTTTTGACTGAGTCCCAAGCACCCACGAGGGTTTTGGCTTCGTTTTCCATCCAGTTGCCGAAATGCGGAGCGATCCTTTGCAGCGCAGCTTCTGCAGCTTTCACCGGGTCGAACTTGCGCGCCTCGCGGGGTGTCAGTTCACGGACCTTCTTCCGCAAATCTGTCGGCGGCTGCAGAACTTCGTAGTCTTGATCCGGAGCGGTTTCAGCCATTGCGGCAGGGTCCTCATCGTTGCAGTGAGCGGTCACTTACGTTGCCAGTATGCGGAAACAACTTTAACAGGGCCTTTCCCGCCGCCAAGTCTTTCGCAGATGGCCGGTCAGGACCGCTAGTATCTGAACATTTCCGTCAGGATCCGCTCATCCCAGCCGTGATCGTCATCAAACATGATCCGGCCTTCCTTTTCCGTGGACTCCCGAACCGACACTTTTGTAACCCTGCGGATCTCGCGGTGATCCGCGGACGCGCTGACCGGCCGTTTTTCCGGGTCCAGGATTTCGATATCGACCGCGGCCCAATCGGGAAGCAATGCACCGCGCCAACGGCGCGGGCGGAAGGCGCTGATTGGGGTCAAGGCAAGCAACTGCGCGGTGATCGGAAGAATTGGACCGTGCGCCGAGAGGTTATAGGCGGTGCTGCCGGCGGGCGTTGCCACAATGATCCCATCGCAAATCAGTTCTTCCAGCCGGACACGGCCATCGACCGAAATCTTCAGACGTGCAGCCTGGGAAGTTTGGCGGAGCAGTGAAACTTCGTTGATGGCGAGCGCTGAATGCTCAACGCCGTTGTCATCGGTGGCGGTCATTTCCAGCGGGTAAATTGCCGTGGTGTCCGCTTTGGCAAGACGTTCCCGCAGGCCATCTTCCCGGTACTCGTTCATGAGGAAGCCGACTGAGCCACGGTTCATACCGTAAATCGGCTTGTTTGTTCCCATCTGTGCATAGAGGGTTTCCAGCATCAGGCCATCACCGCCAAGTGCCACGATGATATCGGCCTCAGCGATCGGAACTTCACCATACTGCGCCGCCAGTGTTTCCCGCGCATGCTTCGCCTCATCCGTGTCACTGGAGACAAAGCCGAGCTTCTTATCAGTGATTTGGCTGGCATCGTCCGGCTGCGGGGAAGAAACAATACGGTTCATTGATAAACAAGGGCCTGGACGAGAGTGGTCTTACGGATTTTGTGCCGCCACGGCGCTGTGGCGCCAGCTGTCTAAGGACTAGGCCATGCCCTAAAAAAATTAGCAAGTGCCGGTGGTGGGAAACAGGTTCGCAGTCGAAGGTGAGACGAAGCTATCAGTCAATTGAGGGACGCAGTGCCGTTTGGGCTGCATCGTCGATTGTCGGACAAACCGGTGAGGCCAGAAGTTCCTGCCATTCGAAAAAGGGCACAATTGCAGATCGGATATCGTCAATTTTTGCGGACATTACACCGGCCACTCTGAGCCCATCCGGTGTTTTTACAAGCAAGGGACCACCCGATGCGCCGCTTTCAGAAGAGCAGTTTGTAACCCAGCTGTCTTCTACAGTGCCGATCACCTGGCAGGCTGAGACGACGGTTGGCAGAAAACGGCGGCTGCGGCGATAGCCGGCTGAATCGAACCGGGTATCCCGCGTCAACACGCCAGCATCCTCAGGTGACAGGGCGGGGACCGTGGGCAGGCTGGTGTTTTCTTTCAAAATCAAGATCCCGACATCGGTATGCACATCAGCCAGTTTCGGTTGCTTCTTCGGAGCATAGCCCTTTGCGGACAAGGCGCAAGCCACCTCCAGACGCGCAGAAAATTCGTCTCGGCGGACACCGGCGATGAAGAACATGTCGTTTTCAGGGAACTTCTTCAGAGTCGTCTTGTTGTAAAGGCAGTGCGCTGCGGTCAAAACGATATTTGGCGCAATCAGAGTGCCGGTACACATAGATGTGGTGCGGTAGCCAGCCACATTCACCCGGCCAATGGAAGGCCAGGGCGCGTCCGTGCTGTCGATGACCTTAAGTGCTGGTTCTAATGCTACAGCAGCGTCTGAAAGGGCCAGGCAAGATAGCGCGAACACGGCGGTATAAGAGGCCGCTAACGTCCGCCACATTGTTCCGTTGCTTGATGTAATCCCGTTGGGGACAGCCACCTTTTGAAACCTCCGACGACCCTGAGCTGACTGTTTTCCTACGTGCAGTGTCGCTGAACGGGTTTAACGCGGCCTAAAGTCAATCGCTGAAAGCTCTGCTAGTTGGAATAATACTCCCACACCATGGTCCGGGCGAGTGTCTCGTCATTGTGGCGCATGCGACTGGAAAGCAGGGCATTCATGTTTTGGATTAGAGCTCCCGGATCGCTTTCGGCCTTGTTCTCGATCTTGCCGACTTCATCGCTCGTAGCGAGTAGCAGATTGGGCAATCCGCTGAAGTGAACATATTGCCAATCGGTTCCAAGGCGTATCAGAGTCGAGGCTCCGCCCGCCTGGCAGCTCTTGCGGACGTCTTCCGGGAAAAACTGTAACAAACGCCGGAAATCAAACTCATATAGCGCAGCATCCCGCCAACTGGTCGGTGTTTGGCCTCTAAGAAACTGGTTAAGGCTGTTTCCGTCAGGTTTGTGTTTGGGCTCAAGACCTAGAACGTCCAAAAGG
>ERZ1740067.1747-NODE-1747-length-14382-cov-4.575557_pt1 | contig 14382 bp, 16 predicted proteins | sample MGYA00581736_ERZ1740067 | MGnify/ENA primary metagenome ERZ1740067 (study PRJEB43018, sample SAMN04849236) | marine metagenome | isolation source: floating plastic debris | place: Pacific Ocean | collected 2008-08-27 | study: EMG produced TPA metagenomics... | reverse complement strand
GGAGCGGCGGGGGAATCTGTGATTCCCAATGCAACTCGTCGATGCCACTCGGAGCCTGAGAGTCAGACGACGCCTCACACGAGAAAAATGCAGCCCTGCCAGGCCAATGAGGACAGACTTTCGGACCGACATCGTGCGCCGTTTCTGAGAATCGTCACCGTTCAACCCCGACAATGGAATTGCATCCGAGCACTCCGTTAGGCGAAACGCACCGCATGGCACACTCGATCCCGATCGCTCTTTTCTCCGCCCTTACCGCGGTCACCGCGCTCGCTGAACCGCGGCTTGTGGCTCCGGACGAAGTCCTCAAGGGCGATCCGATCATGATGCGCGTTGAAGGCGTCGAGCCCGGAGATCGCGTGCTGATAACGTGCGAACGCCGAAGACGTTCCGGGCTCTACCGTTCGGGCGGCCTCTTCATCGTCGGGCCGGAGGGAACCATAGACATCGCCGCGGATCGACCGCTCGTCGCGACGTGGTCAGGAGTCGACGCGAACGGCCTCTTCTGGTCGATCCGCGACAGCGGCGAGCCAGTTCCTGACGATCTCGCCCCGCTCGTACTCCGCGTGCACGTTGACATCGATGCGGATGGCGAAGTGGAGATGACGCGAGAGATCGCATTGCTGCGATCGACTGGCACGCTCATAGAGACACCCATAGGCGACGCCCTGCCCGGCGCCTTCCTGCTCCGCCCCCAGGGTGACCGGCCTCTGCCCTGCGTGATTCTGCTGGGCGGCTCGGAGTGCAACGACTCCGCTGCGCGGGACATGGCACCCCGCCTCGCGTCTCGCGGCTTCGCGGTCCTTGGCCTGCCCTACTGCGCCTCCGCACGGGGCGACACCGTCAAGGGGCTGCCGACCGCATTCGCCGAGCTCCCGCTCGAAACTCTGGAAGCCGCCCTCACCTGGCTGAGTGCACGCCCGGACATCTCCGACCGGGTCGGCATATGGGGGGTCTCGAAAGGTGCCGAATTCGCGCTCCTCGGCGCGAGCAAGATCGACGGCTTCAGCGCTATCGTCGCAATCGCCCCGAGCGATGTCGCATGGCAGGGCTGGGGCGCCGACGAAACAACAAGCAGTTGGTCCTGGCGAGGAAAACCTTTGCCCTACGTCCCCTACCTCGGCATGGGCAACGAGTTCGCACGCCGCAACCGCGGACAGCCGGTACGCATCCGCACCGCTCATGACGCGGGACGATTGTCCCACCCGACTCGCGTTGAGCCCGCGCGCATCCGCGTTGAGGAGATCGACGAGCCGGTGATGCTCGTCGCGGGAGACGCCGACACCGTGTGGGATTCGGGCGACATGGCCCGAAACATCGAAGAAGCTCGAACGGCAGCTGGACTCGAAACGGTGCTCATTGTCGATGCCGACGCTGGCCATTACCTCTCGGGCGATGTCTTTGCGCCGCTCAACGAGCCGGAAGCGCGAGTCCGCGCAGAAGCGTTCCCGCGCATGGTGCGTTTCTTTGCAGAACATCTGAGTTTGGATTCACCTCAGAACTAAAGGCTTCGCGGGCTCGCGTCTATCCTCACTCACTGTGCGAGCGCCATCACGTGCTCACTCCCCGTCAAGGCCGCACAAACTCCCACGTCGACAGCGCCGGATCGCACGCGTCGCACCGCTCCACGTACAGCGTCCGCCACGCGTGGGTGGGGTCGAAGGTGACCTCAGAGACGCTGCCCATCGTGATGCAGAGGTCCGAGCCGACGAGGCGGACCATGCCGTTGTCGAGGTGCTCGAAGGTCTGGAACTTCGGCGCGTTCAGAAACGGGATCTGCTCGTCGCAGCGCTTGAGCATCAGGGCGGCACCGGGGAGGGCGTGCTGGTTCAGGCCCATCACCGTCACGCAGTAGCCCGGGTAGGCGGGGAAGAGGATCTTGCCGTCGTCGGAGAACTCGACCGCCTCGTCGGCGAAGAGGCCCGGCTTGATGTTGTGCCCGATCAGCGGCATGTCGAAGCGGATGTTGGGCCCCGACCCGACGACGTCCAGGCACCACCCGTCCTGCGGGCGGTCGAGGTCGTCTACCAGGCGCATGTGCACCGCGGTCTCACGCCAATCGGCCTCTTGCAATGAGACCGAGACGGGCACGACCGAGGGGGCCGGGGCGTCGTGCGTCCCGGCGTGTCGCCCCGCGGTGGTGCTCAGCACAGCGGCACACGCCAGCAGCGCGATCGGGCCGATGATGACGGTCGTCATTCGGTTCGGTTTCATGTTGCTCCTCGGTGGACGTGCGGGTCGACGTCTCAACCATACCGCCGCGTGCCCCAGGCAACCGGGTGCCACACCCGACCCGATTTCGCGACCGGCACCCCCTGCGGTCTGCCCCTTCCCATCTCGCCCAATTGAGACCGAGTCTCAATCACCGCCTACAATCCGGGACACCGATGCGGCGTCCGGTCGCTCGCGTCGGCACTTCTGCACCGCATTCCGGGAAGAGAGAGAGTTCACCATGATCCGCAACACCGCCGCGGCGATCGCCGCCGCTTCTGTTTGCTCCGTCGCTTCCGCAGGCATCGTCGGCGGGACCACCGTCACCGTCAACGAAGACCTCGGGCTGATCTCGGGCACCGTCAACCTCGTGGGCGACACCGCCAACGGGCAGGACGCGATCGGGTTCTACGACGGGCTCAGCGACGCCTCGAACAACCTGCTCAACGAGTTCGTCTACTCGTTCACGGTGAGCCAGCTCACCCGCCTCGACACCGTCCTCAATGCGCAGGGCGGCGACATCGACACCTATCTCCTCGACGGGCCGGGCCTCGGCTGCGACCCTGGCTCGGGCAAGAGCTTCGCGACCAACGCCGTCGCCGAGTCGCTGTTCGACTTCGAGACCGTGGGCACGCTCGGGCTCCTGCTGCCCGGCGTGACGTACTTCTACTCGGTCGACACCTTCTCGTCGGAGGCCGCCGGCGTCCCGGGCGCGACGCCCACCTCCTCCTATGACATCACCCTCAACCTCGTCACAGACGGCGGTGGCGCCCCCGCGCCGCCGTCCTTCACCGACCTGGGCGTCGTCGCGGACGCCTTCGTGCCCTTCTCGATCGACACGTTCGACACCGAGTTCGACACCGAGCTTGCGCTCTGGACCGCGTCGGGCCTGCTCGCGCAGACCAACGACGACGGCGGGCCCAGCGTCCAGTCCCTCATCGAGCTCGGGCAGGGCCTCCCTGCGGGCGACTACTTCCTCGCGCTCGGCAGCTTCGACACCGAGTTCGCCGACGGCTTCGGCTTCACCGCGGGCGACGAAGGCGGCGCCTTCCGGCTCACCGTCAACGGCAACACCACCACCGGCACGCAGGCGGTGGGCGAGACGGGCCTCTTCCGGTTCACCGTCGTCCCCGCGCCCTCGACCGCGGCCCTCGCGCTGCTCGCGGGCGGCGTCGCGATCCGCCGTCGTCGCGCCTGAACCGCGACATCCAACGCAACCTCCACCGAAGCGACCGGCGACGGTCGCTTTTTCGTGCGCTCATAGCTCTTCACCCTCGTATGTGCACCGCGGTCTGGCACCAGTCGGTGTCTTGTCGTGAGATCAAAACGGGCATGACGGGGGTGCCGCGACTCTATGCTCGTGCGTAGGTGTTCAATGCCGTTGACCCGCGTTAACGCATAAATCTTGGGAAGGGCACACGAAGAACGTGCGAGATATCGTCTCCTAAATGCTCACAGTACGGTTGCGACCTCGACGTGCGAACCGATGTGTGCAGTGTGACCGCCGTCCGATTGGCGGTGGAAGCTCACGGATATGCACCTCCAACGACGCTGGTCCAAGCTGAAGTCCGAGACGGAGGCGAACTTCGCCCCAGCTCTGTCACGTCGCCTTCGTCTTCACATGAGCGTGTACGGCCGCAACACCAACGTCCTCGACGGATGGCCCGCGACGCGTCTCGTCTTCGATCAGCGCGAGCTGCACTGCTTCTGCTGCCGCACCTCGCACAACGTCCACGGCTCGTGCTCGAATTGGCACTGCCGGGACGACGTATCACGACCCCCCGTGCGGGGCTGTCACTCCGGGGACGCCCAATGGCCGCGCTTCGACGAGGGCTGCGGCAACGGCGAATTCTCCAGTTGCGACCTGACGCGCTCGCTCACGAGTTATCAGAGCCTCTCCATCGACTGCGCGATGCAGAGCCACAACCCGCTCCATCACATGCTCGCGATTCTCGACGGGCGTTTCGGCAAACGTCGCATCCGCGCCCTCGATCGCGAAACGCTGCACCCGATCGCCTTCGAGTCGCTGCGGATCCGTGTGGAGGCCGAGGGAATGGACGAGCGCACAGCCGGTGGTGCGCCGCGGTTCACCGATGACGAGTTCGTGTAGGCCTCCCGCGCGCCTAAGACTCAGCCCGAACGCCGACGGCGTGCCGCGCCGAAGCCTGCGAACGCCAAGAGACCCACCGCGCCAGGCGTCGGGATCGTCAGCACGTCGAAGGCCTGGAAGCCCGTCGCCTCGGGCTCGAGCTGCAGCGCCCACCTGGTCAGCGAGCGTGTGTGGCCGTGGTTGTTGAACTGCAGGAACCCGTAGCGCCCGTCGGCGGTGCGGAAGCCGTGCTGCTCCTGCGCATCGGTCGGGGTCGGCGGCGTGCCGAGCAGGAACCCGCCGAAATCGGAGTACTCGTAGAGGCTTACGCCCGGGTACTCGAAATAGTCCGTCTCGATCCAGGTCGAGTTGTCGGCGCCCTCGGGGAGCCACGCGGAGCCGTTCAGCGGGCCCCACATCGCCATGCCCGCGGGGATGTGAGGGGCGTACGGCTCGTGGACGTTGACCGTGAAGTGCGAGGAGCCGATGAAGTATTCAGCGATCTGAAGACGCACATCGGAGTCGCCGAGTTGGAGCAGCCAACCGCTCCCGCTCCCGCTCGGTGTCACGTCGACGAATTCGGTGCCGTAGATCACGTTCGGCCCCGGGTCGTACGCCATCGCGGTCGAAGCGCACACGCACATCCCGGCGACGATCTGCATCATGGTCCGTTGCATCACAAAGCCCTCCGAATGTTGTCCCCGATCGTGGAGGCCGAGCGACCCCCGAACACCAACATGATAGAGCATCATGCCTACATAGCACGGGAAAACCCCGATCTTTACCGGGTTTGCATCCGACCAGGCCACGCAACGAACCCGCACGCATGAACGAGCACACCCCAAAACGACGATGGCGCCGCCTGCTCACGGGGGCCCTCATCGTTTCCGCTCTCGGATGCTCGGCCTTCGTCGTCGGCTGCGTCCACCGCTCGGGGGGCACGTGGATGGTCAGATCCGCCCCGCTCCCGGCGGGCTGGCCCGATCTCACGCCGGTTGGGGAGCCAACGCTCCGCACGTACCCCGTCTATCGCGCCGCGTCCGTCGACAACGACGCCGTGGAGGGCGAGGGGCTGCGCCCGCTCTTCATGGAGTTCTTCGGGCACATCTCACGCAATGACATCGCGATGACCACGCCCGTCGATATGGGCTACGCACCAACCGACGATGGCGCACTCGCGATGGACCGGATGGCCTTCCTGTACCGCACCACCGACCTCGGACCGACCGGCCTCGACGGCGCTGTCGTCGTCGAGGACGTGGGAGCGCGCACCTTCATCTCCGTCGGCGTCCGCGGCGACTACACCGAATAGCGCTTCCGGGAAGGCGCCGAACTGCTCGATGCGTGGATCGAAGACAACCCCGCCTACACCCGCGACGGTGACACGCGCTACCTCGGCTACAACGGACCCTTCACGCCCGGCTTCGTGAAGTACGGCGAAGTCCAGGCGCCCGTGCGTCGTCGCGCTTCAGACTGAGGCGATCGAGCGCGCTCAGGCCGATCGGCGACGACGCAGACCAGCGCAGGCACCGAACCCGAAAAGGGCGACAGCGCCGGGCGAGGGAACAGCGGTCCGAACATCGAACGTCACGAGATCGCCCGTCGCCCCCGCGTCCTGCAGCGCCCACCCGATGGGGACCGGGAGGAACTGGGTCACGGTGTCGCCGAATTCACCCTGAGCGAAGAAGACCTGGTACTCGAACTGCACGAACCCGAGGCGCCCGCTCGACTCATCGCGCAGACCCAGGAACCAGCTGGTGTTCGCACCCGGGTACACGTCGGACGAGCTGTTCGGCCCGATGAAGATCGAGTAGCCCTGGGGGCCGATGGCGAAGGGATCGCTGTAGTTGGTGACCGCGGGGCCCGGGAACCCGAAGCTGTCGGCATCGACGCCCGAGTTGATGGACTCGCCGACGCTGAAGAGCGTGTCGTAGGTCCCCGTCCCGTTGGCTTCGATCGCGGTCACGTAGGGATGATCGGACGAGAAAATGTATCCCTCGTAAAACCCAGAACCGATGAATCCCGCCCCGAGATACCTGAACCGGTAGCCCTCGTCCCCGAAGGTCAGCTCATAGTCGTACTGATCGCCCGAGATCGAGGTGAACACGTCGCTGAACCCGACGGCGGGCCCGGGGTTGAACTGCGCAAAGGCGGTGGCGGATACGGCGCACACTGCGCACACGGGAATCGCTCGCTTGATCATCTCTACTCTCTCTGTCGGATCGCTCCGGAAGTCTGACAGCAGGTTCACCCTACTCGACTACAGGCAAACTGCAGCACCAAGCCTTCAAAGACTGCGCTAAACCACGGAGATAGCCCTACTGGACACCAACAAAGCTTCTTGCGCTCGTGTCGTTCTTCACGCCACGCAACCCTGATGCGCTAGCGACGGTCGGCTGCCATCTCCGCTCGCACCTCGAGGCGCATCTCGTTGAGATCGCTCTGAAGCTCTTCTACCCGCGATTCCAGCGACGAGACCTGCTCGCTCAGCCCAGATAGATCTTCGACGATCGGCGCGTGCGACCAGCGCCCTACGAAGAAGATCATCAAACCGATGACGATGACGCCGAAGCAACCGATGCCGGCGGTCTGCGAGTTGTTCTGTTTGCAATTCGGGCTGGACATAACGGTGACCTCCAGTGCCTTGTTGGGAAAAAACCGTCGCCCTTTTCGTATCAACACATCGCAGCGCGGCTCACACGCATGCATCACAGGTTCCGCAACCCCGCACGATCACGCAACGCCATCCCGCGCAACGCCATAAACCCCTGCGCTTCATAGAACGGGCGGACCGTCTCGTCGCAGATCGCGTCGACCATGTACAGCCCTCGTGCGCTCTCACGCACGCGGTCGATCAGAGCGCTCCCGATGCCCCTGCCGCGATAGTCCGCCAGCACCTCGAGCAGCGGGACGTACGCGCACAGCACGCCGTCCGAGATCGCGGTGACGAAACCGACGACCCGTTCCCCCTCCCACGCGATGACGACGTGCGTTGCAGCACGCAGAATCCGGAGGTGCGTCGCAGCGTCGGGCGACTCGGGCCATCCCTCGAAGAACCCGTGCAGGTGCGACTCCGTGACGCCTTCAAGATCGGTGCGGTAGTGGACCATGCCCGCAGTATGCCGGCTACGCTCATCGCATGATCCAAGACGCACACGAGAACTCAGAACGCAACGTCCTGGGCACCGAGCTCAAGCCATGCTCGACAGACCCCATGACCGGCTTCTTCCGCGACGGCTGCTGCCGCACCGGTCCCGATGATCTCGGTTCGCACACCGTCTGCGCCGTGATGACCGACGAGTTCCTCGCCTTCACCCGGGCGCAGGGCAACGACCTCTCAACGCCGCGCCCCGAGTACAACTTTCCGGGCCTCAAAGCAGGCGACCGGTGGTGCCTCTGCGCCGCGCGATGGCGCGAGGCCTTCGAAGCCGGTGCGGCGCCGCACGTGGCGCTCGACGCGACGCATGAGCGTGCGCTCGACGTCGTGGACCCCGAAGCGCTTCATGCGCACGCGTTGTGAACACCTACCCCGAGCGCATCACGCGGTAACACACGAGCGACGCCGCCACCGCGGCGTTCAGCGACTCGACTCCATTCGCCATCGGGATGCTCAGGCGACCGTCAAGCTCCGCGAGCACCTCATCGCTTAACCCGGTCGCCTCGGCCCCCACCAGGTACACCGCCCGGTGCGCCGGATCGTGCTCGTCGAGCGTCGTCCCGTCCATCGCGAGCCCGTGCGTCTCGTACCCCTTCGCACGCAGCTCCCACAGCGCCTCGACGAGCGAGCCGCAGCGCACGATCGGAGTGCGGTACACCACGCCCGCGCTCGCCTTGATGATCAGCCCGCTCACCCAGGGCGAACCGGATGCGGGCCACAGCACGCCGGTCATGCCCGCCGCCATCGCGCTGCGCACGATCATCCCGACGTTCTGCGGGTTGGTCACGCCGTCGAGCCCGATCAGTCGCGTCGGTTCGCGCGATGCGGGGCCGTGCCGGCTCACGATGAACTCGTCGAGGTCCATCACCCTCGTCAGGCGCACACGCGCAACAACGCCCTGGTCGTGACGTGGATCGCCCGAGAGCCGCCCGATCTCGCGCTCGTCGAGCTCGTCCGGCATCGCCATCCCGCGCTCGTGGCACAGCGCGCGCAGCGCCTTGCGGTACTCCTTCGGCGTGCGCCCCGACACCGCCACACGCTCCACCTCCGCCTCGGGCGTGACGATCGCCTCCTCCACCGCCCGACGCCCGAAGACGGTCACGGACGGGTTGCCGCGCTCGCGTTGGTTCGCGTTCGACGACACGCCTACATCGCCTCCCGCGTGTACTCGCGCCCGCCCCACTTCGTCGGCTCACCCTCCTCGAGATCACGAGCGGCCTCAAGCAAGATCGACGACACACGCCACGCGCCCATCGGGTACCACCGCACCGCCTGACGCGGCGCGTGCTGCATCGCGTACACCAGACCCATCCCGCTCAGGAACAAGAACCGCCCGATCACACCCACACCGATCAGGGCAGCGCCCAACGGCACGTCGCCTGCCGCGAGCAGCACACCGAACCCCCACCCCGCGACGGGCAGCGTCAGAAGCGGCAGCACCGACCCTGTGAGCCGTAAACGGTACGCGCTCCGCTTCAGGTCTTTGACCTTCCGGTGCGCACTCTCCGTGTAGATGCGCTTCCACCCGCGCCGGAACTCCTCGTAGGTGTTGTACATCTTGCACATCACAACGCCGTTCGCGAGCAGCACGCCGACGCTGCGCTCGTGCGTGTGGTGACGCATCAAGCGCGCGAACTGCAGGTCCTCGAGCAGCGCATCCTTGACGGCCTCGTGCCCGCCGATCGCGTCGTACGCCTCGCGACGGAAGAGCATGAACTGACCGTTGGCGAACCGCAAACCCCGCTCGGGGTCGTTCACCCGATCGAGCGGGAACCGGCGTACGAGCTCAAGCCCCGCCGCCGGCTGGACGCGCACCTCGAACGATTCGCGGTGCGTGAGCGTGCACAGCAGCGACAGCAGGTCCACGTCCCGCGCATCCTGCATCGCGACCGCTGCGCGGATCGCTCCGGACTCGAACCACGTGTCGGCGTCCGCAAAGAGCAGGCGGTCGGCGTACCGCGCACCCTCCGAACCCACCACCCCAGAATGCACCGCGTGCACCTTGCCCGCCCAGTCGTCGGGGCAGTGCTCGATCTGCACGATCTCGACGTGCGAGGCGCCCTCGGGCGCCTGGTCGATGACCTCCCGCAGCCGCTCGAGCGTCGCATCGGTGCACCTGTCGAGCGCCCACACAATCCGCAGATCGCCCGGGTAGTCCTGCAACAACAGCGACTCGGCGTGCCCCGCGATATTGCCCTCCTCGTTATGCGCGGGCACCACGACGCACACCGAGGGCCAACCGCCCGCGGGCTCGGGCATCGAGAGCCCGTCGCGCAGCGTGGGCAGCGTGCGCAGGGTCTTCTTCGCGCGCGCACGGACCACGCCGTAATACACCGCGCTCGACGCGCCCAGCGCGAGCATCACGAACGAGATGGCGACGAGGTACCACGGCATACGAAGACCCGCACCGTACCGCCCCGTGCCCGCCGGCACACGCCGACCCCGCTACCCTCCGCCCATGCGCGTGCTCCTCACCAACGACGACGGCATCCGGGCCCCCGGGATCGTGGCTCTCCACAAGGCCCTCACCGACCCGCCCAGGCCCACCCAACCGATCGCCGAGACCGTCTGGCCCATCGCCCCGCTCACGGTGCAGTCCGCCACCGGGCACGGCATCACCTTCTCGGAGCCACTCATGGTCTCCGATGCCAACGTCAGCGACGCGATGCAGGGCCTCGCGGTGGACGGCAGGCCGGCCGACTGCGTCAAGCTCGCCCTCTCCACGCTCTGGCCGCAACGCTTCGGCGAGGGCTCGCGCCCCGACCTCTGCATCTCAGGAATGAACGCGGGCGCCAATTGCGGCGTCAACGTCATCTACTCAGGCACCGTCGCCGCCGCCATCGAGTCGGCATTCCTGGGCGTCCCCTCGATCGCCGTCAGCCTGCACCTCGGTCGCGGACGCGTCATGTGGGACATCGCCGCCAGACACGCCCGCCGCGCGATCGACAAGGTCCTCGCCTCGGGGCTCCTCGCGGAGCACTCGTGCATCAACATCAACGTGCCGCGCTGCGAAGAGCCCATTCCCGACGATGAGGAATCACGCAAGCGCATGATGCGCGAGCGCCGCGAGGCGGGCCTGCCCACCCTCGACTCCGCGGGGATGCCCGAGCAAGGCGGCGACAACGACGAACCCCCCATCGTCGTCTGCCCCATGAACACGCACGGCATCGTCGACCGCTTCGAACCGCGCGAGAGCCCGATGGGCGCACCCTACTATTGGTCCGCCTCGCACGGCCTCGACTTCCACGCCACGGACGAGGGCACCGACGTCGAGCGGCTCTTCGCGCGCTGCATCACCGTCACGCCCCTGACGTACGACCTGACCGATCACGCCATGCTCGAGGCTTGGGCGAAGAAGCTGGGTTGAATCGGCTGGGCTGAATCAGCTGAGCATCGCGCGGACGTTCTCGACCTCTTCGAGGATCGTGTCGTGCAGCGCATCGAGTCGATCCTGCTTCACGCCGCAGAACTCGAGGATCCCGGGGTCCTGTTCGAGCGAGGTGAGGTCGAGGCGGAAGCCGCCCTCGATCCCACCCGCCACGCGGTCGGCGATGTGGATCAGCGCGGGCAGCCGTCGGTTCTCCTCCGGAACACCCATCGGGTTGTGGTGGTGGCTGACCACCTCGATAAGCGTCTTGGGGAACTTCCACTTGGTCGCGAGCCCCTGACCGAAGTCCTCGTGGGTTGCGCCGAAGATCTCCTGCTCCGCCTCGAGCATGCACGCCGCGGGCACGCCGTCGGAGCCCGGGGCCACCCTCTCGATGACCTCGATCAGCTTCTGGCGGTCGTACTGCATCTCCACCATCACGCCCAGGTCGTGCACGAGGCCCGCGAGGAAGGCCTCGTCGGACGACGCGACCTTCATGTCATCCGCGATCACCTTCGCGGCGGTCGCCGTCGCGACGGAGTGCGTCCAGAGGTCACGCGCCGAGAAGTGCGGCGACAGCTGCCCGCCGCGGAAGAGCTTCGCGAGCGAGGCGGAGATCGCGATGTTCTTCACCGCGTTGAGCCCGAGCAGGACGATGGCGCGGTTGATGCTGCCGATCTGCCCCGGAAGCCCGTAGAAGGACGAGTTCACGACCTTCAGGATCCGTGCGCACAGCGCCGGGTCGTTGGAGATGATGTTGTGCAGGTCGTTCGCCGTCGAGTTCGGATCCTCGACGAGCTCGATGATCTTGATCGTGATCTCGGGGAGCATCGCGATCTGCGAGATCTCACGCACCGCGGTGTCGACGATCGCTTGCTTGTCCGCGGTCTCGGTGCTCATCGCGTTCTCCAGCGAAGAAGGGTGAATGGTCGTTCACCACATCGAACGAAGACCACCCCGACTTTCGTCCCATCCGCCCCCAACACCACCGTTAATAGGCGTTGCGTTTACGCAGCCACCGAGGGTCCGAGAACTCCGCGACTGCGAGCGCCGAGGCCACCCGTTCGCCCGTGCAGCCATCGCCGTACGGATGCGCAGCGGTCTCTGCTTCGTACGCCCGGGCTCGCGTCACAGCCTCCCGCACCGCATCAGCTTCAGCACGCGCGACATGCTCTACGTTCGACCACCGCTCACGCCCGGACTGCCTGGGCCCGACATCCACGCACCCGAGCCCGATGATCGCCCCCTCGATCAGCGCGCACGAGGAGTTTCCGACCAATACGCCGCCCTCGCGTGCCAACCGCTTCAGCATCCCGGTGAACGCAGCAGACGGCAGGTGATCGACGAGCACCGCGCCCGAACCCTCACGCTCGCGGAGCACGCCGGCACGCCCGGGGTCATGGTTCGGCGCGAGCCACAGCGTGCGCATCCCGCCGACCCCCGTCGCGATCGCACGCGCCCATCCGATCTCCTCTTCCTCACCAAGCCCGCACGGGTGGTGCAGCCCGACCGCCTCGGGCGATCCCACCCCGCGCCACGCATCGTCATCCAGAATCTGCGCACCGCGCACCACGTCGGCGGCGGGCGACCCCACGCGCTCGATCCGCCACCTCGGCTCGCCCATCCGCTCGATCCGCTGGGCGCTCTGTTCCGTCGCAGGCAGGTGCAGATGCGCGAGCTTGGTGATCGCGTGACGCATCGCCTCGTCCGCGACACCCTCCGCGACATCGCCCCCGTGGAGGTGCGCAACGGGCAGACCCATCACGCTCCCCGCGGTCGCCGCGGCCATCGCCTCGATGCGGTCCCCCAACACGACCACGACATCGACCTCCAACCGCTCGTACGCGTCCGCACACCCCACCACACCGCGCCCGAGCGCACGCGCATCGTCGGCGCGCCCCACCATCCCCTCCACCTGCATCTGCACCGTCGCGTCAACCGGGAACAACCGCTCGACCTCCGCGATTGTCGGCAAAGGGCCCACCATGTGCATCCCGCACGCCACGCCCCGCAGCTCGCGCCCGTCGTGCGACGCGATCGCGCGCATAACGGGCGTGAGCAGCCCGAACTCGGCGCGCGTCCCCGTGACCACCGCGACACGGCGCACGCTCACGCGATGTCCTCCTCGAACACCACCCGGTCCGCACCGATCGCCCGCGTCGTGCGCCGACCGATCAGCTCGCTCCGCCGCCACGCCCCAATCCCCATCCCCGGTCGCTTCACGCACAGGTCTTCGTCGCGGATCTCCTCGCCCGCGGCGATATCGCGCGTCGTCACGACGGACTGCCGGCTCACGCGGCGGACATCGCGCTCCACGTCGTGCACCCGCTTCGACGCCTCCCCGACGAGCCGCCCGTCGAAGTACGTGTCGTGCGCCTCGCGCCCCGTGCGTGTCGCGAAGTGCACGTACTGCGAGAACTCGCCCGGCTCGAGAGACGCCGCATGATCGGGGCCCTGCGCCGTGCGGTCGTCCGTGAAGTGCTTCTCCAGCACCACCGCCCCGTGACGCACCGCCGCGAATCCGGTCAGCACGTCGCCCGTGTGGTCCGAGTACCCGACCGGGCACGGTTCGACGAGGCGCGCGAGATGCGGGATCGCGCTGACGTGCGCGTCCTCGGGCGGCGCCGGGTAGCTGCTCACACACTGCAAAAACACGACCCGATCGCACCACGCTTCGAGCCACCCCCGTGCGCGGACCACCTCCGATTCCTCGCTCGCACCCGTGCTCACGATCAACGGCAGCCCGCTGCCCGCCATCGCTTCGAGCAGTTCGCGATGCACGATGTCCGGGCTCGCGCTCTTGAACGCGTCCCACCCCGTCTCCACCGCGTCACCGATAAGCCCGGTCGAGAAGACCGAGACGATCGCGTGCACGCCGTTGGCGCGTGCGCACGATGCACACCGTGCGAGCTCTTCGCGATTCAACGCGAGCCGCTCGAGCATCGCGATCGGGTCCGCCTCGCCGCTCGCCCGCTGGTACGACGCGAGCAGCGCGTCCTCGCTCATCAGCAAGCGTGCCTCGAAATGCTGAAACTTCACCGCGTCCGCGCCCGCCTTCGCCGCGAGCTCGATGAGCGCGAGCGCCTTGTTGAGATCGCCGTCATGGTTCACGCCGATCTCGGCGATGACGTAGGGCCTCGCGCCGCTCTCGATGGTCCGCTCGCCGATCCTCACGCCGCCGAGTGCCCGCGCCGTGCGCCGAGGCCAGCCTCCGCGACCACCGCGACGATCCCAGTGTCGCTGTCGATCACCGCGCCCTCTTCCGTGATCACGCCCCGCCGATCGCGCCCGAAGAAGGCGTGGGGTCCCGGCGCCACGCCCTCGATCTCCAGCATCAACGCCGCTCGCGTGCAGACGATCACGCCGCCGTCCGGGACGTGCGCCGCGGGCAGGTCCTGGCGCCGGTGCACACCCCCGTTGAGCACGTCGCCCGAATAGGGCCGCACCGCGCCATCATTTCCGACAACCGCCGTCCACACCGGATGGTACTTGCCCACTTGTGCGTAGCTCTGCACCGAGTCGCACCTCGTGCGCACCAGCAGATCCGTCGCCTCGTCG
>ERZ1740067.1745-NODE-1745-length-14385-cov-5.946755_pt1 | contig 14385 bp, 14 predicted proteins | sample MGYA00581736_ERZ1740067 | MGnify/ENA primary metagenome ERZ1740067 (study PRJEB43018, sample SAMN04849236) | marine metagenome | isolation source: floating plastic debris | place: Pacific Ocean | collected 2008-08-27 | study: EMG produced TPA metagenomics... | reverse complement strand
TCGAAATAATCTCCGACATTGGGGGGATAGGATTGATCGTTCATCTGTCGCACCCAGACAACAATTGTCAGTCCCTCTTTGAAGCGGGCGTTCAGTAGGTCATGGTTACCCGTTTGCCCAATGACGATCAGTGCATCGACTTTCCCGCAAGATAGAAGGCGTCGCTGGGAAATACTGCCAGACGTACTGGGCAGTGAGACGATCACATCATAGCCATACTCTGTCGCCGCTGTGGTCACGCTCGCGATGATCTCTGTAAAGAATGGGTCATGGACAGTGTGCCCCTCTTGGCCAGCAAGGGGAATTACAAGCCCAAGGGAGCCAGATGATTGTCGCCGAAGATTGGAGGCGTGCGCATTGACATTATACCCTACGTCCCGGCTGATCTCGAGAATACGTTCTCGTGTCTTCTCGCTCATGCGCCCCGAGCCGGACAGACCCCGTGAGACTGTCGATAGCGATACGCCTGCAAGCTTCGCAATTTGCTCCATTTTCACTTTATCGTTCGACACGACATGTACCTCACATCCGCAGGGAAGCGATTATAGGGGTAAGAGCTAAATCATGGCACAATACATACTAGTGTGGGATTTGACTACGTTTATGGTGAGATCGCCAAGCGATTGAGGGCGTCCATATTTGCGAGACCTTGGGGCAGCTTGGCTGTACTCTTGGGCGAGTGAAAGTCTCGCGGACAGTGCCCGTGGCGCAATGGCAATTGCTCGCAAAGAGCGTGCATGTGTAGGTCCCCAGCGTCGACTTTTGACGTTCCGTGTCGATGGTCCAGACGTGCTTCATTTTTCAAAAAAATGTTGTCGCAGATGTGGCCAATTTGCGATTTTCCCGCCGGAGGCTTTTATTTTCGGCTGGGGGTATTGGTTGCTGTTACCACTTCCTGAGGGGATCACCGCCAATGATCAGTATAAATTTTTTCCATGGGTTGCCTACGAAAAGGCGATTTGGCGTTCCAGTTGGCTATGGCAGAAAAATAATCCAGTGGATTGGTCTCAGGTTGAGAAAATTTCGCCATGGGCAAGTCCTATTTCCTTTTGGAGACACTCAAATAAAAGAGCCCCGGTCCTGGGATCGGGGCTCTTTAACTTTATTGTTGGCGATAAGAGGATGAAGGATTAAAACTCCGCCCAATCATCATCGCTATCCGTACCATCTATTTTGATCGCAGCGTTTCCGTTGGTGGCGGCAAAACTCGCTACCCGTTGTTGCTGCTCCACGACACCCGGGTTTGACGCCTGGGGGATGGGGGCGGCGCCCGCATCGCCGGTAGAGAAATGGCTCACCATACGGATAAGCTCATTGGCCTCTTGCTTCAGCGCGTGGGAGGCGGCGGTGGACTGCTCCACCATTGCCGCGTTTTGTTGGGTGACCTGATCCATCTGGTTCACAGCTGAGTTGATTTCGCCCAGACCGCGCGACTGCTCCTCGGCAGAGGAGGCGATGTTCGAGACCAGCTGGCTGACCTCCGCCACGCGCTCAACAATGTTGCCAAGGGCGGAGCCGGCCTTGCCGACGAGGTCCACACCAGAATCCACATGCTGAGTACTGGCGGAGATGAGTTGCTTAATCTCTTTCGCCGCATCGGAGGACCGTTGGGCGAGCGCCCGCACCTCAGAGGCGACCACCGCGAATCCGCGACCGGCTTCACCAGCCCGTGCGGCTTCCACCCCGGCATTAAGGGCAAGGAGGTTCGTCTGGAAGGCGATTTCATCGATCACGCTGATGATTTGATTGATCTCGCCGGACGAGCGTTCAATCTCGCTCATCGCGCTTACCGCCTCCCGGACGATCTCACCACTCTCAGTGGCTTCGTTACGGGCGTTGCCAACAATATCGTAAGCGTGCTTAGCGGCACCAGCGGTTTCATTCACCGCGGTTGTTGCTTGGTTGAGCGCGGCGGCTGTTTCCTCGAGCGAAGCCGCTTGATTTTCAGTCCGTTTGGAGAGGTCGTCAGCGGCTTGGCTGATTTCGTTCACGCCCCGTTCAATACCGTTGGCATTGTTGACCACGGTGGACATCACATCCCGCAGCTGGGTCACCGCGGCGTTAAAGTCCATTCGCAGCTGTTTGTACTCGCCAGGGAACTCTTGCTCGATATTGGCTGTCAGATTGCCCACGGACAGTTTCTGGAGGCCGTCAGCGAGCGTCTGTACCACTTGCTCCTGCTCGGCGGCGTGCGCCTTGCGTTCTTCTTCCACTGCACGCCGGTCAAGTTCAGCTTGCGTTACATCGGAAGCAAACTTAACAACCTTATACGGATTACCATTGAGATCGAGCACGGGGTGATAAGACGCCATAATCCAAACGTCACGGTCACCTTTTGCTTGACGTTTGAAGGTGCCATCGCGGTACTCCCCACGTCTTAGGCCATCCCAAAACTGACGATATTCCTCTGACTTTCCGTAATCCTCTTCGACGAATAGAGCGTGCTTTTTGCCGACGATTTCGTCTTTGAGATACCCCATAGCGTCGAGGAAATTTTGGTTGGCGTCGATGATCGTGCCGTCCAATTCAAACTCGATGACCGCTTGAGACCGGGCAATCGCATCGATTTTCGAGAAGTTCTCGTTGCTGTCGATTTCCTGTTGGGTGATGTCCGAAGCGAACTTTACGACCTTGAAGACCTTGCCGTTCGCGTCGATGATGGGGTTATAGATCGCGTGGATCCAAACCTCTTTACCGCCGCGGCCGATCCGCTTGAATTTCTCGGCGGCCGCTTCGCCTTGGCCAAGCCTATCCCAGAATTCGCGATACTCATTAGACATCGCATATTTCTGATCAACGAACATGCTGTGGTGCTGTCCAATGACGTCGCTGGCACGATAGCCCATGGTGGCAAGGAAGTTCTCGTTGGCGTTGAGAATTCGGCCGTCAACGTCGAACTCAATCACAGCTTGAGCTTTGTTAAGAGCGCTCAAGATGCCGGAGTTCGTTCGTGCCTCCGTCACATCATCCCATTCAAGGACGTTACCGACATAGTTGCCCTTTCCGTCGAAGACACCGCTAACGCTGAGGGCAAATTTCAGATCACCCACCGTGATATCTGTCCGATAGGGAAGGTTCTTAGGGTCGGAAAGCAATTGGCGCTGGTGATTGGGGTTTTTGTGGAACATATCAATGCAGGTTCCAATGATTTGATCCCCATTAAAGGTCGGCCATAGTTTCCGGAAAGCATCAGCATGGGTACTGAGCATTGCTCGTGTTGAATCGTTCACATACGTGACTTGGAAGTCGCGATCGATCATCATCATGGCGATGGATGATCCACCAAAGGCCGCACTTTTGAAGAGAGCCTCTCGGCCTTTCTCCTCGGCCTCGGTGATATCGGCGGCAAACTTCACAACTTTAAACGGTTTGCCATTGCCATCGAGAACAGGGTTGTAGCTCGCCTGGATCCAGACTTCGTTCCCCGTCTTATCATATCTAAGGAACTTACCATCCTTGACCTCACCGCGCCCGAGGGACTCCCAAAAGCCTTGATAATCAACGCTTTCGGCAAATGATGGGTCAACGAACATCCGATGATGGCGCCCGGCAATTTCGTCGAGGCGGTAGCCCATCGCCTTCAGGAAATTCTGATTCGCATTGATGATCTTACCGTCAAGGTCGAATTCAATGATCGCCTGAGATGCATCGAGCGCCTCCAGCATACTCACATTCGTCCGTGTTTCCGTGACATCGTCCCACTCAAGGGTGTTGCCAACATACTCGCCATGTTGATCAAAAACACCGGTGACATGGAGTGAGATGCGCAGATCACCCAATGAAATGTCAGTTGTGTAGGGAAGGTTAGATGGGTCGGATAGAATCTTCCGCTGATGGCCCGGATTCTTATGGAAGATATCAATATTCGTACCAACCATATTATCAGGATTGAAGCTTGGCCACATTTCCCGAAATGCGTCGGCATGTTTGCCTAGCAGGGCGACTGTTGCCTCATTAATGAAGGTGACGTTGAAATCACGATCCACCATCATCATGGCTTTAGAAGCGCCTTCAAACGCTGACCCTTTGAAGACGGCCGTCCGGGTGGTTTCTACGCCTGCTTTGAGATTTGACGCTACATCTTTCAACGTTGTGGCAATCGCGCCGATTTCATCGGTACGGCCGTCGTTCTCAATCTCGACATTGTAGTCGCCTTCGCCAATTTGAACCATCGTGTTTCGAAGGGACTCAAGAGGTGATGAGATTATCCGCACCGAGTAAATGGTAGCCCCCATCGTTACCGCGATGAAGAAAATGCCCATCCCCAAGGTGATGAAAAGCTGACGTCCAGCCACACTCGCAACACTGGCCGCGTCGCTACGCATGCCGTCCACCAATCGGGATTGAACCTGATACATCTCATCGATGCGTGCGGTTGCTGTCGCAAACCACACGCTGCCGCTTGTGTTCAGAGGCGTGGCTCGAAGAGCGTTTTGATCCGCTTCAGACCGTAAGTTGCGTACCTTGGTTTCTGCACTACCGGTGATGAGCCCATTAATGAGCCTTGCTTGCGTTGGCTTTGCCGAGGCTTCCGCTTCGGTGAGCAAGGCATCTTGCTGTGCGCCGAGGGATGCGAACCGTTTGTAGACAGTGTTATTAAAATTTCCTGCTCCAAAGCCAGCAGCGCCCATTGCACGTTCAAGGCCGGCCTTCTCTTTTGCCCTGTCGACGTATAGGTAGCTTGCGACGGAAGGAGCGATATTTGTAGGTGCTTGTTCCGTGAGGTTCGAACCAGACCATGTCATCAAATTATCGATGATATCGGTGTAGAACTTCGCAACTTCAGGGACTGAAGCAGATTGATCTGTAACTTGATTTCGAAAATTCCGTAGACGGTCAAGATTTGCTTTAATCGGTGCAAATTTTTCGCCGTGGATGGCCCGACCATCTGTTACAGTGGCAGCAAGATTTTGAATCGCCGCATCGACATCTTGGCGATGACGGGAAAGATCGTTGGCAAAGCTCTTCCCACGACTACTGATAAAGCCTGCAGATGCTCCGCGTTCCCGTTGCATTTCGTGAACAAGGTTAGAAATATCGCTTGCCAGCGCCACATCCTTTACGAATGTGTTTGCCATTGATCGTTCAACCCAAGACGAGTGAATAGTATTCACCGCCATGATGGTCAGGAGGACAAGTGGAATGGCCGCAATGATTAACAGTCGGTATTTAAGAGACATGAGTTCAGCCCCGGTTATCGTTCTCTCCCGCAGGACTATATAAAATGCCTATTGAAATATGGTTTATAGGATCGGGATTGACTGCTGATATTTGGCGTTTTTATTGTCGCGGGAGCGTTAATTCTGGCGCCAACAGATGGTCGGGAACCCGCTGATATACACAAGTTTTGATTGAGCTAATGATAATCTATGTCGTGGTTTGCGATACACCGTAGATGCGAAGGCGGTGGTGCTTCTTGCCTCTGAGCAGTGGACGCGATTGTGTTTTAGCGCGCGCCGACCCCACTTTACCCCTCTGCAAACAGATCAACGTCTCCGCTGGTTTCGTCAGACGCTGTGGTGTTAGAGGCAGGCTCAGGTCGATCAAGCCGCAGTGCGAGATCCCGTAAGGAGACCAGCGCCAAGGCTCGACTAACGTCAATCGACGCGTCTTCATCAGCATCCACAGCTAATTTCGCAACGAAGGCGTTAAGGTTCCAGAGAGTTTGCGTAAGAGCATCGAGCCGCTGCAGCTCAGTCACCGCATCGGTGTTCTCGGCTGTTTTGGCGACGAGCAGTTCACTTACGGTATCTTGCAACGTCTCACACGCACTGGCTGCCGATTGCATCTCGCTGCCGAGGCGTTCCATGACGTTTCTAAGGGGAACGGACTTAGGGGAAGAGGAGGGAGTGGTCATAAATAACGCCTAAAGGGGGCCTGTTACCCGAGAAATACACTGCTCAAGTGAAGCAGGGGTAAAGGGTTTTTTTAGGTAGTTATTCAACCCAAGTTCCATCCCTTTCTTAATAACGTCGGGGTTCTCTGTACCCGTAACAAGGATAAAGCCCAGTTTTTTGGTTTGCTTGTGCTCACGAATGGCTTTTAGCAATCCAAGCCCGTCCATTCCCGGCATCTCATAATCGCATAAAATCATATGCACCGGATTGCCCATAATCTTATCAAGGGCTTCCTTGCCATCGGTTGCATAGCTCACCTGTTTGATGCCAATCTCATAAAGAGAGTTCATCAAAATCCCACGACTCGTCGACATATCATCGACAATCATGATACGAATTGTTTCTCTTAACGCCACTTTCTCACTCCACCTTTGCTGAGGCCTCTTACCTCGCTCGGATCTCCCCTTGCTCTGATCCTAAATTGCTATACCGTCTTTTTGTACGTCGTGATGCCTTCACTCTGAAAGAGGCTCGATGCCGGCCCACTTAACCTTTCCGAATGACCAATAAATAAATATCCGTCCGGATTAAGTAGGGATGCATACTGACCCCAAATTTTGTCTTTCGTGGGATCGTCAAAGTAGATCACGACATTGCGACAAAAGATGATGTCAAACGGCCCTTTCATGGGCCAGTTTCCCATCAGGTTAAGGCGGTTAAATGTCACCATGCGACGAGGCTCTGGTCCCACTGTCCATTGTGGGTCGTCCTTGTCGCCGCCGCGGGTGAGAAATTTGTTCTTGAGCTCAGCCGGTACAAGGTCAATCGCCGCTTCTGGATAAACTCCGCCCTTGGCATGGCGTAGCACGAAGGGGTCAATATCCGTTGCGAGAACTTTAAAGTCCCTAGACAGCATATCAGACGCCATCCCCAATACAGTCATGGCGATGGAGTAGGGCTCTTGACCATTTGAACAGCCAGCGGACCAAATGCGAACGCGTCCACCTTCTCGTGCTCGCGCGATGAGGGGCGGCAGGACGTCCTCTTGCAAGGTTTTGAAATGATGAGGCTCCCGGAAGAACGATGTCACATTGGTGGTCAGGGCGGCCACCATGTTCAGCTGTTCATCGGCGCCGTCACGACTTTCAACCAGATCGCAATAATCGCTAAAGGATGTGAGGTGGAGAGCTTTGAGCCGCTTTGACAGTCGCGAGAAGGCAAGCGAACGCTTGTTATCGGTAATACAGATACCCGCTTCGCGATGGATGATGCTGGCAATCCGCTTGAACTCTTGGTCCGCCATCACAACGTCTTGCGTCGGGGCACGTTGGAGCTGCGCGCTCATTAAGCGGCTGCCACTTCAAGTGGGGGAAGGACACGGTCAAGTTCCACCAGCTGGATCATTCGATCCTCGATGGCAACAACCCCACGAACAAATTCTTTAGCCTGCTCAGAAGCAACATCAGGGGTGGGCTGAAGGTTTTCTTCTAGCAGGGTGAGGATGTCCGACACTTCATCCACCAAAAGCCCAACGACCTGATTGACCGTTTGGGCAACGATGATCACATGTCTGGCGGATGGTTCCACCGGCTCATAGCCAAGACGACCAGATAAATCGACAATCGGCAAGACGGCCCCACGAAGGTTGATTACTCCCCTGACATAGGTTGGGGAGTGGGGGAGGGGGGTTGCCGGTGTCCATCCTCTAATTTCCCGTACGGACATAATATCCATACAGTATTCTTGTTCGCCAATTCGAAAGGCGACCATTTCTTGAGTGTCGCTTTGCACGTCGAGCTGTTCAATCTCAGACATAAGCTCCTCCTGCGGCCGCAAGGCTCGCCTGGATCGGCGGAGGCGCGGCAATAGCTGTGGACAGAAGTGAATCAGGATCAAGGATCAAGGCGATGCGGCCGTCCCCAAGAATTGTGGCAGCGGCGACCCCGGGAACGTATCCGTAATTGTCTTCAAGGCCTTTGATGACCACCTGGCGTTGATCTTGGATATTATCGACAACAAGGGCAGTGAGCGTTCCGTCTTCGCTTTCGATAAGGATAATCACCTTACCAAGACAGTTTTCAAGGCGGTCGCGGTAGCCCAATGCGTGCCCGACATCGACCAATGGTACAAAACGATCACGGACAAAAATAACTGGCGAGTCACCACAAATCTCATGCATGTCGTCTGCCGACGGTTTGAGGGTCTCAACAATATCGTTGAGCGGAACCACCAGGGTTTGGTCGGCGACTCTGATGACCATTCCATCAAGGACCGCTAAGGTCAAAGGAAGGCTAATCGTAAAAGTACTGCCTTTACCAGGTTCGGAGGCAATAGAAATTCGTCCGCCGAGGGCTTGGATGGATCTTTTGACCACGTCCATACCGACGCCGCGACCGGACAAGTCCGACACGGATGATGCCGTCGAAAAGCCAGGCATGAAGAGGAGATTATCGATTTCACTGTCTGACAGCTCGGCATCAGCTGGAATGAGTTCTTTATCAATCGCAATTTGCTTCACCCGTTCCCGATTGATGCCAGCGCCGTCGTCGGCCACTTCGATCACCACACGGCCCGCCCGATGGGCGGCGGACAGGCGGACGGTGCCCTCATTCTCTTTCCCTGCGGCTTCGCGCTTCTCAGGGGTTTCAAGTCCGTGATCGACCGCATTGCGGATCATATGGGTGAGGGGGTCTGATAAGCGCTCAATGACGGTTTTATCGACCTCGGCGCTTTCGCCTTCTGTCTTAAGGCGGACGGATTTACCAGTTGCCGATGCCGCTTCCCGAACGATCCGCGACATGCGCTGGAACAAAGGTTTGACCGGCTGCGCCCGGATGGCCATCACGCTTTCTTGGATCTCGCGTGTCAGCTGTTTGAACTCTTCCAGGCCGTCTGCCACGCCTGAATGGGCGGCGGCACCGGATTCCTGGGCGCTTTGGGACAGCATGGCTTGATTGATGACCAGCTCGCCCACCAGGTTAATCAACCGGTCGACGCGGTCGAGGTCGACGCGGACGGTTGCCTTTGCTGGAGAGGCTGCTTGTTTCTTTTCCGCTCGTTTTTCCGTCGTTGGTTTCTTGGATTCAACGGCGGGTGTTGGTGTTGGCGCGGGGTCCGTACTGGTTGGGGCCGGGCTATCTTCTGCCTCGGCTACCGCCGGTTCGTCGCCAAGTGAGATCTCAGCGTCAAAGGCAATGGGGGTGAACCCCATTTCATCTGCTTCGCCGCCGTCGGGCGGTGTTTCGGATGAAGACGACTCTGACGTTTCCTCAGTAATTGTCAGTGTGCAATTGCCCTCAACAAACTCAAAAACCTCACGGATGGCTTCTTCCCCTTGGTCCGTTTCCAAGCGAATGGTCCAGTCGAGGTAGGCCCCCTCAGGATCAATTTCATCAAGGGCGGGGAGATTATCCGTATTACAAGATATTTCAGGTGCGCCTAAATCGTTCAACGCGCGGAAGAGAAGGGCTGTTTCATTGCCGTGGGCGTAGAGTGTCTTTTCGGCTTTGAACTCGATACGGAAAGTGGTTGCGCCACTATCCGCGTCGTCGTCATCGCCAAAATCAAGACTGATGGGTTGGAACCCCAGATCGTCTGCTGGAGCCTCGTCATCCGCCCCTTTGGGCTCTGGTTCCGCGGGTGCAGCCGCGCCGCCGGCGTTGCATAGCTCTTCAAGCTCTGCCAACAGCCCGTCTACGACGGCATTGTCGACGTCGGTTTCATCGCGGGCGGCGTGCACAAGGTCTGCAAGGATATCCCCACAGCGTAAGAAGACCCCCATAACATCAGGTGTAGGCTCTAATCGGCCAGCACGCACTTCGTCGAGGGTGGTTTCAAATTTATGGGCAAAACGGACGAGATCCTCAAGCGCGAATGCGCCGGCTCCTCCCTTGATAGAATGGACAGCGCGGAACACGGCGTTCACCGTTTCGTCGTCGCCTTCGCCGTCATTCATCGTGTTGAGGTCAGCTTCTAACGCCTCTAGGAGGTCGTCACACTCAAGGAAGAATGTCTCCCTAATTTCCGCCATTGCGTCCATGGAAATGCCCCTTCCCGCCTTCTCGTCTATGCCGCGACCCGGCGGATCGCGCTGACGAGTTTTTGTTCGTCAAAGGGTTTTACAATCCATCCTGTGGCACCGGCGTTCCGTGCACGCGTTTTTAGTTCCGCTGCGCTTTCGGTGGTGAGGACGAGGATAGGGACAGCGCGATGGTCGTCAGTCGCGCGGACCCCGTCAATGAAGCCAAAGCCGTCCATCCGCGGCATGTTAATGTCTGTAATCACGACATCAGGGGTGAGGGTCTCTAAGACCTCAAGCCCATGCACGCCATCCTCAGCAAGGTGGACATCGAAGCCTGCATTGGTAAGGGCAAGACGGAGCATGTCACGCATGGTCCGAGAGTCATCAACGGCAAGAACGGTGAGGGCCAAGGAATAGCTCCTATGCAGTAAGGGCGTCTTGAGAAACCCCAAGGCGCGTCAGGCCTTCAGTGAAGGCCGCTGATGAATGAGTGAGGGTGAGCGGATGTCCCGCGGCGCGCCAGCTTTGAGCGGCAGCCAACAAGACTTGTAAACACTGGGCCCCCAAATGATCGACACTGCTGGCATCGACGGACAGAGGGGCACCGGCATTTTCTTTGAGTACGGACGCAAGGGGCGTCGCCTCAGCCAAAGTGAGGGTGCGGGGCAGGGTGAGGGTACCGTCAGCAATCGTAGGGGCTTGGGTCATCCCGTCCTCCGCCAAATGAAAGGCGCTACACGCCCAGCCAACTGAAAAGTGGCTTTTTGTATTGTCAGACGTGTTTGTGCCTGATCATGATTAAGAATCGCTTACGTCGCCTGGTATGGCGCGCCGATCCTGACGCTAAAACAGTTCCACCTCGCCCGTGTCGGCCGGTGGTACCGGGGCAGGTGCGACCACCTCTCGAACGGCGGCGGTGCTGTCCAGCCATTTGAGTTTAGCCGCTCCGGTGGTGGGCCAGAACTTAACGCGACGCGCTTTGTCCCCGCCCACATCATGGGCCACAATGGGGATACCTTCTGCCCGCAGAAAGTGTTGAACGAAGGCGGCGTTTCGAGATCCTATATCGCCAAAGCCTTGCATCATCCGGGCACCGCCAAAGACCTTCGCCTGTAGGCTGCCCCGGTGCGCTCCCTCTCGGAGCAGCCCGTTGATCAGACATTCCATCGCATAGGCGCCAAATTTCTGGCTGCCTGTTTGGCTGTCATCGCCTTCGGGCAGAAGGAAATGGTTCATCCCCCCCATCCCAGTGGTGGGGTCCCATAGGCACGCGGCAATGCACGACCCTAAAATGGTTGAACAAATGGTGTTTGGATCCTTCGACACCGCGCAGTCACCCTGGATCACGTGCAGGACCCTTGGTTTCGGCGGTGAAGGGGAGGGGGGAATGGCGGCGGGTATGGTCATTATGCGGCCGGCCTCGCCGACCCTTTGTCACACGCCATTAGGGTGGCTCGCGCAATATTCCCCAGGGGGAGTTGTTTACTGACCGCGCCCCGTTCGAATGCGGCGCGCGGCATCCCGTACACAACGCAGGTGTCTTCATCCTGCCCGATGGTTGTCGCGCCAAGATCCTTAAGGGCTTTCAGGCCTGCTGCCCCATCTTTTCCCATGCCGGTGAGAATCACACCGACAGCGTGACGACCACAGGCTTTTACAACAGAATTAAAAAGCACGTCTACTGATGGACAATGGCCATTGACCGGCGCGCTTTCTGTCAGTTGACAGCACAGTTGCGCTCGGCGTGTGATCTCTAGATGCTGTGTACCACCGGGGGCCAGGTAGACTTTTCCCTCTTCCAACGGCATGCCGTCTTGGGCCTCTTGAACCTCGGCACCGGATGCCCGGTTTAGCCGTTCCGACAGGCTTTTCGTGATATTCGGGGGCATATGCTGGGTGATAACCGTGGGGGGACAATTTTCTGGAAATTGACTGAGAACGGTGACCAGTGCCTCGACCCCGCCGGTAGATGAACCAATCGCGATCACATTCCGGTTCGGGGTCATCGCGATGCGGTCGGTGCTGGCGCCGATGGCGGGCCTTGCCTTATACGCGCGGGATTGGGCGGCTTGCTTTACCAATGTGCGAAGGCGGGCAAACCCTTCGGGCCCTTCCGCCGGGTTTGGTTTCCCTACACATTCAAAGGCACCCATGCTCAGCGCTTGAATGCTGGCTGCTGCACCCTTGTGGGTCAGGGTAGAAACCATAATGACCGGTGTCGGCCTTAAGCGCATCAGCTTTTCGAGAAAGCTAATACCGTCCATCCGCGGCATTTCCACATCAAGGGTGATGACATCGGGGGACAGCGCCTTGATGGCTTCGCGCGCCTCGTAGGGGTCGGCTGCGCTCCCCACCACATCGATATCTGGGTCACTGCTAAGGCATGCCTTGATCAAGCCGCGCATGGTGGGCGAGTCATCAACTATGAGAGTTCGTACCGGTGCCATAAGCCCACCCCTACCGAGCGTTTGTCAACTTTATCGCAGCAGGTGTACGCAAATAGGGTTGATGACCCCTTACGACAGGTAAGAATGCTCTTTGGTTGTGCGCTGGGTCGCTTTGGTAGCCGATGCTTAGGGCTGATCGGTCGGTGTAAGCTTCTCTTCGAGGCGCTTCTCAAGCCGGCGCTTCTGATCCTCACTCATCTTGAACAAGACCCCATAGCTGTGCACATCAAAGCTTCGGACAATTGTCGCTTCGAAGGAGCCGAAGCCTTTTATGCTGCTCGTATAGGATTGCCCAACTTGGATAGGCGAAAAGCTCATGAACGCCGCCCCGTCCCGGGAGATGTCGATTAACTGACCTGCGCCATAGCGCTTACCTCCTTTTTGGAGGCTAACCGCACATTGGTGGGTATACCGATGGCTACCTCGGCGATTGGCCCAGGTCGGCGCTGCTGTTGAGACGTCCTTGTCTTTCATCGCGTCCCTCAATCGGTAGAGACCGGTTCAGTGAGGGGTGCTGAAGACTAGGTTGCTAGAGAATTCCAGCGTTTACTCCACCCCTACCAACGAAAAGATGTCCCATCCTGGGATCCTCACCACCGGCCTCAATCATCACCAGAGGAATAGCAAACGTGCTGGCTCTAGCACGCTGCACTCACTCCCCATTAAATGCCTTAAGATCTGCAATACATTGCAGATATAAATCTGTACACAACTGAATTAGGAATTGTTACACGCGAAGGACGCAAGAAATCAATCCCCCTCGTTGGGGGACAGGACCGACTTTGTTACTCGACGTAAAGTAATATTGAGGCGCCCCTCTAATATTGCGGTGTGCGGCGTAAATAGCGGATCCGCTTCTATGAGCCGGTCGATGCCGTGATAGGCGAGGCGTGAGGCGCCGCCCATGATCAGGACATCTCCGCTATTGAGTGGAAAGGATTGGGTCGGTGTCGGGCGGTCTGTTTTACCGATCCGAAATTTCGCTGATTGTCCCAGTGAGATTGATAAAATGGGCGTTGTCTGATCGTCCTCATCCCGATCCTGATGCATCCCCATTTTCGCCGCATCAAGATAGTGGTTGACGAGGCAGCATTCGGGGGAAGGGGCTGTGGGCAGCAGGTCAGCCCAGATGGCAAGAATAGGCTCTGGTATGGGCAACCATGTCTGGCCCGTATGGGGATGGGTTGGGCTATATCGATAGCCCTTCCGATCTGAGATCCATCCAAGAGAGCCGAAATTTACTTGTCTTACAGAAAAGGGCTTGCCCCCTGGGGTGACGGGAGAAATCCAACTCATTTCATCTGCGCCCTTTAGGATGAGATCCATGAGGGTTTTTTGCGTATCTTGGGGCAGATAATCTTTATGCAGTATTACCCCCGGCGGTAACGCATCGGCCATTAGGGGGTACGGATGACCATAAGGCGGATTTCGGTCATGTCTTCGATTGCAAAGCGAATGCCCTCACGACCGAGGCCTGAATCTTTGACCCCGCCATAGGGCATATGATCAACCCGCCAGGAGGGGACATCCCCGATCACCACGCCGCCGACATCCAGCGTATCCCACGCCTTGTGCGCTTTATAAATATCTCTGGTGAAGACGCCAGCTTGCAGCCCGAAGACGCTGTCATTGGTCATGTCCAGTGCTTCGTCAAAACTGTTATAGGATGAAAGAGTAAGGGCAGGGCCGAAAGCTTCTTCGGCGGCGATTGCCGCATCATCGGGTACGTTTTCCAAAATGGTGGGGGTAATGACATTCCCCTCCCGCTCTCCGCCGCACAGGATCGTTGCGCCCTTATCGGCGGCCTCGTTGATCCATCCTTCCAGTCGGTTGGCTTCCTTGTCGGAGATAATGGGTCCAACGAAGGTCTCTTCGTCTTTAGGGTCGCCTGCCTTCAACCTTTTGGTCGCGGCGACAAGCTTGTCCCGAACTTCGTCATAGAGTCGTTGGTTCACGAATACGCGCTGTACGCTGATGCAGCTTTGACCGGATTGGTAGAAAGCGCCGAAAATAATCCGCTCTACCAGATCGGAAGAGCAACGTCTGAACTCCAGTCACTGACCAATCTCGTATGCCGTCT
>ERZ1740067.1744-NODE-1744-length-14409-cov-4.595513_pt1 | contig 14409 bp, 16 predicted proteins | sample MGYA00581736_ERZ1740067 | MGnify/ENA primary metagenome ERZ1740067 (study PRJEB43018, sample SAMN04849236) | marine metagenome | isolation source: floating plastic debris | place: Pacific Ocean | collected 2008-08-27 | study: EMG produced TPA metagenomics... | reverse complement strand
CCAACCTCTCTGCATGATCTCCGCGCAGGAAACTTAAACGCCCCCCTGACAAGGTCCCCGCGACCCGGTCCTCAGCATCCAGAAAAACTATATCCGCGCGCAATCCTGGCTCCAGCCTGCCGCGATCTTGCAATCCCAGAACACGCGCAGGACCCTCGCTCAGCAAGGCCCAGGCGGCTGGCAGGCCAATCGTCTTTGCCAAAAACAACCCGGCGCGACGTGGGCTGGGATAATGATAATCCGACGCCAGCGCATCGCCCTGCCCCATCAACACCAGATCAAGCGCGGATACGTTGCCTTTGTGTGACCCTCCACGCACCACATTCGGCGCGCCAAGAATGACGTCTCCCTCTTCTTCAGCCGCCTCAAGTGTTTCTGGAAATTCGGCGATATGCACACCACGGGCCAACCAGATGTTGCGCTGTGCAGCGGTGTTGTCGTCATGGCTGCCCATACATACTCCCATCGCGGCCAGCTTGGGACACAGCGCATCCAGGGCCGCAGGGACCGCGGCGCGCCCTGCATGTAACCGCAGCAAAAATTCATAGTGTTTTTCCGGGTTACGCCCCGCTTTCAACGCTTGTCCCGTCAGTGATTTGGGTCGCTGCCCTTTGGCCAGACGCGCATGTGGGAGATGATCATTGAACACCACATAAGGCACCGCCCAGCGCGCAATTTTCTCGGGCAGACCCTCATAAAGATCAAGCAAGTTGGTCTCAAACCGCAGTTGCGGGATCAGGTGGGTAATCGGCGCGACATCCTGTAGCGCCATGAAAAACGTGTCAGCAAACGCTTCGTCGCGCAAACCGCCCTCCCAACTTACAAACTGCGCCATCACGGCTGTGGTAATTCCGTTTGCTGCAATCTCGGCCTCGGCGGCCAGAATGCCGCCGCCCATATCTTTCATTGCGCCGCGGCGCGGGGCGACATGCTTTTCGAAGCCGTCCCCATGCAGATCGACAATCCCTGGCAACAACCGAAAGCCCGCCACATCGATTTGGCGCGCCGCACCACCTTCCTCGATCACACCCTCGCAAATGCGCAGGCTGCGATCCTCCAAACCATCACGCCCAAGAACCGCGCCGCCAACAAATTCCGCGTCAATCATTGCTGCTCGCTACGGTTGTTCGTCATTATTGACCCCAAGGCGTTCCAGCACGGCATCCATCCAGCTCATCGTGCGGTCAAACTTACCTGTTTCCAGAAATTCAACCGTTTGGGCAATCACGCGCGTGTTGTTCATCATAAAGGTATGCGTCACCGGCAAAACCACATGGTCATCCATGCCGTCAACCCGGGTCGAAGCGACCGAGACTTTGCCGTCATCCGGCCCCGGCAGAATAGAGGAAAAGATCGGGTTCAATGACTGATCCCCAGCTATAACGCCCAGTTCGAAAGGCACAGGCGGCAGCGCGCGCGGCACAGACCCCGGCCCAGTGCCAAGCTGTTGGCCCGCCGGGCCATTGACCCAGCCAAAGGCGTTCATGTCATCCAGACGGTCCACGACTTCAGACCCTTGATTGGGCGGCCCCATCATGACAACACGGCCAATGCGCGGATCCCCTTTTGCCCCGGCCCATGCCCGCAACCAGCTCCCACCCATGGAATGTGTCACGAAATCCACCTGCGATGTACCGCATGTATCAATTGATTGCGGCACCACTGCCTTGAGCGCCTCAATATCTGCGGCGCGCGACGGATAACCCGGGCGCACAACACGCCAACCATCCGCCTCAAGCCCTTCTTGCATCACAAGCAACGACGTCTCTGTCCGCGCCAACCCGTGCAACAGCACAACGCAGCGCTCAGCCGCAAAAGCAGGAGACGCCAAAAGGCCAAGGGTGATAACCAAACGCCACATACGACTTGAGATAAACCCTTCACGCTGTCATGCACAGCCCATGTCCCAACTTCGCCAAAAAACGCCACGTCTCGCCGTACGTGCGGTCATCGTCGAAAACGACCGGTTGTTAATGGTCAATGCCTGGCCCGACGGCAAAAGCGACTTGCTGTGCGCACCCGGCGGTGGCGTGGAGGTACACAACGCCCTGCCCGACAACCTCATGCGCGAAGTCTATGAAGAAACCGGGCTGCGCGTGGAAGTTGGCTCGGTCTGTTTGGTGAACGAGTTTCACGATCCTCAAGGTGCGTTCCATCAAGTTGATATCTATTTCCGCTGCACAATAACGCAGGGCGAGATCGACCCGACCTGGCAGGACCCGGAAAACATCGTGACCACCCGCCTGTGGGTCACGCAAGCAGAGTTGGCGCACCTGAACTTCAAGCCGGACAGCTTGCCTGCCGTGGCATTCAACCCAACCGACGAGGTCATGTACGACCCGCTGGAACCTTTGGTGAGATAAGCGCCACCGCGATACCCCCCACCACCAGAACAGCGGCCAGAACGACTTTTAGCCCCACGCTTTCCTGTAACATCAAAGCCCCCAGCAGAATCGCGATGATGGGCACGCTCAACTGCACCACCGCCGCGCGCGCACCGGGCAAGCCGGGCAACACCGCGTACCACAAGCTGTACCCCAGACCCGAGGTGACGGCGCCAGACAAAATGGCCAAACCCCAGCCCACAGGCGTCAGACTGAGCCCCGGCTGGATCAGCAAAATACTCAGAAACGGCGTACAAAGAACAAAGTGAGAGGCCGTAACCGCCGTGGCGTCGCGCGCGCCGCGACCGGCCAGCGTATAGGCCGCCCATCCTAATCCGGCAGCAAACATGAACAGCGCGCCCGATGCGCCCCCCATTCGCGACCCATCCGGCCAAAGCGCAATCAACAAACCCGCAAACGCCACAGATGCGCCCACAATCTGAAACAGCCCCGGACGATCCGCAGAAAACGCCGCATGCAAGAACAGACTGACCTGCACCGTACCGAACAGGATCAGCGCACCAAGACCCGCATCCAGACTAATATACGCAAAGGAAAATCCGATCATATAAACGGCCAGCGCAGCCCCACCGGCCCAGCGCCGCCGCGAAAAAATCTCAACTCGCCCGCCGCGCCGCACGCTCGTCACCATGAGCAAAACTGCCGCCCCTGCCAGCACACGCACACTGGCAAACGCGCTGGCATCCGCATGCCCGCCATCGACCGCTGCACGGTTCAGAACCGAGTTCAGAGCAAAGGCCACCATCGTCAGACACACCAAAACAACAAGGCGCATGGGGTCTCCGTTCTTCGTCAGCAAGCCAATGCCACCAATCTCTGGCTGAATGATCGCGAAACGGCAACAATCTGTTTCTCAAATTTGATCACAAGTCGTGAAATGGGCAAACACCCATCCCAAAATGACCTCAATTCAGCGTGATCAAGGCATGGTGAGTTAACGAGTGATGGTCCTCGGTCAAGGTTATGGACCCGATGTGCCGCCACCTGCTCCGCCAGCAGTGTTGGCGGCACATGCGTTTTCCGGCCTAAGTCGCGCGCGCCGCCACACGCCCCATATGCCGCCGATACACTTCGATCATCCAGCCGAGCATGATGGCGTTCAGAATATGCCAGCCGATATGCGTACCCGTGGGCCAGACGTGACACAGCATTTCGTCGATAGACCGGATCGTGATTGACGCAGACAGAATGAGCGCGCCGATGATCATACCGCGCGCAGTTTCCGGGTGGTTTCGCGCCACAAAAGGCGCATAGGCAAGCAACAGTATCGGAACCGTCCAATAAAAATTGGAAATCCGCAGAAACGGGATTTCATCAAGGATCGGTACTATAATCGCGGCAAACGGTGCAAACATCGCTGTTCCAAGCAAAGCAAGCCAAAGCCGAAACCCCAGCACATCCTGATGAACCAAAAACAAATATACCAGTATGAACATCCCGATCGGCGCCACATCTGCAAGCGCGGCCCAACCGGTGGCAAAAGTATGAAACAGGAACGACCCAACCCCAATCGCGAACAGGATCCCGCATAGCAGCCTAGCTGCGGGAACCCCGCGACTGCGCTGCCACATCCAGATCGCAACAATCAAAAATGCGGCATTGGTGATCGCATTCAAAGGCTCTGACCAAAACGTGAGGTCTGTGCGCTCACAATAGCCATCAAACTGGGCGGTCCAATCCATAGCACCACCCTTACGGGTGTTTGTCCTGCGGCGAAATACGCAAATTGATCTACCCCCGAAAGGTGATACTGTTGCCGTGAAACACGGGGTTACAAACATGAACATCATTTGGCTGGGTCACGGCTCTTTCCGTATTGAAATTGCAGGACAAGTTCTGCTTATCGACCCCTGGCTTACCGGCAACCCGGTCTTGCCCGAGGATCAGCATGACGCCGCAGTCACGGGTGGCACGCACCTGTTGTTGACCCACTGCCATTTTGACCACGTGGCCGATATGCTGCCGCTCGCGCGCAAGCTGAAGATACCCGTGGTCGGGCAATACGATCTCATGGGCTATTGGGCCGAAAAAGAAGGCGTCGAAACCATTGGTTTCAACAAAGGTGGCACTGTGATGCTGGGCGATGTGGCTGTGTCGATGGTCCCTGCGTCGCACTCTACCTCTTTTGGCGGCGCAGATGGCCCCAATGTGCCTGGAACCGAAGTTGGGTTCATGATCCGGGGCGAAGGTAAAACCGTCTATGTCTCGGGTGACACCGACATCATGGCCGACATGGATTGGATGGGCGATTATTATAAACCCGAGATTGGGATTTTATCCGCAGGCGGCCATTTCACCATGGACATGAAAGGGGCTGCCTATGCCGCAAAACGCTATTTCCGGTTCCAAACCGTGATCCCGTGCCATTACAAAACCTTCCCGCTGCTGGAACAGGATGCACAAGTTCTGAAAGATGCCCTGCCAGGCGTCGACGTGATCGAACCCGTGATCATGCAATCGATCAAATTGTAAACATCTGATATGCCGGTAAAGTCTCCAGAAATCCTCGCCGTCGCGCGGCGGCTGCACAAAGCCGTCGCACAGCACGACGCTGACACTATGATCAACATGATCGCGGATGATGATTGCTTTTGCATCATCGGCTCGGGCGAAAACGAAATGTGGACCGGCAGATCGGTGCGCGAAGGCCTGTACCAACACCTGACCGAAGGCCCGAAAATCATTAAAACCAAAGAGGTGAAGATCGAAGCCTTCCAAGCTGGCGACGTGGGTTGGTCAGCAACTGATTTGCTTGTTTGGTTTGACGGCAAGGAAGAGCCTGTAAGTTTCCGCTCGACGTATGTGTTTGAACTGCAATATGGCGTCTGGAAACTCATCCACCGCCACGGATCACTGCCGCGACCCAATACCGAACTGCACGGCAAGGATCATAAATTGATGCATGAACTGGCCGAACTGGCACGGGTCGGGTTTTCACTCGATCAGACCGAAGGCATTGCATCGGTCATGTTCACAGATGTTGTGGACAGCACAACGCTTGCAAACGCGCTAGGGGATCGCAACTGGACCCGCGCGATGGGGTCCCACCTGGCGATGATTGGACGTGTGGTGGATACCCATGGTGGTCAATTGGTCATATCGCTGGGCGACGGAACGATGAGCAGTTTTGAGTCCGCCACCGACGCATTGCATGCTGCAATCCAGATCCAGGCCGAACTCGCCGCCGCAACTGCTGAACCGCGCCTGTCCGCGCGGATCGGCGTGCATTCCGGCGACGTGATCCAGACCAAAGATGACTTCTTCGGTGCCGTCGTGAACAAGGCCGCCCGGGTCGCGGCCGAAGCGGCGGGAGGTGCGATCATTGTTTCAGACGTCACGCACGCGATGGTCGGTGGTGCTGCAGAATTTCAGTTCCAGGACCCAATCTCGGTCCCCCTGCGCGGCTTGGACGGGCTGCACGATTTGTTCGAACTTCACACGCAGGATTAACGACACGTCGCGAATGGAGCGTAGATCCCGACGCTATTTGCGCGTGCCGCGGACACAAAGCTTGCCATCGCCATCAAAGCGCAGCGAACTTCCAAACACCGCCCGATGACCAAAACGACGCGACCGAGTTTGTGCGCACACCTCAAATGTTTGGTCAGACACCCGCGTGAAACCGTAAAGCTCACCTGTTTCAGGATCGCGCAAAAAATCGCGACCTGTGCGGTGCGCACAAAACTCCGGATCATCCAAACGGTCCGGCAGAACCGCTGTTTCGCCACCACACATCAAAAACGTCTGGACTTGCCGCAAATCGGACTGGCGTTCGCGATCCTGGCGTTCAAATCGCCCTTCCCTTGGCCCGCCGGTGGCAACGATACCCGCGCCAACCGCCAGTCCTACCAAGCCGATTGCAAGCGCCAGAAGGATGCGTGTCATGATCCGTCCTCAACGCGAATTTCCTGACGGTAATACAGGAATATCAATCCCGCGACGACGGCAACGGCCACGGCTTTCATCAGGAACTGCCCTGTCAGATCACCGCCCAAGAACGCATAAATGGTCGCCATCAAATCGCCCAGCAAGGTGCCTGCTGCCAAAAGAAGCGAGATGTAAATCATCCATTTACGAATGATGGATCGCGCGAGCGCAGGGTCTGAATTGGCGCGAACCTGATCGCGATAAGCCATCCAAAAATATAGCGGGGCCGCAACAATCAGGACAGAAATGGACCATCGCATCGAAGACACGCGCCATCTGCCTTTTTCTGCAAAGAAGAGATCAATAAGCCCGTGCAAAAGCAAAACCAGATAAATCGCCCCCAGCAAAAGCGCCCCAAACATAAGCGCGTAAAAGAAAAAATCCCGCGCGGTCAGCGTGACCTGCGGCATTGGAACCGGCAGGGTAAAATCCGATTGCGACCACGCACCCAAAGCCTCGGACACTTCCGTCTTGCTCCAACCTGCCTGATCCAAAACGGATTGGATTTCGCTTCGGCTATGCCCGGCTGTCAAAGCCTGTTGCACAAATTCTGCCAAATCCTTATTCGCGGCCATCTCTTATCCTTTCAAAGAAAGTCACCAACAAAGCCTCGCTTTCGGTTGCACCAATCCCATCGTAAACCTCCGGGGTGTGATGCGCCTGCGAATGCGCAAACACCCGCGCACCGTGCGCCACGCCACCTGATTTGGGATCGCCCGCCCCGTAATACACCCGCGCAATCCGTGCCCTGGCGATCACGCCGGCACACATCGCGCAAGGTTCCAAAGTGACATACAGGTCATGCCCAACAAGCCGTTCGGACCCAATTGCGGCGCAAGCCGCACGGATCGCAAGCATCTCGGCATGGGCGGATGGGTCGTTTAACGCGCGCGTGCGGTTCCCGGCCTGCGCCACGATCTCACCATCAGGCGACACCACCGCAGCCCCCACAGGGACCTCACCGCGCTCACCGGCCGCCCGCGCCTCCTCGAGCGCGATATCCATAAAAGACCGAAATTCCATTCTTCCTCCCTGCCCCAATCAACGCCCCTTCCGCAAGGCGGGCAAAGCGCGTAAAGGCACGCCATGGCTGATAAAACACCCCCCGGCGAACGCATCGCCAAGGTCCTGTCGCGCGCAGGCATCGCGTCCCGGCGCGAGGCGGAACGCATGATTGAAGCCGGGCGGGTATCGGTGAATGGCAAACTGGTCGCGTGCGCAGCGCTGAACGTCACGCCGCAAGACAAGATCGAGGTGGACGGCAAACAGGTCGGCGAACCCGATCCACCGCGCCTTTGGATGTATCACAAGCCACCGGGTCTCGTGACCACGACCAAGGATGAACAAGGACGGCCCACAATCTTCGATGAGCTGCCAGAAGATTTGCCGCGCGTCATGACGGTCGGGCGGCTCGACCTCAATTCCGAAGGCTTGCTGCTGCTCACCAATGACGGCGGCGTGAAACGCAAGATGGAACTGCCCAGCACCGGTTGGCTGCGCCGGTATCGCGTGCGCATCCACGGGAAGCCAAGCGATGAGACCTTCAAACCCTTGCGAGATGGGCTCACCGTCGATGGCCAGAGCTTTCAACCGATGCAAGTCACGCTGGACCGCCAGCAAGGCGCCAATGCATGGGCCACAGTTGCAATCCGTGAAGGCAAGAACCGCGAAATTCGCCGTGCGATGGCCGATATCGGCCTGACCGTGAACCGCCTGATCCGCGTTTCTTATGGCCCGTTCCAGCTTGGCCAATTGAAATCCGGCGCTGTCGAGGAAATTCGCGCCCGCATCGTGCGCGACCAGCTTGGCCTGGGCGACAGTGCAGACAAACCCAAGCCAAAAAACGTGCATCGCCGCCGCCGCAAATAGGCTCCCTGACCTGCGCAATGGGCCAAACCGGCGCGATTTTCCCCGCAATCAACCGTTCAAACTACACGCCTTGCCCGCTATGATGCCCCCCAAATGCCATTTTTAGGGGATAGTGATGGCCGATCTTTTGACCGTGGAAAACCTCGGCAACTTGCTCATGCTGTGCTTTTTGCAAGCGGTTCTGGGCTTTGACAACTTGCTCTATATCTCAATAGATAGCCTTCGCTCGCCCGTTGCGCTACAGGCGGCGGTCCGCCGTTGGGGCATCATTCTGGCGGGGATTTAGCGGGTCATTCTGCTGTTCACGATGATCCGACTAATCGATGCGATGGCAGAACCATTTTATATCTTCCCCGAAGGTGGGTTCATCGAAGGCGGCATTAACTTTGCCACCGTGGTGTTCATATTTGGCGGGATTTTCATCATCTACACGGCTGTGAAAGAAATCAGCCACATGCTCACAATCCATGATCTGCACACAGATGTTGAGGCGAAATCCGGCAAATCCGCGACGCAAGTGGTAATGCTGATCGTACTGATGAACCTGATCTTCTCGTTTGACTCTGTGCTGTCAGCACTCGCCATCACGGACGTCTTCCCGATCCTAGCCACCGCGATCCTGCTTTCCGGCCTCGCCATGCTGGTTTTGGCCGATGGCGTCACCCGGTTCCTGGAAAAAAACCGCATGTATGAAGTGCTCGGCCTTTTCATCCTGCTCATCGTTGGCGTTGTTTTGCTGGGTGAGGCTGGTCAGGCCGCCGCCCACGCCATGCATGATGACAGCCTCGCGCTGAAGGTTGCAGGCTACGAAATCATCCCCATGTCCAAGACCACGTTCTACTTCTCGGTGCTTGTTTTGGTAGCAGTTGAGGTGATCCAATCGGGCTATACCCGCAAACTGAACGCAGAACGTCGCACCGGCGCACGTCATTAACTTGGCAGCGCAGGCGCGGAGCGGTAACATCACACGCGGGGGCGGCAACATATGAGCAGTGGCATGCAAAAATTTGGCTATATCGCCTTGATCGTTCTGATGTTCATGGCGACCAGCGGCGCACTGAGGATGTTTTAGAGATGGCCAAACGCTATGGCGGAAAATACTCCCCCACACCGGGACAGGCCACGTCAAACACAGGCGACTTTTCACGCGCGCGGGTGAACCCGGTGGGTGCGCGCGCCAATGTGTTGTTCGTGCCCGCCATCGTTTTGGTCGCAACCACCTTTTGGAGTGGGCCGATTTCGTTAACCTTCGGTCTTGTTGGCGCAGGCATCCTCACACTCGCGGCATTCCTGTTGCGCGGCGGACTGGAAGCAGAAGCTGCTTATAACGACCGCAAGGTGGCACGCCGCCCAGCCTTCCCGCGCAAAATGGCCGCCTCGGTTCTTACTGGGCTTGGCATCGCAACCGCAACAGCCGCCCATGATGGCGGGTTAATCGCAATTCTGCTCTATGGCCTGGCTGCCGCAGCGTTGCACTTTACCGCCTTTGGACCCGATCCGTTGAAAAACATGGGCGTGGAAGTCTTCGATACCTTCCAACAAGACCGCGTCGCGCGCGTGGTGGATGAGGCTGAAAACCACCTAAAAGCGATGAGAGACGCCGTTTTGCGCGCCCGTGACCGTGGGATGGAAGCAAAAGTCGACAAGTTCCATGACGTCGCTCGCGACCTCATTCGCACCGTCGAAGAGGACCCGCGCGATCTAAGTGCGGCGCGCAAATACTTGGGCGTCTATCTGCTGGGTGCGCGCGATGCGACCTCCAAGTTTGCGGACATCTATGCCCGCTCGCAGGACGAAAAAGCGCGCGACGACTTCTCCAGCTTTCTGGATGAAATGACCGACAACTTCGCCCAGCGCACCCGCAAATTACTCATCGAGGATCGCACAGACCTCACCATCGAAATTGACGTTCTTCGGGACCGGCTCGCGCGCGAAGGCGTGCGCATCACCCCCGACGACTAGGCCTTTAACGTAAAGGGAGCTCCCCAAATGTCTGATAGTGTTCGCCAAAAAGCTGAAGCAGCTCTTGCCGAGGTCGAAGAGATAAGCGCAGTCATCCTGCCCGAACCGACCGAAGCCACCGCCATTGTGCCGCTTGAACAGGCAGACCCGGCTGTGTCGGGCGAGATTAAATCGCGCATGGATGAAATCGACATGGGCGATACCAATTCCATCGTGTCTTTTGGCTCTGCCGCGCAAGCCGAATTGCAGGAAATCAGCCAGGCCATGCTGACAGATGTGCGCAACAAGGATGTCGGGCCTGCGGGCGATAGCCTGCGCAGCATCGTCACCACCATCCGCGGCTTTTCAGTGTCCGAACTTGACGTGCGTCGCGATCGCAGCTGGTGGGAAAAACTGCTGGGACGTGCCGCGCCATTTGCCAAATTCACTGCGCGGTTTGAAACCGTACAGGGTCAGATCGACAAGATCACCGATAACCTGCTGTCGCATGAACATACCCTTCTCAAAGACATCAAATCGCTTGATGTGCTGTATGAAAAAACGCTGCAATTCTACGACGAACTCGCGCTCTACATCGCGGCGGGTGAAGCCAAGATCAAAGATCTCGATGAAAACGACATCCCCGCCAAAGAGGCCGCCGTGTCCAAAGCAGCCGAAGGGGATCAGGTCATGGCCGCGCAGGAATTGCGCGATCTGCGTGCAGCTCGGGATGAGCTCGAACTGCTGGTGCATGACCTTAAACTCACACGTCAGGTGACGATTCAGTCCCTGCCCTCAATCCGTTTGGTGCAGGAAAACGACAAGTCGCTGGTGACCAAGATCAACTCGACCCTCGTGAACACCGTCCCGCTTTGGGAAACCCAACTGGCACAGGCCGTGACCATCCAACGTTCGGCTGAGGCTGCGGCTGCGGTGCGCGACGCCAATGATCTCACAAACGAACTTCTGACCTCGAACGCGGCGAATTTGCGCGAAAGCAACAAAATGATCCGCGAGGAAATGGAACGCGGCGTCTTTGACATCGACGCGGTCAAGCAAGCCAATGCTGATCTGATCGGCACGATTGAGGAAAGCCTTGAAATCGCCGATGAAGGCAAACGCAAGCGCGCCGCCGCCGAAGAAGAGCTCAAGAAGATGGAAAGTGATTTGCGCGACACCTTGGCGGCTGCTAAGTCCCGGCGCGACGGTGTTGGCGACAACGCTGGAACATCCGTACCAAGCTGAGTCTCGCGATCAAACACAACTGTTTATCAATCCTGCGCAAAGCGGCGGTGTGTCTGACACTGCCGCTTTTGGCTGCTTGTGATATGCCGTTTCCCGTTGCCCAGCCTGCGCGCCCACCTGCACTGCCGGCCCCGGCGCAAACCGCGCAAGAAGCGCGCGCCGCAGCCAACAGCGCGGCCTTGCGTGACTATTATGCGCGTGTGCTGAATGACGGTTTGACCCGGGGATTGTTGCGCACCGATGGTGGCGGGCTGGATACGCCTTTCACCGACACCATGTTGCAACGCAACTTTGAGCAAATCGCGTTTTTCAGCGAATACGAACGCGGTGCGCAACCGCTGCGCCGTTGGGTTGAACCGGTGCGCATAAAGAGTCATTTTGGTGCCTCGACACCTGCACAGGACCGTCTGCGCGATGCAAATGCGCTCACCTCCTTTGCCAACCGGCTGTCGCGGATCACAGGGCACCCCGTGTCGATGTCTGAAACAGCGCCCAATTTCCACGTGTTCTTCGCCAATGAAATTGACCGTCCTTCCGTGATCAACAGCATACGCCGCATTGAACCGAGTATCAGTGCAAGCACCCTGCAGTCCATCCGCGATCTGCCCCGCTCAACCTATTGTCTGGTAATTGCCTTTACCGATATCAGGCGCCCCTGCGTTTATACTGGTGCCATTGCACTGAACCGGAGCGACCCACCTGCTCTTAATCGTCACCTCTGCATTCACGAAGAAATCGCCCAAGGGCTTGGCCTTGCCAATGACAGCCCCTTTGCGCGCCCGTCCATCTTTAACGATGATGACGAATTCGCCCTTTTGACCTCGCATGACGAAATCCTGTTGCGCCTGTTGTATAACCCGGCGCTGCAACCGGGCATGGGGATCGAAGTTGCGCGCCCGATATTGCGCAGCTTGATTGCTGCCCAGGTTGACGGAAACTCCTGACCATTCAGATTCCACGTTTTTTGCTGACCAAAGGTAATTCTTTGGTAGGGTTCTAGACGCATAATAGTGCGTGTTATCCGCAGCGTGTTCTTTCAGTCAGAGTGTTTTGAGACCAAATCACAAATATAGCATATGCCATTGGCAGACGGCCCTGTGGGCGCGCGCGGGTTGCCATGGCGATGGCTGAAACTGCGCCTGCAAAGCTCGTCAATCTGTCCAACTCTGAATTGGACATGGTCAAGCTGGCGCTGTCCGACCTGATTTACATCACCGGCAAACAACGCACACTGTCGCACCGTTTGATCCTGCACGCCTCGTTGTTAAGCATCTGCGAAGATGTAAAGACCCGCGAACTTTATCACAAAATGCAGCAGGACCGCGCAGAATTCGCGCGCGTGTCTGGTGCGCTTATGGCCGGGGACAGCGAAATGCGTATCCCCGAACTTGCGATCAATATCCTGTGGTCCTCGGGCAAGGCCGACCGGCGCACGCTGGACCTGATGCGCGACTTCCAACGGCGCTGCAATGTGCTCTTTACGGGCGGCGAGGACACGCCGCCCACCCACATTGACCAGCGCTGGCTGGTCGAAACGGCGGAATTCGTGTCTGGCCCACTTATGACCGGTCTTAGCGATCTGACATTTGGCGTGCGCAACACGCTCAACCTGTATCTCGATATGGAAACGGCACGCGCGGTGACCAACCGAAACCTGATTCATTCTGCAACCACCGAACTCAAACGGATGAGCAAAGCAGTCCAAATGCTTGCCATCAACGCCAAGGTCGAAAGCCACCGCTTGGGCGAAGCCGGCGCTGCCATGCAATTCGTCGCCGATGAAATGACCAAACTGTCCAAAAACGTGCGCGACTTTTCGCAAAAAATTTCCAGCTATGTGGATGATAAATCCGAAAGCTGACCGCGCCCCACAAGACTTCCCCGTGACAGACCCGGCTTTTGGCTGGAAGATGGCCACAACATTTGTTAGCTCGAACACGCCCGGCGCATTCGGCCAAATGGCACGGCAATCTGACAGGACGGACATATGGGTATTTTTGATTTTCTTTCCGGCGAATTCATTGACGTCATCCATTGGGTGGATGACACCCGCGACACCATGGTCTGGCGTTTTGAACGCGAAAGCCACGACATCAAATACGGCGCGAAACTGACCGTGCGAGAAGGCCAGGCGGCTGTCTTCGTGCATGAAGGCCAATTGGCCGATGTCATCACGCCAGGTCTTTATATGCTCGAAACCAACAATATGCCGGTGCTGACCACGCTGATGCACTGGGATCACGGTTTTAAAAGCCCGTTCAAATCCGAAATTTACTACGTCAACACCACCCGCTTCAACGACCTGAAATGGGGCACCAAGAACCCGATCATCTGCCGCGATCCCGAATTTGGCCCGGTGCGCCTGCGTGCCTTTGGCACTTATTCGATAAAAATCGCCGATCCTGCCCGCTTTCTGGTGGAAATCGTTGGCACCGACGGTGAATTCACGATGGACGAAATCTCGTTCCAGATCCGCAACATCATCGTACAGGAATTTGCCCGCACCATCGCGCGCGCGGGCATCCCGGTGTTGGATATGGCGGCCAATACCCGCGAACTCGGCCAACTTGTGGCGCGCGAAATTGAACCGCGTCTGGCTGAATACGGCCTTGCTGTGCCCGAACTATACATCGAAAACATCTCCCTTCCTCCCGCCGTGGAAGAGGTGCTCGATAAACGCTCCTCCATGGGTGTGATCGGAAATCTCACCGAATACATGCAGTTTCAAACCGCCGAAGCCTTGGGGCGCGACGGTGCGGGTGCCGGGGCCATCCAGGCCGGAATTGGCGCAGGCATGGGCATGCAAATCGCACAAGGCATGGCGCATAGCGGCCCATGGGGGTCTCGCAGCGCAGCTCTTGATCCCGCGCAAGCCCCTGCCGCAATCGCACCACCACCGCCGCCTGTTGAACATGTTTGGCATGTGGCCGAGGGCGGCAAAACCAGCGGACCGTTTTCCAAGGCCGCTCTGGGGCGCATGGCCAGTGCCGGCGAGTTAACGCGCCAACGCTATGTTTGGACC
>ERZ1740067.1743-NODE-1743-length-14422-cov-6.077330_pt1 | contig 14422 bp, 18 predicted proteins | sample MGYA00581736_ERZ1740067 | MGnify/ENA primary metagenome ERZ1740067 (study PRJEB43018, sample SAMN04849236) | marine metagenome | isolation source: floating plastic debris | place: Pacific Ocean | collected 2008-08-27 | study: EMG produced TPA metagenomics... | reverse complement strand
GGGATTTGAACCAACGACCCCTACTACCACAAGGTACCGGCCTATAGCTGTGTTCGATAACATAACTAATCATTAAAAAATATGGGTAGCATAGGAGGTGTCAATAGAGGAAAGTCAATGGCTGAACCGACGCTAACCGAAGTCTTGGGCCCAAATTCAACACAGACCGCCACAACAATAACCATAGAGAAAGCTGACTTAGTTTCTGTCGGCTTGACTGCTTCAGCTAGCAATACCGCTGAGAGCATCCTTGCTGCAATCATCCTGAAAGCACAGCAAACTTTAACTGCTGCTGGTTTTGAGTCTAATCCTGACCAGAGCTTAACTGTAGAATCTGGCTTTGACACTGTGATTCCTCGCACCGACAGTACAGGAAACACCTCTAACTATCGCCAGCACCAGTTAACCCTGAATTTTTACAAGCCTGATTCCGAATCTATTACACCTGATAGCTATTAATGGCTTGTACAAACGGTCACAGAAAAAAGGCTGGTGCTCCTAATTCCGGCTTTGTATCAGCAGTAGAGGAAGCCTGCCAGGCTGGATTACTACCCGGTTATGTATGCCGATTTGCGGACCTCTTTCCAGAGCAAATAAGATCGCAGTCCTACGTATATAACGTCGAGAGTTTTTGTCAAGCGGGCCCACCACCTGCTATTAACTCAATTGATGCAAGCGATCTACTCAATCCCTTTGGATTAATAGACAAGCTCACTCAATGGGCAAAGCGCAAGCAGTTTAATGAATGGTGCGAATGCTCACCTGGCGGCAGTGGCGAGCTTTGCTTTGGTGATATCACCTACACGCGCTATGGAGTTTCTGGAAACTACAGCCAGGTGACATCAGGGCCGGTTCGTGAGGATTATCAGATTCGCACTGAAGTATGGCAAGGTTCCGCACCACACCGAGATTTCGTTAGGTGTGAAAGTTCAGGGCAATATCGCTCTACCTTTGCTTACTGGTCTGACCCTACCGAGCCCACTGGAGAAGCCGTCCTAAATCTCAGAGGTAGCGGTTGTGGTTTCGCTGTGGCTGAGGCCTCTCAAAGCCAGTGGCCGGGCGAAGCAAACTTAATAACCAACGTTGTTTTCACCGTCGATCCGAATTGTGCCCCCTCATCTGAGACACCAGAAGAAGCACCTGATTTACCAGACTTACCGCCTGATACTCCCCCACCAGAAGAAGCACCTGACCCTATTCCTGGCCCAACAGGCGATAAAGGGGATTGCCCAACAATTGCAGCTGGGCCTATTCAGCTCGTTGATGCGGAAATCCCTTCTTGGACTGTTAGCAAAACGGGCGAATGCTCATATCAAATCAGCCTACAGCTGCCCGACGCTCTAAAAATCGCAAAGCGTGCTTTGGCGCTAGCTCTGGCTAACTCTACAGCGATCTCAGTTCTCAGCGCTGGCCTAGCAGCATTGACCAAAACCGTAGCGATCCTTTCCGCGCAGGTTGCACGAAACTGGGCAGCTATACAGGCATCCGCGAAGCTAATCGCTAGGAACTGGATTGCAATACAGGCCCTGAGACAAGCCCTACAGAAAGTTCTCGACCTCGCGAACGAGGCTAAACGACTTGCTGATAACGCGCTTCTAAAGGCCGGGCTAGCCTTTGACTTTGCAAAACAACTACAAAGCTATATTCAGAATGTTCAATTTCTCGCGAAAAATGCATTGGAGGCCGCTAAACAGGCTCTTAATTCAGTGAATAAATCAGATTCAGCTTTGCTCAGAAAATTGTTATCCATTGCCCTTGGTAACTCTCAAAAATTGAGCGGTTCGGGCGGTGGAGCCTTTGACCTGACGCCTTGCGAGCCTGGTGATGATGACCCTGTTTCGGCTCCTTATAGCGGATCTGGCCTGAGTGGTGTTTACGCTGCGATCGCAGGCATTGAAGCATCGCTAAATACTATTCACAGCAATACAAAATGCTCTGATGACATCGCAGCCTTGCCAATGTTCTATGAACTTAAACACGGCGAAATTTCTCAATTAGTGGTGGTGTGGAAGAAGGTTGAAAAAGATGGCAGCGCCTGGTCAATGACTATTCCTCATCCACGTGAAGACGTTGACCAAACCTTTCAGTTCAATTTCCCTGACTATCTGAAGGGTGGAAATCTGGCCACTGTTCGGCTGATAGATAACAGCCAAATCAGACTAAATGTCTTCTCATTGCTAGAAGCAGAGAAAGTTATTGGCTACATCTCAACATTGCTAGATCCGGTCTACGTGCCAGAAGCCGGCTTAAGTATTACTTACTCAGAGAATGTTGCTAATTACGCGGAAGTCTTGGTGAGAGCTGAATACATAAAAAGATTCAATGGTCATAAAACTACAGTCCCAGTTTGGGGTCGGAGAATTTTAGCCTAACTTCTGTTTGGGTCTAGACGCGAACGATCAGGACATTCTCGAAAGCCTTGCTACAAGGACGTTTGAGGGTAGCTTAAATGTGCACCAAACATCCCAGGAAACAAAACATGGCTGCTGCAATCACACTTAATGCCGCTACTGCTGAACAACAAGCGTTGGAACTTTCCTCAAAGCTTGCCGCTGCGATCGCTGCGGACGTAGTCGCGAATCCCACTGCAAATCGAAAGGGCTTGAGCGTCTCTCAATCCATCAACCTCAATACCCAGAGAGCAACCTTTAGCATCGTCATTCCGCTGACGAAAACTGACTCTGCCGATGGCGGAATCGAGTTCGATGCTGAAGCAGTCTTGGCCTAGTCGGGTTCACCACAATAAACCCATAGGAGGGACAAAAAATGGCTGATTTAATTTCTGTCGATTTCGATTTCAACGGCGCAACTTTTCGAGTTCAAGGCGCGGACTACTTCTACGATGACCTCGGTGTACGCGAGAAAATCGGTGCAGACAAAACCGATGACAATGACCTAGGGGGAAAGGTCATCATCACCGATGCCCGGTCCTACAAACGTGTGTTGCCACGCCTAACGGCCATCATGAAGAAGTCAGCTCCCCTTGATGCTGGTAGCTCTGCTCAATCTAATGAAACGAGATACTACGACTTCTATTGCAATCCGACGCAGGTCGCTGAAGCCATCGAAGATCTCCCCGGTACCGATGTGGATGCGAATCTACTGCCCGGTGATTGGAAGATCCAGCGTGTTGTTATCTACAACTCTGGCGGTTGCTAGGTTTGCTTAGCGGTGACAATCTTCCATTCACCGCTGACTTTATATGCCGTCAGCTTCTTACACCTGCATTGGCGAGTGATTGCCATTCGGCTGTAATTGAATCTGGCGGCATATTCAGTCGTAGAGAGTATTTCTTGATTCGGACCGATTTGTTCTGTTCCGTAAATTCGCCGTCTGTTTGGGTGGTAATACGTCACTTAAATGCATGTCTCAACGCCGATTATTATACCCACCTTCATTTTCTGGCACTCTGCCAGATGTCACACTTACATCTGAATTAGAGCTTGTACATGTGTTTGGGACATCAGCCCCTATGGGCTACCAAGTTCCCTTGCTGTTTACTGGCCCTGCACGAGTAATGCTGAAGGTTGAGAGCAACATAGGTATGGAAAATAATTGGCTGAGTGCCGGGGTATTCGCTCAACTACTCTACGGCCTTCCAGGCGACCCAAAGTATCGGACTGAACGCCTTTATCTGGATGAAGCATTTTTTGTTCTTGATGGCGGCGGCTATCCCTACTATCTAGAATTTTGGGCCGTCCGTTGGCTATCCGATTATTTCCTTGAAGTGTGGGCGCAGCTGCCCAACTGATGAATCCTTATATAGAAAAAACATGGCCGAGCCCACGACAGTCAACCAAGAAACATTAGAGCAGCAGCTGCTCAGCACAGCACTCTACCTACAGTCTTTATCAGCTGAGTTTATTGAGGCTAATCCTAGCTCTGACCTGCTAGGGCTAAGGGCTACTAATAGGGTCAATCTCTCTAATAACACCATCACTTTTAGGATCACACTGCCTATCGAACTTGAGCTAGCAACTGATGGCGGGCTTAACTTGCTTGCGAAAGAAGTCATTGGTGTTGAACCAGTTACGCCTCTGGTGCCTGACTATTCAATTTTCACCGCTGCTGATTTCATTGCGGGCGTTGACCTCGGAGATGCTGCCAATGCACCGCAAGGCACAATTGATGGGCAGCTAGACACGGCACCATTTTCGGCAGGCGCTGTATCAGATCTGACATCAACAAAGGGAAACGTTTATAGTGCCTCTGGCCCTGGCGAGGCTAGGTTCGTTGGCACCTCGCTAAGGACTACAACAGGGAATGAAGACCTGAAATCTGATACTGACATCACGGTTACCGCTGATGAGATGTATGCGATCGTCGTTGGCATTGATGACTTTTCTCGCGTACAGAAAGAAATCAATTTGATGTATCAGTTGGCAGGGCATCAGCCAAAAGTTCTTAAAAATGGCAACCTTCTTGCTCGTTATCAGAGACCAAATCAGCAACAGATTGCTGAAGAGGTAGCGCTTACTTGGCTACCTAATCAGCCCAATGTGTTTGTCCTGAACGTTCGTGGTAATGAGATCGATTACTGGGTGAATGGTGAGCTAATCCATACGCTGCGACCTGGCGCTGTAACGCTAGGCGAAAAGCGTCACGATATCTATCTGAAAGAAGCCGATTTGCTTTTCCAAGGAACTTGGACATCAGATAACAAGCCATCGCCTAGGCTGGCATATGAAACATTGAAAGACGCGTTTAGTTCAGCGTCTTTTACGTAGGGGCTGCCGTACCCCTAGCTTCTACAGAAGAATCCGATTGGTTCTCTGAAAACGACACGCTCTCTATCAGTAGCATCGGTAATCAGCTAACTTTTACGGCTACTGATATTGATGGGGCTTATTTGGATAGCCCCATCAATCCAGAAGCAAAAATATATGTTTCTGGTGTGGTGAAAAGTGTTGATGTCAATTTGGCCCAGGTGGGCTTTTCCGTAGACGGCTATCAACCGGATCAGTTCTACACATTAGCCGAAGGGTTTTTTGAGTATTACTACCCCAATGATGACGAGGATTATTTTGGCTCTGTAGCCCCTACCTTCTTCCTCGGTGGCCCTGGTGCATTAGTGATTGAAAATTTAAGGTTTGGACCAAAAACATAGAAACATGAAGGCTATCAGAGACGATGGATCTGTTAATCTAAACCTCTTTAAAGTTTATGACGATGTAGATAGAGGAGTAGTGGCGATCGCTAAGGATCGGGAGTCTACTATTCTTTACTGCAACAGATTATTTTCGGGGTTCCTCGGGACAGATCCGCACATGCTGCAAGGTCGAAGCCTCAACAAGATTTCGGTGAATGAAGTTCCCCACAGTGTGCGAACACAAGAGTTCGCAAAGCTCGGTCATTCTACATCGCTAGGCCGTACTATGCTTGGCGGAATTTCCGTTGATGGGATTATCCAAGAAGGCCCAAACAAGGGCACGCTGGTGTCGCTCAACGTGGAGCAGATCGAGAGCTACAGCGATTTCATGCTGGGTTATGTTCGGGTTTCTACAAGACTAGAGCAGGTGATCCAGACTGTCACGCTAAATCCTGTTGTAGATATGGCCTGGAAGCCGATAGCGCGCTTTTTCCTATCCGGTAAGTGGCGGCCTATTGCCACAGCGATCGCTTCAGTTGTTGTGCCAACGGTGCTAAATCAACATCCCGAAATACTCTCTCTTATTCGCGATATTCTTCAATTGCTATGAAAATTCGATTAACTGCAAACACGCTGCTCAAAGTCCTGCCCATCGCGCAGAGCGTACTAGCAGGGAATGGTCTTAAGGACCAAATGATAGAGCTGGGCAAGGATACGGCGCTAGATATCCTCACACAGATTCCGTTTGATGGCGCTGGCGAAGAGGGCGATCATGTGCTGATTCAGCTTGCTAAGCCTCTGTTGAATGGTCAACGCTGCTTGTTCGTAGAGGCTGATGCGGCGAAGATTGAGGGGACAGAGCCGGACAACAACCCAAAGGACACCCCAGCGGACCCACCACGGGATCCCTCACCAGACTATGGCCCTACTATCGAGCTGCCTGGTATTAGTCGCCCTGTCGGCATCTATGAGCCGGTCTATTTTGAGCCTGCTAGGTGTAACTTCACATGGTCAGAGCTGACAAAGGGGGGCTCTAGAATCCCTGTGAATCCGACGATTACGCAGCGGCTAGTGAGGCTCGCCAAGTATATGGATGGTGTGCGATCGCATCTCGGCGATCGCCGAATTCATATCACCTCTGGCTATCGTGACCCGGTGAGCAATCGCCGTGTGGGCGGTGCCCGTATTTCTCGGCATATGGCAGGCGATGCGGTGGACTTCTGGGTAGAGGGAATCCCAGTGGTTGAAGTGTTTAAGGATCTGAAGTCATACCATTCTTTCGGCGGCTTAGCTGTTGGCAATGGGTTCGTACATTTAGACTTACGGCCTGGCTCGCCCGCTCGGTGGACTTATCCAGGTGGGCCAAGGGTTGAACTATGGTGACTAGATGGAAAGGTTTAGACGAAAGACTACATGTTTTTAATCGGATTCGGGATAGGCTTTTTGCTAGCAGTGTTTTTGATACTATGCGTCGCGGCGATCGCACTTGCTCAGGTCGGAGAATGAATTATTAGGATGATTTTAGTTGGTCGAACTGCTCTCTAATGCCGCTATCTGGAGGGAGGTGATAGTACGGCTCTATTAGGTAACTTTCTATGCACTGATTCACCAACAGGCTCAATTCTGCGGCGGTAAGCTGAGAGTAGGTAACGGCAAACAGTGAGCGAGCCGTTAAGGTGATGTGCACTTCTATGCCTTCAGGATGCTGTGCTGATAGCTCTACTAGCCTTAGCTGTGCAGATTTGACTTCATCCATCCATGCGCTTAGCTGCTGTTCGTTCATCATAGGAAAGGCAGTTGTGTAGAGCAGAGCATTGAAAATCCTCGTGTCGGCGGTTCAAGTCCGCCTCCTGGCATTTGCAAAGACCCTGTACAGGGTCTTTTTTAGTGTGAGTCGTTCCGATAATCGTAATAAATGCTGCCCTCGCTATCAGGATGCATATACCAATTGGGTGTTCCACCTCCATAGGCCATGAGTATCAACACATCATTCAGTAAGATATCTTCTCCCTTTTGAAGCTTGTCTAAGCAGCCATCAGTTATTCCTGACATCTCCCGATAAGCAGCACTCGCATCACCCCGAAATTGCCTCATTAAATCTCTGTATAGCCTTAGCCTGTGTAGGTGGTACTGCATTGAAAATCCTCGTGTCGGCGGTTCAAGTCCGTCTCCTGGCGCTTTAAAGTGGTTACTCGGCTGAGCCGGAAACTGTTACCAGACCTTCCTGTAGGAGAGAAAGATGCCTCATAGGAATGTCAGCAAATCGACTTTCGTCGCTGACATGGTCGTAATAGTAGTCTTCTAGACATTTGAGCCAGTCTTTCACTACCGTCATCTGCTCTGAAGAGAGACTATCGAAAAGCCTCACATTTGCGTTTTCTAACCGTTCAATTTCATTCATATCTAATACAGTTTTCTCCTTGACTGGTTGCAATAGAATGCAACTAGTCTGACGTGTTTTCAATGGTTTCAGCGATTTGAGACGGCGGCGTCTCACGAGAGAATCGGTGTTTAGGCTTGTGACAGTTGCCAATAAGTCCATCTATTTAGGCCAGAGGTCGATTCTCGCCGTGAGACTAGAGAGCACTACTCGGTCATCTCTGGGAAGTGATCGGCAAGTGCGGTGGCGAGCAAATCACAAGCCGCTTCATTTTCTGAGAGGCCTTTATCTTCAGCGTATTTTCTCAGCCATGGACGGGTGCCTGCGTGAACTGGGGTTGGAATGATGATGCATTCCTCGCGGCGCTTGTATGCACCAGCGCGAAATTGTTCATCAATGCGCTTGCAGTCGAAGGCGATCGCAGATGCAACGCGAATAGTCTTTGAAGCCAGAGCTTTCTTCTTTCGGCCAGCGCCTTGACGAGATCCGCCTTTTGCCTTGGGTGTGCCCGGAATTGTTAGTTGAGTCATGATTGATTTCTGTAACAACAATCAAACAATATGGAGCCTGTTTGTTACAGGCTCTAGTTGAGAGGTTAGGCCTCTCCAGCATTCCATCTAGCAGCTGCTTTCCGATTCGCAAGCTCACGGCCCTCTACTTCAGCAAGTGCGATCGCACGCCTCCTATTAGACTTCCAAAACGCATTTTCAGCAGCCTTGCTGTTGGTCTTCGCGAGCAACTTCGTCTCTTCATCGCCTGCCTTATGCCACAGCCACCAGCCGATAAGTAGGCAGATTTCAGGGCCGAAGACGAAGCTACCGACGACTGCAGAGAAGAAGTAGACATTGTCGGTGACGAACTGTGGGTGTAGATAGGTGGTGGTGATGTCGAAGTGGTAGACCAGGGCGAGCACCAGGCCGCAGCCGATAAAACGGAAGAATAGCGACGGCTTGTTACTGATGGCATTGCCGGTTTCTTTAAAGGTGCCGTCTTTGATAATCCAGCTGGCAAAGGCGAGTTCTAGACCGGTGCAGCCGACGGCGATCGCCACACAGGCGAGGGCAGATGCACCTGATTTGGTCATGAGGACGTCTGCACTGATGAGTGTGTTTTCAAGGGCAAGCGCGCCGGAAATGAACATCAGCAGCACGGCGAAACCTCGGGCGAGGAAAGGGATTGATAGCATTATGCCTCCAGGTTTGAAAGATAAGACTTGTAGCGATCGCGCGCAGCTTTATAGGCCTTGCTACCACCTGCTCGGATGCCCCATACCTGAAAGATTGTTTTGGTCATAGATTCGCCGCCTTCCCAACGAGACACGATAATTTCGGCTTCTGCATCGTTGGCAGCTTCAGCTATTTCAATCGGCAGCTGCTGTGTTGCTGAAGCGGTTGTAGGCGGTTGCTGTAGCGGGCTAGCCACGGAAGCGGACCGGGGAAGCGGGGCTGGGGAGTGGGTGGTTGAGCGGCTGAGCGGCTGCACCTCGACGAGGCCGGGTGCGTTCACAGTGGCCGTTGACTTGGCGAAGGGAATAGGGGCAGTAACGCGGCCACGATGTGCGATCGCGCGGACGGTTGCCTCAGCGTCTTCTTGCTCGGGCTGGGCCTGGCCGCTGATGTAGCCAGCGAGCACACCGGCGGCAGCGATGGATATGAGTATGGCAGGGATAATGAATGTCATGAAAGGTAAATGGTGGGGGTGAAAACTAACTCTGTGGCTTCTTTTTCTTGGATGATTTCTCGCGTTGCTTCGCTCTCTTGTTGTCTGTTCTGATATCTCTGGCGTTCTCTAATCGGGCTTTGATGTAGGCAATCATTGTTTATTAGATGTGTTCGTAGTTTTTTAACCAGTGCTCCCAGTGAGGACTATTCATGCTGGTATGGAGGGAGCAGCCACAGTCAAATACGTCTTTATCCCAGCTGTTGCAGTTATTGATGAAGTCGCATGCTGTATCAGCTGGAATCATCACTTCGTCGTGGTTTGATAGGTCTCTGGCATTAAGCTCACCTTCTTGAAGCTGTTCGCATACAAGCTGAACTGAGAGACGTTCTAGAGCTTTAGTTATGTTGTCGAATGTGGGGATGAAGCTGTTTTCTTGTATTGGGTCGTAGGTCATAGAAATATCCTGAAATTCAACAAGAAAGGCGATCGCACACTTCAGAGCAATCGCCTAGGAAGCTATTCAAAACTTGGGGAATTCTGAGAGCGTAATCGTTTCTCAAGGGTTCCTGTAGAAATATGCACAAGATAGACATTGGCAAGGCAGAGAAGTGGCCAGACCCTCATAGAAGAAATATAGGAACACCACGTCATATAGACCTTCCATGTCCCCATTGCGGCAAACCAACTTTTGGAATTCAACTGAATTGGAAGATTCATACGAGGTCAGCTGTGAGTGAAATAACGTGTGCTGGGTGTGAAAAGCGTATTTCTTACTTCATGACTAATGCGCCAGTTGGATGTAAGTCTCCTCAAGAGAGTAATACTGTGATCTATCAGGACTTTTGATACGAAAAGGCGATCGCATTCCCCACCGGAGGAGCGCGACCGCCTTTTACTTTTATTGATATAGTTTTCATCGTTCGTTCCTATGCTGTCCTTGCATTTATAGGGGCGGATTTGCCGCCAGCAGTTGTGCAGACTGCTGGCGGCTTTTTAGTTATGGGGTTTGATTATTCTTTGGCTCGAAATCTTTAGCAAGGTCTCGAACTGAACACCTCAGCAATTCGCATAGATCAGCTACTTGACTAAAGCTAAGGCTAGGCATGTGGGTTCCTGCCTCCCAAAGCTGAACAGTTCGTGTGGTAACGCCTGCCGCTGTAGCTATGTCTTGTTGAGTCAAACCCAAGTCCTTACGCCGTATCACGAATTTGTGCCTGTGTTTTTTTGCCATTATACACGAAGTTAACTTCGCGAAGATGACTTCGTGTACAATGGCCGTACAGCGAAGTCATCTTCGTGTTTACATATCCGAGCGGCTGCGCGTGGCAGCTTTGCCGCTCGGATACTCTCGATCTCATCACAGAACGCCCATGAAAAAAGCAGCCTATGGAGGCTGCCAAAGTTCCCAAAGTTGGTAAGTCAAGACAGGAGGGGAATCTATGACTTTTTAGATTTATCAAGGCTTTCAAGGGGTCTGACCACTAGCTGCAGACTTCGTGCTCTTCGCTCACGAAGTTCCCGAAGTGCTTTTAGGCGGGCCCGATGGATCAATACGTGATACGAAACTTCCTCTTCTGTGACCAAAATCACACCTGAAACGCTTAGCTCACAAGCTATACAGCCATTTTAGGCATAGTCCGCAGGAAGCTCGATCGCACCGTAAAAGTACGCAGAGATACAAAAACAGCAAAAGCCCCCCAGAATGCTACTTCCAAGGGGCTCAAACACAAATTATCGAGTTAGAGGCCGATGCAATACATTATACATGACCTCTCAGTAGCCTGGTGGGCGCTGAGAAATAACTTTGGCTGGAAAAATATACGCCTAGCCATACATGGACCGATAGCAATACGACCGCTGATAAAAGGACATTGGCATCTTTGGGAAGTCCGATTTCAGAAGCCAGTTGTAGCTCTATTACTGCCTTACTATGTCGAGCTGTGCTATCTAATGGCTACGACGGAAAGGTCGCATTAACGACTATAAAGCCGCCACAGAAGACTCTGTGGCGGCTTTTTCTGATCCACCATCCGCTTCCACTTCACAGGCGGTGTATTCCTAATAAATCGAACATGTCATCAATCAAAGGTCTGACCAAATCATCTGAGCAAGCACCCTGCCCAGTGTGCGATCGCACGCACAACAAATGCGCATGGGACAAGAAGCATGTTTACTGCCACGTCATCGGCAGAGACGCACCAGCCGAGGCCAACGGCAAATACTTTACAGGCGAGTACTGCGACAACGGGAAGGACGGCCCCCGCAGCATTGCTATATATAGCGTCAAGAAGCCCAAAAAACTATCAGAGAATCCTAAATACAGAGAGGACTTTCAGAAGAAAAACAAGAACGTCACCGATGCCATCATTGCCATCGAGGTGAAGGTAGACGAACTAGCGATGATGATTGCCGAGGGCTACGAGACCGTAGCTACTGCAGGTGTGGCCCTGGCCTCTTGGTGTAAAGAGAACCGGCATGACAAATTTGCAGCCACCCAGCTCCTTAACGAGAAGCTCAAAAAGGTCAAGGAGATGCGCGCCGGCTTCTCCGTCAACGAAGACCACAAGCTTGTGAAAGACGATCGGCTGCTCAGAGAGAAACTAGGAAAGCGGCTGCGCTTCAATGAGCTCCTACTTCAGCCAGAGCTAGACGGCAAACTATTCAGCCCGGCAGAGGCTAGGGTAGCCCTCATCACAGAGCATGACCTACCCATCAAATCAGGCGATAAGGACGTGTCAGCGCTACTGTACCGGTTCGCAAAGGAAAACCCCTACCACCCAATCCGCGACTACCTCACCGCCGTCTATAAAGAGCACGGCGATGACACCGAAATTCTAGAAGGCTTCGCAGAACGGCACTTTGCCACCGACAACCCCATACACCAGACAATGGTGCGGCGTTTCTTCATCGCAGCCGTTGCCAGAGCGCTAGACCCAGGATGCAAGCAAGATTGCACCCTTATTCTCAAAGGAGCACAGGGCTTCGGCAAATCGACATTCTTTGAGGTGATGGCCTCGAAGGCGTGGTTTGACGATAGCTACGGCACAAACAGCGACAAAGACGAGCGCCTAAAGCTGCACTACTCATGGATCTTGGAATGGGCAGAGCTGGAATGCGTCTTCGAGAAAAAGTCAATCAGCCACGTCAAAGCCTTCCTCTCCTGCTCAGTCGATAAAATCCGCCCGCCGTACGGCCTATCACCAGAGACCTTGCAACGGCCCTCCGTCATCGTCGGCACCACCAACGAAGACAAATTCCTAGCCGATAGCACAGGCAACCGCCGCTACTGGGTTGTCCCCATGAATCGTCGACTGAAAAGAGACCAGCTACAAAATGAGCGGGACAAAATATGGGCCGCCGCCGTCGCCTTATACAAACAGGGCGAGCAGTGGTGGTTAACAAAGAAGGAGGAAGTCGCAGCCGATGAAGACCGCCAGCAATACGAGGAAATTCACCCATGGACCTACAGCATCGAAGATTACATCCATAACCTCGAACAAGTCAGTACCAGGGAGATACTTACCAATGCCTTAAACATCCCCACTCCCAAACACAATAATCCTGGCCAAAAACGAGTCGCCGCTATTTTTAAAAGACTCGGATGGGAGCAGACCCCAAACCCTGTTGCCTACAAAAATCGAAGGACCAGAGTCTGGATTAAAAAAAATGTTTAAAAACCCGCATATGAAGTGTGTTTCCTGTGTCAATACTCTATATCTCTTATTTGGCCTTGGTTTGACCCCGGCACACTTCCGGCACACTTCGACACACTTGCATAGGTAGTCCTGTGCCGCCTGACACAGGAAACACACTACTGACACACTTGGATCAGGGCTACCTGTGCCGCTTGTATCGATTGATGTGTAAAGGTTTCAGCCTCTTGACACACCAGCACAGGTAAAATCGCCGTCCAGACTTTAAAAACTCTGGAGAAAATTCGTCACTTTTTCCAGCTAACAGAAACTCAGCTCAATTGATGGCTAGCAAAAAAGAAAAGCGGAGTAGACGGGGGAGTGTTAGCGTCAGCGTTCGTCACGACATTCTTCGCCTTCGTTGGACCTACGCAAGCAAGCCAAAGCAGCTCTCTTTACAGATTGCCGATACGCCTGAAAATCGAGCCATCGCCGAAGCAAAGGCCTACGAGATTGAGTCGGACATCATCGCGGGTGAGTATGACTCATCTCTGAAGAAGTACCAGGTCGTTCGCCATCTTGAAGGGCCAGGCCGTTCGCTCTACACCCCGCAGCTGTTTGACCAGTTCACCGAGTTCAAACGGGCCGATAGTGTCTCGGGCCAAACGGTAAACGCTAAATACGGGGCCCTCCGTTCTAATCTGGTGCGCCTAGGGAAGGCGATCGCCACGGTGGAAGATGCAAAAGAAATGGTGCAGCTGCTGCGCAGTCGGCAGTCGCCAAAAATTGCTAACCAAAACCTGTTTCTACTCAAGGCCTTTGGTCGGTGGGCAGTTGAGCATAAGCACTGCCGTGAAAACCTGTTTGAAACGATTCGCACTCATAAAGGGACATCGCAAAAGGTTCAGGACAGAACCCCGTTCAGCCGTGAGGAGCTGGCACTGTTTCTGGAAACCATGCGATCGCATCCGACAGCAAGCCACTATTACGACTTCACCGTAGTGCTTTTTTCCCTCGGCCTGCGACCATCCGAAGCTATCGGCCTGCGGTGGCGCTGCATCAACTTTGGCAATCGGCAGATCACCATCAGCGAATCACTCAGCCGAGCAGCTGACGGCAAATCGTCAGGCAAATCACGACAGCGCAAGGGCGCGAAGCCCGGCACCAGCAGGACACTGCCTCTGAATGACCGATTGATAAGCCTGTTTCAGGAACGCTGGTATCTGACGGCGGACCCTGACGGCCTCATATTCTCAGCGCCAGGCGGTGGACCTATCGACGACCGCAATTATAGAAATCGCTGCTGGAAAGAATGCTGCAAGCTCGCCGGCATCCGCTATCGACCTCCCTACACCTCTCGCCACACCATGCTCACCTACGGTCTGGAGTACGAAGGATGGACCGAGCGCCAGGCCGCAGCGATGGCAGGCCATGCCAACACGCGCATGATTTCAGAGACCTACGGACACCTCATGAACATGCCGGAACTGCCCAACTTAGAGCCGCCTGCACCTTAATTGCCCGCTACCTGCACGTTAATTGCACGCTACCGCACGTTAACGACAAAAGCCGCCCTCGGTGAGAGAGCGGCTGTAAGCCATATATAGCAAATGTTTTGCCGATCGGAGCGGCGGGATTTGAACCCACGACCCCTACTAC
>ERZ1740067.1742-NODE-1742-length-14432-cov-10.498713_pt1 | contig 14432 bp, 9 predicted proteins | sample MGYA00581736_ERZ1740067 | MGnify/ENA primary metagenome ERZ1740067 (study PRJEB43018, sample SAMN04849236) | marine metagenome | isolation source: floating plastic debris | place: Pacific Ocean | collected 2008-08-27 | study: EMG produced TPA metagenomics... | reverse complement strand
CAGATCCGAATGGTGACGGCAACCCCGAGGATGCGCAAGACACTGACGGTGACGAGATCCCTGATTACCTAGATAACGATGACGACGCAGATGGTGTCCTGAGCGAATACGAGAACCCAGATCCGAATGGTGATGGCAACCCTGAAGATGCACAAGACACTGACGGCGACAACATCCCTGACTATCTAGATACAGACGACGACAACGACGGTATCGATACCATCGACGAAGACGCAAACGGTGACGGAAATCCGCTCAACGATGACTCCGACGGCGATGGCGTTCCCGACTACCTCGACCTTGATGCTGACAATGATGGCATCCTAGATGCGGAAGAGGGCAATGGTGATACCGACGGCGACGGCACCCCCGACTATCTGGACCTCGACACTGATGGCGACGGTCTTACCGACTTGGAAGAGTCTGGACTGAGTACAGCTGAAGTCGAGGCCCTCGATACCGATGGAGATGGCGTCATTGACTCCGGCAATAGTTTTGGTCCCAATGGTCTAGCCGATGCCGTTGAAACTACCGCTGAGACTGGTGAACCCGATTACGACAATGACGGTCGTGTGGACGAGCCAGTTAATACCGATGGCGATAGTGCCGATGATTACAAAGATCTCGACACCGATAACGACGGCATCAACGATGTGATTGAGGGTAACGGCACCGATGCCAATGGCGATGGCCTTGATGACAACACCAATGGTCCTGATGGTGATGGTAATGGCTTACCCGATGCCCTCGACCCCAACAATGGTGGCACCCCGGTCGAGAACCCAGACACCGATGGCGACGGCGTTAAGGACTTCCGCGATCTCGATACTGACAACGATGGCATCAACGATGTGATTGAAGGCGGTAATTCGGACGAGGATGGGAATGGTACGATTGACGGCCCTGACACAGACGGTGATGGTATCGCTGACGTTGTTGACCCCTCAGATGGCTTTGGTGACAACAATGATGGTGAAGCCCCTGATTTTGATGGTGATGGTACCGATAACTATCGAGATCTTGATACTGACAACGATGGCGTCTTTGACGTGATCGAAGGTGGTAATGGAGATGCGGATACCAATGACGACGGTTCCGTTGACGGTAGCGACTCGGATGGAGATGGCATTGTTGATGCGGTGGACCCATCAGATGGTTTTGGTGATGATGGGTCTAGTGATATCCCAGATACCAATGGAGACGATATTCCTGACTACCTACAGCCTGGCAGCAACAACAGCGATGGTACTCAAGGAACGGGTGGCGATGACGTTATCACAGGAGATGATGGTGACAACATCATCAACGGATTGAGTGACAATGACACACTAGATGGTGGTGATGGCAACGATGTTGTCAATGGCGGCAGCGATCTGGATGTGATATTTGGCGGTACTGGTAACGATGTCTTAAATGGTGGTAGCAGCGGCGACACTATGCGAGCCGGTGCTGGTAACGACATCGTTAACGGCGGCAGCGGTAACGATGAAGTCTACGGTGAGGACGGTGTTGATGTGCTCAACGGCGGTAGTGGTAAGGACAAGCTCTACGGTGGCCTGGACAATGACCTGCTCTCTGGCGGCAGTGAGGATGACTTGCTCTTTGGTGGTGCAGGCCGCGACCTCCTACGGGGTGGTAGTGGTGATGATGTGCTAACAGGTGGCGATGGCTCCGATTTGTTGTCTGGCGGCCAGGGTCGTGACATTTTTGCCTACACCCAAGCCAGTGAGTTTGGCGATATCGTTCAAGACTTCGAGATTGTTCGCGATCGCATTGATCTTAGCGCCATTTACAACGGCAACGCCTCCCTAGGCAGCAACGTCACGGCTCAGCAGGTCGGTAACCACACCAGTGTCCTCGCTGAAGATGTTCAAGTTGCCCTATTGCTAAACGTCAATGCCAATACGCTAGACACCAGCAACTTTGTCTTCTAGCCATCCACTAGCGATACGACACGCCAGTCCTACGATATGGATGGCGTGTCGTAAACCTTTACCTTACATTTATCCGTAATTCATAGCATCTTGCTTTATGTTGTTGAAGCTGACGTAATAAAAGTAAGAAATATACGTGTTTTCACTCACTAATAAACCTTACATGATGGATTACGATGTGAGTAACGAGCACAAAGGTATTGAGAGAAGGTGTTCGAGCTTGCATTAGGTTTGTAGTCGTCGGATGACTGATGGTATTTCACCAAGGCTGTCCGCCTATAAGCCTAGTGCGAGTTTTCCTGTCCTCTTTACCCTTCTTTTTGCTAAATATTTTTGAGAGGTTGCGCGCGCTCTTGCAAAGACCAAGACTTTGTCAGGTGACACTCCGCCACTACAAATACCCTTTAAGAGACTTTTTCAACACGCTGTTTTGGATGGGCCCAGTCCCTAATATCTACGCCTAATATCTACGCCTAATATCTACGCCTAATATCTACACTATGCTAAAACCTACTATGTCAAGACGCTTAGTGCCCTGTTTTATGCTGTCTAAGCATTGCGAAAAAGATCTCAAAACTATCAGGATTTTAGGGCAGAAAAGCTTGATGTTGTTGAGCATGGCTTTCGTTTTGGCGCTGCTTTTTCAGCGGCCTATTCAAGGGCAGAAGGTTGTTTCTTCTGTTGGTAAAGAAACAATGCCGATTGTTGTTGACAGCTTTTCTCAGTATAGTTTTACCTTGCCTGATTCTAATGTCGAATATACTGGTGAATCTCAACCTGTCAGACTCTATAGAGTGGAATCGTCGCCTGCGGATGAATTGTTTATGTTGCGCGAAGACCTAATCAGGCACTCATCAGGAGAATACCCTGCTTCATCTATTGAGCAAGGCTCTACAGAACAGTCTGCCCGAGACAAAAAATAAAGAAAATACTATTGAGTCTCAAGACTTTGGGCCTTTTTTGTTTGAGGATGATGACTATGATTCTTGGTTTGCGTGTTTTGTTGTTTGGGCTTTTCTCTCTGTCGATTGTGTTGACGATAGCCGCTTTAAACTTAGACCTTTTTTCGAGTGTAGCTGCTGAAGATTAAAGCGATATCTCTTGATGCTGCGAATTTGGGAGGCCTGTGCATTTAGCGCAGCAAGGTTAAGAAATATCGAAAGTGAACGTCGTTGTCTGAATTGACAGCGACGTTTTTCTTTGGCACCGTTAATTCATCTCATTCGAGTTGCGCGATTTTTCCTCATTAAGGCTGCGACATTACGTATGTCAGAACTTTTTCTCAGTGCCCTGTACATTTATCCCATTAAGTCAGCTGCTGGTATTCCACAGAAAACCGTTCAGCTTACGGCAAGAGGCCTCCAGCATGATCGACGGTACATGGTCGTGGGCCCTGATGGTCAGTTTATGACCCAGCGACGATTTCCAAAGATGGCTGTGATTCGCGCGCAGATGATAGATGAACAGCTGGCGATTAGCGCGCCCGGACTGCCTAATTTGCGACTACCGGTACCCACCGGTGAGTACGGTAAAATAGAGGCTGAAGTTTGGGGCGATCGCACGCTCACTCTTTCCTGTGGTCCCACCGCTCAAGCATGGTTCACCAATTTCCTCGGTACCCGGTGTCAGCTGGTCTACATGTCAGACACCAGCTGTAGACCTACAGATCATGGCAAACTTGGCCTAGACAAAATTGTCAGCTTCGCCGACGCCTACCCCTATCTATTGCTGTCGGAAGCTTCTCTGATGGGTCTCAATCACAGGCTCGCCGCGAAGAACGAAAGCCCTGTTAGCATGAATCGCTTTCGCCCGAACCTCGTTGTTAGCGGTGACATGCCTCCTCATGCCGAAGATGAATGGAACCGTATTCGAATTGGAGACGCAATTTTCAATGTGGCTAAGCCCTGTGCTCGATGTTCCGTCCCGAATGTGAATCAGGAGAGTGGTATCCGCACCAAGGAGCCTAGCCGCACCCTCGCTACCTACCGCGCTTGGGACAAAGAAATCTGGTTTGGCCAAAACTTAATCCAAGAAAAGCCAGGTTCCGGTAGGCTGAAAATCGGCGACGAAGTCGAAATCTTAACTTAAGATTTTCTTCAGCATCCTATTTATGGGATCATCAACTACAGATGCGGGCCTACCCAGTCATTTGTAGTTTTGAAGACGCACCCACCATGCCTATTAAAACGGTTTCGACAACCCCCTTCGACGATCAAAAACCAGGAACGTCAGGACTCCGTAAGCAAGTTCCCACCTTCCAAGCGCCCAACTACCTAGAAAACTTCATCCAGGCCACCTTCGACAGCCTAGAAGATCTCCAGGGTAAAACCCTCGTCGTTGGCGGCGATGGCCGCTACTACAACCGTCCCGCCATCCAAATCATTCTCAAAATGGCTGCTGCTAATGGCGTCGGCAAAGTCCTCGTCGGTCAAGGCGGCATCCTCTCCACCCCCGCTGCGAGCTGCCTCATTCGTAAGTACGAAGCCATTGGCGGCATCATCCTCTCGGCCAGCCACAACCCCGGCGGCCCCGAAGGTGACTTTGGCGTAAAGTACAACGTCTCAAATGGTGGCCCTGCTCCCGAGAAAATCACCAACGCCATTTTTGAAAACAGCAAGTCCATTAGTGAATACAAAATCACTGACGACGAAGACATCGACCTTGACGGTCTCACGGCGACAAAAATCGAAGGCATGGAAGTCGAAATCGTCGATTCTGTTGCTGACTACGTCGAGCTAATGAAAAAGCTCTTTGACTTTGACAAAATCGGTCAGCTACTGACCAGCGACTTCACCATGTGCATGGATTCGCTGCACGCGGTGACGGGGCCCTATGCCAAGCAAATTTTTGAGCAGGCGCTGGGTGCAAAAGCAGGCACCGTTACCAATGGTGAACCGCTCGAAGATTTTGGTGGCGGACACCCCGACCCAAACTTGGTGTATGCGCATGACCTGGTAGAAACGATGTTTGCGAAAGACGCACCAGATTTTGGAGCAGCTTCGGATGGTGATGGCGATCGCAATATGATCCTCGGCAACAACTTCTTCGTCAACCCCAGCGATTCCCTCGCCCTCATCGCCGCCAACGCCAAGCTCGTCCCCGGCTACAAAGAGGGTCTTTCTGGTATTGCCCGCTCCATGCCCACCAGCCAAGCCGCCGACCGCGTTGCCGAAAAGCTCGGCCTCGACTGCTACGAAACGCCAACCGGCTGGAAGTTCTTCGGCAACTTGCTAGACGCAGACAAGATTACCGTTTGCGGGGAAGAAAGCTTTGGCACCGGTTCCAATCACGTCCGTGAAAAAGATGGTCTGTGGGCGGTGCTGTTTTGGCTGAATATTTTGGCAGAACGGAAGCAGTCTGTAGAAGATATTGTGGTGGACCACTGGAAGACATACGGCCGAAACTTCTATTCGCGTCACGACTATGAAGGGGTGGATAGTGGTAAGGCGAATGAGCTGATGGATGGGCTGCGATCGCAATTCTCCACCCTTCCTGGCCAAACCCTCGGCGACTACACCGTCGACTACGCCGACGACTTTAGCTACACCGACCCCATCGACAACAGCGTTAGCAACAAGCAAGGCGTCCGCATCGGCTTCACCGACGGCTCGCGCATGGTCTTCCGCCTCTCTGGCACCGGCACTAAAGGTGCAACCGTTCGCCTGTATCTAGAAAGCTATGAACCCGACGAAGCTAAGCATAATGTTGATCCGCAAGAAGCGCTCAAGCCGTTGATTGTGATTGCTGACGAAGTTTCTAATCTGAAAGCGCTTACGGGCCGTGACAAACCTACTGTGATTACATAAAAAGCCTTCTCAAAAACAAAAGCGCTCGTCTTAGTTGACGAGCGCTTTCATTCAAAATCACTTTTCAGTAACTGCGAGATGGCTCGCACACAGCTAGGAAAACGCCTAACTGCGTCCTTCGTCATTACGAACACGAACTGGAATTGCTTCAGGCACAGGTTGGCTAGCGCCTGAAGCAACGACAGCTACGCCAGCAATCACGATGAGAGCATCTAAAATTGCAGATGTCATAAAAGTAGCCCCGTTTGACTTATGTAAATCAATGTAACATAAGCTCTCAGGAAAGTAAAAATTCTATTGACAAACTCTACCTTTTGGGATAGTTGCTAAATAAATATTAAGTTCTATGCAAACTACTGCTGAGTACACTTGCGCCTTCTGTGGCGAAACCAGTACCACCTTCATCGATTTATCTGCGGGAGCCACCCAGTCCTACATCGAAGACTGCCAAGTCTGCTGTCGGCCCAACATTCTCTATATCTCCATTGATGAAGAAACGCTAGACGTCAGCATTCAAACTGACTATCAAGAGTAGCGATCACATGCTCAAGATCATATTTCTCTTGCTGTCTTGCCACACAACCAAGCATGTGGCCATTCATCCGGCAATTTATCTGTGCAAATACATCTGTGCAAATACAGAAGTTAGCTGTAAGTCACTCTTTCGTGGCCTTTAACGTAGCCATCTGAATTCTTAAATAGGGTCACAGAGCACAACACAAGCACGCTTGTAGCTCATACACCTTACAAAATTCAGGCAAACATTCCATGGCCACTATAATTTCGGGTACGAACGGCGATGATACGCTCAAAAGCGGTCCGGGTAGCCAAACGCTTTTGGGTGGCTAAGGCAATGATGTGCTCATTGGTGGCGTGGGTGATGATATTCTCAACGGTGACGCTGGCGATGACATCCTCAGCGGCGGGGTTGGCAACAATATTCTCAGCGGTGGGTCTGGGGCAGATATCTTTAGACTTGATATTAGTGGCTTTGCTGAGATTAAAGACTTCAATAGTTTCGGCCTTAATAATGTCGATACCGTTCAAATTCAACGGAGTTCATTCTCTGAGAGTTTGGCTATTACTTTAGGCAGTGTAGACGCTGTGCGAGAGGTGCTGACCTTTGATAGAAGCAGCGGCCTGTTATTGCTAAATGGTGAGCAGATTGCATTGATTAGTACACCAAGGGGTAAGAGTGGCTTTAAGATCGACAATGTTGAAATCGTATAAAACGAATTGAGGCTTTTGAACGATAACTTGCGTCGAGTCGCTTTGAACAGATTTTAAGGTTTTGGGTCTTCAGCTGATAAGGCGACTCGATTTGCCAATCGTGAAAGAGAGTTCTGACAAATGCGTTAAACTACCTCGAAATATACTATGGATGGCCCGAAAACAGCACAACAAAAAAGACGCGCTATTCGATCTCGCTGGTGGCGTCGCCCGTTGGAAGCGCTGTTTTCGGACAAAGTTTTTGATGGCCAATTTCAAAACCCTGGCACGGAGCAGGTGTTTGATTTTGACGATTTGGTTATGGTGGAACCTAACCCATTCGAATTTATTGAAAAAAATATTGTTTACTATCCGCCAGGGGATGAGCAATCGTTATACACCATCTTCATTTCTGGCTTAGACAAAACAGAAGCAATCTCCTCAAAACGGAGCCGCCGATATGCGGCGCGGCTGTGTATGGGCATTGCTAATCTCAATAATGCTACCTATCTAAAACAGAACCCTATCTTGAAACGAATAAACCCCTTCATGGACTGGATAGATGCCGCACTTCATCGTCTGGGTCTTTCAGGAAGTCCTGTCATTGATAATTGCGCACGGCTAGTTTTAGAAGCTATCCATCGCAACCAAGCGATTAACTTTTCTGCGAATAGTCATGGCACTATTTTATTAGGTCGTGGATTGCGCACGGCCAAGAGAAAATTCATCCTGAGCCACACGTCCTTTTTGAATCTCAAGAGACGCCGATATTGGGAAAAACGTTGGGACGCGATCGCACATCAGTTCATTAATGTGTTTGCTTTTGGGAACTGTTATCGGGCCTGGGTTAAGGGGCCTAAGTATATTATGGTGTCTATCTCGGGCGATCACCTCACCTCCAAAATCGGAATCGAACCCAAGCACGTTCTAACTAGAACTCAAAAGAGCTCCCTCAAGGGCGCATCCCATAATATTCAATTTCTCATATTCGACTCGATTTTTGAACCTGGAGACGTTGAAGCGCACAACATCATGTACACCATTGAGCTACTGCGGCAAAGCTTTATCAAAAACAATCTTAAAGTCGGTGACTTTGCCGCACTTTACCAAGCACTTAGCCAGGGCACTCTCAAATTGGTCACTGCCGCTGAGGCAAAGTCAACAACATTTCCATGGCCAAAAGACATGGAAGCGTATTCCTATAGTGCTGCACACAGCTTCCTTACCTCACGTGACTAATCAATGCTGAGTGCCGATGGGTATATGCAATCTTCCTTGGAAGGACGTTCGACATCGCACTTTTCTTCAAGAAACTAAAAAGCCCCTTTGATACGTCCTGATATGTCCTGCGAAAAAGTGAAAAGCAGGTGTTTTTTTGAGATAGAGGTATGTGCGATCGCAACAACACTGCATAGCCAACTTAAGCAAAAAACAGAGCCCCTTAAGTTAGCTATAAGTCAGCCTTTTCCTAGTCCTTAACGTAGCCTTCCGCCTTGTCTAATAAAGATATAGAGCCGCAGAACAAACAAAACACAGATGTTCTACCGCTCGCCCAACACCTTCGTTTTAGGACTTACGACTATGCAACGTTTCATGCTTTCTGCTTTTTCCATCTTGCTCGTCACCGCAGCGGTTGCCCCCTCGGCTCAGGCCCTGCCCGAAATCAGTGAAGATTTTGATCTTCAGACGCTGCGACTCAATGAATTTGATGCTCGCGATAGATTGGCCCCTACGCCGCAAGCTGAGTCTTCTCAGGCAGTGACAGAGGCTGATTATCAGGACTATATCGGTCAAGAATCCACAACGTGGGACGCGCCTGAGGCTCAAGAAGAAGACGCTGCGACAACGCTGTCGGTAACAAATCGCCGCCATGAGTCACTAGAGCGCAACTAGAGCTGTGTTGTAGAGTCATGCACTAGCTCACTTTGTCTCCAGTGGAACCAGCCAGCCCAATATCATCGCGCACTTCAGCTTGTAAGTGACCGATGGTATTGGGCTTTTTTTAATATTTTCAAAAAAAACTGTAGGTTAGCCAAAAGTTAGCCATTCCTTACCCCTTAACGTAACCTCGCAACCGTTGTAATAGACACATAGAACAGAGAGCATCAGCAAAGCTCTCCATTACTGGTTAAAGCATATGCAGACTTTCTCTAGTACAACCAACAAAACAGAACAAGGAAACCTATCATGACCGTTCAACCTCAATTTCACTGGCAATTTCAAGAAAACAGCGGTGACATTGTACAAGACACCCTTAGCCAAACCAAGGGCAAATTATTCAAAGCCTCACTGCATGGCCACGGAAGAATTGGCAAGGCCATTCGGTTAGACGCTCTAGACTCGCGAGTATTCTTCGAGAGAAAAGTCGGTCAGTTTGGCACCAGCGACTTTACAGTCGCTTTTGGCATTAAGATTCTCGATCCCTTCAATCAGAATGATACAAACCTCATTGGCAATCGCAACACTTCAGGACATGGTAATTGGTTTTCGTTGCGGCTAGAAGGTAAAGGAACCACATTATCCTTTGAAGTCGATGAAAATACCAAGGGTAAAAATTATGTGGTTGCGAGGGTGCATGATTTATCTGCCTTAGCGAATAAAACCTGGCAGCATATTGCCATTGTTCGAGAAAATCGTAGCATCAAGCTCTATCTCAATGGCGCACTGATCTCTGAGAACAAATCAAGAACAGGTATTGCCAACATCAACAGCGGCGTTCCTATGCAGCTAGGGCACCATACAAGGCACACCCCAGCCGCACAATACGAAGACCTGCGCGTGTACGATACAGCGCTGAGTGCAACAGAAATAAACGACCTGATTCCACCTGTCAATCGGCCCTTACGTGCAGGTGAAATTGAGCTGGTGGCCACTGATGGCGCTGCGGTTACTCTCAGGAAAGATGTTGAAAATCTCTTTCGTTTCTCACCACAGTTTCAAACGCTAAGAGTCGGTCCAGATACGGTAGTTGCGCTGTCTAACAAGGCTAATTTTGGGGGCACGGCCCAACTGCTTTACGCGGATCTGCCAGATATTAAGCTTTCGCGACTCAAGGATTTTCCAGCTTCTGTGCGCATTCGCTCAGCGATTGGAAACCCCTTTACCGGGAAGTGGTTAATCAAAGCCCCTAATGGCGAGTTTTTGAGTCAGCGAGACGCTGTTCTAAGCACAGCCAGTAAGCGATCATTCAACGAACTTTTCAAACTACAGTCCAGTTCGCAACCGCCTCGCCCTCAGTCCCGTCAGCAAGTTATCCATGGTGCTGCCAACTCAAACACTGCGTTAAAGCTGTCGCCAGGGGACGTGGCCACTAACCTCTTTGTTGAAGAGCTACGGTCTTTGAGTGGTGAGTTCGCTATTGTTAACCAGGATAAGAATCAATGGTTGGAGATGGGAGAGAAGAACACCTTTAAGTGGACTAACCAGGAAGAAAAGCGAGCTGTTTTTGCCCGTGTGGCCAAAATGGCCGATCGTGAAAATCAGGTGGGTGAGCTAGCGCCTGGAGAGGTAGCCTTGTATCAGCATGCTGCCTATCACGGCAGAACTTGGATTTTGTCTGATACCGAGAAAGATCTCTCCGGTGAATATCCGAACCTTTCAGTTTTTCAGAGCTTGGCGGATGAAACCTCCTCTATTCGGTTAGGGCCAGAGACGGGGGTGACGGTGTTTAGACAGGATAAGTTTCATAGCAGCTTAGAAGAAAAAACAGTTCGACCGATTGGCCGTCCTCCAATCATAGTAAGGAGAGAAGCCAGCCTGTCTAGAGCTAGAATTTTTAGGAAAAGAAGGAAAAAAGTTGTAGACGTTAGAGAAAAAATACAAGAAGCTATTGAAGCGGCTCAAGCCTCTTTGGTTGAAGATATTGCCCTGAACGCTCCAAATCTATCCGATAGCCAGATTGGTGACGATACAATTTCTTCACTCAAAATCTTTAGAACGGTGGAGCCTGAGGATGTTTTCACCTCTTACACCACCAAACTGAGCCAAGACTATAAGATGGTTGGCGACAAACTAGAAGAGTTCTCGGCCTATCGCACGACGCTGAGGTTTGAACCGAGCGATCGCAAGCTTAAGGTTGAAGTGTCAGCGACTGATTTGACCAAGATTGAAGTCGAAGGCACTATTTACAAAATCGATGAATCGCGATCGGTTAGCCTCAGCCCAAATGAAATAAATCGGATTATGATTACATCCGAAGCGGATGGCATTAATACACCGGGGCTGAAGATTCGCACCAGTGCGATGGCCTTGAATGAACGCGTGGTAATTTTTCCTAATCAAGCGGCTCATCAGCAAATTGCTGAGTTAGAAGAGGGCGCGCTTTGGAATGCGAAAGATGCGCAGGGCAACTTTATCGTAGATCGCGAAGCTCACAGTCAGGCAGAAGTCGCCAGCGTACAAAATACAATCAAGCAGGTAATGGCGACTGTGGTCTATGCCGATGAGGCGAGTGAAAATCGACCCTCTAGCAGCACTCAACCCCCCAGTACTCAACCCTCTACGAGACAGCGTAACCTCGTCAGAGTCCGTGCGGCCAATGTGGAAACCAGTGTGGGTGTTGCTCGCTCGCAGGGAACTCGCCGCTCTGGAAAGTCTGTTGTAACATCTTCGAGCCGTGTGGTTTCAGGTGAAACGATCAATCGGCCCTGGAAGATTGAGTTTGGGGCTGCTGGGAATACGAGTCAGCAGTTTTCTGCCAGAGCGACAAGTAGAGCAGCAAGCAGAGCAGCAGGCAGCGTGGCAAATGAGGGCAATCGACAAAACCTGTCTGCCAGCACACCCAAAACGACCATTCAAGAAACAGAGATTAGCCAAGACGAGTTTGCTCAGCTACTAAGCCGAGCGATTCCCGAGGAAACGTCTCCCAATTCTACAGGGTTCAATCCCCCAGGCTCCAAACCAACGAAGCCCAATCTGCCAGGGCCAGCCAGATTTATTAAAATTGGCAATCCCTTTAAGACGATAGGAGATGCGCTTAAATCAGGCGCTTCGGCTACGATTGGGTTTTTTGAAGATGCGGTAAATGTGCTTGTAGAAACGGCTCAGGGCGTCTTTAGATTTGTTGTAGACACGGTTGAAAAAGTCGCTGAATTTGTTGAAGCGGTGGTTGAAAAAGTCGTCAAGGCGATTAAACAGTTCATTGAGTTTCTGCAATTCTTGTTCAACTGGGACGATATTCTCAAGACTCAGCGATATCTGGTTGGTGCGGTTAACGCAGGCTTTGACTATGCTGTGCAGCTGGCCGATGATGCTAAACCCCACGTCTCAGCTTTTGTAGACAACCTGCAAGATACCGTTAAGGATGGGATGGACACCCTGGTTGAAAAATTAGGAGGTGACCCTTCAGAAGTACAGAAATCTGAAGCGCAAATGCCTGAAGCCATGGAATGGTTCCTTTCAAAACTATTTGGAGGATCAAAAAAGACAGCAGGGAATACGGACGCCGCGTCATCAGACAATTCGGGTGATGGTTCACCGCTAGAAGCCTTTGTCAGACATCTCCTCGAAGCGCTTGAAGATGTTGTCAATGCAGGACTTAGAGGGTTAGAAGGCGTTAGCGAAAGCATCACTACCCTACTGAAGGATCCGCTCAGTCCAGAGCGCGCGCTGGTTGTCATCATAGAGGCGCTTAGAGATGTCATCATCCAGCTGTTAGACGGTGTCGAAAATATTGCGCTTGGTTTGTTAGAAGTCGTGAAGGCTGCCATTGACGTGATTCAAAAGGTGCTCAATAGCGAAATCAAAATTCCTTTTATCTCAGATCTCTTTGAGTTTGTTGGCGGCGGTAAGCTCACCATCTTGAACCTATCTACGCTACTGTTAGCCATTCCAGTGACAGTGGTACACAAAATAGTCTTCAATGAACGGCCATTTAAACATGCTCCCCAGCTCGATTTTTCCTCGCCGCTTAATTTTGCATCCTCTGTTGATTCCTCGATTACGAAAAAAACAGGGCAATTGTCAAAAGCATCGCAATCGGCAACAGGAGAAGACCAAAGCGAACAGTCTGAAGAACTGTCTAAAGCAAGTAAAAGTGTGATCACCGGGCTGGGCGTTACGTCTCTTGTGGCAAATTTTGCCAACGGCGTGATCAACAGCTTTTTGGATATCGTTCCTGAGATAGAGGCTGTCGATAAACCACGTGAGCTCAATCCCTTTAATGGAGCGATTGAGCTAGTCACTTTGCTGAATGACTTTTTTATCTGGCTACCTTCTATTCCAGGTTGGATGACTGAAGGATCTCCCAATTTCACAAAAGTATCCACGGAGGAAATAGTTCTATGGGTATTTAGAACAGGTACTTTAGCGTTAGATTTTGCTGTGACCGCATATGGATGGCTTCAAACGGCACTTAACAAAAACACACAGACAATGAGACGTGCAAACCCAACAACGATTATTCTGTCTTCTGGCCTGGGTGTGTTGGACTCTATTCTAGCCGCTATTTTTGTGGGGACTAGCATAAAAAAGGAGGAACAAGCTCTCCACTTTTTTCATCAGAGGCTGTTTTCACTACCTAGAACTCTTGGGTTTCTCAGACTTGAGACGATCTTCACCAGTAGTAACGGTGCCAGCGCGCCTATACTCCCGCTCGTAGATTTAGTTACAGGCCTCGTGACGACAGCTACTGGTTTTGTTCTACTAGGAAACGATTTTGAGGGGGTAGAGGCAGCGATTATTCCGCAGAGCTAATGTTCTTGTCATCTGCGGACTGACGCAGCATCGCTAACGATAGTCAGAGTCCTCTTTTGGACTTTGGCTATTTCTTTGTTCTTCTAAATTGGCCCTAAGTCAGCTGTTTCCTAGCCTTTAAGGTAGCCTCGCGCCTCGTCTAATGAAGATGTTGATTCATTAAACAAGGCCAATTCCATGAAGCTTGATTTACGTTCTGCTCAGTTCCGTATTCTTAGAAAATTTGGCTTAGGGCTTAGCTACTGTTTATCTTTAGCAAGCGTGTTGGCTATCTCGACTGAGGCGATCGCGCAACCTCTCCCTGAGAGAATCGCAGCCCCGCTTACCGTTGACGAGCTAGCCCAATCACAGACGGCTCAAACTCAGACGGCCCAAGCTGCCACACCCGGTGCTGACCCTATCGAGACAGACGCTAATGCACTCCGGTTGCAGCCCTCTTACAATATCAACTTCACAGAAGGCGCTGGCCATAACGGATTTGCTAGCTTTGGCGGATTCTTTCCTATCTTTCAAACGCCTGGTGAAAATGTCACCTTTTTAGAAGGCCGTGTCAGCGTAGATACCGATGGTGACTTTGGCGGCGGCTTACAAGCCGGATATCGAACCCGACTTAACGACAGCACCCTCTTAGGGGCCTATGCCGGATTAGATGCTCGCGATACTGGCAATGGGACCTTTACCCAGGCGGGCGTTGGCGCTGAGCTACTTGGCGACAGTTGGGATGTTACGCTCAATGTATTACGCGACACTGACATTGGCGGGTTGAAAAAGCGCATTGTCGTGATTGACC
>ERZ1740067.1741-NODE-1741-length-14440-cov-7.148210_pt1 | contig 14440 bp, 8 predicted proteins | sample MGYA00581736_ERZ1740067 | MGnify/ENA primary metagenome ERZ1740067 (study PRJEB43018, sample SAMN04849236) | marine metagenome | isolation source: floating plastic debris | place: Pacific Ocean | collected 2008-08-27 | study: EMG produced TPA metagenomics... | reverse complement strand
GGCGCTTTACGAACACGCGGACCCGCGCGAAGGGTTCCATCAGGACTGGAACACGTTGATCTACAATTACGGGCGGCGCGAGGTCAAAAACTACCTCGCGGCCAACGCGCTTTACTGGATGGAGGAGTATCATCTGGACGGGTTGCGCGTGGATGCCGTCGCCTCGATGCTCTACCGCGATTACTCGCGCAACGATGGCGAATGGGTGCCCAACACGGATGGTGGGCGCGAGAATTACGAGGCGATCGCCTTTCTGCAGGAGATGAACGTGGCGGTCTACGGCGCCGACCCCAGCGTGATGACCGTGGCCGAGGAAAGCACGTCCTTTCCCGGCGTGTCGCAGCCCGTGCACACTGGCGGGCTGGGCTTTGGCTACAAATGGAACATGGGGTGGATGAACGACACGCTGCGGTACATGGAAAAGGATCCAATCTACCGCCAGCACGATCATCACCTGATGACTTTCCCCATCGACTGGGCGTTCACGGAAAACTTCATCCTGCCGATCAGCCATGACGAGGTCGTGCATGGCAAAGGCTCGATGATCGCCAAGATGCCGGGCACCGACTGGGAAAAATTCGCCAATCTGCGGGCCTACTATGCCTTCATGTGGATGCATCCGGGCAAGAAGCTGCTGTTCATGGGCTGCGAGTTTGCCCAACCCGAAGAGTGGAACCACAATGCCGAGCTGAACTGGGGCGCCGCCGAAGAACCTGCGCACAAGGGCATCCAGCAGCTGATCCGCGACCTCAACACGCTGTACCGCGACACGCCCGCCCTGCATGTGGGCGATTGCGTGCCCGACGGGTTCGGCTGGATCAGCAATGATCCTGCCCAATCCACCATCGGCTTTGCCCGCTATGGCGGCGACGGCAACGCACCCGTCGCGGTCATCTGCAACTTTACGCCCGTTGAGCGGTTGAACTTTCGACTGGGCCTGCCACGCGCGGGCCACTGGGACGAGGTGATGAACACGGACGCCGGCGCCTATGGCGGAGGCAACCGGGGCAATCTGGGCGGCGGCGGCACAGAGGAGGTGCCCGCCGACGGCTTTGCCCAATCGATGACGCTGACCCTGCCACCCTTGTCGGTGATTGTGCTGCGGTGGCGTCCATAAGGACTGAAAGTTTGGGAGGACTTCACATGCCGACAAAACGCCTGACGCAACGATCCATGGTCTTCGTGCTTGCCGGGGGGCGGGGCAGTCGTCTCAAGGAATTGACCGACCGGCGGGTGAAACCCGCCGTGCCCTTTGGCGGCAAGGCCCGGATCATCGATTTTGCCCTGTCGAACGCGATGAATTCCGGCATCCGCAAGATGGCCATTGCCACGCAATACAAGGCCCACAGCCTGATCCGGCACATGCAACGCGGCTGGAACTTTCTGGGCGCCGAGCGGAACGAATTCCTCGACGTGCTGCCCGCCTCGCAACGCGGCGGCAACGAAAGCTGGTACAAGGGCACGGCGGACGCGGTCACGCAAAACATCGACATCGTGGACAGCTATGGGGTGGATTACGTCGTGATCCTCGCGGGCGACCACATCTACAAGATGGATTACGAGATCATGCTGCGCCAGCATGTGGAGACCAAGGCGGATGTCACCGTCGGTTGCCTGACCGTACCGCGGATGGAGGCGACGGCGTTCGGCGTGATGGACACCGACAGTGATGGCCGCATCACCAGCTTTCTCGAAAAGCCTGCCGATCCGCCCGGCACGCCCGATGATCCCGACAAGGCGCTGGCGTCCATGGGCATCTACGTCTTTGACTGGAAATTCCTGCGCGACCTGCTGAGGAAAGACGCCGAAGATCCGAACTCCTCCAACGATTTCGGCAATGACCTGATCCCCGACATCGTCCGGAACGGCAAGGCGATGGCGCACCGCTTTGACGAAAGCTGTGTCCGGGCCGAGGGCGCACCGGCCTATTGGAAGGACGTGGGCACCGTGGATGCGTTCTGGCAGGCCCATATCGATCTGACGAATTTCACGCCCGAACTGGACCTGTGGGACCGCGACTGGCCGATCTGGACCTACAATGAAAGCGTGCCACCGGCCAAGTTCATCCACGACGAACGCGACCGGCGCGGCATGGCGATCTCGTCCATGGTGTCGGGGGGCTGTATCGTGTCGGGCACCGAGGTGCGCAATTCGGTGCTGTTCACCAACGTGCACACTAATTCCTATGCGGTGCTCGATCATGCGGTGCTGTTGCCCAGCGTGACGGTGCATCGGTCGGCGCGTTTGCGGCAGGTGGTGATCGACAAGGGGGTGGTCATCCCCGAGGGTTTGGTCGTAGGGGAGGATCCGACCGAAGACGCCAAGTTTTTCCGCGTGACGGAGCGCGGAACGACCCTGATCACGCAGGACATGTTGGATAAACGAGCCGCCGCCTCATGACGCAAATCCTCTTTGTCGTGTCCGAATGCGCCCCGCTGATCAAGACCGGCGGGCTGGCGGATGTCGCAGGCGCGTTGCCTGCGGCACTGGCGCGGCATGGCGATGAGGTCCGCGTCTTGCTGCCGGGGTACCGCGGGGTGATGCAGCGGATTGGCAAGGGCAAGATGGTGGCCCGTCACGATGACCTGTTTGGCGGTCCGGCATCGGTGCTGGCGTGCAGGGCGGCGGGGCTGGACCTGCTGGTGATCGATGCGCCGCATCTCTTTGACCGTGACGGCGGCATCTATGTGGATGCGGCGGGCCAGGACTGGCCCGACAACCCAGAACGCTTTGCAGCGCTTTGCTGGGCGGCCGCACAGATCGCGGCGAATGGGGCAGCGGCCTGGAGGCCCGACATCGTGCACGGCCATGACTGGCAAGCGGGGCTGACGCCGGAATACTTGCACGCGGCAGGCGCGGACGTCCCCTTTGTCTTTACGATCCACAACATCGCCTTTCACGGCAACACCGGCGCGGACCGGCTGGCGGCGCTGCGCCTCGACCCCGACCGGTTTCACGCCGATCATTTCGAGTTCTGGGGCCAGATCTCGGCGCTCAAGGCCGCCCTGACTGGCGCGGCCAAGATCACCACCGTCTCGCGGACCTATGCGCAAGAGCTGCTGACACCTGAATTCGGCATCGGCATGGACGGGATGTTGCGGGCACGGTCGTCGGATCTTGTGGGCATCGTCAACGGCATCGATGAGGATGCGTGGAACCCGCAGACCGATCCCGACATCACGCCCTACAAGACCGCCGCCGGCAAGGCCGCAAACAAGAAAGCACTACAACAGACCTTTGGGCTGGAGCGTGCCGACGGGCCGCTTTGCGTTCTGGTTTCGCGCCTGACCGAGCAGAAGGGGATCGACCTGATGCTTGCTGCATTGCCCGAGCTGCTTGATCGTGGCGGCCAGCTGGCCCTGTTGGGCTCCGGCGCGCCGGAGCTGGAGGTGGCCCTGCTTGAGGCGGCGGCGACCCATCCGAACGTGGCTGTCCGGATCGGCTATGACGAGGCGTTGTCGCACCAGATGATGGCGGGTGGCGACGCGATCCTCGTGCCTTCGCGGTTCGAGCCCTGCGGGCTCACGCAGCTATACGGGTTGCGCTATGGAACCGTGCCGCTGGTGGCGCTGACGGGTGGGCTGGCCGATACGGTCATCAATGCCTCACCCGCGGCACTGGCCCGCGGTGTCGCCACGGGCGTGCAGTTTCACCCCACGACGGCGCAGGCGCTTGGCCACGCGCTGCGCCACCTGTGCGACCTTTATGCGCAGCCCAAGCGGTGGTCACAGATCCAGCGCAACGCGATGAAACAGCCCGTGGGCTGGGACGCGTCCGCCGCCGAATACCACGCCCTTTACGCTGCACTGACCGCGAGGCCCGCGTGAGCCAGGCCCGCGCGCCCCTGCAGCCGGGCCAACCCTCCCCGCTGGGCGCCACTGTGGACGACGGTGGCGTGAACTTTGCCGTATTCTCGCGCCACGCGACCAAGGCGATGCTGTGCCTCTTCGATGATGCAGGACGCGAGACCGAGATCATCCCGCTGCCCGAACGCGAGGGCCATGTCTGGCACGGCTACTTTCCCGGTCTGCAGCCGGGCCAGCAATACGGGTTCCGCATGGACGGGCCCTATGCCCCGCGTGAGGGGCACCGGTTCAACCCCTACAAGCTGCTCATCGACCCCTATGCCAAGCGCCTCACCGGGCACCCGACATGGCACGACGCGCTCTTTGGCTACATCGCGGGCCATGCCGACAAGGATCTGAGCTTCGACAAGACCGACAGCGCGCCTTACATGCCGCGCAGTGTGGTGACCGACCCGCATTTTAACTGGGACGACGCACAGCGCCCGCGCCACGCCCTGGAAAACTCGGTGATCTACGAGGCGCATGTCAAAGGGCTGACCATGGGCCGCCGCGATGTGCCCGACGCGGGCACGTATCTGGCCATGGCCTCCGATCCGATCCTCGACCACCTCAACCGGCTGGGCGTCACGGCGGTCGAGCTGTTGCCCGTGCAGGCGTTTCTGAACGAACGGTTCCTGCTGGACCGGGGCTTGACGAACTACTGGGGCTACATGACCTACGGGTTCTTCGCGCCCGATCCACGCTACATGCAAGGCAATGATATCGCCGAGTTTCAGCAGATGGTGCAGCGGTTTCACAGCGCCGGGATCGAGGTCATCCTCGACGTCGTTTACAACCACACCGCCGAGGGCAGCCAGATGGGCCCGACGCTGATGTTCCGCGGCCTCGACAACGCCAGCTACTACCGGCTGGCCGAGGACAAGCGGTTTTACATTGATGACGCCGGCTGCGGCAACACGCTCGATTTCGAAAACCCGTTTGTGATCCGGCTGGTGATGGATTCCTTACGCTACTGGGTCGAGGTGATGCATGTGGATGGCTTCCGCTTTGACTTGTGCACCGCCCTGGGCCGCACGCGCCACGGGTTTGAACGCGACGGGCCGTTCTTTCGCGCCATCGGCCAGGATCCGGTGCTGAACCGGGTCAAGCTGATTGCAGAGCCCTGGGATATCGGGCCGGGCGGCTACCAGCTGGGTGCCTATCCCGCCCCCTTTGCCGAATGGAACGACAAGTTCCGCGATGACACGCGCGCCTTTTGGCGCGGCGACGGGGGTAAGGTGTCGGCGATGGCCGCGCGGCTGACCGGCAGTGCCGAATTCTTTGACCACGATGGGCGCGCCGCCACGTCGTCGCTGAACTTTCTGACCGCGCATGACGGTTTTACCCTGCACGACACGGTCAGCTACGCCACCAAGCATAACCTCGCCAATGGCGAGGACAACCGGGACGGCCATTCCAACAACCGCTCCGACAATATGGGGGTCGAGGGGCCCACCGATGACCCGGCCATTCGCGCCGCACGCTCCCGGCGCAAGCGGAACATGATCGCCACGCTCATGCTGTCGCAGGGCACGCCCATGCTGCTGGCCGGAGATGAGCTGAGCAACAGCCAGGGCGGCAACAACAATGCCTATTGCCAGGACAACGGCATCGGCTGGGTCACCTGGCCCGAGGGCGATGATCCGTTTTTCCGCTTCTGCGAACAGGCCATCGCGTTTCGCCAGATGCACCCGCTCTTGCGTCAGCGGCGGTTCCTGCATTCGCGCCGCCGCGCGGTCGACGGCGCGCCCGACCTCTTTTGGCGCCGTGCGAATGGCCAGCCCATGCGGCAGGCGGATTGGGACAATCCCGATCTCGATGTCCTGGTGGCCGAGATGCGCATGGCCTCCGGCACGCCGGAATATGTCCAACGCGAGGGTGCGCTGCTTGTCGTGCTCAACCGCGGTGCCGCTCTCTCCATCACCCCGCCCGCTCTGCCCGAGGGCGGCGTTTGGGTGCGCCGCTTTGACACCAGCCAGGACGATGCGATCGCGGTGACGCCCGGCACGCATGTCGCGGCAGATGCTGTCGTCGTGTTTTCACATGAGACCGCCAAGTAGTGATACGGTCGAACAGGACCGCCCGAAAGATCAGGAACGAAAAGGACAGGCCATGCCCATGCAGACAGTTCGGACAGAGCCAATCGAGGGGCAAAAGCCCGGCACCAGCGGCTTGCGCAAGAAGACAGCCGTTTTCAAGCGCCCGCATTACCTCGAGAATTACGTGCAGGCGATCTTTGACGGGATCGGCGGCGTTCAGGGCCGCACGCTTGTTGTGGGCGGCGACGGGCGATACTTCAACGACGACGCGGTCCAGATCATCCTGCGCATGGCAGCCGCCAACGGGGCCGCAAAATGCATCGTGGGGCAGGGCGGCATCCTGTCGACGCCCGCAGTGTCCAACCTGATCCGCAAGCGCAAGGCCGATGGCGGTCTGATCCTGTCGGCCAGCCACAATCCCGGCGGGCCGGATGAGGATTTTGGCCTCAAATACAACGGCCCCAATGGCGGGCCCGCGACCGAAGCCGTGACCGACAAGATATTCGAGCGCACCAAGACAATCGACATCTACAAGATCACCGCCTCGGGCGGGGTGGACATCGACACGCTCGGGCACCGCAGCCATCAGGGCATGGAGGTCGAGATCGTCGACCCGGTCGAAGACTACGCCGCCCTGATGGAGACGCTGTTTAACTTCGACAAGATCGCCGCGCTGTTTGCGGGCGGCTTTACCATGCGCTTTGACGCCATGCATGCGGTGACCGGCCCCTATGCGCACGCCATCCTCGAAGACCGGTTGGGTGCGGCACCGGGCACGGTGGTGAACGGCACGCCCAGCCCCGATTTCGGCGGTGGCCACCCGGACCCAAACCCGATCTGGGCCAAGTCCCTGATGGACGCGATGCACGGCGATGCCGCGCCCGATTTCGGCGCCGCCTCCGACGGCGATGGCGACCGCAACATGATCGTCGGGCGCAACTGCTACGTCACGCCTTCGGACAGCCTCGCGTTGCTGACGGCGCAGGCGCATCTGGCCCCGGCCTATGCGAGCGGGCTGGCCGGTGTCGCCCGCTCCATGCCGACCTCGCGCGCGGTCGACCGGGTCGCCGCACGCCTCGGCATCGACTGTTTCGAAACACCGACCGGCTGGAAGTTCTTCGGCAATCTGCTGGATGCGGGCAAGGCCACGCTGTGCGGGGAGGAAAGCGCTGGCACCGGGTCGGACCATGTGCGCGAAAAGGACGGGCTCTGGGCCGTGCTCCTGTGGCTCAACATCCTGGCGGAGACGGGCAAATCCGTGTCCGAACTGCTGGCGGATCTGTGGGCGGCCGATGGCCGATGCTACTATTCGCGGCACGATTTCGAGGGGGTCGACAGCGACAAGGCTGCCGCCATGATCGACGCGTTGCGGGCGCAGCTGCCCGATCTGCCGGGCAGGTCGGCGGGCGCGCTGACGGTCGAGACGGCGGATGAGTTTGCCTATGACGATCCGGTCGATAGCTCGCGCGCCACGGGGCAAGGCCTGCGCATCGCGTTCACCAACGGGGCGCGCGCAGTGCTCCGCCTGTCGGGCACAGGCACCCAAGGGGCGACGATCCGCATCTACCTCGAACAGCTGGAAACCGATCCGGCCCGGCTTGCCATGCCGCCCGACGCGGCGCTGGCGCAGGTCAGGGAAGCCGCGATGGTCCTGTCGGACCTCACCGCAATGACGGGCCGGGACGCGCCGGACGTCATCACCTAGGCAACTAGGTCTTTTTTGCATCTCAAAGATGTGGCAACACCCGCATGCTCATGTGGGTGGGCTACAAAAGGGACCGTGTGAATGACCGTCATGACTGACCTTTCCGCTGACGCGCTGCGCCAGCGCATCACGCAGCACCTGACCTACACGCTGGGCAAGGACAGAGCGCATGCGAGCCTCTATGACTGGCGCATGGCCGTCAGCTATGCGGTGCGCGACATTCTGATCGCGCCCTGGTTCGACGCCACGCGCAAGACCTATGAGGCGCAGGGCAAGCGGGTCTACTACCTGTCGATGGAGTTTCTGATCGGCCGCATCCTCGAGGATGCGATGGTGAATCTCGGGCTGCGGGACATCGTGCAGGCGGTCCTGTCGGACGAGGGCATCGCGCTGTCCGATGTGATCGAGGATGAGCCCGACGCCGCCCTTGGCAATGGCGGGCTAGGCCGGCTGGCCGCGTGTTTTCTGGAAAGCATGTCGACGCTGGCCTGCCCGGCCTATGGCTATGGCATCCGCTATGAACACGGGCTTTTCCGCCAACGCTTTGAGGGCGGGCGGCAGGTCGAACACCCCGAGGATTGGCTGAACCAGCCGCACCCCTGGGAGTTCGAACGGCCCGAGGCCCGCTATACCATCCCCTTCAAGGGGCATGTCGACAGCGACGTCTGGCACCCGGCGGAAACCGTCTATGCCCGTGCCTACGACATGCCGGTCGTGGGATGGGAGGGCAAATGGGCCAACACGCTGCGACTTTGGGGCGCGCACCCAACCGAGCTCTTTGACCTCGAACAGTTCAACTCCGGCGATCACACCGCCGCTGCCGCACCCGAGGCGTTGGCGCGCACGCTGTCGCGCGTCCTCTACCCCGAGGACACGACCGACAGCGGCAAGGAGCTGCGGCTGAAGCAGGAGTATTTCCTCACCTCCGCCGCGCTGCAGGACATCCTGCGCCGATTCCAAAGCGAATATGACGATCTGGCCCTGCTGCCCCAAAAGGTCGCGATCCAGATGAACGACACGCACCCCGCGCTGGCCGGACCCGAGCTGGTGCGGCTGCTGACGGACGAACACGGTCTGTCCTGGGACGACGCCAAGCGCATCGCGCAGGGCTGTCTGAACTACACCAATCACACCCTGCTGCCCGAAGCGCTCGAGGCGTGGTCGACCTGGCTCATGGGCCGTGTGCTGCCCCGCCACATGCAGATCATCGAACGTATCGATGCCGAACATCAGGCCGAAACGGGCTGCGGTACCGACCTTGCCATCGTGCACCACGATCAGGTGCATATGGGCACGCTCGCCTTTGTCATGGCGCGGCATGTCAATGGCGTGTCGGCCCTCCACACCGACCTGATGCGGCAAACGGTGTTTGCCGGTCTCAACGGGGCGTATCCGGGCCGCATCCTGAACCAGACCAATGGCGTGACGCCGCGCCGCTGGTTGCGCCTGTCTAACCCCGGCCTGTCGCGGCTGCTGACCGACACGATCGGGGCCGGGTGGGAACGTGACCTGCGCCGCCTGTCCGAACTCAGCGCACATGAGGACGATTGCGCGGTGCGTGACGCCATCGGTGCGGTCAAACGCGCCAACAAGGTGGCGCTGTCCAACTGGGCGGCCACGCATCTGGGGCTGACCCTGGACCCCGACGCGATGTTCGACATCCAGATCAAGCGGATGCATGAATACAAGCGCCAGTTGCTCAACGTGTTCGAAACCATCGCCCGCTGGAATGCCATCCGCGCCAATCCGACCGGCAACTGGCCCCCGCGGGTCAAGATCTTTGGCGGCAAGGCGGCTCCCGGCTATTTCGTGGCCAAGGACATCGTGCGGCTGATCAACGACGTGGTCAACACAATCACCACCGACCCTGTCACGGGCGACCTGCTCAAGGTTGTCTATCCGGCAAATTACAACGTCTCCATGGCCGAGCGGCTGATCCCGGCGGCGGACCTGTCCGAACAGATCTCGACCGCGGGCAAGGAAGCCTCTGGTACCGGTAACATGAAATTCACGATGAACGGCGCGTTGACCATCGGCACGCTCGACGGTGCGAATGTCGAGATCCGTGATCATGTGGGGCCGGAGAATTTCTATCTCTTCGGCATGACGGCGGACGAGGTGCAGGCACGCTACCGCATGCCCGACCATGCGCGGCAGGCCATCGAGGCCAGCCAGCCCTTGCAGGACCTGCTGCAGATGATGGTCGAGGGGCGGTTCAGCCCGGACGACACCAACCGCTACCACGGTTTGGTCGATGCCACCTGGAAGCACGATCCGTTCCTCGTCGCCTCCGACTTTGACAGCTACGTGGCGCGGCAGGCGGATGTGGACCGCGACTATGCGGTGCGCGATCACTGGAACCGGCTGTCGCGGCGCAACATCGCCGGGTCGGGCTTTTTCTCGTCCGACCGGACGATCCGCGGTTACATGCGCGACATCTGGGACACGCAAAGCCTGGGCTAGGTGGTCAGGGTGACCGGCGCGCTGTGCGCCAGATAGGCAAAGCCGTTGCCATCCAGCGTCAGCGTTCCCGCGCCCAGCGTCGCGAAATGGCCAAGCGCGATCTCTGCATTGCCCGTGATATCCATGACGTGCGCCTGGGGCGACAAGTTGAACACGCAGGTCAGCGTTTCGTCATCCGCCGTGCGGGTAAATGCCAAGAGCGGCTCGGGCAGCGGCAGGAAGGTGGTCGTTCCCCGGCTAAGCGCCGGGCTCGCCTTGCGCCGCGCAATCATGGCCTTGTAGAAGGCGAGGATACCGTCCCCACCTTGCGCGTCGACCGCATTGGCCGCTTGCGGTGGCTTGACCGGCAGCCACGGCGTGCCGGCGGAAATCCCGGCATGGGCTGCGTCTCGTTCCCACACCATCGGCGTGCGGCACCCGTCGCGCCCTTTGACCGCTGGCCAGTAGCGGATGGCGGGCGGGTCTGTCAGCTCTTCGAACAGCAGCGCGGTCTCGGTCTGGCCCAGCTCTTCGCCCTGATAGATGCCGATTGTCCCCTCGAACGCCATCAGCATCGCGCAGGACAGGCGCGCCATCGCATCATCGGACACCGCATACTCGGCCCAGCGGCTGACCTGTCGGGGCACGTCATGGTTGCTGAACGACCAATAGGGGTGGCCATCGGGCGCGCCGCGCTGGAACCCTTGGATGCAGGTCTGGAAATGCGCGGCGGTGAAATCCGGGCCCAACATGGCAAAGCTGTAGGCCATGTGCAGGCGCGCCGTGCCTGCCGTGTAATCGCCCATGATCTCGATGGATTTGTGGCCCATCTCGCCCACTTCGCCCACCATCATGATGTCGTCATATCGGTCGGTCAGCGCCCGCAACCGTTCGAGAAAGCCCAGGTTTTCCGGCCGCGTCTTGTTGTAGATGTTGTTCTGCATCCCGTAGAGGTCGGTCGCCATCACCTGTGGCTTGGCCTGCGCGGGCGGGTTCGAGCGCAGCTGCTGGTCGTGGAAATAGTAGTTCACCGTATCGAGGCGAAAGCCATCAAGGCCCCGGTCGAGCCAGAATTTGCACGTCTCGAGGATCGCATCGACCACATCGGGGTTGTGAAAGTTCAGGTCGGGCTGCGAGGCGAGGAAGTTGTGCAAATAGTATTGCCCCCTCTGCGGATCGAACTCCCACGCTGGGCCGCCGAAATGGCTGTGCCAGTTGGTCGGAGGGGACCCGTCGGGCAGGGGGTCGGCCCAGACGTACCAGTCGGCCTTGTCATTGTCGCGGCTCACACGGCTTTGCTTGAACCAGGCGTGCTGGTCCGAGGTGTGTGACAGGACCTGATCGACAATGACCCTGAGCCCCCTGGCATGCGCTGCCGCAATCAGCGCGTCAAAGTCATCAAGATCGCCAAAAAGCGGATCAACCGCCAGATAATCCGACACGTCATAGCCCATATCGGCCTGCGGCGAGGCAAAGATCGGCGACAACCAGATGCAGTCCACGCCCAGGTCGGCCACATGATCCAGCCGCCGCGTGATACCCCGCAGATCCCCCACGCCGTCCCCGTCATCGTCCTGAAACGAGCGGGGATAAATCTGATAGATCACGGCGCTGCGCCACCATTCGGTCATGCGGTATCCTTTTCGTTTCAGGACACCGTATCATTCGATGGACGGAATAACAGGCGCGATGCGCTTGGCCATTGTCTTGAATTGGTGGAGCAAAGGCCGAATTGTGGCGGAGAGACAGGGATTCGAACCCTGGGTGGGCTTGCACCCACAACGGTTTTCGAGACCGCCCCGTTCGACCACTCCGGCACCTCTCCGCGGGGGTCTGTCGCATCGCTTTAGTGCCAAGCCCTGCGCGTGGCAAGACGGTTTTTGCCCGTTAACGCTTTCACGAGGAATTTGATGGACGCGGCCCGAAATTCGCATAGGGTTTTACGATAATACTTTGTTTCATCGCCGAAAGGATCCCCATGCGCGCGCTGCGTTTTGTCTCTGTGTCCCTGGTTTTTGCCCTCGCTCTCGCCCTTGCGCCCCGTGCCGCAGAGGCGGCGGACCGGGCCAAGCTCGAAGCGTTTCTCGAGGTCACCGGCTTTGACGTGGCGCTGGAAAGCATCCGCCTGTCGGCCAGTTCCGCGCCCGAGATGCTGGGCCTGCAGGCCGAGGATTTCGGCTCGGAATGGACCCGCCTGACGGCTGAGGTCTTTGACACCGACGTCATGCATGATCTGGCGCTCAACATCCTGGAAAAGACGCTCAGCGACGAATTGCTGACCCATGCGGCCGATTTCTATGCCACCGACCTGGGCAAGCGGCTTGTGGTTGCCGAAAACGCCTCGCATCTCAAGGAAGAGGATGACGTCAAATCCGAAAGCGGGGCGGCGATCATCGCGGGGCTGACCACGCTGGACAGCCCGCGCCTGACCTATCTCGAGCGGATGAATGCCGCCTCCGACAGTGCCGGCGTAGCCGTGCGCGCCATCCAGGAGATCCAGGTGCGCTTCTTGATGGCGGCGGCGGGGGCCGGGGTGATCGAGTTGCAGATGGAAGAAGGCGACCTGCGCGAGCTTTTGAGCAACGACAAGGAGATCCTCGAAGAGAGCATCGCCGAAGGGGCCATGACCGGCGCGGCCTACACCTACCAGTCGTTCTCGGACGACGAGGTGCTGAGCTATGTAGAAGCGCTGGAACATCCCAAAATGCGCGAGGTCTATAACCTCATGAACGCGGTGCAATACGAGATCATGGCCAACCGGTTCGAGGCACTTGCCGTCGAGATGCAGGACCTGCAACCCAGTCAGGAGCTGTGATGCGGCGCCTCGCCCTGTCCCTGGCCTTCTGCGTCTCTGCGCTGACGGCGCAGGCGGATACCGAAGGGGAGCGGTTGTTTGACGCGATGGGCATTCCGGCCCTTGTCGCAGCTTTTGCCGAGGATGGCCGCCAAACGATCCCCGAGATCGACGCAGGCTTTCTGGGCGGGCAGGGGGGCGACGTGTTCTTTGAAACCGCGCAGCGCCTCTATGACCCTGCGCGGATCGAGGAGGAGTTGCGCAGCAGCTTCATCCGCCGTGTCGATCCGCGGGACGCGCGGCAGGCGCTCGTTTTCTTTGACAGCGCCCAAGGCCAGCGCATCGTCGAGATCGAGGTGCAGGCGCGCCAGGCCATCGTCGACGATGCCGTCGAAGCGGCGGCAAAGGCCGCAAGCGATAGCCCGGGCGCCGAGGTGGAGCGGCTGATCTCCGTCCGGGATCTGGTGGAGGTGAACACCGACATTTCCGTCGCCGCACGCTTTGCCTTTTATGACGGGTTCCATGCTGCCGCCCCCAGCACCGACACGCCAGATGTCGAGGGCCAGCGGGGCACCATCGCCGAAGAGACGCGCGCCTGGATCACGGGTTACTACATGCTGGTCGCATCCGCGGTCGAGGACGATGACCTCGACATCTATGCCGCCTTTTGGGAGACGGATGTGGGCCAGGGCGTCGATGCGGCGCTGAGCCAGGCGTTCGAGGAAAGCTATGTCGCGCTGTCTTACGGTCTGGGTCAAACGGTGGGGCGGCTGATGCCGCAGAATGATCTCTGACGGCCCTTGACTTGGGCGCATGATCCGCACATAAGCCCGCATCCCAGCCAGTGCATCCGCGCTGGCGGTTTTGATTCAACATCGTCCCGATCCGGGGGCGCGCTGTTCGAGGCGGCACATGCCAAAACGCCGGGGAACCGGGGCCACAGGACGCGGCAGACAAAGGAACGACATATGTTCGCGGTTCTCAAAACCGGCGGCAAGCAGTACAAGGTTCAATCGGGCGACACGCTCCGCGTTGAAAAGCTGGCCGCAAATGCAGGTGACACTGTCCAATTCAACCACGTGCTGATGATTGGCGGCGACGCGCCCCAGGTCGGCAGCCCCGTGGTCGAGGACGCAGGCGTTCAGGCGCAGGTCATCGAACAGATCAAGGGCCCCAAGACGATCAACTTCGTCAAGCGGCGCCGCAAGCACTCGTCCAAGCGGACGAAGGGCCACCGCCAGCAGCTGACGCTGGTGCGGATCACCGACATTCTCGCCTCCGGCGCGGCAAAGTCAGGGGTGATGGCCGCCGAGAATGGCGCAGGCTTTGGCGTTGCCGTGGCAACCCCCGCAGCCGCCCCGAAGAAAGCCAAGAAAGCGGAGGCGCCCAAAGCCGACGCCCCGAAGGCCGAAGAGAAAAAGGCCGCCCCCAAGTCAGCCGCCAAGGCGGACGCGGGCGCAGACGATCTCAAGCAACTGTCGGGCGTTGGTCCCGCGCTTGAGAAGAAATTGCACGACGCAGGCGTGACCACGTTTGCGCAAATCGCAGCATGGACCGATGCGGACGTTGCTGCTATGGACGAGAAACTGTCGTTCAAAGGCCGGATCGAGCGTGA
>ERZ1740067.1739-NODE-1739-length-14446-cov-6.198457_pt1 | contig 14446 bp, 12 predicted proteins | sample MGYA00581736_ERZ1740067 | MGnify/ENA primary metagenome ERZ1740067 (study PRJEB43018, sample SAMN04849236) | marine metagenome | isolation source: floating plastic debris | place: Pacific Ocean | collected 2008-08-27 | study: EMG produced TPA metagenomics... | reverse complement strand
TGGCCCTTGCCACCTTGAAGACTAAGCACTTTGACAAGATCTCAGGATGGCTTACGCCACCGGCCGTTCATGAGGGGCCGGTATATGGGGGTGCGCGTGCAAGCACCCTTCAGGGGCCCGATGGCACCCTCCTTGAACTGGTGGAGGCATAACCCCATGCGCGCACAACAAATCGTCGTTGCCCGCCCCATCAATGCGCAGCCTGTCGCAGCGGACTTTCGCCTCGAAGAGATAGAGTTGCCAGCACCAGAGGCCGGTGAGCTTCTCGTGCGAACCCGCGCCCTGTCCCTTGACCCTTACGTGGGCTCGACCCTCCGTGGACGCCATATGGGACATGACTCAGGCGCCCCTGGCACGCTGGTGGTCGGCCTCGGGATTGGGGAGATTTTGGAAAGCCAAGATGGGGATTTTTCCCCGGGCGACCTCATCGCCGCGGAAATTGGCTGGCGCGACCACGCCATTGTCAAAGCCGAAACCGCGCGGAGAGTGGATGCGACTCTCACCCCACTTTCTTTGCACCTTGGTGTCCTGGGGATGCCGGGGCTTACCGCCTATGCCGGTATGACCCATCGAGCCAAGGCGCGGGCGGGCGACAAGGTTCTCATCTCATCGGCGGCGGGGCCAGTGGGCGGAACCGCGGGGCAGATTGCGCGGATCCATGGCGCCACCAAAGTGGTCGGCATCGCAGGCTCACCGGAAAAATGCGCCTTGGTCGAGGACAAATATGGCTTTGATCAGTGCATCAATTACAAAGAAGAAGGCTGGCAGGATAAGATCGCCAACGCCTTCCCCGAGGGCATCGATGTTTACTGGGACAATGTGGGCGGAGAGTTACTCAACACCGCGCTTACCAACCTTGCGCTTTACGGACGCGTGGTGCTCTGCGGCTTGGCCAGCCAGTACCATGTGGATGACCGCCCCGCCGGGCCCAATCCCGGCCTCTACATCGGCAAACGCGCTGAGCTTTATGGGCTAGTCGTGTACGACTTTTATGGCGAACAAGCGGATTACGCGGCGAAAGCCGCCCAATGGATCGCCGATGGCAAGCTGACGTACGTCGAAGATGTCGCGCAAGGGCTTGTCGCCGCACCCGCGCAGTTTGAAAAACTGATGCGTGGCGAGAACATCGGCAAAACCGTGGTCCGGTTAGACTGACAAGCCTTTATCCGTGTTCCTCTCGCCCATATCGGTACTGACCGAGGAATAAGAGAGGAATAGACGCCACCACCAGCACAATGGCCGCCATGATGAGGGGGTCGCCCCACCCCGCTTTCGCGGCTTGGCCCGACATGAAGGGCGGGCCAAACCCGGCACCAATAGCAAAAAAGCCGTAGAGGCAGCCATAGATGGCAGAGTAGCTCCGCATCCCGAAATATTTCGTCACCAGAAAGGCAAGGAAATCATACTCAACCCCCGCGCCAAATCCAATCATCAGAATAGCGACGGTCGCCAGTTCCGGCGAGGTATTCCCCCCCGATAAGATCCACAGGGCCAAGGCGGGACTTGATAAGAAAACAAAGGCCACCAGGGGCGCCCAAAATCGATCGATAAGATACCCGCCCACCAGGCGTCCCGCCAGCACCGCGAGGCCGGTAAGACCCGCAAGGCCCACAGCCTCCTCAATACCAAAGCCGCTGGCTTGCAAAATTTGCTCAAGATTCGGAATTGGCGCACCAAGCGAATAGCTAATCAGCACAAAACACACAGCCAGCAAGGCAAAGCGCCACGACAATACGGCTTGCTTCACCGTATCCCCGGGCAGGGTTTCACCAGGAGCGAGCTTCCTCTGCACAGGCGGCTCTGTCCCAACACGACCGAAGAGATAAAGCGCAATCGGTATCGTCGTGATCACCAAGAATAGGAGGCCCGCCCCATATTCGAGGCGTAGGCCATTCTCCGCAATCTTAGGCAGGATGAAGTTCAATACCAACACCCACAGCATAGCAACGCCCAACACAGGGGGCACCATCACAAGAAACTTTGACTTCACAATGCGGGCTGACTTGGCCGGCTCATCGCTGAGGTCCCGCAATCCCAACAGGGCGATAGGAAACGCAATAAGGATCGGCAACGCCCCTAAGAAGATGTAGGCGGTACGCCAATCATAGTCCGTCACCACCTGTTGGGTTGAGAATTTTGCCAGCGTGCCGAACATACCCGTTGCGATAAGAGCGATGCCAAGGGCAAATCCTCTGTTCCGGTCGAACCAATTGTTCACCGGTCGGGTGAAGGTGATGGGCAGCGTGCCCGCCCCTGATATGGCCAACACGGCCCATAAGAACACGAAAAGCGGTTTGGATCCGGTATTCAGGGACATCGCCATGAGCGATAATCCGAACCCAACAATCGAAATGAGGGCCACCTTTCGAGCCCCCACCCGATCCGCCAGGATTCCGATAATCGGCGACATAAAAAAAGCGCCAATGGTGTAGACCGGCAAGGCAAGCAAAACATCAGCAGGCGTCCATCCGAACTCGCGCGCGATCGGACCGATGAAAACACCAATCGTATAAAACGGCAAAGGGGACAACCCTAAGCCCACGCCAACCGCAGCAGCGGACACCACGGGCCAGCCGCGACCAAATTCCGATGGATGTGCCATGCACCAACCTTAAATGACCTATTTCTATACCATAATAATGCCCGGGGGAGGTCAAGAGCGCAAGGCTATCCCAGGCCTGTCGTGCGCCGATCTGTGTCGGCGCGATCACGTAACAGATTTAACGCGCAGGTCTTCGATCTCAGCGCCACTCAGTCCCAGAACGGATTGCAATACTTCATCCGTGTCAGCCCCTAAGGTAGGTGGCGGCCGTGCGTCGTTGAGGTTCGCCGAAAAGCGAATGGGAGACGCCACCGTGCGTTGGCCATCGCCATGATCGAGAATCATCTGTCGCGCCGCCGCCTGTTCTGACTCCAGCGCATCAGCAACGGCGTTTATCGGCCCGCAAGGGACATGATGGGTTTCCAGCAACTCAATCCAGTCATCAGTTGTCCGCTGCGCCATGACCTCTGCCAAAATGGGCGTGAGCCGGTCCCGATTCTTCACCCGCGCCGCATTGGTCGTAAAGGCAGGATCCGCAGGAAGCGCCTCATGCCCCACAAGATCGCAAAAGGTCTTAAACTGATGATCATTGCCAATGGCCAAAACCATGTGCCCATCTTGGGTTGGAAAAACCTGGTAGGGAACAATATTAGGATGTGCGTTCCCCAACCGGCCGGGCGATGTACCGGACGCAAGATAGTTCGATGCCTGATTCGCAAGCATCGCCAGCTGACAATCATGAAGCGAGACGTCAATATGACGCCCCCGACCGGTGGCCTCCGCCTCCCGCAAGGCGGCCAGAATGCCGGTCACCGCATAAAGACCAGTGAAGAGGTCCGTTACCGCCACACCCACCTTCATCGGCTCGGCCCCGGGCGTCCCATCCGGCTGCCCGGTGATCGACATCAGCCCCCCCATGGCTTGGATCAAATAATCATACCCGGCCCGATGACTGAGAGGACCCGTTTGCCCAAACCCCGTGATCGAACAATAGACAAGACCGGGGTTCGCATCCGATAGCTGTTCATAGTCTAGGCCGTATTTCTTCAGCCCATCCTTCTTGAAGTTTTCTAGAACGACATGGGACTGGCCAGCCAGCTGGCGGATAAGGTCCGCCCCCGCATCTTGGGTGAAATCCACCGTGATCGATTTCTTATTTCGGTTCGCACACTGAAAATAGGCGGCGTCGCCATTCTCTAAGAACGGGGGACCCCACCGCCGCGTATCGTCGCCCGTGCCGGGACGCTCGACCTTAATTACTTCGGCCCCGTAATCCGCGAGAAGTTGGCCCGCCCAAGGGCCCGCCAAAATGCGAGAGAGGGCCAGGACGCGAATACCGTTTAGGGGACCCACCACCGTCATGATGGGGCCTCATCTCCAATAGAGGACAATATTGTAGGGGCGATTTGCAATGCTGCCTCCTCCATCACAGACCGCTTTATATCGAGCCGCTCCACCAAAGCGGCGTGCGGCATAGCCTTGGCCGCGTTTCGGCTCGCCTCCAAAAGTCCCGACTGGGTCGCAATAATCGTCGTCGAATGCATCATCGTCGAAAACCGATCCTCACACGGATAGGAGAAGGCCGCGCGAAAAGCCGCGTTCGTGCCTTCCCCGGCCCTCGCCTGTTCTACGAACAACTCATACGCACGGGACAATGGCATGTCATCTAGCCGTTTGGTGACGGTAAAGCCCCAGGCGTCGGCCAACCCGTCCAAGCTGGTCGAAAGAGGCTTTGGAACCGGGAACTTGGTTAGCATTGCCTCTCTCGTTGCGGCGTCGAAATAGGGGACATCAATGAGAATTAGACGCCGTACACGGTCAGGGCTCATCGCCGCCATTTCGATGGCCACAAGGCAGCCGGTATGGAACCCCAAAACATCGACGGGTGTGCTCGGGGAGACGTCATCAGCCACAGCGGCCATCGCGGCAGCATAGTCAGAAATACTGGCTTCCCCTCGGCAAGGTGAAGAGCCGCCATAACCCGGATAGTCCGGCGCGATGACTTGCCATCGTTCTGTCAGTAACGGCGCAACAGTCTCGAAATAGGCCCCGCTATAGGGCGCAGGATGCAGGCATAAGAGGGACGGCGAGGCCTCTGCCCCCGCGCTCCCGTCCCAATGGCGCGTGTGAATCTGACCCGCTGGTCCGTCCACATAGGACTTTTCCATTAATGTCCACCCTCCAACCGGTCCATCTGCCGGAGATAGGCCCTGCGCCCCGCCCTGGCCCCTATGATAGTAATAAGTCCAACGAGAAGAGCCATGAGAGCCATCGCATATCGCAAATTCTCTTCCCCAAATACATTATCCGATAGCATCCCAACGCCCACCGGACCGATGATGGCTCCCGTTAGGCTAATGGCCATATAGTAAAGAGCAACAATCTGGGCCCGTACCTTCCCAGGCGTCAGCTGCAAGAGAGCCGTCACGCCGACGCAGGAAACAATCCCAATACCGACTGTGTTAAACACCAGGACACCAAAAGCAGATACCCCAGTAGGCATTAGGGGCGCGATGGCACCGGTGGGCACCATCAGCAAGGTACCGATAACCAAGAGGAGATATGGCGCATCTCGCCGACCGCTGGCCCGCCACTTATCAACAGCCCAGCCGGTGACCCAAATCGTAACGGGACTGATGGTCAAGATGGTGATGCCATTAACGGTGCCATAAAGCTGGGAGGACCAGCCCCAGGTTCGCTCAAATGTTGCCGGCATCCATGTGCTCTGAGAATAAGCCGTCACCGTCATGGCACAAACAAACAAGGTCATGCCGACGAAGGCGCCCCATCGCTTTCTCATATACCCCAGCGTATCGAGCAGGTGGCCGCCTTTCAGCCCTGCCTCACTGTCCGCCACCGCCTGGCGTGTAGGTTCGCGGATCAAAAAGAAAGGTATTGCGATGAGAAGACCCGGTAACCCAACGATAAGGAATGTCAGCTGCCACGGCGCGAGATCCCCCACCAAAGGGATGGCAACACTTGGGCTGCGGATCGTCCAATCGATAATGGCTGCGCTCAACAGGTTGGCAAACCCAGCGCCCAGAACCAAGGCGGAGGTATAAACAGCGATGGGCTTTCCCCGCTTATGGGGCGGAAAACTGTCGGCAATCATCGACATGGCGCAGGGGCTAAGGGTCGCCTCACCAGCGCCAACCCCCACCCGCGCGAGAAATAGCTGCCAATAGGATTTGGCCAAGCCCGACAGGGCCGTTGCAATCGACCAGACGATAATACCGATACCAACAATATAGGTCCGTCGGCGATGATCCGCTAACCACCCAAGGAAGATCCCCGACGTTGCATAAAAGGATGCGAAGGCCAGCCCGCCGACCATGCCAATTTGTGTATCCGTCAGGGAAAGGTCGACTTTAATTTGCTGTGCCAACAGGCCAAAAATATATCGGTCGATGAAAGACGATATATAAGCAAGGGTCAGGATCAGGACCATGCCCCAAGCATATTTTGCACTCGGGTACGTAGCCTCGTCGCCTACACTGTCAGTTGACGACACAGTTTCGTCAGTGTCACTGGTTTTTTCCACAGCTATTGTTCCTCAGCGGCACCCCTCCCCCGAGGGCCCGCATATGCTATTCGTCAACGCGACCCGTAATCGTATAAATAACCACAAGATTGTCGTCGGCATCGACAATCCCAATCTCGCGCCCTGTCCGACCATCTTTCGTGATGAGCTTTTCTTCTCCATAGACCTTAAGGCCCAATGCCCGCGCGCCCTCCATCACACCATCGACATCCGCCATATCGAGCACGATGGCACTCCGCCGCGGTAAAGGCGGTGTATCGAGCGCAAGGCCACCCGCTTCCACCAAGGCCATGCTACGCGGCGCATCTTCTGTAGACAGAACAGCGAAGCGCATCTTCGCCTCTTTGGGAATTTCGAAGACGGTATAGGAGTAGGAGTTCTCATCGGACTCTTTAATAAACTCGATGGTAAACCCAAGTACGCCCTCGTAGAATTTGAGCGCCTCTTCAAGATTGCTGACGACATAGGTTGCGCGTTGGAACCGCACGGGAGGTTTTGACGACGCCATGGTTTTTCATTCTCCTCTAGAGCCTGTTGCAGCCTGAATGATTCAGGTTACAGCTCTAAGTTTTTATTTTTGAGTGCGTGAGCCGACTTTCGCTGGTCCACGTTAGCCGCTGCGCCCTCTAGAGATCCGCCTTGGTCCGTTGGCGGACGCGACAACACTGTACCCCGACATTAGCACTGAAATAGAGATTGGCGAGGGCCCGAGGCATAAACGCCATCCCCTCCTCCACATCCTGAATGGGCTTCAAACGCCCCTCGCGAATCCAGCCTGCCATTTCGTCCATCACTGCCTCAAACCGATCAAGGTGGTTATAGACGAAGAAGCCGTTTATCCGCCCATCAACCTTCCGCAAATTCGTATAGTTCGTCGGACCGAAAGGGTTATCCAATGTGTATTCAGAAATCGACCCACAAAGCACAATACGAGCCCGCATGGCGAGATGATCGAGGGCTGCGGTCAGCGTCTCACCGCCCACATTATCAAAGTAAAGATCAATACCGTCAGGGAACAGTCGTGCAATGGCTTGAGGAACATCTTCATCGCGATAGTCAATAACGTCATCGCAGCCCAGTTCCTTTAGAAAGGCGCACTTTTTGGGCCCGCCCGCAATACCCACCACACGCTTTGCACCCGCAATGCGCGCCAATTGCACCACGATGGACCCCACACCGCCCGCAGCACCGGAGATCAGTACTTGATCGCCCTTCTTGGGGTCCCCGCATGCGAACCATCCCGCATGGGCGCTAAGGCCGGTCATGCCAAGGACACCGGCCCCAAGCTCCAAGGGCAAGTCGCGGTGGGGCATGGGGAAAAATTTTTCTTGGGGCGTAAGGCTCGTCGCCTTGTAGGACTGCCACCCCATCTGACCCTGCCAAAACTCACCGATACTGATATCATCACGGTTCGATGCAATCACTTCGCCCACACCGCGACCGTGGATGACATCGCCAGGCTCCAAGACACGCTCTCCCGCCGCACCGGTGCCTTGCATGTAAAAGCGCATCACTGGTGCCACGCCGAGCACATGGGTCTTCAGAAGCACTTCACCCGCACCCGGTTCGGGGATGGGTTCCTCCGTCCACATAAAATCGTCGGGCGTTATGTGACCGACGGGCCGTTTGGCCACGCGCCATTGGCAGTTCACATCCTCACGGAAAGCGTGTGCCTCGGCGAGGGCGGTGAAGCCCTCAAGATAGCGCACTCTATCGTGGATGGCGGCTGTCATCACTCGGACGCTTCTGTCCGTGTGACTTCATTCACCTCATAGAAATAGCCATCAAGGTCAAAGAAAGAGACGCCAATCATATATTTCTTGACGCCATCAGCACCAACAATATCCCACTCATACGGATCTTGATAAATTTGGGAGCCAAGTTTTCGTGCCGCTTCGCACGCTCTTTTCGCATCCGACGATCCGACCACAAAAATCGGGGCACCAAACTCCACCCGGGTGGGCACCGGCGGCGCGTCCATCTTTGGGTTGACCCACTCCAGCAAGCCGATCATCCCAATTACGGGGTCATTCGCCTTCATGATAATAAGGTGGGTTTCATCCCCCGCCTTTCCTGTGGCCAACCCCGTCCCCGTCAACGTAATGGGCCGGTCCAACCACCGCTCCATCAAGAAGACCTGCTCATACCATTGAGCGGCCTTTTGAACGTCCCGTACAATCAGTGTGGTGCGCTTAATGCTATCGGCCATGGACATACCCCCTCAGATCGACCCGATGGCCGGTGCCTCAATCAACAACACCTGGCAATCAGCAATTCCTTCACGGAGCTTTTTGACCTCTTGATATTCAGGCGATTGCCAAAACCTCTCAGCGGTCGCCTTATCGGGCCATTCGGAGATGACCATCGACGCCCCATCCCCGAACGCGCCCTCAAGTAAGGTGGCCCCAGGGCCGCGGAGGACGTAGCGACCGCCCATCTTCGCGACCAATGCACCGGCGGCCTTGCCATACCCCTCGATAAAGCGATCGCGATCCGAAATTTTGGCCGTGACAATCATATAAGCTGGCACCGCAGATCTCCTCACTTTGGTCCGCCAACGAACACCAGGGGGATGGTGTCTTTTCACTGGCATTTGTTAGGTTAGTATATCATTATAACATTTACACTCGGCAGAAAAGGCCCGTCGGCTGCAAATTCGGCCCGTCAGGTCAACGAACAGCAGGGAGATTGAGTATGGCCAGCGATAATCGAGGTAGGGTTTCACGGCGAGGTCTATTGGCAGGTTCCGCCGCGGGTGCGGCAGGCTTCATGCTCTATGAAGGGGCGCAGGCGGCAAGCGCCAATGCGGCGAAACCCGGCGACGGCGTAACGGTCGCCGCCGACGGCGGGTATGAAACAGTGCCGCTGGCCAAGGATACTATCCGGGTGATGGCCGTCCAATCCCGTGTGCGCGCAGTCGATCTGGGCAATCTGCGCCGGACTAGGCGCGAGAACTTGCGTCATATGCTGGGCCTTATCGATGCGGCAAATAATTGGGGGGGACGGAGGGATCTCCTCTTTTTCCATGAGTTTCCGATTACCGGCTATTCCAACCGTTGGGGGCGGCAGGACGCCCTGCGCGCCGCTATCGAAATCCCGGGAGAGGAAACACAAGCCATTGGCGCAAAGGCGAAGGAGTATGGCTGCTACATCGTCTTTGGATCCTATGCGAAGGATCCCGATTGGCCCGATCACGTGCTTTCCATCACCACGATGGTGGGGCCAGACGGGTCTGTCATCGATAAACATTGGAAGGCGCGCAATATTAAGGGCGTATTCGGACCAGGGTTTGAGCTGTTCACCACCACCATCTATGACGTCTTTGATCGCTATGTGGAGATGTATGGCGAGGACCATGTGATCCCCGTAACCAAGACCCCCATCGGGAACATTGCCACAAGCTCGGTACAGCGAGAACCAGAACTGTTCCGCGCCTTCGCAATGAAGGGGGCTGAGATTATCCTCCGCACCGCAACGGGCGGCTTTACGCCCATCGATATTCAGGCCACATCACTTTATAATAACGTCTATACGGTGTTGGCGAACAATGCCTACTCACCAGACAATCCGCCATTCTTTGCAGATGCAGGGGGCGGCGGCTCCTCTATCTATGGCCCCGACGGCAAGCTCATTGCCGAAGCACAGTCGGAGCATGAGCAGGGCGTGACCGCGACGATCCCAATCGCTGCATTCCGGAAGCGTCATCGCCAGCCAATCGTGCACATGGATCTCTATCGGCCCGTATTCGAGGCCTACCAAAACCGGTACCCCACAAACCTCATGTCTGACTATCTCCCCACCGATACATCAGATGCATACAGATTTTTTAACGACAAAGCAGTTTGGGAAAAATAGCGCCGCCATGACTCAACCCGTTGGAAGAGCCCTGGCAGCCATCATCGTGGCGGCGGGCTATTGCATCACCCCTAGTCCCGTTGTTGCACAGGGCGAAGACGGCCTTCCCGCCGAGCGGGATCTTGCCATTATGGGTGAGCTTCTCATCGGCAGCTTTGATAACGCCAACCAAGCCTATTTCGATGAACGCTTGAAGGTACCGGATGGCGATCGCCATCCGCATACTCACCTTCGCTTGAAACCCGCCACGCCCGCCAATCCGAACGACCTCTCATTTCTCGCAACGTTCACGCACTTGAAGAGCAACAAAAAGCGAGAGGAGATATATGGATTCTCCGTCGACAAGGCAGCCCAAGCCGTCCGCATGACCATCTATGATGGACGAAATACCAACCCGCGCCAAGGTTGCGATCTGTTGTGGAGGCGACAAGCTGGGCATTTTCGCGGGACCGCTATCAAGCAGGGCTGCGATATTGAGGAAATGCAACTATCCGAAGATGGCTTTTGGATGAGCGCGACCTCATTGAACGCCCCTAAAACATCTCCGTTACAGCTTGAACGGACACGGCCCTTTCAATGCTACGTGGACGTACCTGGCGTCGGCGGTGGCCGCGACGTTCCGTACAAACGGTATAAAATTGACGATATGCATGACAAGGGCGCGGAAAGTTGGATCACCACAACCGAAGGGCAAGAGATTGGTATCGCCCTACGCAATGTGGTCTGGCCCATGAACAATCAAGAGAACATTTTTACCCGCGATTCGTTCGTGATTTATGTCTCCACCCGGATAGATGGTGAAAGAGAAGAAAAGGGGTATAGCTGGACATCTCCTGATGCGGAACGCATTGGCATTAATCTCAAATGGATGTTGGCCAACTGCTATCATGTGTCTAGCGAAGCGGTAACCCCTTATTTCGGGAAAGAGCCAAAGCTCGCGCGGTAGACGCTCTCCCCCAAACAGAAGTCACCGGCCATCCTCATACAGCCTGTCTGGCGCGTGGCTACAACTCGCTTGTAACCATCGCAAATTGATCCCTACCCGTTCAGCGTCATACTCTGTCCAGGCGTAGGAGGTCGCGCGGCTATTATTCCCTTCGTGAACATAGAGGGTGAGCGACGGGCGGTTAGATCCGGTGGGCCATTCAACCCGGCGAAGGCGGAGCATGATCCGGCGCGCCGGATCTTCATCAGTGGTGAGCACTGCCTCCCCCTGCTGATCATGAAGCCAAACACCGCGCCTAAAATCCCAATCACTTTGCCCCTCGCCTGAATCGCCATGGGCAGCCCCCCGAAGGATCGCAGCCCAACATTCGAACGGGCGAACACGGCGCAACTTACTCGGCGTCTCGCCTTTCATCCCAAAGACATATTCGCCCGCCTCATCAAGACCGCGGTCCGCAAGCCAAAGCTCATTCTCAGTGAGGATGAGGGACTCATCGAGAACAATGTCCTTGCCAAACTGTTGAGACCAAAACCGGCAGGTACCATCGCCGACGTGCCCGATGAACTGGTTCGCCTGCCGACGCCAAAGCACATCGCACCCCTCAACCACCCGCGTGGCGGTGGGCCTTAGCCGCTTCAGAAGGTCGGGATCTCGATAGGCCCCCTTAAGACGATCCGGGTTTTTAGGAATATGAATTTGGAGGCGAATAGCCCCTTCGGTTTCATCAACGCTAAACACATAAAGGCGCTGCCGATAAATCGCATCCGGATCGCCATCCCGATATTGTTCAGCATAAAGGACGTGGTCACCGAACTTCGGCAAATCCACCCGGCGGAAGATGGAGTGGCGGCGATAGTGACGGTCCTCTTCGGGGACCTCCAGCTGCGGCTCCCAAAAAACCTGGAGGGAGTTGTCGAACCGACCGGGGAACCACTCCAAAAGAAAGTTTAAGTCCTTTTCCAGCGGTGTAATTTTCTGTGGCTGCGCGGAGACCGAAACGCTGGCTTGGATCAAAATGCCCAACAGAGCCAGCAATGTTGCGTATAGTGATTTTACCATCGTTCCCTCACGCCAAGCGTTCCACCATATTTAAATTAAAAAGACCCGGAGACATACTCCGGGCCTTTGTTGATTTTTCTATGTTCCAAGCGACAGCCTAGAAATCATACGTGGCCCGTACGCCGAGTTGACGTCCCCTGCGGAATGAGAGGAATGTTGACCGCGGCCCAATCGATGACAGATCGATGCCAGCACGATCATCTTCGCTCAACGTCCGGAAGCCCTCATAGATATCGAACCACCGCGTCGCGGCAGGTGGCGTACGATCATCGAGCAAGTTGCGACCGAAGAGTTCGAAGCGGAAATTATCTTTCCGTACCCCGATCTGCCCACCAAGGATCCCTACGTCACCTGTTTCGATCCCGTTATGAACCTGCACAAACTTGGATGATTCGAACGTATAGTCAGCATTGGCGAAGAAGCTCCAATCCTGATCAATAGGCCGCTCATAGGTCCCAAAGGCGCTGAACTGATGCTCGGACGTCAATGGTACTTTTTTCCCTTCGATCGAGCAGTCCGCTGTCCCGGTGAACAATCCAGCAGTATCTACGGCAGGCTGAGATGGGTCATTCGGGTCAGGATTGGCGAATTGATTGAACGTGCTTGGATCGCCAACCGTTATCGGCGCCATTACAAAACCGCCGCTGGTGAGCGTGAACTGGAAGGAATCGCACCCTTCAGTGAACTCAGCATCGGTGTACGCATAGGTACCGCCAACGGTGAGATCGTCCGTCACTTGATACTCTGCCTGAAGTTCCAAACCAAGAACCTCGACGTCCCCTTGGTTGGTGGCCACAGAGTTCACCTGGCCAGCCGAAGCGATCGGTGTGGTGAGCTGATAGTTGGAGATTTCATTGAAATACCCAGCAACCGTCAGCGTTCCTCGACCATCTGCAAACCGAGTCTTATACCCGATTTCGTAGGCGTTAGCGTCTTCCGGCAAATACTGCACCTGATTCACTTCTTCGCCATCAGGCCCGTTAATGCCGCCTGGCTTAAGCCCCTCGGCCCAACTTGCATAGATCGTGGAGTCAGGACGCAGATTATAGTTGACGATCACTTTTGGAATGAAGTCATCAAACTCAGCATCGGCTTCGAAGTTGACGGTTCCATCAGGATCAAAGTTGGTGACACCCTTTGTTTCTTCCTGATACCGAGCCTCAAAAGCCAACTCCAGCTTGTCAGTGACATCGAACGCCAGCGTTCCAAAGACCGCGGTATTCTCGATCCGCTCCTGCTCATCGCGCGCGCCTAAGAAAGATGGGGCTGGATTTCCAAAATTGATACCAAACTCATCTTGCTCAAAGTCGAAGTGGAACGCTCCCACGGACCAACGCAAGCGAGCGTCGTCGGGAGAGGAGAGCCGAACTTCAACATTGTAGTCGGTTGCCTCATCTTTGTCCGAAAAGCTGAATGTCCCGTTGGTCTGGGTCAACGAGAAGAACGGGCTAATTGGGAAGATAAACGCTGAACCATCTGGCAATTGCGCTTCGCCAACTTGGTGATCGGAGTCAGCACCTGTTTTGCGCTCTTCATCCCGGAAGCCAGCCTGCAACGCTAAATTATAGCCACCACCAAAGCTGAGGTCTGCTTTGAGCGTACCAAAGAACATCTCACGCTCAACGCCCATAAACGGCGCACTACTCCGCGTTTGGGTCGGACGCAGATTATCAAATTGGCTCAATTCACCACAGAAGTACTGGAAGTTTCTATCCGTGGTAACGGTGTCGGGGAAGACACCCCCGAATGGAGGATTCAGGAACGACAGGTGGTCGGGGTTATAAAACTCGCCGGACCGATATCCTGGGAAGCAGTTATTCTGCTCAGCTCCAATCAATCGGAAGGGCCGAGGGCCATCCTGATCTTCGACATAGCCAAGCCGACCAACAACTGAAAAATTGTCTGTGGGCTGGAAATCAGCGACGAAATTTGCCGCAAACGTCTCTTCAGACCCCAATTGGGTACCGTCTTCTTCGTTGCGCCAGAAATTATCGCCGTCATACTCATATTTGCGAAGCGAAAGCGATACGCCGAGCTTGTCTTCAATGAGCGCCTTCGACGCCCGGCCATAAATCTCCCACTCACCGTCTTGCGCCGCTAAAACGTCGAGGGAATACTCGCTGTCGCTTTGGCTGGGCAGTTTGGTGACGAAGTTGATGGCTCCGGCATAGGTGTTCCGACCGTAGAGTGCCGACTGCGGACCTTTGATAACTTCCACACGCTCTAAGTTACGGGTGTCGAGCGCCTGAAGATCCCCGGAGTAATAAACCCCATCAAGGAAATAGGCGGTCCCGCTTTCCACGCCAAACTGAACACCGGCGAGGATGTTCGCTGCCCCCCGAATAACCGGACGTTCTGTGGTCCGACCAAACGCTTGAGAAAAGCTAAGACCAGCTGTGTTCCGCGCAATATCGTCGATCGACCGCAAGCCGCGATCGCGGATGGCGCTCTCGTCAAAGGCAGCCACCGCGACGGGTGCCTCCAGCAAGGTCTCATTCTGACG
>ERZ1740067.1735-NODE-1735-length-14471-cov-22.501665_pt1 | contig 14471 bp, 13 predicted proteins | sample MGYA00581736_ERZ1740067 | MGnify/ENA primary metagenome ERZ1740067 (study PRJEB43018, sample SAMN04849236) | marine metagenome | isolation source: floating plastic debris | place: Pacific Ocean | collected 2008-08-27 | study: EMG produced TPA metagenomics... | reverse complement strand
AAGACAATTAATGGTTGATGCAACCCCATCGTCAGTTTTTTAACTGGTTGCCCTACAAGTCTCCAGGTCCATCATCGGACAGGCTAAAAATGGGTAACATCAAGCCCCAAATGATGGCGGCCAACCTCAGACTGGCCACCACCGCCATACCCAGTAGAGCCGCCCAGTCTTGCACCATACCTATGGCTTGGACCGCCAAATACACACCAATACCCACAATGGCAGCGGTGGCATAAATGCGGCTCCGGGTAAATATCACCGGAATATCGGCCAGCAGGACATCCCTTAATAACCCGCCAGCAGTACCGGTAATTGTCCCCATGACCACAATCAGCAGGTTGCTTAACTGCACCTGTTCGGCAATTTGCGCCCCGCTAATGGCAAACAGGGCCAATCCAAAAGCGTCTGCCACCAGCAGCGCTTTATGGGGTGGCTTAAAGAATTTAGAGTAGAGCACCGTCAGCAAAACCGAGACCAAAATAACGGAAAGATAGACCGGGTGCTCAATCCAAAAGACGGGGTGTCGGTCTAGCAAAATATCCCGTAGCGTACCGCCCCCTGTGGCTGAAACGGCGGCCACCACCACCACCCCCAGCAAATCCAGTCGCCTGCGACCGGCAGCAAGGGAGCCACTGACTGCCGAGACAGCCACCCCCAACAGCTCTAGAACATAGATAACCACTGGTTAATTACTGGGTTACTTATGGCCAAACCAGCCCTAAGCAATACGACGATTGATCAGCGGATAGGTGAGGGCCAGGGCACCACCACAGAAACCAGCCAGCAGCAACAGCGACAGCCCCATGGAAACATCTCCCCAAGGCGACTGCATGACAATGCTGCCCAGGGTCCAGTCGCTGTGCAAATAGAGATAGCGGATGGGCTCAATGGCATAGCTGAGGGGGTTCAAGCTGGCAATGGTGCTAAGCCAGCGAGGCATGAAAGAAAGGGGTACCAGCGCCGTACTGGCAAACAGCAGGGGTAAATTGGTGACAAAAATAACGGCGATTAGCTCGATGTGGCCGGGTAGGGCAAAGGCCAGCCCCAGGCTAAAGGCCGTCACCCCCAACACCAGCATTAGAATAATCGCCACCATGAGGCCCAACCCGGTAATACTCGGCAACCCGGCCCCCAGCATTGCACTCAGGATCACAATCGCGGCGGTCTGCACCAGACTCATGGCGGCGATAAATAGGGCTGAGGCGATGACGATGGAAAATCGGGACACCAGCGGGGCCACCAGCAGTCGATTCAAAAACCCAAACTCTCGGTCAAACATCACCGGCAGCCCTGCGTTTAAGGCGCCACCAAATGCGGTGAATACAATGATGCCCGCACCAATAAACTGACCATAGTTGACGCTATCGCCAAACAGGCCCTGGGGCACATTTTGGAATAAGGCCCCAAACAAAATTAGCCACATTAGCGGTTGAACAATGCCAGCGGCGAGGGTAGAGGGACGCCGCTGTAGTTGGATGAATAGTCGCTTGGTGAGGGCCAGGGTTTCTTGAAGGAATTCGCTGAAGCCAGGGGATGCGATCGCATCATCCTTCCACTGCTGCAGCTGAGTATTTTGAATGGTGGAACTGCTCATGGGCGCTGTGGGATGTGAGGTGTGGGTATGGGATATGCGATTAGGATAACGAGTTTTGACCGCCCTTACCGTTTCATGTTTTGCTGCTTCATTTCCTTTTTCATATCTCGCTTACTGGCAGCCGCAACTTCCGCATCCATAATGGTGCGTCCCGTTGCCGCTAGATACACATCATCCAGGCTGGGCTGAGATTGAGCGATCCCAAATGTTGGCAATCCGGCTTCCTTGAGGGCCGTCTGCACCGTCATTAGGGCATCAGACTCAGAATCTACCACCAGGTTTAGCGAGTTACCCTGGGCGCTATTGACAATTACTTCCTGTACCACCGGCAGCCCCTGGAGCATTTCACTCGCCTGTTGTGCCTCAGTTAGGGGGGTAAACTCTCGAATGCGCAGGGTGATGCGCTCACCCCCCACCTTGGCCTTGAGGTTAGCCGGGGTGCCGGAGCTGATGACCTGACCCTGGTCGATAATGGCCACCCGGCTAGCCAGGGCGTCCACTTCCTCTAAATAATGGCTCGTAATCAGGATCGTTGTGCCCGCGGCCTGCAGCTGTCGCAAAAATCGCCACACGGCTGATCGACTCTCAATATCTAGACCCACCGTGGGTTCATCTAGAACCAGCACATCGGGCTGATGTAACAATCCCGCCGCCAGGTCCAAACGTTTTTTCAAACCGCCAGAATAGGTACCCGTTTTCTTGTCGGCCCAGTCCGTTAGCTCTAATAGCTCAATCATTTGATCAATGCGGGCCTTGGCCAGCTTGCCCGGCAAATGATAAATTGCCGCCTGCAGGTCCAGCAGCTCTCGCCCCGTCAGCACCTTATCAAGGGCAACTTCCTGGGCAATGTAACCCAGCCGCTGTCGCACCTGACGCGGGTCATCAACCACCGATACCCCCATCACATCCAGGCTGCCAGCATCGGGCAAGGTGAGGGTACACAAACAGCGGATAGTGGTGGTTTTACCAGCACCGTTGGGGCCAAGCAAGCCAAAGATTTCTCCGGGTTCAATCTGCAGTGACACGTCTTTCACGGCCTGAACGTCGCCGTAGCGTTTCTGAAGACCTTTAATTACAACTGCGGGCTGCTGTGACATCCTAAAAACCTATAAGACAGACCCCGGTGGGCAGGGGACAACCACCTTTAATTCTAACGGTGAACTGGACGCGTCAGCCGGGGGCTAACTCAGACCCACCGTAGCCAATAGGGCATGAACGCCGTGGCGAGTAACCGGCAGGCTATCTACTACCATGGCCGCTGATAACAGCATCATGTAGAAAATAGAGTATTTGAAGACGCCTCGGGCCAGGTCGCGATCGCAAGGACACTGCTTTAGATCGTAAGCCTTACGCAAAAACAGTCCGCCCAGCAGCAGCGCCAGCAAACCATAGAGCCAACCACAGGCTTCGGTGGGGCACACCATCAGTAGGGTAACGGGCACCAGCACCAAGGTATAGAGCCAGATCTGATTGGCCGTCTCTTCATTGCCAACAATCACGGGCAGCATCGGCACGTTGACCTTGGCATAGTCATCTTTGATCAGCATGGCCAGAGCCCAAAAATGGGGCGGGGTCCACACAAACACAATGGCAAAGAAAATCCAGGCGGCCCAACCGACGTGGCCCGTGACAGCAGCCCAGCCCACCATGGGGGGAATGGCCCCCGCCGCACCACCAATAACAATATTTTGAGGTGATGACCGTTTTAGCCAGTGGGTGTAGATACCGATGTAAACAACAATACCGGCCATGGCCAAACAGGCGCTGAGCAAATTGGCAAACCAGGTCAGCAGACTAAAGGACAAAATGGCCAATACTCCGGCAAAAATCAGCGCATCACGGACTTGAATCCGCCCCGACGGTAAGGGACGGTCGCGGGTGCGCTCCATGTCGTAGTCAATATCGCGATCGTAAACACAGTTGATCACCTGGGCCGAGGCCGCCGCCAGCCAGCCGCCTGCCATAGTAATCAACACCAACAACAAATCTGGGTGTCCCTGGGCTGCCACCCACATGCTGGCAACCGTTTCGATCAGCAGTAGGGGAATAATGCGGGGCTTGGTGAGCTGGTAGTAACTGCGACAGACTTGGATGAGATTCTCGTGGTGAACCCCAGGGGCAAGGTTAGAAGGTTGCATAGAAGGTAGAAAGAAAATATGTAGGGGTGGAGAGACGCTCCATAGAACGTCTGTACAAGGGAGCAATAGATGAAAGATGTAGAGAAAGCCCGAGCTTTACGAATTGGCTGAAGCTTTCAGAGTCTCTTCTGTTAGAGAACAGTCTCGCAGGGCCAACACGGTAAAACAGACTAGCGTGCCGAGTAAAGCAGCACCGACGGCCTGGTGGCACACGGTGAGAGTCTGCACCTGTAGATGAAGACGAAAGGTGGCAAGACCGAGAACAAGCTGAAGAAGGAGTAGACCAAAGGCCGCGTTGGCTTGCGATCGCAACACACCATCCAATGCCGGTGTGCGCCAAACCCATACAGCCAGAACGATCACCGACAGGCTAGCAGGGACAATACCCAGCAGGTGAGCGTTCACAACATTGCACAGCTCCGCCAAACCAAAACATTGGTGAGCGGCCCAGCGCGATCCCACCAAACCACCCAGCAGGCTTTGACCATAGACCAGCGCTGCAGCCGCACCACTGAGCCAGGATAATTTTCCGGCGGTGCCTTTTGCCTGATAGGGCAATAACCCCATTCCCATGGCCAGCAATGTACAAAACACCAACAGTGCCGTACCGAGATGGGCGGTAACAATATCAAATCGCAACAGCTGGGTCACCGTAAGACCACCTAGAACCCCCTGAAAAATCACTAAAAAGAGAACTAACCCAGCGGCCCAGGGCACCCACATGGCCAGGGAGCGCCGCCATCTGATCGCCAACGCCACCAGACCAATAGCCATCAGACCAATCAATGAGGCATCTAGACGATGGAACCACTCTAGAAATACCTGTAAATTCATCTGCTGACTGGGCACCAGCTGGCCATAACACAGCGGCCAGTCCGGACAGGCTAGCCCTGCATTCATAACGCGGGTGGCACTGCCAATCGCCATCAAAATCAGGGTAGCCACGGCCATTTTCCACACCCAGCGTCGTAGATAGGTCACCGGATTAAATCCAGCAGCCTGCGTTGACTGGACCATGGACAATGAGGAATGAGCCATAAACCTAAAAACTCTCTTAAGAAGCTAGAACAGACAATCGAGAAAGCTCTCTCCTACAGGGTAGAGAATTTTTCTGGCTTAGATGAAATACATTTAGCTTTTCTTCTCGTTTGCCGATTGGATTAAAAAATCTTTTGTGAAATCCCTGGCATGAGTGGCGTGAATTCTATGAAGTAACGGCTTTGATTAGGGGCAGATGCAACCCTGTCCCCAACTCGGTATAGCGCCCTACCAAAAGAACCTGAAGAAAATCCTTAGATCGCGCAAATGAACTTTACAAGCACTGTCATTTCCCAAGAGATAGCGCTACCTTGGGGTGGGACTAAAAAGCCATTTAGAACTATTCCTTCTAACTCCGTTGGCATCCCACTTTGACAGCTTAAAAATGAGTCGGATAACGTTACGTTCAGTTACAGTTTTATGAACAGCCTACCGCTCTGAGTCAAACGATTCATTAGGAATACCCTAGGTAGCTGCAATGTCAGAAAGACTGTTTTTCTTGTATCTGTAGAATAAAAACGATTCCTACTCTGTCACGTCCAGCCAGTTCTTAAGCAATTCTGTTTTTATACAACAGATTACCCCACAGGAGAATGTTCGAATCGTGAACGGTATTCCTACGTCTATTGTCACCATGCTGATCGGCATTGTCATTACGCTGATCAGCCTTTGGTATGGCCAAAACCACGGTCTGATGCCCGTGGCTGCTTCCACCGAAGCCGGTGAAGTTGATCAGTTGTTTAATCTGATGATGACCATCGGCACCGGGCTGTTTCTCATTGTTGAGGGCACCCTGATTGTTGCTGTCATTCGGTTTCGTCGAAAAGAAGGCGATGAAACGGACGGTCCCCACATTGAGGGGAATATTCCCCTGGAGATTGTTTGGACAGCGATCCCAGCGATTATTGTCCTGGGTCTTTCGGTGTACAGCTTCGAGATCTACACCGAGATGGGGGGCCTCAATCTGATGGAGCATCATTCATCTAAAGAGGTGCAGCTGGCCTACGCGTCATCCGACGGTGATGCAACTTCCAGCTACCCAATGCTGGCAGCGTCTGGTTTGGGCGAACCGCCCACCCTGGGAGAATCTGCTGACGATACGATCAGCATTGATGTGTTGGGGCTGCAGTTTGCCTTTGTCATGACCTATCCGGCCACGGGGATTGTGGATGGTGCGGTTCATGTTCCCGTCGATAAGTTTGTGAAACTAAATCTGAAGGCTCAAGACGTTATCCACGCTTTCTGGCTACCCGAATTTCGCATTAAGCAAGACATGATTCCGGGGAAAGAAACATCTTTGGTGTTTAAGGCAACGCGCGAAGGCACTTATCCCGTTGTCTGTGCTGAGCTGTGTGGTTCTTACCACGGCGGGATGCGCACCCAGCTGATTGTGCATTCTCCTGAAGAGTATGACGAATGGGAACAGAGTCGCATTGTTGCCCAGGGGCCAACGGATCTTTCGAACGCGATCGCGGCCGCCAGCCAAAAGCCCGATGAAACGGATACCGAATATTTGGCTCACTTTAGAGCATCCATGCACCTCGACATAGAGCCCATGGAGCCCATGAACCACGACGCTCATATGGACCTGGCGCTCACACCTTAACCCTCAGGTATGGGTCAACTGACCGCTCTTCGGATACGCTTCTTTTTTCCTTTCTCCTTTTTCCCCTTACAACTCACATGGCACAAGCAGAGGCTATAAAAACACCTGATCCCTCACCGTCTCCTCAATCGTTGGGTAATGAACGTAAGTGGACCCACTTCTTTACGTTTAGTACAGACCACAAGGTAATCGGCATCCAGTATTTGGTGACGTCGTTTGTGTTCTACCTGATTGGTGGGGGACTGGCGACGGTGATTCGAACGGAGCTGGCAACGCCCGCACCTGACTTTATTACCCCCGAAACCTATAACGGTGTCCTCACGCTCCACGGCACCATCATGTTGTTTTTGTGGATTGTGCCTGCGGGCGCAGGGTTGGCCAACTATCTGATCCCGTTGATGATTGGGGCCAAGGATATGGCCTTTCCAAGAATTAATGCGATCGCATTTTGGATGATCCCCCCCTCCGGCATTATGCTAGTGGCCAGCTTTTTCTTTGAGCCACCCCAGGCAGGCTGGACCTCCTATCCACCCCTGAGTCTTTCCAGCGGCATGTTGGGCCAGGGCATTTGGATCCTTAGCATTCTCATCGGTGGAACCGCTTCGATTTTGGGGGCGCTAAACTTTCTGGTCACCATCTTAAAAATGCGGGTGCCCAGTATGCCCCTGCTAAAGATGCCTCTGTTTTGCTGGGCCATGATTGCCACATCGCTGCTGATTTTGATTAGTACACCTGTTTTGGCAGGCGCGCTGATCTTGCTGATGTTTGACCTGGTAGCTGGTACGGCCTTCTTTAACCCCACGGGCGGTGGCGATCCCGTGGTCTATCAGCACATGTTTTGGTTCTATTCCCACCCGGCGGTGTATATCTTTGTGCTGCCGCTGTTTGGAGCCATTTCCGACGTATTGCCCGTCCATGCCCGCAAACCCATCTTTGGCTATCGCGCCATTGCCTACTCCAGTTTGGTGATTAGCTTCCTGGGTCTAATTGTGTGGGCCCACCACATGTTTACCAGCGGTACCCCACCCTGGTTGCGCATGTTCTTTATGATCACCACCATGGCCATTGCCGTACCCACCGGTATTAAGGTCTTTGGCTGGACCGCCACCCTATGGCGCGGCAAGATTGCCTACACCAGCGCCATGCTATTTGCCATTGGCTTTATCGCCATCTTTGTTATCGGCGGCATCAGCGGCGTCATGTTAGCCGCAGTACCCTTTGACATCCACGTCCACGACACCTACTTTGTGGTAGCCCACTTCCACTACGTTCTGTTTGGGGCATCTATCTTTGGCATCTACATGGCCCTGTACCACTGGTTCCCCAAGATGACCGGGCGGATGCTAAATGAGTTTTGGGGTAAGGTCCACTTTGTCTTGACCTTTGTCGGCATGAACCTCACCTTTATGCCCATGCACCAGCTGGGTCTCCAGGGTATGAACCGACGCATTGCCCTCTACGACCCTCAGTTTACTGACCTGAATGTTTTGGCCACCATCGGTGCCTACTTGATGGCGGTGTCCACGGTGCCCTTTATCATCAATGCGGTTTGGAGCTGGCACTGGGGTGAAAAAGCACCCACTAACCCCTGGCGGGCCCTAACCCTGGAATGGCAAACCCTGTCGCCTCCGGCCCATGAGAACTTTGAAGGGGTGCCTGAAATCAAGACGGGTCCCTATGACTATGGTCTGGGTTACATTCCGGTAAAAGACGATCCCGAGATTTACGAAGAAGCCATTGCCGCCGTGGCGGCTCACGCCCACTAGCCCGTAACTAAATCCCCTCCTGGGAGGGGCTCCGGGGTGGGTTGATCGCTAGCGCTAACGACCGAGACCACCCCCCTTATTTCGTTTAATCCCATGTACAGACGTTGCCTGCAACGTCTCTCCATCTATTCTCTTTCCCTATGCAAAGCTCAGCCGTTAACGAATCTGATACCATCGCCGTTTCCCATGTCGAACAGGGTCACGATGAACATCCTGATCTCCGAATGTTTGGGGTGCTTGTTTTCCTGTGCGCCGAAAGCATGATCTTTCTAGGTCTGTTTATTGCCTACCTTAGCTTTCGGCTGATGGCCCCGGCCTGGCCCCCGGAAGGGACGGAAGGTCTAGAACTGTTACTGCCAGGGATCAACACCATTATCTTGATTTCCAGCAGCTTTGTTATCCACAATGCGGACACGGCCATCAAGCAGGACGATGTGGGCAAAATGCGCATGTGGTTTGCCATCACAGCCGCCATGGGGGCCATTTTCCTCGGCGGTCAGATCTATGAGTACACCCACCTGACGTTTGGGCTCACCACCAACATTTTTTCCAGTACATTCTATGTGTTAACTGGGTTCCACGGACTGCACGTCCTGTTTGGCTTATTAATGATGCTGGCGGTGTTGTTTCGCTCTCGTAAGGCCACCCACTATTCCCATGAGAATCATTTCGGCATAGAGGCCACGGAGCTTTACTGGCACTTTGTCGATGTTATTTGGATTATTCTGTTTGCCCTGCTATATCTGTGGCGCTAGTCTGCCTTAAATCCGTCCTTGGTCATGACACCAATGGAGAGCAGGTCGTAGCCTGTGGCCGCATTGGGATTAATGTTGACCCGGAGTAGGTGAACGGCATCATCTGTGTTGCGGTCAATGGCCGTCTGAACATTTTCTCGGGTGGGAGATTCTCCTAACCCCGTAATAATAGACTGGGCGGTGTTATAGCTGGCGGATGTGGTCCAATCTACCGTTGTTTCCCAAAGGGCACGTGGGGCATCGCTAAAGGGTGATGCCCCACTTTGGTATATAGCCCCAGGAACCGCCAAAATAGTCCCCGTGGCCATGGAACCAAACAGCTCTAATACATCGGGGCTAAAGAGTTCGTGCCCGCCAAAGACGTGACGATAAAAGTGGTCCACCTTGTCGTTGGGGATAATATCAATCGAGTCCTTGGCCGTTTGTAGCGGGCTTTCCCCTGGCGATAGCACAAAGATTTCCGCCTCTGGCGGTTTAGTGGGGGCGCTGTTGGGTAAATCAGCCAGGTTGACCTCGGCAGTCATGGTGCCGTTGTTGACCTTGAGGGCCTCTTCAAAGCTAGCTTTAAAGCTCAGACTGTAGTCGCTATTACCGTCATAAAACAAAATAGCCGTTCGATGGTTGAGTTTTGCCATGTAGAACGCCAGGGCGTTGGCGATGGGCAAATCGTTGGCCAATAGGGGCTGATTGGAGGTTGCACTGGTAGAGACAAAGGGAAGAAAACCACCGGTATAGATATCGGCGGCGGCAGCGGCGGCCCCATCGCTGTGGCCAATGGCGGCGAACACGTCTGGAGATTGGCTGAGTTCGGTGGCAATCTCCTGTGCGATCGCAACATCCCCCCGATCATCAGCCAGCAAGACCCGCAGCGGTTTACCCTGAATACCCCCGGCCTGGTTAATTTCGGTCTGGGCCTGGGCGATGCCGCGCAATAGGTTGATGGCCTCCTCAGTATCTGTTGCCATCGGGGCAATCACCCCAAGACCATAGGCTTCATCGTCCCCAATCCGAGCATTATTCAGGTAGATCAGGGTTTCAGGATCGGAAATATCCGCCAAGCGTGCATTTTCAAAAGCAGTGACGGCCCCAGCATAGTCTCCCGCCGCCAGTGCCTCAGCCCCGTTTTCCTTAAGGGTCGTGGTGGCAGTCGCCAGCAAAATTGACTCACCCTGGCTGAGCTGACTCGGGGGCTCGGGTTCTGGCTCAGCCTGCTCTAGCTGGACCTCCTCAATCTGCGGGCTGCCATCACCCAGATTTAATCCGCCACGACTGAGCCAGGTCAGCCCCAAAAACACCAGCCCTAAAACACCAGCCGCCGTTAGAAATACCTTGACGCTAAATAAATCCTGGCTTTTATCACGGAGATTCTCTCCACCTTTGGGTGCCATAGCGATATCAATTAATTAAAGAAGCGTTAACCGTCGGTCGATATGTATGGACCTGGGCACTGGCCATCGGCCAGATTTACTAGCAAATATACAGCCCAGCACAGTATAGCGATTATTCCTATGGGCAAATCACCGATTATCCAGGCAGCGACGCCCAAATTTCAGGGTTGAACAGCTTGGCCCTTTACCCGGAAAGCCACCGTTGCCAGCACCCCGGCCAAGATCCCCCAAAAGGCGGAGCCAATGCCAAAGAGGCTGACGCCCGATGCGGTCACCAGAAACGTGATCAGGGCCGGTTCCCGTTCTTTTTCCTGGGCAAGCGCCGTCACCAGACCTTTGCCAATGGTGCCAAGCAGGGCAAGACCGGCAATGGCTACCACCAACTCCCCAGGCAAGGCCGAAAACAATCCCACCACCGTCGCCCCAAATAGCCCCACCACAATATAAAACACTCCTGACATCACAGCCGCCACATAGCGTCTATCCGGATCTTCGTGGGCGTCGCGCCCCATGGAAATAGCCGCCGTAATGGCTGCCAGGTTAATGGCAAAGGCACCAAAAGGGGCAAGCACCAGGGACGCCACACCGCTCCAGCTGATTAGTGGCGATGTGGGTACCTGGTAGCCAAAGGCACGAATGGTGGCCACCCCCGGTACATTTTGGGACGTCATGGTGACAATAAATAGGGGCAGCGCTATTCCCATCAGCCCATTAATAGAAAACTTGGGGGTAATCAATATGGGGGTAGCCCACTGCAGCTGCACCGCGTCCAGTTGTAAGGCCCCCTGCACCCCAGCGATTAGGGCCCCCAGGCATAAGGCCGCAATTACCGTGTAGCGGGGAGATACACGCCGCATAACCAGATACAGACAAAACATGGCAAACACCATCAAAAACTGGGTCTGCATGGCGGTGAAAACATTCAGCCCAAACTGTAACAACACCCCCGCCAGCATGGCCGCAGCCAGGGAAAGGGGCAACCGTTCCATCAGCCGCTCAAACCAGCCGGTAAAGCCAAACAGGGCAATCAAACCGGCACAGATCATAAAGGCCCCAGTGGCTTCTTGAAGGGTGACATCGGCGGTGGTGGTCACCAACATGGCCGCGCCAGGGGTGGACCAGGCCATAACAATGGGGACACGGTAGCGCAGCGATAGGACAATGCCGGTTAGGCCCATGCCCCAGCCCAAGGCCCAAAGCCAGGACCCAATCTCGGTGGGTGATGCCCCCACGGTCTGGGCCGCTTGAAACACAATCACACCGGCACTGCTAAACCCCACCAGTACGGAGACAAATCCTGCGATCGCAGCAGACAGTGAGAAATCTTTAAAAAAGTCGTTTAAGCACGCCATGGCACCCCCTAGATGTTGGTTTCTAGGTTAGGGATGACCCGGCTCAGCCGTATTGGACAGAATTGCCCTTTTGATACGGTTCTTTTGAGATTCCTTTTGATACTGACCGGGGGTAACACCGTAGGTTTGCTTAAACGCGCGGTTGAGGTGGCTTTGGTCATAGAAGCCGTGGGTAGTTGCGATCGCAGCCAGCGACTCCCCCGTCTGCAGCGCCCGCTTTACCTGCACCAGCTGCCAGTGGCGCTGATACTGATGGGGAGCACAGCCCACCTGCTGACGAAAACAGCGAATGAGATAATAGGGGCTGAGGTTAACCAACCGGGCCAAATCATCCAAAGATACATTCTCGGTGTAATGGGCTTCTAGATAGGCACGTACTTTTGCGATCGCACTTGACTCTGGCTTAGCCGCTCTAACACTAAACCCAGGTTCCGCATTTAGCTGAAATAGCGTTGACAGCAGCTCCAACAGCAACGACTGCTGCGTTAGCTGGATAGTCGGCCCTGTCAACCCATGGAAAAGCTCATAGAAAATCGGCTGTAGAAAGTTTGCCCTAAGCACAGGCTGCTTAAAGTAAGGAATCCGCTGTCCTGGTTGATCAAGCTGAGTCAAAACCTGCTCAATTAATGACGGTTCAATATAAATGTTACGAAAGCCCCAACCATCCGACGAGGCCACTTGCCCCGTGTGAATATCCCCTGGATTGATCAAATTAAAACTACCGGGGCTATGAACATGAGTTTCGCCATGGTGCTGACAGCAGCCCTGACCGCTTTCATTCAGACCAATGGTGTAAGCCTCATGGAAATGTTTGCCAAACCGGTGACGATGCAGCCTAGCTTCAAAGAGTTCAATACCCGGCAGACTTGTTTTCCAAAGACGGGCTGAGTCCGGTGGTGTCGTAGTCATAATCGGCCATAGCGCAATCGCTGTTGTTACCCCACAGTAATGCCACAGCGTATTAGGATGCCATTCTTCTCCCACGTAGATTAACGTTGCTTATCAAACTCTCAGCTGGATCTTAACTGGGCATGCGTGCAGTCTCAGAAGCCATCCCTACCTTTAAGACTGTAAGGGGTGACAACTAATCGCAACGATTAAGTGAAACCCATTTTTAAGCTGAGGTTTTTGAAATGAAACGCTTTTTGTTCTCTGCACTCACTGTTTTAATGTCCGTAGGCGCTCTTGCGGGTACTGCCAGTGCCGCACAGGTGGGTCTGGGTGACAGTAGGGCCGATCTAAATGAAGACGGTAGAGTCACTCTCCATGAAGTGGTCACCTACAACCGCGATCAGCGGGATAAGAGTTAACTGTGCCAACGCTCTTCGTTGGCAGTAAAGCAAGGTGGGCACAGTCTGAATAAATCACTTCTTCGACTAATTGATTTTTCCAGTGTCCACCATAGCTAAAAAGACTAACTGAACAGTCTTTGTATGTTTAACGCAACATCCTCTAGAGCTAGTAGTGAGGAAGATGAAGTTGATCGTTTTCCCAGGATTCAGGGTTTAACGTAATGTAGTGGCGTAGTGTTTGTAGAGCATCATTGTTACGGATGATGTGTTCGTAGTAATTTCGCTGCCACAGGCGCTGATGGAATGCTTGCCAGTTCTTTTGGTGTACCCCAACAATGTAGTCATGGGTAGTCATAGATTTGAATGCGCCAACAATCTGTCCTAGTGTCAATTTTCTGGTAGGGACTGACCTTACGCCTACCCGGCGATCGCTATTGCCTAATTGAGGAGTAGTATTTTGATATGTCGAGTTTGACAAAGATTTCGATGCATCACATGGGGCATCTAGGACATTCACAAAGGGAGCCTCTACAGAATTAGGCAATATGATGATGCCATGGAAATGATTGGGCATAACAACAAAGGTGTCTAATACGATGTGAGAAAATCGATTTGGCAGGTTAACCCAGGATTGTTGCACCATTAGACCAGCATCATTTAATTGCATTTTGCCAGCAACAATTTTTCCTAACAAACAGGCACGGTTTTGAAGACAAATGGTGACAAAATAATTTCCTGATGTGGAATAGTCGTAATGTTTTATGCGAATAGAGCGACGATGATGTTTGTCTGGATCGTATTTAGTAGGCATTACATGGCAACGGACAGATAATCCAGAATTCCCCCAAGAATCATTGCCAAACACCAAAATCCCGTAGGGGCCATGCCTTGTGCTTGCCCCCTCGATCATGATTGCAATCTACCAACCGTTCAATCACATTTGCCATTAATCAATAATTGGACTATGGCATAGGTTATCTAGGGCACCCACAAGGGGATGCCCCTACAGGAACGAATCGCTTTTATTTTCATGGAAACATTTTCATGGAGACATTGCCCTAGGTAATTAAGATTCCACTCGTGTCAATGTCGCCACCCTCGGATCAATAATCTTCTTTCCTAACCCCGGAAACTTAATTGCCAGGCAAATCTTATTGCCTGCTCCAAAAATGTGGGTAATAGTCCCTTCACCAAAGGCACCATGGACAACCTTTTCGCCCACGCCCCAGTCATCCTCATGGCTGCCGGGCTTCTGGACCTTAGGCTCAGGATTCTTTAGCTTTGCTGCTTTTTTTGCGGTTACCTGTAGCTTGGGTAATGTTGTCGCCGTATTCGACAAAATATACTCCTCTGGTAGCTCACCCAAAAACATGGAGGGTGTGGCAATCTCGCGCATGTTGCCATAGAGACGTCGTTCGCGGGCATAGGTCAAATACAGTCGCTCTTGGGCACGGGTAATGCCCACATAGCACAGACGGCGCTCTTCCTCGATGGCAGCGGCATCGTCTAAGGAACGGAAGCTGGGGAATAGGCCCTGTTCCA
>ERZ1740067.1734-NODE-1734-length-14473-cov-9.223263_pt1 | contig 14473 bp, 5 predicted proteins | sample MGYA00581736_ERZ1740067 | MGnify/ENA primary metagenome ERZ1740067 (study PRJEB43018, sample SAMN04849236) | marine metagenome | isolation source: floating plastic debris | place: Pacific Ocean | collected 2008-08-27 | study: EMG produced TPA metagenomics... | reverse complement strand
TTAACTCATCAAACCCCTTTCCTCATTATGTTTCAAGCTTTTGTCCTGTACTGAGCAGAATGTTTACCTCTCATCTCCGTTTTCGTCTTGAGCGGCTCGCATACGTAGAACCTCTAGCGCTGCTGGAGGATACGTTTACCGTAGAAAATAAGCTCTAATCCCAGTAAGGTCCTAGCGGAGAAATATTGTTGACTCTTGCAGTAGGACGAGTTATCAGAAATCTGGCTTCCTCATATCGATCACTGTCGGGATATGCTTCTATAAGCTTCTTCAGATATTTAGCTTGACCACTAAGAAAATAGTTCTCAAAAAGTAGATCATCAATGTAAGGACTACTAGGAAATTGAATTTCCAACTCACTGATAATTTCGTCAATATGACGTTGATAATCTAATCGAATTGATTCAAAAGATATCTCCAAAGCTTTTTCAAATCGTTGGCCAGCCTGCCTTATTAATTCTGAATACGCTTGATACTCTGGTAAATCACCATAATAAGGATATGCTGCATCCAATTGAGTGATGGGATTGCTGAATGAGAAATCAGCTGACTGCCAAATCTGATCAATCTGAGATGTTCCAATCATTCCGGGAAGTGGATGCATAGCTATAGTTTCTCGAATTGGATATAACTCCCATTGAGTCAGCGAAGTTGAAGCAGCCATAAAGAGAGTTTTTTCTCGGAGCTGTACCGGAGTGCGTGAATCATTTAGAATGTCTTGGTATATGGATAAAGCAATCGCATTACTATTCGCTTTTTGATAACCTGAAATGGTCTCATTAACGGAACGTTGAGCAAGATTGCAAACCCAATATTTTTTGCACAATAAGGGAGCTACAATTGGCTTTTTGCTGATACCGCGATTATCCCAAAAAGGCAAGTATCCATTTTTCCAACCTGATGAACTCGCCCAATCTGAAGCAATAAGGTATTTCGATTCAGGTATATTCTTCTCAGTTTGCCAATTTCTCAAGTTCTGCCAGCGTTCACGTTGCTCTATTAGCATCTGTTGCATTTGCTGTTGAATGCCAGAAGAATTAGATGGTCCGCTACGAATCAAATAACCGACAGAGTCATAATAACTATCTAAAACATAATCAGGCATCTTTGTTAAATCTAAATCCTGAGATGCTTGTAAGGCTTGCAAATATTTTTGTGATCTCGCATAACGAACTGCGAGTGCATATTTTAGCAGTGGAGCAGCAACAGTATCAGATTGGTTAACAATCAACTCTTCAATTTGTTCAATAGATAAACCAGTATTGAGCAGAGTTCGTATATGAGGCCAAGCTAATTCAACAGCATCTTGATCACCAGGTTGGTCGGTCATCAATCTTAACCACTGTCGTGCGGCACCAACAAGATCATTTTGAGCTTGCAAGTTATAAGCCAAAAAATAAATTGCATCATCAGCTCCTGGATGGTCTGGATATTTTTCTAACCATTGTTGCCAGTTTTTAACCCATTCAGATGGTGTCTTGTTAGCGTTATTTTTTCGAATAGATACACTTCTAGGCTCATGACCAAAATAGGATAGCCCTCTTAAGTCACCATACTCACGACACCCTTGAATAAATCGTGATTGAGGATATTTTTCAGCGATTCCAACCAGCAGAAAGTAAGCTTGGCTCATAGAAACTTTAATATCTTTTTTAATAGCTCTTTCTCCTCTAGATAATTCCCAATCTATAGCAGTGGTTAGCTGGTTGATCTCATTAAGATTACCATTGAGAATTTCCTGTAAAAGTTCTGCACCTTTTGGACTACCGTGTCTATCTAATTCAGCAATTGCCCATACACGTAAAGAAGAGCCTGTATCCGACATAAAACTTTCAAGCAACATCTCTCCTGTAGCGGATATTTCACCTGCTTTCACTACACTAAGAAGTCCCAGAATATAGCTCTGGGCTTCATTAGGAAGATCATTATAGTAGTTAAGTATTTCTTGTTTGATGTTCTCATCAAGTAATGAAATCTGTTCATATTTTGTCCACTGTTTAAGCTCAGGAATGGATTCTGGCTTAAAATATGATTGATCACAGAATCTTGAGATAGGTTCTACATTGCAATAACCTAGTGACTGTAGAAGAAAACCGCGATTAAACTGCTCACTCTTATAAGGGTCAGGAAAGTGATCATAGTAATCAGGAGAAATTCCTAAATCAAGATTTTCCTGGGCAACCTTAATCAAATCTTCTCGTAATTTTGGGTCATCCAAACCAAATTCCTGCGCTAAAACCTGTCCGCCTAGCTCAGAAGGATAAGGTATATACCCTCCTATTTGTAATTGTTTAGTAAGCCAGAAGGTAGTGTAAGGTTTGCCTAGACTGCGAATTCCTTTAAGGGCATATGCTCGACGAGCTGGATCATCTGAACGACTGTAGTAATCTAAAAGAGGATAAGTTTTATCTCCATACCGCTGCCAAATAGGATTTTTGAGTTCACCATCTCCCCATCTAAACTCCATCATGTCTTGACGAAGCACTTGTAAGATTGGCTTCCATCTTGAATCAGATATTAGTTGATCTCGAAGTTCGTCATCTACTTCAATTTGAAATAAATCCTCGGGACGCATTTGTGCTGCTTGTTGTGATGCTGCTTCTGGACTTGGGATCTCAGGCTTTGGTTGTGAAGCACTATAGCGATTAGAGTCTACAGTAATTGAACTAAAGATTGTTATAATTAGACATAAACAAAGTCTTCGGATTTTTTTATTTTCGATAATTACAGCGAACGGCATTGCGAACTCCTTAAACTATTTGTAGGAAGAACTAGTTTGATTCAGCAAAAAGCTTGCTTCAGCCACACGATCACCATCCGGATAAAACTCTACAATATTTCTCAAGTAACTAAAATCGTTATTAAGAAAATAGCTGGAGAACATTAAATCATCTATATATCTACTCTCAGGAAATTTATTTTTTAGTTCAACAATAATTTCATCTATTCGTTTTTTATAATCTTGCTTGATTTCTTCATAAGAAGAATCTTCTGCTTCTGAAAAACGTTTCCAGAATCCCTGTTCATATTCTCGGTAATTTGGAGGAGATTTGTATTTGTTGTACGGTCCCGGTATTGGTTGAGAATCCTTCCAGATCTTTTGAAGCTGTGACTTTCCTTCAACACCAGAAGGAGGATGAATACTAATTGTCTCTTCAATAGGATGCAGTTCCCATTGCGCAAGTAGGGTTGAGGCGTACATATAAAGCGTTTTTTCAACTAAATGTGGAGGAGCTTTAGGATCGCCAATAAGATTTTGGTAAAGGGATAAGGCAACAGCATTTTGACTAGCTTGATGATAGCTCGATACTATAACATTAGGAGTTCTGCTATTTAAATCACAGATCCAAAACTCTTGACAAGTTATTGGCGATAATCTCGGCAGCCACCATGAACGATAATTATCCCAAATAGGTAAGTAACCATTTTTCCAACCTTCTGAACTAGCCCAGTCTGAGGCGATCAAGTATTTATTTTCAGGTGTATCACTTTTAGATAAGATTGCTAGCCTTTGCCAGCGCTGACGTTGTTCGAGGAGTGTTGACTGCATGCTATTCTGAATCTTACTTACCTCCCAAGGTCCCGTCGTAACCACTTCAGAATTGTAATAACTACCCAGGACATGATAAGGCATAGTAGTTAGGTCCAACTGTTCCGATATTTGTAAGGCCTTCTCATAATCATGTCGTCGTGCATATTGAACAGTTAAAGAGTATTTAAGTAAAGGAAGAATATCTGAACCACGTTGTGACTCAATAAGATGCTCTAGTTGGTCAATAGACAGGCCAACATCCAAGAGGGAACGTACATAAGGCCACGCTAACTCTAAGGCGTCTTTATCTCCTGGCTGCTCCACCATTAGTTTGAGCCATTGGTTCATTGCCCCTAAGATGTTATTGTCACTTTGAAGTTTCTTAGCAACAAAATAAATTGCATCATCGGCTCCAGGATGATCTGGATAACGAGTTAGCCACTGCTGCCAGTTTTGAACAGGCTGAGAGACTAATGTCTTATCAATTCTTCTATTTTCATAATCAAAGCCAAAATAGGATTGAGCTCCGTTTTCCATCCCTCTCAAATTCGCATACTCTATACACCCTTGTATAAAATGTGAATCAGGATGTTGCTTTGCGATTCCCAATAGTAAGTACAACGCATGCCCTCCCATACTTGAAGCATAGAAACGATCACCATTAACTCGAAAACGGATATTACCTTCAGAATCATTTAATGTTGTTAGGTTATGAAGTTGGCTGAGATCGTTATCAATAATATCTCTCAGAAGAACTGAGCTCTCAGGATTTCCATGCCGGTTAAGCTCTGCAATTACCCAAGTACGGTCTGGAGAAGATAGTTGGGTTGAAAGTTTTTTTAGGAAAGCTTTTTCAGACTGAGAAATCTCTCCTGCCTTAATTGGCCCTAGACGTCTTAGCAATATATAGTCTTTAATATTTCGAGGGAGACTTTGATAATAAGAAACAATGCTTTGAAGAACGCTTTCATTTGCAGATGTAAGTTTTTCAAACTGAAACCATTCTTGCAAAGATGCTATACTTTCAGGATTAGCTTCAAGCTCTTTTATACTTACACCTGCCATATCAGACTCAAATGAAATCTCTTGCCTGATGAAATCTCTTTCTGATTCACCCAAGTTCCATAAGAATTGATAGTTAAACTGCTTATAGTAATCTGACGGCTTAGTATTATAGGATTGAAAAGAGTCAAAATACTGTTTAGCTAATGCAACCAGAGATTCGCGTGTTTCAGGTTCGTTTAATCCAAATTCTTGCTCTAGAATTTCTTTACTTAAGTCAAATGCCAAATGAGTTCTTTTCAGCTTCAAGTGCTTCGTTAGCCAGAGAGTTGTAAATGGTTTGCCTAGGCTTCGGATACCCATCATTCCATATTGCTGACGGATTGGATCTCTGGAACGAGTATAGTACTCTAAGAGAGGATATACTTTACTTCCATACTCTTTCCAGATAGCATTTTGTAGATTAATATCTCTAAGATTTGTTTGTATAGTATGTCCTGATTCATTAATGTAAATCCATTTCAGTTTCATAATATCTTGACGAGCCTCCTCTAGAATAGGCCGCCAAGTTAGGTCAAATCGTAAGCGATCGCGAATACCATCATCAATTTCAATTTGAGCTAGTTCCTCGGGCGTTAATTGCTCAGCTAGTTGTGAAGCCTCATCGAGGCTAGGAATTTTGGGAGTTGTTTGTGAAACGGCATGGAGATGAGAGCCAATCGCGATTGATCCAAAAGTTATAAGTGTAAAGCTAGTCCAGAATTTGCAAAGAGATTTTTGCTCTTTGAAGATTCTAATAGAGAACATTATAAATTCCTCATGAATTTAATTACTAAAAGAGCTGATTTTATCAACTAAGAACTTTGCTTCACTGGCACGATCACTGTCAGGAAAAGAGCTAACTAGTTCATCCAAATAGCTACGTTGGTCACTTAGAAAATAGTTTCCGAACAGTAAGTCATCTATATATTTACTATTCGGAAACTGTCTCTTTAGAGCTTCAATAATTGAATCTACATAAAGTTGATAATCATTCCTAATGTCATTCATTGAGTCATGAAAGACTGTATCTTTAGTACCTGCCTCATAACTCAAAATCTCTCTTTCTAACCAATACTCAGATCCCCACATGGCACCTAAAAAACCATACTGCTCTTTTATTACTTTTTGCTCTCTCATATCAGAGAACTCACTATCAAAGAGTTCTCTCTGAAAGTCTTTGTTTTTCCATAGCTTTGGGATTCCTGGCTCTCCAGACATGCCAGGTAGGGGATGAATGGCAATTGTTTCTTGAGTTGGGAAAAGCTCTAGTTGAAATAAAGCAATTTGAGCACTCATGTAGAGAGCCTGTTCATAAAGATAGGGAGGCAAATTCGCTTCATCAAGAAGTTGTTTGTAAAGTGATAGTGCAATATAGTTCGTGTTTGATTTCTGATAATTAGACAAAATCACTTGAGGATCGCGCGCCTCAAAGTTGCAAACCCAATAGTATTCACAGACTAAAGGATTCAAGAAAGGTAAGCTGAATCTTCTCCAATTCTTTTCTCCCCAATAATCAATCCAAAAAGGTAGGTACCCATTCTTCCAACCATCAGTTTCAGCCCAACTTGCAGCAATACGATATTGAGCTTCGTGAGTATTCTTGTTTTGAAGCTCTTGCAAGTATTGCCAGCGTTTGATCTGTTCTTCTAACATCATCTGCATCTGTCGCTGAACATCTTGAGTTACACCTTTTTCACTACCGTAGTAACTCCCTAAGATGTCAAAAGGTATCTTAGTTAGGTCTAATGTTGCACTCAGAGATAAAGCATCTGAAAAGTTCTGTAGTCTCGCCTGTTTGACGGCTAGAGTATATTGAAGAAGTGGGGCCATTCGAGCACTGCTGTACTCTTCAACAAGTATCTTGAGTTCTTCAACAGATAAGCCGATGTCGAGATTAGAACGAATGTGGGGCCATGCAGGATTTAATAAATCACTATCACCAGGTGGCTCTAAAATTAGATTAAGCCACTGACGGGTAGCATCAAGGTTATTTCTTTGGCTTTGTAGTCCTCTGGCTAAAAAGTGGATAGCATTGTCTGCTCCCGGATGATCTGGATACTTAGCAAGCCAGTTCCGCCAATCTTTTACCCATTCATCAGGCTTTTTAGCTAAGTTCTGGTTTTTGATAGATTTATCCCTAGGAACTTGATCAAAATATGAGGCACCTCGTAAATTTCCATACTCAATACAGCCCCGAGTAAACCTTGATTCAGGATATTTCTCAGTTAGGGCCAATAAAAGATAATAGTTATGCTCGGCAAATCCTGATGGAAATATGTCAAAACCTTCAAAAAAGCTTCTCTTAGATAAATTATCCAGCTCATTCAAGCGCTCTAAATCTTGATTAACAAATTTTTCAATCATTTCTGTTGCTTTAGGAGCACCATGTCTATCCAGTTCAGCAATTGTCCAAACTTGATAAGGAGAAGTAGAGTCGTTAGATATAGTTTCTAAAAGCATCTTACTTGCGACAGATAGCTCTCCTGCCTTAATTGGGCCAAATCGCCTAAGCAATATCAAACCTTGATGATCGACAGGGAGAACGAGAAAAGAGGCAATCATCTCCTGTATTTGAGTTTTACTTAAAGAATCTAAAGGTTCAAAGCTCTTTTCCCATGCTGCTAATATATTTTCTTTAGCTGTAAATTCCTCTTCCCAAGAAGGAATCGGATAAAAGCCAATCTCACTCAATTCTGTATAACCTAAGACTTGTCTGAGGAAATCAGCATTAAACTTAGGTAAGGCTTGAATCTCATATCCATTCAACGCTATTGCAACCAAATGATCGCGAACTGTCGGATCACTCAGTCCAAACTCCTTCTTGAGAACATCTTTCCAGTAAATATCGAAAAAATCTTCGAAAGGTGAATCATCTCGCCCAATTACTAACTGCTTTTCTAGCCAGGATGTAGTGTAAGGAAGACCTAACGCACGAATGCCTTTCAAACCATATCCACGCTGAGTTAAGTCCTGCGAGCGAGTGTAGTAATCTAATAGTGGGTAAACTGAGGAGCCGTAACTTTCCCAAACAGGATTGCTTATTTCTCCATCTCTCCATTTGAATTCCATCAAATCTTGGCGTACCTCTTGTAAAACAGTTTTCCAAGCTGGATGAAATCGAAGCCGATCACGAGTTTTATCATCAATTTCAAGCTGTGTGAGTTCTTCTAGGGAAAGGGTTTCAGCTTGTTGTGCTGCTGCTTCAGGCGTTGGAATCTCTGGAAAATCTTGTGACTTAACATTGAGCTGAAAATCAGCTGAGAGTATGCATATTAGGCTGAAGAAACCGGAAAGGCAAATTCTTCGGAGTAATTTTCTATATTGAGGAAACTTCCTGAGCATCTATTTACCCCCTTACTAGCAAGATAATTCAAAGGCAGCCAAATTGCGTTTCTGGATAATCAACAAGATAGTATCTAAGCCACTCACATCCTCTTTTCAAGAGCTCTTCCAATCCCTGATTATTCCAAATCCATACTTCACTTTTTGGTGCAGCAACACTTTCACGAAAAGTAACAGCAATCGCAAGACTTTTTCCATCAGGGTCAAAGCTAATATCTTTAATCCAAGCACGGTCAAAACTTTGAAAGATATCAAGTTGAGATACCTGTAACCCCGATGATGTCAGCCAAGTTCGAGCTGTGCCATCAGATCCGGCGGTTGCCAGACGCTGACCATCCATGTTGAAACTTACTCCATACACAGCTCCTTGATGCCCCTCTAACTGAAGTAGTGGCTGACCTGATAAATTCCAAATTCTAACTGTGCCATCGTCACCAGCAGTTGCCAGTTGTTGATTATCTACCCTAAAGCTGACTTTGTATACTTCGCCTTGCTGGCTATCAAATTCCACCAACTTTTGGCCTAACAGCGACCAAATCTCAATCTGCCCAGCTTTTCCAATTAAAGCTAGGTACTTGCCATCATCGCTAAAATTAACGCTTTGAACGTCTAGGTTGGTATCAAGATTAGCAATACGCATATTTTCATAGTCGTCAATTGTGATTTTTCCATCAGGACTTAAACCAACTAGATGAACACCATCAGGAGCGAAATCAACACCTAGCCAACCGAGATTACTCACAATTGGCTCTCTAATTTGTTGCCCAGATAAATTCCATAGTCTCGCAGTCTTGTCTATTCCAATTGTTGCAATATATTGTCCATCCGGACTAATACTAAAAGCTGCTTGATTGAGAATTGAAGAGTTTAAAAGTTCTCCTTGCTTGCTCCAAATAGAAATAGTGTGGTCCTCACTCAATAGAAAAATATTCTGCCCATTAGAACTAAAAACGATCTCTTTGGCTTGTTTAAGAGTCTCCTGAAATTCCGTGACTCCCTGTCTGGTTAAGTTCCATAATCGAACAATTCCATCTTCATCAGCAGTAATAAGAAGCTTCTCGTCAAGATTCTCGACAGGACTAAAGCTCACACTGTTTATCAATCCAGAATGACCTTTCAGTTGCGTAACTTGCCGCCCTGATTGAGTCCAGACTTTACCTCGACCATCACCGCCTACTGAGGCAATTTTATGTCCACTCTGACCAAAACTGACACTTCTAGTAATACCCTGATGTCCTTGCCAAGCCTCAATTATCTCGCCAGTAGAAGCATTCCAGACCTTAATCATTCCATCATCACCACCCGTTACAAGACGAGTTTCGTCAGGACTTAAACTTAAACTTCTAATCCGTCCCTCATGAGCATTCCACTGACGTATTAATTCTCCGGTTAGAGTCCAAATCCGAGCATTGCCATCTTCCCCTACTGTGACCAAATATTTGCCACTTGAGGCGAAATCAATATCTTCAACGCTTCCTTCATGAGCTTGCCACGTATTAATTCTTTGTCCTGAAATATCCCAAAGCTGTACTTTGCCGTCTCGACCTGCTGTCACTAAATGATTTTGCTTAGGCGAAAACCTTACTCGATTTACCCAGCCTGTATGTCCTTGCAATTCCTCAATCGCCCTATCTGGCCTATCTGGATCAAAATTCGGCTGCCAAAGCCGAGCAACTCCATCGGTCCCCGCTGTTACAAGCAGGGTTCCATCTGAACTAAAATTAAGACTCCTTACAGCACCCCCATGAGCTGACAGATGCTCAATTAAGTGGCCTGATAAATCCCAAACACTGACAGTTCCATTTTCACCTGCAGTCGCAATCCACTGACCATCAGGACTAAAACTCGCCTCATGAATATCTGCTTGTCTACTATTAAAACGATTTTGAAGATAGATACTGTCTAGAACAGTTTGCAGAGTAAATATGGGACTGACAGTAGGATACTGATTCAAAGGTTCATTACTCTTTACTAATTCCCGAAGTAACTGCCCAGATTCCATCGCTGAAAGTAGAGCAGCAATTTCATGGCCTGATCCTAATTGCCGCAAAGCAGTGACCGCTTGACGTTCTAGCCGAACGCTACGTTGGACTTTGGTAAATTGCAGTATTACACTGTCGAGGTGTTTTTGAGTCTCGCTAAGAATTTTATCTAATCGAAACCTTTCCTGTTCCGCGTCTTCTGCAGCTTCATTAGCATCAACTGCTCTTTGAAAAGCTTTTTGAATCTGATCATTTAATTGTCCAAGTTCTGTTTGAGTAGCAGTCAGTTCCTGCTGTACCTGCCCAACTTCGGCTTCTGTAGCTTGAACTTCATTTAGGAGACTTGATTTATCATCCTCTAAACTATTGTTATCACTTTCTAATCGATCACGTTCTGATTGTGTGGAGACTAACTCTTGTTGAACTTGTTTAAGCTCTTTCGCAGCTGTCTGTGCATTTGTTCGGGCATCATTTGCAATGGCTATTGCTAAAGCTGCTCCGATTGTAGATACAGCTAAAACTCCTGCACCTGCTCGTATCCATCTTTTAGCTCGACGTTGCGCATTTCCTAAAATTTGATTAGCTTGTTGTTCTGCTTCTAACGCGAGTTGGACATCACGCTTATCTAGCTCCTGACTAGAGGCTAGAAACTGATAATCCAGATCACTCAGACTTTTATTTGCTGCCCAATCTTGAGCTTTTTTAAGTGTTTGTCCTCGTAATAAAACAGACTCGTCTTGGCAGCCAGAATCGAACCATACTTTAAGAACATCCGCATATGGACGAAGTTGTGTCAAAGTCTGCTCAACCCAAAATTCATTAAAAACAGACTCATAAATAGGGTTATAAACCTTTAACTTTCCTGCTTGCTCTACTACAAGACCAGATAATTGTAATTTTCGTTGTTCTTTAGAACCATCTACTACAATCTCATCTTCTTCTAAAATCTTCTGATAAAGCCCTAATAATCGGCTGGTTTGCTTGTCATCAAAAACTAATTGGTTACGAATATTCTTTAAATGTTCAGGCTGATCTTGAGGTTCCCAATTCTCAATAACTTTCTCTCTAACAAGTTTTGAAATCAGCTCTTGTTCTTGATCACTTGGAATATAGTCTACGAATCTTAGAACAAATTGACAAATTTTTTGGGTAAGAAATGGCTGTCCATCTGTCCACCACAATATAGCACTTAACACTTCTTCTGGATTCTTGGCTTTCTCTGATAAGCCTTCAGCCAATGGCTTAGCTTCATGAAGTCGAAAACCTTTCAAATCGATTGATTTACCAATGTTAAAAGGGGCACGACTTTTATCTTGAGCTAAGTCTGAGGGAGCTGCTACACCAAATAGAGCAAACGTTAAGTGTTTGTACTCTGTGTGAATTGCTCGCTGGTTGTAGCAAAATCGAATCAAAGCAAAGAAATCATCTGCAGGAAAATCGAGACTCAGAACATTATCAATTTCATCGATAAAGATAACAATGCTCCGCTTCAAATTTTTCAATAGAGCACTAACTAAAAATTCTTTGAGCTGATTAACGGGGGAAAGATGCTCATGATGTTGCAACCATTCGTATGAATCAAATGTATCGTATAACTCAAAGCCGTTGATTAACGCATCGATAACTCCGGCATACCATTGTTCACGTGTAACGCCTGATGCACCAATCTCTGTCAGATCAATATCTGCACAGGCAAACCCATCTGCCTGTAGCCTTTCCATAGTTTTTACTCGCAGGCTAGATTTGCCCATCTGCCGTGAGTTCAATACATAGCAAATCTCACCTTGTTGTAAAGCATTGTACAAGTCATCATCTGCCTGCCGCTTTACGTAGGTCAGAGCATCTCCTGACAGACTACCACCAACCTGATAGTCATAGCTATTTGACGTATGTGGCAGAGCATCTCCTGGAGGATTACCACCAACCTGGTAGTCGTAGTCGTTTGTCATAACGTCTACTCCTCCCCTTGTACACGGTTACTACGAAAATATTGTCGATATAGATCACATCGAGGTGTCACATTGTTTCCCTGTAGATTTACTAACCCCATACTATGCAGTTGAAATGCATCTACTGGCTTTAACTTCACTGGCTTGTTCGATAGAACCACCTCTCGCATTGCCTCTGACAGTTCAGGATGCTGAGATAAATTCCACCAATGTCGTCGTAGGTGATCGCCATAAAGTCCTGCCTCGGTAAAGGCCATATCTAGGAGTTCGTCCAATGTCAAATCCTGATGGGTAATGTGATATAGCGCCTCTCGTACCAGGTAAGGATGTCCTCCTACCATTGACATGAGTTGTCTTACCTCATCCATTTGCCAATCCAGGCCATGACGCTTCGCTAAATCTAGCACCTGTTCTTCTGTAAACTCAGGAAGTTCAATAGGTAACCCGACATTAAATGGTGATTGATGCATGTTTAACGGAATGTACACCTCTGTCGAATGCACGACCACTAAACGTAGCTTTTTCCAGCTTGCTCGACTCTTGCTCTTCTCATGCCAGGCTCGGAGCAAGCTAAAAAAGTTGGAGGCAATTTCTTCGTACTGGAATACTAAATCTACTTCATCCAGACCCAACACCATTGGTCCATCAACTTGTTTGAGCAAATATCTCTCAAAATAGTTTGTACAACTCATTTTGCTACCAATGCGAGCCTGCCAGTGATCATCTAAACAATCAGGCAATTCTAGTTCAGAAGTAATGCTGGCACAGAACCATTGCAAAAATGCATCTAGATCAGAAAAGACAATCTCATCTGCTAGCTGGAAGCTCAAAGGCACAGTTTTGTAACCTGCCTCTGCCGCATGATAAAGAATCCGTGCCATTAAAGAAGTTTTTCCCATCTGACGAGGAGCTTTGATGCGGATTAGCGCACTAGGCTTCAAAATCGCCTCGTAACATCTTTCTTCAATGGGAGGACGCTGGACGTAAAATTCAGAAGCAATATCCACCTGTCCCATAGGAATTTCAGGATCGGCAACAGGACGAGGTGGCATAGCAGATTCTTCTAATTGATTGGAGAGGATAGGAGTTTCAGGTTCAGGAGCATCATTTTGTCGACCTTCTGCAATTATGCCTAATACTTCTGCTAACAAGGAGGCTGTATCTTGATCAGAGGTCCAATCTCGTTGTTGAATAAAACGTAAGTAACTACGCAAGTCGTAGTTTAGAGGATCATTAATCGGGAAGTTTATCCGAATTGGCAAGATCACAGGACGATGATTAGGACGAGTATCCCTAAGCCGCTTTGCTTTTCGTACCTCACCCAGAACCATTTCACTCGTAGCAGACTTTACCGAAAGCAATAGTATGAAGTAGTCAGCTTCTTCTAATGCTTCGTCAATACGCTGCGGCCAATCATCGCCCAAACGAATGCTCTCAGCTGCCATAAAAACTTGATGACCTGCCGCCTTCAGTTCATCGTGCAAGGTCTGTGCCAGACTCTGGTCGGGGTCCTTGCTACGATAGCTGATGAATACATTAGCCAAGGTCACGGCTGTAGTCCCTTTAGCCTCAAGAGGTTCAGCAACCTGAGCTTTTTGTCTGAGTACAGGCGTTTGCTCCCCACTTAAGTTAGCCATCTCAATCGCATTGCGACCCAGCTTGTAGGCAAACTCTACATTCTTACCAGCCCCAAGCCCTCGATAAAAGCCAACTGCAAACTTTACTGCTGCCGAATCCCCAATTGAATGATTCATGCCAATGACAGCGTTAATGTGCTGTGCGATTGAATCTGCCTGCTCATCGGAATAGCATGCATTCAGTAAAACGCATTCGACTTGGTCCGCAAATAGCTCAAATAAATTAGCTAAAGCCTCGGCACTAACTAGGCTTCCTGTACCATCATCACCTTCTAAAATCAGCCCTTCCAGTCCTTCCCCATGACCGCAAAAGTGGACAATGTTAGGTGAATAATCCACCAGGGCTTGCTGAATATCATCTGGGGTTGCTGCCAACTCGGCACTAACCTCAAAGCGATCGCGCTGCTTTGCCAATCGCAGCACTTCCTTGATTTCTTTAACTTCTTTGTCTAGCCGTAATCGACTTGTATCAATAGGATTTGCCGCCAGAATCAGGATCCGTTTTGAACTTTTCTCGGCGGACATATCAATGCAATATCAAATTGAGTTGACATGTATTATATCCGTCTTACAGTTAGAGTATGGTTAGCATTAAGTATTATTGACAAAATTGAATGCATTTATTCGATAGTCTTGATGCTAATTTCGTTTCTCTATTAGTTATTTCCAATCAGCTTAGAAGCCCCGGTCATCTCCCGTAAACTCTCCAGGGTCGGTTCATCACTCATTGGCTGATCTCCTCTCCATGAATAGGTCGAATTTCATCAATCTGTAACCCGCTTTCCAGCAGCCGATACACCACCTGTTGATAGTCCGATGCATTTTTGATTAGTGGCTTCCTGGGTGGCTCAATCGCCCGCACATAGAACCGTCGATTAAAGGGAATGGTGGTGCCAGCCGGATTGGTGTCATCAAAGACAATGCGTGTGGCGATCAGGTCCACCTGCCACAGTCCCTCATTGACTACCTGAGGCGGTGAGACTTCTT
>ERZ1740067.1733-NODE-1733-length-14474-cov-12.362092_pt1 | contig 14474 bp, 17 predicted proteins | sample MGYA00581736_ERZ1740067 | MGnify/ENA primary metagenome ERZ1740067 (study PRJEB43018, sample SAMN04849236) | marine metagenome | isolation source: floating plastic debris | place: Pacific Ocean | collected 2008-08-27 | study: EMG produced TPA metagenomics... | reverse complement strand
GTCATATTCTTGACAAATACGATGTCGAACTTGAAGTTCATGCGGATATCAATACGGATCCAAAATTTGAATCAAATGTGGCATTAAAAGAAGCTATGGGCTATATCCTTGGGATGGGGTTTGTTTTTAAAGCAAAACCTAATGCTTTTGCAAGTTCATCTTGTGCAGATATGGCTGTATGAATCAAAAAATTAATGATTATGAATGGAATTACATATATAGAGAATTTTTTAGAAAATCATTTTGAGTTGTTCAATAGCTTGATAAATAGTATTGCATGGGATGCAAGAATGAAAGCCCGTAAAACAGCAAGTTTTGGCAAGGCATATAATTATTCTCAAATGGATTACCCTTATCAGGAGTTTACAGAAGAACTAAATGAGATAATAGAGTCTATTAATAATAAACTGTACTTCAGGCCAAATAATTGTTTGATCAATCTATATGAAGACGGACGTTCAACTATGGGATTTCACTCAGATCAAACAGGCATGTTGTTTGAAAATACTGGGGTTGTAATTATTTCATTAGGGGAAACAAGAACCCTTAGGTTTAGAAATATTAAAGAAAGAAAAGTCAATATAGATTATAATCTTCCATCTGGTTCTCTCATTTATATGGACAATTTGATTCAAGAAACATGGCAACATGCTATTCCAGAATCAAATACAGTAAATGGAAGAATGAGTCTGACATTTAGAAAACTAAGATAATCCGAAATTATATTTTACTACGCAAAATAACTGCGTAGTATTATTGGAATCTTTGTCATGTAATTAAATGGAAGCTTTTGGAATCAGCTTCATAGTAGTGCCTCGTCAGACGTGGGTAGCTGGCGAGGTTTAATCAAATACCTCTTTAGCTTAAAAGGAAGAGCTGTGGTAGGACATTGCAAAGCAATGGGCCAGATGTAGCGAAGGAAAGTCGCAACTAAAACGTGATTCTCAGCTATTGTTGATGGCGTGCCTGTCAATAAATAGAATTTGCAGAAGCACCGAAATGAACAAGATTCAAAGTAGGGAAGCGCATTTAGAGCCAATCTGTTCGTTTCGACGAAAGTGCCAGTTCGAATCTGGCAAGGGGTACTAAGTTCATTGAAACGGTTTCCACACATGTGGAAATTAAAATATCAAGCTGGTCTTGTTGGGTGTCTCTGTATGTCACTATTGTATGAAACTTTGCCGAGGGGCATTAGGTTTTCATGTGCAACTTGACTTGATGGTTTCGACTGTTTTCCAAAAAATAGTCTCTACACCGTAGGTCGTGGGTTCGATTCCCACTCTCAATTCGCTTGAGATAGTTCAGTTGGCTAGAACAATGGTCGTGGATGTCGCGGGTTCGAATCCCGTCTAAATCTATTGGATTTAGTAGCTCAGTGGGTAGAGCACTACGCTTTTAACGTAGGATATGGACTCAAAATCCATTCTCTAAAGCCGACCATCTTTTAAAACTGGTCACCAAAGCCATGTTAGGCTATAAATGACAAGAAACCGTAGTTCTATGTCGGTGGTTTTCTCTCTATGGGAGATAAATCACAGTCTTGAAACTACCTTGAAATATTGATTTTTTGATGAAAAGGGCCATTTCGTTGCCAGTCATCCCTCCTTTTGGAAAACTGATAAACATATTATCAGCGGCACTTCAGGAAGCATGGCGCCAAAACGAATAGTTCTGAACCTTGAAAACCAGTATTTCCGTATCGAATAGATGATATACAACCACGGTTTCTTTTGTAAAAAAAGTAATTAGAATAATGAATATAGTTTAACCCGTTCGTCCGTCATATGACAGGGCGGACACAAATTTAAAATGATGAAACGAGTAAGAATCAATGCAGGAAAAGTAGGTTTGGTCTTCAAAAAAGGAGATTACCAAAAGGTTATTGCCCAAGGAACACATTGGGTAGGCCTTAGAACCAAGGTAATGGTCTATGACCTTACCAAAGCCTTTGTAGCTCCTATAGCATTGGAAATCTTGCTACGGGACCAAGGCTTGGAGGCGATGTTACATGTGATTGAAGTCAAGGATGCTGAATTGGTTTTGGTTTCTGAAAACGGAAATTTAAAACAAGTCCTTACTGCGGGTAAATATGCCTTCTGGAAAGGTCTGATTGATTATGGGTTCGTTAAAGCAGACTTGAGCAAGATCTATATCACAGAAGATATCAGCAAGGCAATGCTGGGTCATCCCCAATTACGGACTTATGTCCGTACCTTGGAAGTTGCAGCTTATGAAAAAGCGGTGCTCTTGGTGGATGATGTCTATATCAAAATACTGGAAAGTGGTACATACTACTTCTGGAAGAACGATATTACCATCAAAATTGCTCGAGCTGATATGCGTCAACTGCAATTAGAGATTTCTGGTCAGGAATTGTTGACCAAAGACAAGGCTGCCATTCGTATCAACTTCTATACTCAGTATAAAGTTGTTGATATAGAGAAGGCTCTGTTGGATAACAAAGACTATGAAAAGCAGTTGTACATCGCAATGCAGTTAGTTCTACGTGCCTACATCGGCACCTATACTTTGGATGAGCTTTTAGAGCGTAAGGAAAGTATCGCAGAAGCTGTGTTTGCAGATATCAAGACAGCAGCCACCCAATTGGGTGTTGCCGTTTTGAGCTGCGGTATCCGTGATGTTATCTTGACCGGTGAAATGAAGGATATCATGAACCAGGTTTTGGTAGCTCAAAAAAGGGCTCAAGCCAATATCATTACCCGACGTGAAGAGACCGCGTCTACCCGAAGCCTGCTAAACACGGCAAAGCTGATGGAAGAAAACGAGATGCTCTTCAAGTTAAAGGAGATGGAATATGTTGAAAAAATCGCCGATAAAATCGGTGAGATTACTGTCTCTGGAAACGGGGGTATGGTCAAACAATTGAAAGAGATTTTCTCTGTCAACAAGTAGAATGTTGGAATGCGTCAATGAAAATTGGCGCATTTTTTCATTTTTCTTGAATGGAAAACCCGCACTCATAAATGAGTACGGGCTTCTGCTTGATGTGGTCGCACTTGGGACTGAACTATTCTTTTATTTGACTCATTTTCAGTAGTTTGCAAATCGCCGAAATTGATTGCTCACCGAAAAACTCACCAAAACTATGTCGGATTTTAAATGAACTTATTTAATTTTAAACATAGCCATAATTAAATTGAAGAAATTCTTTTCATTGCATTTTCAAACTCAATGTAAAATCAAAAAGTCAAACTACCAACCTCTAATTCATCTTCTTCTTTATCGGGCCGAACTATTATCGTTTCTTACTTTTTATTTGCCTAACATAGCACTTTGTGAAAGTTTATATCAATCTAAACTATTGTCTAATCTTACCTCATACTCTTTTTCATGAACTGGTAAACTTTTCCATAAATATTCCCTTCAACCGAAAATGGACTACCATGTTCAATCATGAAACTTTTACCCAGCTTACTTGTCCATATCCCTTTTTTGGCCACCAATTGTCTGGCAGCATGCGTGAATTTTAAATCAGTTCCGTACAAAGCAACCTTCTTAAAGCCATCTTCATAGTGTTCATCTAAGCATTTTTCATAGCCTAAAATCTCAAAGAGATTCACCAATACCGATTTTGAATTATCATTCGGCAAATCAAAAGGCCAATCATGGCTTGCTCCATCTAAATGCGTTAATGGTCTTTTATCTTCTGGAAGGGGTTCCCAGAATACATCCCGCTTATTGGCAGCCCATGCAATACAATTAAAGTCAGGACAGGGATATTCGGCAATTCTAAAGTCTTTATCATTCGCTAGATTTGGGAAATTCCCTTTTATTAAGGCAATATTTTGTTGGGAATTAAGCAATAAGAACCTAAATTAATTTTCCTTGATTGTAGAGCTTAACCCAAATTTCACATGCATCAGTAATAGTTAACCTTTTTTTGGACTTAATCCTTTTTTCTAGTATGAGGTTTAAAGCCCAAACTAATTGACTAGGTTCTTTAGAAATAGAATCAATGATTAATGGTATTGCTCTTTTCCCCATTTTTAAAATTTCTTGAAAATTTTTATCTTCAAGAGTATCATAGATGCTTGAGGAAAACATTGTGTTTTTATTCCAAGTTTCTACGAGGGTTTCAAATTTGTTGGTGATATATACATCCTCAATCAAATCCTGGTCTAAGTGAACAAAATTCTCGGGCAAATTTCTAGAAAGTGATTCACTTATGTTAGATGCTTCTGATAACTCAATACTTGTTTTCGGGATATCTGTATTGGGTGGTAAGTCTAAAATAAACGGCATAGCTATCGGATTAGTGTCTTTGTTTTTTCTGTAATTCCATCATTGAATAAAGAGTTTTTCTTTTCCCTTATTAGGTTAAATTTCTCCCAAATTAAATTTTTATCGTTGGGTATGTTCTCATTGATTAAAACATCGATATCGAAAATGTATGGGATTTTATTATCAATAGCCCTTTCTAAGGAATGAGCAATGTTCCAGTGCATATTTTTTGATGCGTCGCGAGCAGTATACTTAAATTGAAAGTTTCCTATCGACAAAGTACCAGAATTTGTATTAATAAAAGTTGTAAAGTATTCTTCAGGACTTTTGATATTCATGGGCAAATTGAATCTATTAACGACTCTAACCGATAACCCTTTTAAAGTTTCAATTCCCAATACAGAATTAAAGACCTCCCAATTATCCTTAAAATCTTTTATAAAATCATCCCAACCATTATAGTTCCCATGTTTCTGAAAGGTAAACTTTTCTTCATTAATTGTAATACTCTGCTTATTATCCTTGGACAAAAATACAACACCATTTGTTATTTTATCTCCAAGAGTAACACTAGTAACTTCAAGTTCTTTGATGTCTAGGTTTCTTGTAAACTGTTCTTTAATACTTGGATAAGTACTATTAATCGTTTTGCCAATTTCCATGAGCTTCTTGTAGTCAAGAGCTTCTATTTTATCATACCTAAATTGAATAATAGATAAAATTATAGGAGAGTTTGGAAAAAATTCGTGAGACAAACTGGCCATATTACTTGTTTGGTGCAAAAATAAGCCTTATTATACTATAAAATTATACGTAATAGTATAGTTTTATTTATTCTGAATATCATGGATAGAGAGAAAATAATAGATTGTTTGAATGCTACAAAATTTTCTAAAAAAGACTTTAATATCTCTTATAGAGCATTAAACCACTATAGCGAACATGGTCTTATTTTTGAAAATAGGCAATCAAAAAGTAGTTGGCGAAAATTAAATGGATTTGATGCCATTTGGCTTGAAACTCTGATTTTATTGAGGTCAATTGGGATTTCAGTGGATAATATTCGAAGGGTCAAAAAAAACATCTTCCAATATGGCTCTTTGGGTATTGTCGACAAAGCGTCATATCTAACTAAATCTTTTCATGACGAAATAGTCGATTCAATTTTTTATGAGCATAAACTGTATTTGGTCATCTTTCATGATATGACATATTCGTTTCATGATTCTTCTACTTCAAAACAATGGAAAGATTATAAGTACAAGGATTTACTTCATTTGAATATTCCTCTAAGAGGAATAATTATGTCCGTATATAGAAGAGCTAGCATTTAGGATGACTATAGAATAAGAACTTTTGTAAATGCAATCAATATAGTTTCGTGATTAAACTTTTAGGTTGTTTTATAAATATACAATACCAACAAAAGCGAGCGAAACTAGGTTTCGCGCTGCAAGCGTCCCAAATACTTACACAAACTAATACTACTGAGCGAGGCAAAATTATTCAGTAATCCCTTCTCATTCTTTTTTTAAGAAGACCCAATTCAGTAGCGTTAGTATCAATTGTCCAATACGAATTCCCAAACCTCGGCTTCACCAATTTAACTTTTGATAGGAACTGTAAAACCTCTTCTTTTTCTCCTTTATACATTTCCTCTAGTTGACTTAATCGTTCCTTTGGAATCATTCCCTCCAATTTGTTCCACTCCTCTTTTGTCATTTTTTGAAATTTCTTTTCAACCCGTTTAGGCTCCCTCCGTTTCTTGACAATTTCATGTTGACCAAAAAGTGCCAGTAGCATTGTGTTAGTAGGTAATGTCTGTGTCTTTTCAATATCTCGTACAATGGCAATCAGAGCATTAATTCTTTTGCGGGTTTTTTCACCATCTTCATCAACTCGTTTTGGAAACTTGCTTGATGGTGATATTCCGTGCCATTCGAAAAAGTCCATAACCGATTCCAAAGTTTCGGAATAGGACTTTGTTATTTTCCTTGAAAACCGTCGAAATCTTCTAATAGTTCTATGATGTAATCGTATTGTCCCAAATCCATCCATTTTCTTCATTTTTATCACTCAATTGTTACAATCTAAAGCCGTGTTTATAAAGGCTGTAGGCTCAATTGTTACAATTTCACGTTTTCTTCTTCTTTTTATCTTGATTATAAAATATTGATTATCAACATTTTATAATCAACATTCGAAACGTAACGTCGCTTTAGCGCGTTACCCTCTCGCTATTCAAATCTGGTCTACTTCGTATCCCAAATTTTGAATACGGCAAACCCGCCTTAAATTCAAATAAGTAGGTTGCACCTTATGAAATTTTCCCTTAACGCTTTTCTTCCCGAACACTGGAAAAATTCCACAGGAACCACGCGTAAAAGTCAGGGGTAAGATTTGGGATAAAACCATGGTTAATATTTTCCTGCTACCAGTTCCATATCCTTGCTCAACTTATGGTCAAGCACCTTAGCATAAATCTGGGTAGTCCGCATAGATTGATGTCCTAACATTTTGCTTACGGATTCAATAGGTACTCCATTGGACAAAGTGACCGTAGTAGCAAATGTGTGACGGGATAAATGGAACGTCATTCTCTTATTAATACCGCATGTTTCCGATATTTCTTTTAAATATTAGTTCATCTTTTGATTGCTTAAAACAGGAAGTAAGCGTTGCCCTATTTGTTTTGTTGGCACCATTCGATATTTTTCAAGGATTGCTTCAGCTATAGGCAAAAGAGGGATGGTGCTTTGCACTTTCGTTTTAGTTCTCAAGATTCTTATCCATTTTTTATTCCCTATGCTATGGATGTTCTCTTCGTCCAAATTTTTCACATCGATATAGGCCAATCCTGTAAAGCAGCAAAAGACAAAAACATCCCTTGTCCGTTCCAATCGAGCAAACTTGAATTCCTTCTCAATCAACAAGCGCAGTTCAATCTCGGTCAACACCTGACGATATGTTTTCTTCCATCTTGCTTTCCAATGATAAAAAGGGTCTGTTTTCATCTAATTATTGGCAAGAGCTATCCGCACTATTTTCTTGAAATTGGTAACGTATTTGACAATGGTATTATGGCTTCCCGCTTTGCTCAATTTCAAGTAATGCTCAAACCCAGTTACAAACTTTAAATCCACATTGGTCATGAATAGGTCTTTCCCACCGTATTCGTGAAAAATGAAACTTTCCAAATGGTTTCGGGTTCTAATGTGTCTTCGATAAGTGCTATAGGTATACTCAACTCCCAAAAGGGATTCCATATGGTAATTATGCTCATCGTAAATCGAAAGCACCGTTTTGATTTTGCTTCCCTTATTTAAAAGTTTGTTCTTGATGGTAACCGCAGAATACGGTTGTCCTTGTGAAACGTACTCCGCTTGGATTCGACGGATACGAACCTTTAGGTCGTCCAAATGATAATTGATTTCATCTGCTTTGGGGTCTTTGCTAATGACCTTGTTTGAAATGGGACACCAATTCGTGGGTTTGATTTTTCTTTTTAAACTGAGTTCGGCCCTCTTTGAATCGACCGTGATTCGGAGGAAAAGAGGGGACATTCCGTGCTTGTCAGAATCACTGGTTTTTGGGTAAAAAAGGATGGAAAATGTGTTTTTTGCCTCCATAACTATGCTTTTTGGATTATTAATATCACTAGCAAATCCGAACAAAGAATTGAATGTCAATTCTTTAACATAGTTTGGGTGGCATTTTTGCGAATAAAAAAGTACTCACCGAATCACTCACCAGAACGGTTGATTTCATATGGTTTTATATGAAATCAACAAAAATGAAAAAGCCTGAAAACAGTTCATTTTCAGGCTTTTAGGGAATATTTAAAATTTCCCAGTGGTCCCACCTGGGCTTTGGTTCCGGTTTCTCAGGCATTGGTGTAGTTTAACCCGCTTTATCAACAATAATGCGGCCTTAGTACCAAGAAAAACCTTAGATTTAAACTTTGGAATCAAAATTTATCAAGCTTTTTGACCCCAATTTTGACCCCAATTTAATAGTCTTTCAACCTCTTTAACAACGATTGAATTAAATCAGTTTAAAAGAAGGTTTGAATGATTCAAGTATCCTTTAATCTCAGGCACGAGAACAAGAACAAGGGCGGTTTAGTCCCTGTTCGGATTATCATCACCCATTATTCCAATCGGATCCGAAAAACCGTTCCATCGGTCAAAGTACTTCCCAAAGATTGGAAAAACCAAAGAATTCGGCCCAACCTTGTACAGGAACCCTATAATTATCATGTGGAATTCAATCTTATTCTGGATGAGATGGATTCCAAGGTAAAACAACTTTATCGGACTTCATTGATAAAGGGGATACCCCTAAGAGAAGATGAAATCATTGGTTGTATTGAAAACAGGACTTTGCCAGTAGTGGAAAAGGACTTTTTTGGTGCATTGGACGAGTTCGTTTCTACCCATAAGACCATAAGGGCGAAATCCACTATAACAAAGTATAAATCATGTATTCAGTTTATCAAGGAGTTTGAAAAAACAACGGGTTACGGGCTTGGTTTTGAATCGATAGACCAAAGTTTCATAGAGGCATTTCGGGAATACGCTTACACGGAGCGTAACACGATGAACAATTATTATAGCAAGCTAATTGCCTTTTTAAAAACCTTTATGAATTGGGCTTCCGAAAGAGGGTATCACGATAATTCGGCCTATCAAAAATTCAAAAGACAGGAAGATGATATTGAGGTCATTTATTTGACAATGGATGAATTGATGCGCCTGTTCCACCATGATTTTGAATCTAAAAGGCTTGGTTTTGTCAGGGATGCCTACTGTTTTTCCTGTTTTACCGGGCTTCGTTACTCAGACCTTAGGAAGCTGCGCCCGTCAAATGTATTTGGTGACCATTTGAGGTTGACCATTCAAAAAACTAAAAGGACAGACCATATCATTCCGTTGAACAAAATGGCGAAGGAGATATTAACCAAGTACCAAGGAACCATCTATGAGCCTATCCCCAAAATTTCAGGTCAAAAGTTCAATGAATATATCAAGGAATGTTGCGAGAAAGTAGGTATTGACCAGCCGATGACCATAACCAGGTACATAGGCAGACGTCGGATAGATAAAACAGCCCCGAAATACGACCTTATCACAAGTCATACAGCCAGGAAAACCTTTGTAACAAATAGCCTTGTCCTGGGAATGAACGAAAAAGTAGTGAAGAACATCACAGGTCATAAGGATGATGTTTCCTTCATGAAATACCTCAAAATCGCCGAGGATTTCAAAATGAATGAAATGTCAAAAACTTGGGATACCATCAATGTAAAAACCAACAATGGATTCGAGAGAAAAAGCAATTGAATTATTTGAATCATTTCTGAAAAAATCTCCTAATGGTTCCATTAGGTCAAATAGGGGGATTGCTACCAAGTGTGCTCTACTTCATATTGAAGGAATACTGATTTCTCTTAAGGAACAAATTATAGAAGTAGACAGTTTGGATATTTTGTATTGGTACCGGGTGCGCAAAGAATTAGAACAAATCAAGTCCCTATAGTGATAGGGCAAAAATCAAATAATCCTTAATAACTCGTCAAATTAAAACGTATGAACAATTCAAAAGCAGTGTTGTATGCATTTTCCGAGGAAGACTTGGAAAGAATAGTGGAAACCGTGATTTCCAGGGTCAGAAAAACGGAGTTGATACAAGAATCCAATCCCTCAATTGAAGAGGATAGATTGAGTCAAAAAGAAGCTTGTGCGCTCTTGAACATATCTGTACAGAGCATCATTCAATGGAAGAAAAAGGGATTGATTCCTTACTATCAAATCGGAAAGTCCATTTTCTATTCCAAAACCGAACTATTGAATGTTGCAAGAAACCGACCAGAGATTGTAAAACTCCCAAACGATTAACATTACTGAAGCATGAAAACAAGTAAAAATGTTATACAGCCGATGCGATTTGTGGATGCTTATTGTGATTTCACACCCATACAAAAAGACTTCGTAATGTTGGTCCAATATATGACCACTAAACAAAAAGACATCAGGAGCGATTTTATCATATACTTAAAACCATATTTTATTTACAAGGGTCTTAATCTTAGTGCCATTCGACCCCACCACTATAAAGGGATAACAGAAGACTTGATGAAATCAAAGGTGACCTTCAAATATTTGAAGGGAGATAAACTGTATTCAGTGCATAATTTATTTAGCCGTTGCATGGTAAATTCAGCAATGGAGTTGAAGATTTCGATTATTGATGATGTTCTTCCCCTGTTTTATGTAAATAAACTCGAACAAGGACATTTTCAAGACAATCGATTGGTCAAGGAACTTTTCCAACAGAGCTATCCGGATTATGACAGGTATATTTCATATCATCCAAAGACATATGTTGACTTCAGGGAAAGCCAAACCAAAAAGCTTTTTGAAAAACTACTCCAATATCGAAGATTAAAGAAATACACTTATGAACTTGCGAAGGACGAACTATATCTATTATTAGGTTATGGGTATTTGCAAGATAGAAAGGATGATTCAATAGAAAGACAACTGTTTAAAATTGTAGGTCAAGAATTTATCCAGACTTCTTACAAAGGCGTAGAAGGTTGGAAAAACCTAAGGTCTAAGCTGAACAAATGGTTAAAGGAAATATCGGACAACAAGGAAACTGGGATAAAAGTAATTAAAAAGGGTAATAATTTTTTCACAACTCGAGGCAGGCCTATTCGAAGTATATTCATCCAAGTGGAGTTCGACCACCAGCTTATGGAACTCAACGAGCAACAACAAAAATCGTATCAGTTTTTGGAACGATATGGGCTTTCTCAAAAGCAAAAAATACGAATAGTGAATGATTTTACCTACGACCAAATATCGAAAAGGGTCTTGGCAATGGTTTCGTCGATTAACGATAATGGGATTCAATATTATTCAGATAATCGTGCGCCAGGAATAAAAAAAATAGAAAATGTCCCTGGGTTCGTTTATGGTTTGGTCTTTGGTTATGGAAAGAGGACATAAATGGGTTTTGAGCATAGATTAGGGGATGTATCGGTCAGGTACATCCCTTCCATAGACCGATTTCTGGTGAAAGTCAAGAACGGAACCCCTTTTTACACGAATGATTTTGGAGTAATAAGGGAATATGTTTTAAAGAATAGCATCAAAAAATAGTTGACATTGGATTTAGGTTACCAAAACTCCGTAGGGTTTGGTAGAAAATGGACAATGACTTTTAAAGCAAGAAAATCCGATAATTTAACAAAAGTGTCTTTATCCGCCATTTTCGCGGTTATGTTAAAATTTTAACATACTTAACCATAACCAACCCATTTTAGGAGTTATTAGTTTATAAAAACGTGTTTTGGTTTCATTTATCTTTATACAAACGTTACCTGCAAGCTGAAATGACGAACGCACGACAAAATATCGAAACACCATTTAACGAGGAATTCTGCACTCGACTTGAATACCGAATTTGTCACGAATTGGAAAAATCGACTGACCCAGAATTAAAAGGATTTTGGTGTGACGGAGTTTCTTGGTTTCCGACCGACAATCAGTTGACTAAAAAACACGTGAATGACAAACGGAAAATAGAAACTAAAGCGTGGATTGGGGAAACTGGGCAAGATGTATATAAAACGACTATCCATTTCGGTCGTAGAGCATTGAGTAAGTATGCAAAAGGAAGCGATTTGACCGATTGTATTCCCGAATTGGAATCTCAAACTGAATGGATTGAAATTGATACAGAAAGTAAAACGCTGGAAATAAAACTGAATTAAAAGTAATGTTTCAAAATCATATAACAGTTAAAAACCGACATACGAAGTTCATAAAAACAGTATGTGAAACTGAAATAGTTTACGGATTAAAAAACAAAGATGGATTTGCAACATCAAGTTCAGTTCATTATGATGACGAAAATGGGGAACCTGTTGGAATGATTTGCTTTTGGGCTGAAAAGGCAAGAGCAAAGTCCTGTATAAAAGACGGATGGAAAAACTATGAACCAACTGAAATTCCGCTATCTGAATTTATGGAAAACTGGTGTGTTGGAATGGAAAATGACGGACTTTTAATTGGAACTCAATTTGACCAAAATATGTTTGGATTTGAAGCAGAGCCTTTGGAATTAATAATAGACTTATCGACTGAATTAAAATCAATTGGAAAGGATTTGAATTTTAGAAAGTTTAACGGAATTAAAGACTTGGAAACTCAAGTTAAAGAAGTAATGGAATGATAAAAAGCCAGCAGGTAACAATGTATAACCGCAATTACGGCGGATTCGACTTGGTTCGAATCCACTCGGAATTGCTAAAGTCTGTGCTAAACCGAAAATTAACGCATATTAACCCGTAACTGACGGTTATACGAGACCGTTGGCAACTATTTGAGAAAGTATATTGGATAAGAATCAATACATAGAATTCGAAATGAACAATGAGGAGAAGTTCAATGACTTAACTAAACTTCTTGATCTCATTTCGACGTCCAAAAAAAGCGGCGACTATAAATCCGACCATTATTGGTTTGACAAATTTCCCGATTACACTCTAAAATACTATCATTTTGCTGACTCCGACTTAAAACCTGAATTTGTGACGAGTAATATGGACGGAGGAACTTGGCATTTTTATTCAATGACAGAATATCTTGTTGAGAATATTGATATCGAGTTTTTGGACTGTAAAAAAAACGGAAATGGAAAAGCACGACCTGAATTCTATGCTTATGGGTATCCTTATGGCGGAATCACAGGTTTGACTATGTTTCTGAAATCATATGACTTTAAGGCGACTGAAATAGATGAAGGTGGAGGATTTTATAAAGTTATTTGGAAAAACGAAACGGAATTCGAACTGAAAGAAATATAAACGGTTGCCAACAATTGTATGAAATGGGAAATAAACGAAAAGGTCAATTGACAACTGACTTTGAATGGCATAAACATTTGAGAAAAGTTGGAAAGCGTTTCTTCTGGAAAGGAGAACGACTTGCTGAAAAGAAAATGATTGAGGAAAATATATCTGAGTTTGAAACTCAAACTCTATCAGAATCCGAAATGGAAAATGCTGAAAAACTTTACGATTATCTCATTTTGAAATTACCTAGTTCTGTAAATATTAAGGACTTATATAATCTATGTTTTTCTCTATTTTCTACTCTTGATATTCTGCCAGACAACTTGAGGTCACTGAAAATCACTAAAGATGTTTTAGCACTAACATTTATGAAAATCTCCATAAGAAAGAGTGTTTCTGAACATAAGAACGAAAGTGATTGGATTAAACTAATTGACAATTTCCTAAAACTCGAAAATAATCATCCTAATCACGCGAATGCTCGAGAATTGATAGGAACGAATTAAAAAACAGTTGCCAACAATGGTTATAGCTCATGGCTATCGCTTGGTCATTTTTTCCTAAATTCAATATATAAAAAACGTTTGGCGCTGGCCACGAGGCCATAGCCGAGACCGTTAGGCACAATATTCACAAACCAAAAACAATGACAAATCTCTTACCTTTTATTGTTTCTTTCTTTTTACCAGGAACTGGTCAATTTATACTTAAGGACTTTTTAAAAGGTAGTATCATCTTAGTTTCTAATATCTTATTAATTTACCTAATTCTAAATATTGACTTTTTAAGTTTTATACCTTTTTGGATTCCACACATTGTTTTAATGATTTGGGCAATTTTCGATGTATACGATAAAATTGAAGAACGTGATGGGAAAAAATCTGCGACAAGATACCTAGCTTTCAGCTTACTAATTGTTGCTGTTCTATTTCCTTTGACCCTGACTCTTTTCGCAACTGGACTTTTTAAAGGAGCAAAGTTCTTTACAAACGAATTTCTTAATGAGGACAGGACAAAAACCGAAATGAATGAAATTTCTAAAGAACTTGAAATTCATAAAAATCATTACGGAGCTTATCCCAAAAACTACGACGCTTTTATAGGGCAAAAGCCTATTTGGGATGGTTGGAAATCAGATAGTTGGAAAAATCCCTATAAATACGAACTTCTGGACTCTATAAATTATCGGCTTATTTCAGCAGGAAAGGACGGTGCCTATTTTAGTGAGGACGACATAATTCGTGAAAACTAAAAAATACAGTGCCTAACAATGGCTATAGCCCATGGCTAACGCTTGTCCATTTTTTCCTCACTTCAATCTATTAAAAACTGTCCGGCGCTGGCCACAGGGCCATAGCCGAGACCGTTG
>ERZ1740067.1732-NODE-1732-length-14481-cov-7.060377_pt1 | contig 14481 bp, 14 predicted proteins | sample MGYA00581736_ERZ1740067 | MGnify/ENA primary metagenome ERZ1740067 (study PRJEB43018, sample SAMN04849236) | marine metagenome | isolation source: floating plastic debris | place: Pacific Ocean | collected 2008-08-27 | study: EMG produced TPA metagenomics... | reverse complement strand
CCGCCGCGCGCCCGATCACTACCGCCCCCCCCCCTGAGCGTATCGGCAAAAACACCCCCCGTCAGTGTATCGTCCCCATTGCCGCCTTCGGCAAAGAGCCCCGGCGCAAAGGACAGGATTTGCACCCGGTCGGCATCTGCGAACGTACCACTCGGAAAGATATCCTCGATCTCGACCCCTCCTGCTGGTACTGAGGCAAAGGACAGCCCAATGATCGTGTCACGGTGGGTCAGGATCACATCTTGACCGCTGCGAGCAAAGTCGATGGAAGCCGGATCATAGAGAAAGGGCAGGGAAGACAAGTCGAGCCGGTCGACCCCAAGTTCGAAATCGGTAACCCGGATGGTCGTGCCCGCCTGACCGATGACAAAAATGTCGGCCCCCGTCCCGCCCGTGAGGTCTCCGCCCGCCGCGGCACTGACCAGTAGGTCATCACCCGCACCCCCAAACAACGTATCTGCACCGGTATCAGAGCCCAATATAATGTCATCACCGACCGTTCCGGTCACAGTTCGCGCGCCGACTGCTGCGGTGACCGGAGCAGTCATGTCTCCGACATCCACCGTCAACCAGGCAAGGCCATCGCTCGTGGTGGAGGCGACATAGACATGCAGCGTGTCACCAATCTGAATTGCCTCGATATCCTGCACATTTTCCAGGCCCAGCCCAATGTCATGCACCAGCGTATCACGCAGTACCAACTGCCCGTCGGGCAACAGGGAAAACACACTCAACCCATCATCGCTGCCCGCGGCAAAGACCAGCACCTGTCCGTTCACAGTGATGAGCTCTAGCGTTGAGACATCGGCAAAGCGCGTGGCCTGTGTATCCATCACCAAATCGGTGGTGTGCAAAAAGCCAGATGCACTTTGCTTGACCACCGCCAGGGCGTTGTTGTCCGCTCCGCCGACCACGATCCAATTAGAACCATAGGCAGTGATCGCGGCAAGCACGGTTGGCGCTCCGATACTTAGCCCGTCTGATGCTCCCAGTCGGGCGGTTTCGACCAAATCCTCGGGATTGGCGCCGACGCGGTAGCTGATCACCTCTCCGGACTTCGTATCCCCCACAACGATAAACACATCGTCTTGGCTGCGCGTATGCACCAGGGGCGCACCGGCGCCCAAATCTAACTCAATGGAACGGCTTTGGGTCGTGTTCAAATCGTGCGCCCAAAGGGATCCGGTGGCCGCGTCAATCGTGTACAGCCCGATCTCGCCGCCACCCAACGGGACCGCTTCGACAATGGCCCCTGCTCCAAAGCCTTCGAACCCGTCATGTACACCAAAATTGCCAAGCCCGCCGTTGTCTTGCACATGAATGCGTGCAAGGTCACCATTTTCCCAGGTGCCATACAGCAGGTATTCCTGACCATCTTGGCTGTAGACCTCGACTGTACCAGTCGCCGCGGTACCGCGGGCCGCGTCAAAATATGCCGTATCGATCAGCACGGCCCCGCTGCCACTTAGCTGATATGAAAACAGACCCCCATGATACCCTGTGGTCCCAAACAGATAGGCAGACCCGTTGTGCCAGCTGATGGTCACGTCGCGGATATCATTGTCATGAAGCTCATGTCCGCTTGCAAAAATGTTACGCCACGAAAGGTCCATTTCACTCCCCTTGAGTTGCGGGATCTGAAATGGCGGACGATGGCTCTCTTTTTCCGGCTGGATTATGGCGGAGCGAGGACGTAAGCGATTGATTTATGTTTAACTTTTAGAAAACCGCGCTCATTGGCTTTACCAGAGACAATCGTTTTGATCCTGCCCCACTGAAGTGGTCCTCCGCTACGTTTAGGAAAACGGAAGAAACACATGGCCAACAAGCGACCGAAGCCCGAAGAGACTGTCACGAAGTTGCGGCTGGTTGACGTTCTGACGGAGCAAGGCATGCCGCGTCTGGATGCGATCCGGCAAATTGGCGTAACTGAACAGACCTCCTACCGCTGAAAGAAGAAGTAAGTTGGAATGGGCGCTCACCAATTTAAGGAACTGACGCGGTTTTAAAAAGAGAACGAGCGACTGCGCAAAGTTGTTTCTGACCTGATGTTGGACAAACTGATCCTGGCAGCAGTTGCGATGGGAAACTTCTGAGCGCCGCTCGTCTCCGTGCTTGCATTGATCGTGTTCATGCGGAGCTAAATGTCTCGGAACGCCGCGCTTGCCGCGGTCTCAGGCAACACCGACCCACGCAGCGCAGAGCGCCAGTTGGTCACTCGGACGAAGAACGATTGGTCGCCGACATGATCGAGCTGACTCGGCAATATGGGCGATATGGCTACTGTCGGATTGCTGCGCTGCTGAGAGATGCGGGCTGGCATATGAACGACAAGCCGGTCGAAAGGCTGTGGCGGCGGGAGGGGCTGAAAGTGCCGATGAAACAGCCAAAGAAGGGGCAGCTCTGGCTGAATGGCGGATCGTGTGCTCGGTTGCAGCCAGAGTATCGCAACCATGTCTGGTCGTACGACTTCGTGCATTGCCGCACCGACGACGGAAAAGCGTTCCGCAAGCAGAACATCATAGATGAGTACAGCCGGGAATGCCTGGCCACGCATGTGGATCGCAAGCTCAACTCAGGCAATGTCATTGATGTGCTGAGCGACCTGTTTATCCTGCGCAGCGTGCCGTCGTTCATTCGGTTTGACAGCGGGCCGGAGTTCGTTGTTCAGGCCATGCAGGATTAGATCAAAGCGGTCGGCGCAAAGATGGGCTACATTGAGCCAGGATTACCCCTGGGAGAATGGATAATGTGAACGCTTGAACGCACGGTTCAGGGATGTGTCCCTGGATGGCGAGATGTTTTACAGCCTACGCGAAGCACAGATCCTGAGCAAAGAATGGAGAAAACACGACAACACAAAGTGACCGCACAGTGCTCTGGGCTACCGCCCACTGGCCCTGAAAACAATCGTTCGGATAGACCAAAGGCCGATCATGCGCGAACAATCAAATTGGATCACCCAAGCGGGGCTGATCACCATCCGTGCGGAAAATCAGACACAGCGGTGGCTGCATGGTTACGAATGCTTGCCTTGACCATAGGCAGATTTGCCTTGCACCTCCGAGATGCATACGGCAGTTAGTTCAGGGCCGAAGGTTGTAGATTTTGTGTTGGATTTGGAGTGTACCCGCACAATGTTTTTGCGGCGAGAACGAGAGGACGTCGACCGTGCGGACGGATGATGGCCAGTCAGAGCAAGCTTCAATCTTAGCATCGGAGAACGAACGTCTCAGAGCAGAGATAGTATCGCTGTCCAAGATGTACGTCACGTTGCTAGAAGAGAGAGAAAAGTTCAAAGACATGGCTGAAGCCTGCACGGCTCCTCGGACCCAGGTAGCGCCACCTCTTCAGGATAGCACTGCTGCGAAAAGGCAGGGTGAAATATTTGCGGTTATGGCAATGAGTTTGCAACTTACCCGCGTACCTTGGGTGATGCGGCTTCAATTCTTCAAGAATCGGCATGCTCGACGTTTGGCTATCGCACTGAAAAAGCGCCAACTTATCGACTCGGAATGGTACAAGAAAACCTATCCCGAGGTGGCTGCAAGCGGGCAAGACCCAGCAATCTTCTTCGTTACGAAGGGAATTGACGCGGGACACTGCCCGCATCCGGCATTTGCGATCGGGACCGGCGAATGAGTGAGAACTGGCATGGATGTGCTGACGATATCAAGTTGGTCGCCGCGTCCGATCTCTTTGATGCCGAGTGGTATCTGAGGCGGTATCCGGACGTCGCTGAGGTGCCCGTCCGCCCAGAGGAACACTACGTGCTCTTGGGCGGCCCACTTTTGCGATTTCCGTCAAAGCATTTCGACCCAATGGGGTATTTGGAAGTCAATCCAGATGCCAAAGGGCAAAACCCACTCGTTCACTTTTTAAAGTTTGGTAACAGCACGCCTCTGTCGATTTTCCCTAACAGGCTGCGTACTGGTTTCGGGGATGTGAACTCGGACACTGTGACCGACGATGAAGACACGCCTCTGACCCATATTCCGGACAGGATGACGCGTCGTGTGCGTGCTCAGAAATCCTTGCCCTGGCCAAAATCGGCAAGCCCGGTTTACCGCACAGTACGTGCTCATATGGATTACCTGAATTATATTACCAAGCATTATGATTTAGCGCAGAGCAAACCATCATTCGACCTTGCGAAACACTATGTGAACTCGGAGGAGAAAGAAAACCGGTCTCCTGTGCCGTACTTTTCTGCGAGATCCTATCGGAAACGCTATGCCAAGCAATTGGAAGGCCAGAGTAACCTGTTTTACCATTGGGTTACCGAAGGTCGCAAAAAAGGCATGGTTGCCCACCCCATGGCGGGCTTTGAAGAGGTCGCAGATATCTTGGGAATGACTCCCGAAACATGCCAAGAAGAGATTATCGCCTACCAAGAAAACCTCAGAGAGCGTTTATCCAATGGTATTTTGGGTGACATGGTGCGCAGAGCGGAGCAATGTGACCCGCTTGTCGGACGGACATGGCGCGGTGCTATGGCGCCCAACATTCAACCCTTTCATCAGGACAGTCTGTCGAAACGTCTTGTGGCCATTTCCAGGTTGCAAAAGGCGGTGGGCTATCAACGTGCAAAGGCCGTTGTTTGCGTAAACCGCCCGCGTTGGGGCAGCAATCGCAGGCTTGAAGGGCACGTGACCCACGCTTTGGCCGATCTTTACGGGCCTGAGAATGTTCTATTTTTGACGCTAGACAACCCTGGCGAAGTTCCGACGCATAAATACCCCGCAGGAGTGCGATGTGTGGATGGCGCATCACTTCTGCAACCTTTAAGCGAGCCGGAAAAACAACGAGTTGCACTGGAATTCTTACGTTCATTACGACCCAAAGCCGTATTCAATGTGAATGCGGCACTGCTTTGGGGCATCCAAAGTTCCTTCGAGACTATCGTCAAACATGATTTGCCAGTTGTTGGGTGCTTTTTTTGCAATGACAAAAGCATCTACGGCACATGGGGTGGGTATCCTTCGGTCCAATTTTATAGACAGTTTCCGAACATGAAAGCTGTCTGCACGGACAGTCATTTTCTGCGTGACAGTCTGATTGAGCAATTTTTCGTCTCAAAGGTACAGCAAAGACGGCTTCATGTGTTGGAAGCGCCAGTTGACGGCAGTTTGACCCAAGTGTCTGCGCAACCGCCTGGAAACGAACGTCCTCAGGTCTTTTGGGCGGGGCGTCTTGACCATCAAAAGCGACCGGATGTGCTGTTTGAGATCGCAAAAAACATGCCGTCTGCCGACTTCAGGGTTTGGGGTGAAACAGTCGCGAGCGGGCCTGATTTGCAAAAAAATTGGCCGGAAAATGTGACCTTTCTCGGGTCATATACGTCGTTTGAGGAACTGCCGCTCAATGAGGCTGACGCGTGGTTGTACACCTCCGAATGGGATGGTGTGCCTTCCATGCTCTTAGAGGTGGCCATGACTGGATTGCCAATCGTCGGATCACTGGTCGGCGGAACCGGCGAAGTGTTGCACGATGATCTTTCATGGCCGATCGCGCCTTTTGACGATGCGACGCGGTATGTGACAGCTCTTCAAGAGGTATTCGCAGAACCCGTCAAAGCACGTGAGAACGCGAAAAAGCTGCGAGAACGCATCGTAGAGCAGCGGACTGAAGAGCGCTATAAACAGCAAGTTCTGGCTGTGATGGAGACAGTGCAGTCATGAGCCCATTTGACATCACTGTCGCGATAACCGCGCATGCGGAGACGTTTGTTGCCGGGCCAACGATACGATCTTGCGACGCCGCAATTTCTGCTGCCGAGCGCTCAGGCTATTTGGTGGAGCGTCTGATTGGCTTGGACAATGCGACATCCGAAGCAACAGAGTATTTTCATCAGCCGGATTTGGAACATTGGAGAAAAGTTCCCCTTGATGTGGGTGACCTCGGTCTGGCGCGCAACGGTCTGGCACAGAGTGCGCAAGGCGCGTTTCTGGCTTTCATGGATGCAGATGACCTTTTTTCTGAAAACTGGCTCGTTGAAGGTGCCAAGGCGCTCAAAGCCGCAGCGGAACAGGGGCAAAGGGCAATACTTCACCCAGAGCTCAACTGGTTTTTTGACGCCGCAAACGCGGTTCTGGTAAACCCGGATCCGACCAGTGTATTCTACACACCGTACTATTGGCGTGTTGGAAACCATTTTGACTCATTGGCTATGGCTGACACAGAGACCTTTTTAGAGATCCCATATCGTGGGCGCGACAGGAATAATGGGTTTGGATACGAGGATTGGTGCTGGAATATTGAGACGCTCCAAGCCGGCTTCATTCACCACGTGGTGCCTGATACGATTATCTTTAAACGGCGCCGCGATAACTCACTGGTAACCGAACTTAATACCAATAAGAACGTTCTGTGGGAGCTAGATATGCTGGCGATCGATAACTTGCATTCTCATGCGCAGCAAAATCGGGTTAGGCATGAAAAGTAGCAGATACGGCCTTTTTTTTGAACATCCTTGGACCATTTCTTACTATGAATTTTCGTCACGCCTCGCCCATGGGTAATTCACGCAAAAACTTGGAATAGCCCGCTAAAAGTCGCCCCCCAGCTGGGATGGATTATTCCCTCAAATTTGAGGATCAGCGCTGGCTGGGAAACGAGAGAAGCCCGAAGAGACCGTAGCGAAGCTTCGGCAGGTTGAAGTTCTGCAGGGACAAGGCGCGACGATTGCCGAGGCGGTGCGCCAGATCGGCGTGACGCAGCAGACGTACGACCGATGGCGGACGCTTCATGGTGGGATGCAACGGCCGCAACGCGCTCGTCTGAACGAACTGGGGAAGGAGAACCAGCGGCTTTGGCGCGCGGTCTCCGATCTCACGCCTGACAAGCTGATCCGGACCGAGGCAGCAAAGGGAAGCTTCTAAGCCCTTCACGTCGTCGCAAATGTATCGGTAATCCCCGCGTTTTTAGAGTGGCGCGATAGAAGAATCTAAGCTGCTTCCAATTTCTGCATCGGGGTCATCCCGCCGATCCCCATGTTTGGTCTTTCGTGGCTGTAAGTCCAGAGCCATCGCGTTGCGTGGTCCTGCACCTCTTCGATGCTGTTGAAGTGATACCGCCCCAGCCATTCGGACCGCACAGTCCTGTTGTAGCGTTCGACGTAAGCGTTCTGCTGAGGCTTGCCTGGCTGGATGTAGATCAGCCCGATCCCTGCCTTCTCCGCCCAGGTCTGGAGCCGACCGCTGATGTATTCGGGTCCGTTGTCGACCCTGATCGCCAATGGCCTACCGCGCCACGCAATGATCTGGTTCAGAGTGCGCACGACGCGTTCTGACGGCAGTGAGAAGTCGACCTCAATGGCCAGCCCCTCGCGGTTGAAGTCATCCAGCACGTTCAAGATACGGAATGATCGACCGTCTGCCAGTTGATCCGCCATAAAGTCCATCGACCAAGCTTCGTTGGGCGCGTCCGGCACGGCCAGCGGTTCAGGCTTCTCGCGCTGCAACCGCATGCGGGGCTTGATCCGCATGTTCAACTCCAGCTCGCGATAGAAGCGGTAGACGCGCTTGTGGTTCCACCTGAACCCCTTCACGTTCCGCAGATGTAGGAAGCACAGACCGAAGCCCCACGTCTTCTTCGCCGTCGTCAGCGCAACCAACCAGTCGGCGATCAATTCGTTCTCTTCGCTGAGCTTTGGCTGATATCGATAGCAAGTCTCGCTGATCGAGAACGCCCGGCACGCCAAAGCGATGCTGGCAGATCGAGAGCGCACTGCCCACTCGGCCATCTCGCACCTTTGAGACGGCCTAACCACTTTTTTCCTAAGGCTTCCTTCAACAGATCATTCTGCATGCTCTTCTCGGCATACATCTTCTTGAGCCGCTTGTTTTCCTCATCGAGCTCTTTCATCCGAGCCATCAAGCTGGCGTCCATACCGCCATACTGCGACCGCCACTTGTAAAAGCTCGCGCTGCTCATCCCATGCTCGCGACACAGATCTGCGACCGGCACGCCATTCTCTGCTTGCTTCAGGATCGCCCCTCTCGGCAGATTTTGCTGGCGAAATCGCCTGCCGGGCAGTGCATGATCTGCACGTCGCTGTACTTCGATTTCTTCATCAGAATCTTCTCTTTCATCTTCGAGAAAATTCTACTTTCAGGCACCCCTAAATTTCGCGGGGATTAGCCGGGGAGGCGCTCATGATCCGCGTCGATCGCAAGCTCAACTCCACGGACGTGCTGGGCGCGCTGACCGATCTATTCATCCTGCGTGGCCCACCAGAATACATCAGATCCGACAATGGACCCGAGTTCATTGCGCAGAAGGTGCGCGACTGGATCACGGCGTTTGGGGCCAAGACGGCCTATATCGAGCCACGATCACATTGGGAAAACGGCGACTGCGAAAGCTTCAACACCCGGTTCCGCGACGCGTTGCTAAATGGCGAGATGTTCCACAGCTTGCCCGAAGCGCAAATCCTGATCGCCTCATGGCGCACCCACTCCAACACCCTCTCTCGGGACTTTGCTACGCAATGCCCTGCCGGGCGGTGGTCAGGCCGCACAGCTCTCTGGGCGACCGCCCGCTCGCGCCAGAAAGCATCGTCCCAATGCACCAGCGGCCCACGATACAGTAACAATCAAACCGGACCAGTCAGGCGGGGCTGATCAGGGCCACATCAATGTTCCGGAACCGCCGCAAAGCAATACATGCGTGATCATAGCAAATACCTAACGTTGAACGTATGGGCGTTTGTATGATCAATGGCATCACCCTGATGCAAGGCGGATATGCGGCGCCGACGCAAGTCGGCCGATCCGCGTCAGACCCAACGGCCTGACGCGAAAAGGCTCAGCCGGGTTGCCTCGGTCGGCGTTGCGGAAACGGCACTTGGGCTGTAAATGGCAATGTTGCGCCAAGCCGCATCCAGGCCCTGGCCCCCTGCCCTGAATTTGCCAAACAACGCGCGGTCATCGATATCCGTGTTTTCGCTTGCCCCCAACGTGCCACTGACATGGTGCACCTCGGTAAAGCTGGCAGGAAAATCGTAGCTGACGGGATCGCATACAAAAACGCCGCCAAGATCCGTCGTGATGTCGAGGCCTGCAATATCGACAATCCGCGTGCAGATCTGTGTGCCATCGGTAAAGCGGACAAAGGCACCATCGGCATTTGTACCGCTTTCGATCACCGCTCCCGTCGGCACGCCGCCGGACTGCGCAACCGTTCCCACGACATTGCCCGGCCCATAGGTCAGCGCAGCCTGCGCCAACTTGCCGGCCGCAAGATCCGTCGCACTGCTCTGCACCGCAGCGCCACGAACCGTGCCCGTCGCGGCATCCACGACCATCGCATCCGTCCAGTTCGCGCCATCCGGTGAGACCTTGATTGCAAAGTCATTGTTCCCGGCCAGGCCCATCTCGGCATGACCTGTCCAGTCGGACTGGTACAGCAGGCTCGCCGTGTCCGACGCCCCGGCCTTGTTCACCTTGACCTGATGCCCCTGCCCGGCGTGACTAAACAGACTTGCCTGCGCGGAAACCGCCAGGCGATTGGTCGCATCCCAGCTCGCCTGAATGCCCAAACCGTCCACAGTTTGGCTCGCTTCCGTCTGGATCCAACCGGTGCCATCGTAGACGCCCAGCGACCCGCCGGAGCGAATCCAGGCGCGCCAACCTGTTTGCGGCGCGACAAAAAGCCAGCCGGAACCGTCCCACTGCGCGAGCATGCCCGGTTGTCCTGCCCACGCGGTCTGCGGTGCAGTGCTGAGCGCCCAGATTTGGCCAGGTTCGGGCAGTGCGGGCGGCGTGGATGCGTCCGTCTCTTCCAAGACGAGCTGCACCAGAACGTCCAGGCGGGCGAGCGCTTCGTTGTGGGTCACATGCTTTTGCGCCTGGGAGGGTTGAATATAGGGCAAAGCCAGCCGCGCCGAATTGTCAGACATCACGCATACCTCAGAGAAAGAGCAGGAAATCCAGCGCAGATTGGGGCAGCATCGTAAACAAGTGCTAAGCACCGCGTGCGTGCCGTTTACGGTTTGTTAGACCTCGTGTCCGCGCCTCTGATTTCGCATGCTGAAACGGCTGTCGCAGGCGTAATCCAACGCTGCTTCTCAACCGGCACGGATAGCCTTCCAAGACGCACAGCGACACAGACAAGGCCAATACGAAACCCGTTCCCCAAAGTATGGCGCGACTTCACGCCGCCGCTACGTCCCCGCTGCCTGCGTGTTGGTGAGGCTGGTCCGGCTCCGCGTCAAAATCCTGCACCTGGAACCGCAGAACGTGGACAAAGGTGCCATCGGCATCATCCGTCTCGACCGTGCCTTCGAGCTGGCGGCAAAACGCGCTCATCAGCTTGGTGCCCAGCCCTGTGCTCTCGGCCTCCGGCGCGTGCACCAGACGCGTACCGATGCTGTTTTCGATCCGAACGGTCACTCGGCCCGCCTCATCATGCGACATGGTCACCCGGATATAGACCGCTTCCTGCCCATCGCGGCCTACATATTTCACCGCATTCGTCAGCGCCTCCGCCATCCACATGGACAACGGCACCGCCTGGTCGGGGTAAAGCATGACCGACACTAGATCCGTCTCGATCTTGAGTTTGGGGTCGGTGATCACGGCGCTGCCGTCGGACACAACGGCAGCAATCAGATCGCGAGCGTTCACGCGCGAGGTCTCCGCCTCGGAATAGAGCGAGCGGTGCAACATGGCGAGGCCGCGCACCCGGCGCTGCAACCCTGCCAGAACGTCGGCAACCTCGTCGCTCTTGGCGGCGCGCGCTTGGAGGTTCATGATCGAGGCAATCATTTGCAGGTTGTTCTTGACCCTGTGGTGCACCTCGCGCAGCAGCACCTCCTTGTCATGCAAGTCGGTCATATGTTTGGCCTCAGCCTCGGTGATCAACAGCGCCATGCGATTGAACGCGCGTTCGGCGTCCTTGAACTCCGCCGGAGCGTTATCCAGCCTCAAGCCCTCGGAATTGCGCTCACCCAGCGCAAACTGACGCATCGCCGAACGCAGTTCTTTCAGATGGCGCAACACGAGCCTATCGAGGCCGATGTAAGCCACCGCCATGCTCGCCGCCCACATCAGCACAGCGAACAGGACGGGCATCAGCGCCTGCCGCCACACACCGATACCCACAAGGTCGGACTGCGCCCAGCTACCGACGATCACATAGCTGTTCGCCACAGGCTGCGTGACCGAAAACAGGCGCGGCTGACCTGATGCATCTTCGGCGACGAAACTCGACCCGGCCTGCGCCGCCACCTCAAGCGGGGTGAGGTCGGCGGGCATGAAAGCATCCGGATCGGTCGCATCGGCAGACAGGCCAAATACCTCGCCCGATGTGCCGATGGCGGCCAGAACAATACCTTCACTGTCCTCTATGGTGACGGACTCTTGGGGCAGCGACAGCGAGACGAAACCGATCAGCGTTTCATCCTCGAACACCGGGACGCTCACGATAACCACGGCCATCCCGCTGACAGCGCCATTTGCGTTCACCTCGACGTAGATATCCGCGCGATCAATGGCCTCCTGCAATGTATCGTAATCGGAAAAATCTAAAACCGTGTCGCCCGCGCTGCTGCACTCCATGATGCCATTCACCGGCACGAACCCGGCAAAGGCAAAGGCGGAATCAAATTTCAGGAACCGCTGCATCGCGTTGCGGCACGTCTGCAAATCAACGGTGCGCGCGATTGTGCCCAGACCGTAGCCCGCCCCGACCGCCTGCTTGATCTGCTCGCGTTGATCAGCGGCAGCCACGCGGGTTGAGTCGATCAACATGCGCTCGTTGAGCGCACGGTTTTCCTCGACCTCCTGGTAGCTTTGTAGCAAGGCGATCAGCCCAAGCGGAAGGAGCGCAAGCAGTGTCAGCAGGACAAGCTTGATCCGCAATCCGCCAAGCGTGGCCTTCAAGGTCATACCGCGCTCTGGTTCAGCGTCACGATACCCTGGGTCACCGCTTCGGTCACTTCCATAGGCTCGTCATCCGCGATGCCCATCAGCTCAACCAGCCGCACGCGCCCACGGTTCACCCGGCTTTTGATCGTACCGACGGCCACGCCACACGTCTCGGCCGCCTCGTCATAGGAAAAGCCGCCGGCGCCCACCAGCACAAGCGCCTCGCGCTGTTCTTCGGGCAGCTGGTCAAAGGCGGTGTGAAAGTCGCGCATCTGTAGCCGACCGTCGTGGTCCGGCTTTTGCGCCAACCCAGCGGACAGCTCGCCCTCGGTATCCTCAACTTCGCGACGCCGCTTGCGATGATGCGAGTAGTACGTGTTGCGCAGGATCGTAAACAGCCATGCGCGCATATTCGTGCCCGGCTGAAAGCTATCGATGTTCGACCACGCCTTGACCAGCGCATCCTGCACCATGTCGTCGGCAAGCGCCGAATTGCGTGTCAGGCTGATGGCAAAGGCCCGCATCGGGCCCAAGTGGGCGACGATCTCCTCGCGTGGGTCGTCACTCATCTGTTTCTTCCGACGCTCTGACTTGCGTTTCCTGCGCGCGCAGTTGTTGCAGCAGGTCCGTAAACCGGCTTGGCAACTCTTGCTCGGCCACGTCGTCAAACGCCCGCCGCAAGTTTCTCTCGATCTCTTGGTCGATCCTTGACGGCTTGTGCTTTGGACCCATCATTCTGCTCACAGTTGTCAAAATTTAACGTATTATCGGGAACTAAATGCGCCAGCCCTGCATTTGTTCCACAGAATGTGCAAAAAAAATGGAGTGGCTCGGAATGTCGCAGCACACTGAAATGACCCTCGCTGAGAAAATAGGACCCAATCTGCCCTACCTCCGGCGCTATGCGAGGGCCCTGACCGGCAGCCAGTCGCGCGGCGACGCCTATGCCGTCACGGCGCTCGAGGCGGTGCTGGCGGATCCGGCGCAATTCTCGGACGACGTGTCACCCAAGACGGCGCTCTTTACGGTGTTCCACTCAATTTGGAAATCCAGCGGCGCCCAACTGAACGAAGAGGAGAGCGGCATGGCCGCCGAGGCGCTGCGCCACCTTGCGGCCCTCACCGATGGCACACGCGAGGCGTTGCTGCTGCGCACGCTCGAAGAGTTTCCCGCCGAAGATGTCGCGCACATCATGGGCACCACCTCAGACGAGGTCGGCGACCTGCTCGACATCGCTTATGCAGAGATGGCCAAATCGGTCAGCGGTGCCGTGATGATTATCGAGGATGAAGCCATCATCGCCGTCGATCTGGAAAACATCGCCGCCGATCTGGGCCACCGCGTCACCGGTGTCGCCCGGACCGAAGAGGGTGCGATTTCGCTCTTTGAACGAGAAAAGCCTGATCTGATCCTGTCCGATATCCAGCTTGCCGATGGCTCCAGCGGGATCGACGCGGTCAACCGCATCACCGCCAACGCGGGCGACATCCCCGTGATTTTTATCACAGCCTACCCCGAACGTTTGCTGACCGGCGAAGGACCGGAACCGGCGTTCCTGATCTCCAAGCCGTATACGGAGGATCAGGTGCGGTCGGCGATCAGCCAGGCCATGTTCTTCGCCTCCTCCGCCGTACTCAAGGCCTGAACGAAAAAGCCCCGCGGCCCGATTGGGCCGCAGGGTTACTCACCACCATTCACCCACTTGTTAAACCTTAGCTGGATTTGGCCAGCGCCCGCAGCATCCATGCGGCCTTTTCGTGGAACGCGCTACGCTCGGTCGCCATATCTTCGGTCACCGGATCCTTGCGCTCTTCCGTGATCTCGATCAGCGCGTGGAACCGATGCGCAATGCGCTCGTGATCCTGTGCCAGATCATTGATCATATCTTCGGTTGTCATCTTACCAGATGCGTCGTCGATACGCGAGCGGGCAACGATGTCCGCCATTGAGGTCGGTGCCAGATGGCCGAGTGCGCGAATGCGTTCGGCCAGATCATCAGCGGCGCTGAACAGATCCTCGTAATGCTCTTCGGTCAGATTGTGGACCGAGTAGAAAAGCGGACCTTCGACGTTCCAATGATAGGCGTGTGACTTGAAGACCAGCCGATATGTGTCGGCCAGCAGATCCGCCAGACCTTCGGCAATCGGTGCGGTGTCACGGACGCCGGTCGAGACGTCGTCTTCGGTTGGAATAACATTCAGTGCGTTCGACATGTCTATGTCTCCCTTCATTGTGAAGCTGTTGGAAAGACAACGGCTCAAGCCGCATCAGAGTTCCCAGAAACTTGCCGTTCCCGCCCGGGCATGTGACCCGCCGCGGCGTAGTCCACCGGCACGCTCAACAGCGTCGGCCCTTCCGCGCTGTGGGCCGCGCGCAGCAGTTCGGGCAGATCGGCGAGGCCCTGCACGGGCGCGTAGGTCCAGCCAAAGGCCTGTGCCAGTTGACCCCAGATCGGATTGCCAAACGGAAAGTTTGGGCCGCTGTCGCCCTGATGTTCGTCAATCAGGCCGAGGCCCCCGTCGACCCACACCATCACCGTCAGGCGCAGGCCGAGGCGGGTGATCGTCTCCATCTCCTGCACGTTCATCATCACGTCGCCGTCGCCACAGAT
>ERZ1740067.1731-NODE-1731-length-14494-cov-5.491308_pt1 | contig 14494 bp, 11 predicted proteins | sample MGYA00581736_ERZ1740067 | MGnify/ENA primary metagenome ERZ1740067 (study PRJEB43018, sample SAMN04849236) | marine metagenome | isolation source: floating plastic debris | place: Pacific Ocean | collected 2008-08-27 | study: EMG produced TPA metagenomics... | reverse complement strand
GCAGCCAGCGATTGGACTGAGCGCGGTCCACATCGAAGAGCAATCCGGCCAAATCAAAGGTCGGGTAACATTTGAAGTAGAAAAGGACAAAGAACAGCTTCTCACTCATCCGCTTCAACGTGGGCTTGCAACCGCCACCCACGGCCCGGTTTCGGGCCTTCGAGACGGGTAGGAGCCCGGCAGGCCAATTCTTGTCATTGACGACTTGGTCTGGGAGTACTATCCGAATAGGGTTCAGGAGCGGATTCGGCGGGATATTGAGTTCAATGTCACGCCTGCCCATTAGCGGTGCTCGTATGGGTCGTGTTTTCTATTTTTTAGTTATACGCTCAAGACTGGGCTGGGTACTAATGCCTCTAAGGCGCTCAGCAATCGATGCACCTCCGCTAGGGTATTGTAGTGTACCAATCCAACGCGCAACAGACCGCCTTTTTCCTCGACCCCCAGCCTACGGGTGAGATTCAGCGCATAAAAATTACCATGCCACGTGAAAATCCCTTGTTTCCCTAGGGTTTGGGCTATCTCTGCAGGTGATTTTCCCTCTATCCGAATGGCAACCGTTGGCACCCGCCAAATCATCAGGGATCGTTCGGAAATGCCATAAATTGTTACGCCCGATAGATTTTTGAGTCCCTCAACTAGGGGCTTGCAAAGTTGTTGACCATAGCGGTGTGTTTCGTGCATGGCCATGACAATAGCTGCTCGCCTGTCCGTAACCGCAGGAGAAAATTGCTTTCCTAGCGCTGCTAAATAGTTGATGGTAGCAATCACGCCTGCCATGCCTTCATGGTTTTGAGTCCCCGTTTCCCAACAATCAGGAATCGCATCTGAAGCGGGTCTTACCTTGTAGGGAAGTAGCTGTCTCAGTTTTTCCTTTTTGCCATATAGCACACCCATATGAGGTCCAAAAAATTTATAGGGAGAACAGACTAAAAAGTCGCAATCCAAAGCACGGACATTGATAGGCCCATGCGCTGCATAGTGAACCGCATCGACAAAGACACTCGCACCAATGCTATGAACCGCTTGAATAATGCGAGGCAAATCATTGATGCTACCCACTGCGTTAGATGCGTAGGTGATAGCTAAAAGCCGAGTTTTGTCACTTAGCTTGTGTGCGAGATCTGCTAAATCTAGCGTGCAGTTTTGAGGATTAATATCGATGGTACGAACAATCACGCCTTTTTCCCGCAAAGCTAGCCAGGGGGAAACGTTAGCATCGTGTTCAAGGCAAGTGACGAGAATCTCATCCCCGGATTTGAGCTGTCGCCCAATGGCCCGACTCAGGCTAAAAGTAAGCGTTGTCATATTAGGGCCGAAAACAATCTCTTGAGCGTCACATCCCAAAAAATCGGCCATGGCCTGATGGGCTTCTTTGATGACCCCGTCGGTGCGCTCACTGGTGGCGAATGCCCCATGAGCATTCGCATTGGAAGTACTCAAGTAGTGAGAGATTGCATGCATCACTGACTGTGGCACCTGCGTGCCCCCTGGCCCATCGAGAAAAGCAACCGGTTGCCCCTTCACAGTCTGCGACAGTGCCGGAAATTGGGTATGTATCCAGTCCATATGAGATAACACAGTGTGGCCCTCTCTCAGGTTAAATAGTTATTCATAGTAGATTCGTTTCTTTAACCCTCTAAGGTTGAGAAGTTCTAGGTTCCCTGACCGAAAAGGGTATCTAGCAACCCTAGGCGGAATCGTCTTTAACGGGCATATCGGGGCAAGTAAACACAAATACATCTCTAGTGCCTGACCCGTCCGTTGCCGGTTTAATGGCGGTGGTGAAATGAGAAAACTGGTGATCATTAAACACCAGCATTTCTCCTGGATTTAGAATGTTGTTAAAAACGGGCCCGCTGCTATTCGCAGGATAGAGGTGAGTCTCTCCACCTGTGATATTGGTGCGATCAACACACAGTACGCCCACCATATCGACGCCATCTTGATGGATGCCCTCAGGAGCCGGACTCCCCTGCTGCTGATTTGATGCAGAAATTCTGATTTGATGAACACCGATTGTTTCATATGGTGCACATAGCCGACAAAACTCAAAGAACTTGAGTACGGCGCGCTGAAGGGCTGCCGATTGGACTAAAGTGTCATCGAGTTCTGCATATTCCCTGGAAACATTACCGAGTAGGGTGTTGTAAGTCTTGCTCTGATAAAAACAACGGTGAGGCAACTGCTCTAGCTTACCGTTGGAAATCTTAAAGCGGGAAAATCTTCGAGCACGGTAACCTCGCTCTATGTAAGGATCTATCGGTAAATCATCAAACCCTGCCGCTAACGATTGAATACTCGCTTTGTCAACCGTCTCAACAGCATAGCTAGTCTGACAATTAAACGTCAGCCTGGTTAATAAAGGTAACATACCAAAACCTCCTCGCTGCACTTCACTCGCAACGGCGATGGCGACTGGGCCTACCTATGGCAATCCGGCCTAAGCTTAGGTCATCAAGAACAGCTGTAACCGTTTTTCTATAAAGCTTAGTGCGCACCAAACAAACTACAAAAAGAAAACTGCGGTTTGCTAAATAGTCAGGCAGGCAATGAAACAATAGCACTGCTAAATGGCAGTACTCCAAGTACTATTTGGAGTGTTTCTACCTCAATTATAGAAGATAGAAATAAAGGGTTGTGCGGATGGACTCTAGCAGCCGATACGCTGTAGAAGTTCTCTTTACGTAATCGACGCCTCTATGAAGATTTCATCTAAAATGAATAAAATGCGTTATTTTTCTTATCAAAACTAGCCTAGCCATCATCAGGACTTCCATAATAGAGAAAAGCACTCACTCTTTTTCTTGTTCTACAACAGCAGCCCATCAGAAATCAGAACTGTTGTTGCTAAGTCTCTGTGCTTTACTAAAGCCGTTATTTTATCGGGACTAAGCTAGCGGCTACGGCTAGTTTTAATCTGCGATAACGGGTTAGAGAAGAGAACTATGTTTAAGATTCTTGTTTTTGGAGCGGGCTCAGTAGGGACTTGTTTAGGCACTCAGCTGTATAACGCAGGTCACGATGTTTTTTTGTATGGTAGGCAGAAATTGAAAGCATTAGCTTCTCAATTAAGCATTAACGGCACAGCCTATACCCTACCCCCCAAGCTGACAGAGTTAGAAACAGCTCCCTACAACCTGATTTTAGTCACTACTAAATTACCTGGCATTTCTCAAGCAATTAAACAGATCCATCACGCTCAGCTTAATCCTCAGGTGATTGCCTTCGTTCAAAATGGACTGATTGAACAAAGGTTCTACGGCGACTTTGCCTACCATCCTAGGTTCATTACCCTAAGCCTTTTTAATGGTTATCATCTCACACCCCACCAGCTTCATGTCCAAGAAAGTCAGTTAGGCATACAGGTTGAAAATTCGGCTACAGGACATAAAATTTGCGAGCTGTTTCAGTCTGCAGGTATTTGTTGCCAAATTACGGATGATATTGAAAGCATACGGGCCAAAAAACTCATTCTTAACAGTGTTTTGAATCCACTCTCTGCATTAGAACAAAAAACTATGGCAGAACTGATTCAAGATAGTAGCCTGCGCGCGCTTTTCAAGCAGATTATTCAGGAAGGCTGGTCTGTATTGCACTCAGATTATTTTCTGCCCTCGCCTGACGTATTGCTAGATGAGATTTATCAGATTGCTCGGCAAGTTCCCGAGCACTATTCTTCAACCTATCAAGATGTGATGTCTGATCGACCCAGCGAAATCGACTTCCTCAACGGCTACATTGTAAAGCTCGGTGAGCAAAACGGCATTCCAACCCCCTACAATCGAGAGATCACTCAACGCATTCGGCGACTCGAAGAGAAAATAGCTGAAGAGAAAACGACAACCTTATAAAACTGGACTACGAGAGGCAGTGTCAGACATGATTTTAGTAACTGGAGCAAGTGGACAAATCGGTAGAGATTTGGTCGTGGCCTTGCAACGATCACACGGAAGTGACAAGGTTCTTTCTAGTGGTCGTCATCTGCCTGATACAGCAGAACTCAGTCCCTACATCGTCATAGATGTGATGAATCAAAACCAGCTTAAATCGGTTGTTAATGCCTATGCCGTTGACACGATCTATCATCTGGCGGGTGTTCTCTCAGCCAAAGGCGAACAACAGCCCGAGTCCTGTTGGCAAATCAATATTGAGGGGCTCAAAAATGTTTTAGACATTGCCTCAAGAAACAATATCAAAGTCTTCTGCCCCAGTTCTATCGCGGTATTTGGTCCAAACACCCCTAAGTTCGGCACGCCCCAAACGACGATTGAAGATCCCGTAACCATGTATGGCATTACTAAGGCCACAGGTGAACTGCTCTGTCAGTACTATGCCCAGCGATTTGGAGTGGATGTACGCAGCATAAGATTTCCTGGCATTATCAGCCATCTGGCTGCACCAGGCGGCGGCACGACTGACTACGCAGTTGATATCTTTCACGCGGCGCTGAAAGATGGTCACTACACTAGCTTTCTAGCGCCCCATACGCGGCTCCCAATGATGTACATGCCCGATGCGGTTCGTGCGATTGAGGAACTGATGGGCGCTGACGCAGACCGGATCACGGTTTGTACTGGTTATAATCTGAGTGCTGTGAGCTTTTCTGTGGCTGAACTGGTCGCTGAGCTTCAAAAATATTTGCCTGACTTCACCTGTGATTATGCGCCTGACTATCGACAGGCGATCGCAGACTCTTGGCCAACGGATATCGACGATACACAAGCTCGAAAAGACTGGAGTTGGCAGCACCACTATGACCTGTCAGCGATGGTCAAAGATATGCTCTGTCACCTGAAACGCCGACAATTTAAAGAGGTCTCGTCATCATGCCTACACACGCTACCTACCAACAGACGCCTGATCAAACACTTCAGCAAACACTCAGTGATATTCAACAATCTGGACTGTACAAGTCTGAGCGCGTCCTAACCTCCCCACAAGGCCCTAGCATCCACGTTCAAAATGGCGCTCAAAATGACATTCAAAATGACATTCAAAATGGCGCTAGCGTGCTCAACTTTTGTGCTAACAATTATCTTGGGCTCGCTAACCATCCAGAGCTAATTGAAGCGGCTCAAGAGGGTTTGATGCGCTACGGCTTTGGACTGTCGTCGGTACGGTTTATTTGTGGAACCCAAATCATTCATAAAGACTTAGAAGCCAAAATTTCTGAGTTTTTGGGGATGGATGACACGATCTTATACAGTTCTTGTTTTGATGCTAATGGTGGCCTATTTGAAGCTTTGCTAACAGCTGAAGACGCGGTACTGAGCGATGCGCTGAATCATGCCAGTATTATTGACGGAATTCGGCTCTGTAAAGCGCAACGATATCGCTATGCCCATGGTGATATGGACGATTTAGAGACGGCTTTGAAAGAGGCTCAGGGAGCCCGTCAACGTTTGATCGCCACAGATGGCGTGTTTAGTATGGATGGTCATGTGGCCAAGCTAAAAGAAATTTGTGATTTAGCCGAACGCTATGACGCGATGGTGATGGTCGATGATAGCCATGCGACTGGGTTCTTTGGACCGACGGGTCGGGGCAGCATAGAGTACTGTGGTGTGATGGGTCGAGTGGATATCGTGACTAGCACCTTAGGAAAGGCACTGGGTGGTGCTTCTGGGGGTTTTACCAGTGGGCGACAGGTGGTGATTGATTTGTTGCGTCAGCGATCGCGCCCCTATTTATTTTCTAATACGCTTGCGCCTGTGATCGTCTACACCAGTCTTCAAGTATTAAACCTGCTCAAAAACTCTAATGACCTGAGAGAGAATTTGATGGAAAATACTCGTTACTTCCGTCAACAAATGAGTGCCCAAGGTTTTAACATCGCACCGGGGAGTCACCCAATTGTGCCTATTATGCTTTACGATGCGCAGCTGGCAGAGACAATCGCTCAAGCATTGCTAGCGGAAGGCATTTACGCGATCGCGTTTAGCTATCCAGTGGTTCCGCAAGGGCAGGCTCGGATCCGAGTGCAGCTTTCTGCTGCGCACACTAGGTCCCAAATTGACCAGTGCGTTGCAGCGTTCACTCGCATTGCCAGAAAACATCACGTGATTGATTAATGCTTCGCGAAGATTGATGCTTCGTAAATTTATCTGCTGTCCAAGCACTCTTTTGAGACGGCTTTTATTGCATGCTTACGTATGCATTCGTACGCTTGCGCGACACTTAGCCCGCAAGAATAAACGGTTTCAGAGATGACTAATGTAGTGAGCTAAGTGGCCAACACTATATTTCGCCTTCACGAAAGCAGGCGCTTATTGCTGAGCTGGAGCAGTTGATAGCGTTTCAGCTAGATCAGGCGCTTTCTGGTAGTGGAAAGCGCTCGCCTGCCAAATAGGCCTCAAAATGTTTCTTAAAATATCGCCAAGAGGTGATATTCTCGCCAGCTACTTTTTCAGATGGGGCTTCTCGATAAATCGGAATGCGAGTATTGATTTCACTTTTCAAGATAGGTGGTAGTTCTTCAAAACTTGCTAGCTTGCGACCGACGCCGCTGTAGATGAGCTGCCCAGTGCGATCGCCCATTTTCATCCAAGGTAACCAAGGACCCACCCTATCCCAACTGAGAATGACCTGTGGTAGCGAGGTCATCATAGGGTTCTGTAAATCTGTCGTAGGGACCGTAAGTTTGAATAACTCAACTGACTGATAGATAGGGCTGGAACTATAGTGTGTAAAGCGTTGATCGCCTGATAGCGGATTGTCATAGTGGGAGAAGACTTCAAAGACGAACGTGCTAAACTCTTTTTCCACGGTCACAGGAAACTCTCCTTCAAAAGTTCCTTGTACTGGATTGTTTGACACATGCACTACTGTCAGCACTTCGCCCGACCAAGGGTTTCTCCAGCGATGCAAAATCTCATGGGTGTCTGGGTCGAGATAGTAGGTTAGCTCACGAGAGGTAAACTCCCAACGACCATCTCCTTGGTCCAGAGAGCGGCTGACGTTCATTCCCACCATATTAAACAAATGATGTTTCCCCTCGCGAGGGATGAGCGCATAAATTCTTCCACTCCATGCGAGAAAGATCGATTCCTCATTTATGGAGTTGCGGACTTTAACCCAATACTTAGCATCGAAAGTCTTAGTATGGCTCATGAGGACTCCTGAAGATCTTATCCAAATTGTTTGACGTGAGAAAATAGATAGCGATAAAAAATTGTGATAGGGCTAATAACTTCCTACTAAATACAGTTCTTCAGTTGATTTGTTTGGACTCGCCCTCGACATTCTCCAAATCCGATACTGGCAAAGTTTGTTTTTTTGCAATGGCCTCGCAATATCACCTCGTCGCCATCTGCTAAAAAAGTCCGTTTTTCTCCGGTGGGTAGTTCAATGGGCGATCGCCCCTGCTGAGCAATTTCTAAAAGAGAGCCCCACGTCCCCTTTTGCGCACCTGATACCGTACCACTGGCGAGTAAATCTCCCGGTCGTAAATTACAGCCGTTACTGGTGTGATGGGTGATCATTTGGGCGGCAGTCCAATACATTTGAGAGAAATCGGCTTGGCTGAGTCTAATGGGTGCGATCGCCTCTTGTCTCATCTGGGCAGAACTCAGCCACACTTCTACCGTCAGATCTATGCCCCCACATGCGGTATTTTTCTCAGATGATAGGTAGGGCAAGGGCATTGGGTCGTCAGCTGATCTTGCATAGGCCTCACAACGGAAAGGCGCTAAGGCTTGGGCCGTAACAACCCAAGGAGAAAGACTGGTCACAAAGCTCTTTCCTAAAAAAGGACCCAGCGGTTGGTATTCCCACGCTTGAATATCTCGCGCAGACCAATCATTAACAAGACATAGGCCAAAGAGATGTGTCTCAGCTTTGTCAATGTCGATGGGGGTTCCCAATGCATTACCTTGGCCAATAAACAGTCCTACTTCCATTTCGTAATCTAGTCGCTGCGAAAAGCCGAAGCGGGGTGGCTCACTGGCTTCTATCGGCTGTTGTTGACCTGCAGGGCGATAAACGGGAGTGCCACTAATCGCTAAAGAAGATGCCCGACCATGATAGGCAATAGGGATGTGTTTATAGTTGGGTAAGAGTGGATTATTTGGCCGAAAGAGTTTGCCGACGTTGGTCGCATGGAAGATTGAAGCATAGAAGTCTGTATAGTCGCCGATGGTCGCCGGCAACAATAGCCCAGCCTCTGACATGGGTGTGAGAATGCTTACTTCATTTTTTGGCTGCGTGGTATTTACTTGTAAAAGCTGACTGAGTGTATGCCGCAGGGCGTGAGCTGCTTGTTCCCCGAGGCCCATCAGTTGATTTAAGCTACTCTCACGACAAGCGGATTGTATGACTTTAGGTAGGCCTTCTAGCAGATCGACTTCTTCACAGGCGTAGAGGTTTAATATTTGGTCGCCAATCGCGACGCCGATGCGCGCAGGTTCAGTAGGCCTTTCAGCAGAGCGTGGTGGTTTAAAGATGCCAAACGGTAAATTTTGGATCGGGAAATCTGTTGTTGGGTCGTTCGCTGATGTGACCCAGCTACGTAATGTCGGATCGTGGGTGGCATTAGGCAGATATGTCATTGCTTATTGTGGGCGTCCTAGTCGCGTTTTCAGTAGTTTGCGATCGCTGAAGTTGAATCACGCTTGCTAAAGGTTCTTGAAAAGAACACGAGCCAAACCCTCTGAAAAACTGTTTTCGCAGTTGGCAGAGGTCAAACCATAGCTCTGTGAGTAGAACGTCGTCGAACCATGGGATAAAATCTTCTAGAGATGTGGCCTGTAGGATGTGTGTGATGTCAATGGCTGTGAGTGAGGCGTAGTGGGTGAGGGCTGTGGCGATCGCAATATTGAGAAAACCGTGCATATTTACCCAGGAACCGTTGGGAAGACGCTGCTGAGAATAAAAGGGTTGATGCAGCCCTGCTGTCGCTTTGAAAGGTAGTTTTAATTGCTCGCAGGTGGCAATAAACTGGGCTAGCTGCATCACAGTCGGAAAGTCTTTGGGACTCAACCCGCCTGTACGAACTTTTGCCATGGCTCGATGTGCCTGAAGCATCCTTAGACTGTCTTGATAAGACGACTGACTGACTGAGGTCAGGGGAACCTCAAAAAAAGTCTCCACTGATTGGGGTACTTGTGTTTTTACAGTACTAACGATATTTTCAAGTGTTTCTCTCGGTTGAGGCGAAATTTCGAGTGCGGCAATCGACAGGTAAGAATTGGCCGTATAGAAATGTAGAGACCTCAGTAAAGAGCTGGATGAGATATAGCGCGGATCGCGTAGCACTAAGCTTATAGGCCAAACAGAGGGATGCTTGCCTAAGCCCATGGTGAGACGGACTCTAGGAAGCAATTCTTTAATAAAAGCGGGTAAATCAGCAACCGACAAAACATACTTCCCGAGTAGCCAGTGCTCGGGTTGTTTTTGATAGGTGGCATAAGCTGCCATAGCTGTTTTGAGACTCATCCCTGCAGGCGGAAAAGTCCCCGCATAATCAACCACGGACGCTAATAAAGGACGTAGCGGTAGGCTCACCATATGCAATCCTCCCATTACATTTATGATAACTAGAACACCGTCTCTATTGGCTGTGTTCTATACTAAAAAAAGAACAATCTTAATTGTTTGAGCTGATTTTACTTTTGCTGTCCTAAACAGCTGGCCTCAAGACAATAGTCAGTTAATCATTTAAAAGTAAAGCATTGAGATTGTTTTTCGATAGAAAAGTGGGGAACACATTCCGCACTTTTCTAAGCACTTAGCTTTATAGAACAAGGGTTGTAACTATTCGTGGTGGCATAAGCTAAGTGGTAAAACTTATAGTTACCTCTCTCAAGAGATTGAGTCGCACAAGGGGAGGTTTTTTATGAATATTTCTTCAGAGAGAGATTGCCCTCTTTTACGATTTGACCACATAGAGTTTTATGTGGGTAATGCCAGGCAGGCTGCCAGTTTCTACCAGCAACAGTTTGGATTTATGATTACGGCCTACCGGGGCTTAGAAACGGGCGAACGTAAGGTCACTGCTTATGTTTTGGAGCAGGGTAACATTCGCTTCGTGCTCACGAGTTCCCTTAGTCCCGAGAGTCCAATTGCTCGCGCCGTCTTGAAACATGGCGATAGTGTCGCTGCGATCGCGTTTGAAGTGTTTGACTTACCTCAGATCTATCACAAGATTCGGCAGCGAGGGGCGATCGCCGTTATTCCACCCACCGAAATTGATAGCGAGATGGGCCGCTATTGCTATGCGGCGGTTCGCGGTTATGGAGATACGCTGATTAAACTGATCGAGCGCCAGCATTATCGAGGGGCCTTTGCCCCTGGGTTCGTGCCTCAAGAAATTTTGTCTACTGATTGGAAAAACCAGAGGCTGCCCCATATAGATCATGTTGTGGGAAATGTTGAACCGGGCGCAATGGACAAGTGGGTGAACTTTTTTATTAAGGTTTTTGGCTTTGAGCTTTTGGTTCACTTTGATGAGAAAACCATTGCCACCAAATTTACGGCCCTGAGGTCTAAAGTAGTGCAAAATCCTTGCGGCAATATTAAGCTGCCGATCAATGAGTCCGCTCCGAGTAAACGACTTTCTCAAATTTCAGAATACTTGCAGTATCACCAAGGGCCAGGGGTGCAGCATATTGCCCTAGCGACTGATAACATCATCGACACGGTTACACAGCTTAAGGCAGGTGGTGTTCAGTTTTTAAGGCCTCCTCTAGCTTATTACGAAGGCTTATCTGCTCGGGTGGGACAGATCGAAGAGTCCCCAGAACAGTTGGCTAAGTTAGGAATTCTGGTAGATCGCGATGCAGATGGTTATTTGTTGCAGATTTTTACGCAACCGGTTCAAGATCGGCCTACCTTATTCTTTGAAATCATCGAAAGACATGGCTCAACTGGGTTTGGAGAGGGCAACTTCAAAGCACTCTTTGAAGCAATAGAACATCAGCAGGCAGTCCGTGGAAATCTTTAGTGGAAATCTTAGCTCCTGATAAGGCGGTGAACTTTCATGCCCTACTATCAACAACTGGGGAGCATTCCTCACAAGCGCCATACTCAATTTCGCCAACCCGACGCCTCTCTTTATCATGAGGAACTCATTGGCATGGAGGGATTTTCAGGAGAACACTCATTGCTGTATCACCGACGGCCACCTACCGAGATCGAATCGGTTAAAAACTGGGAGTCCATTCATCTCGATTATGCACCGCTAGGCGCACTAAGCCACCGACATTTGAAGTCGGCAAACGTGACAGCTGGGGGCGATGGTATTTCTGCGCGCATTCCGCTATTGGCCAATGACGATATCTGTATATCCGTTGCACGACCGACAGCCCCGATGCCGTACTGGTATCGTTTCGCCGAAGGTGATGAGATTATTTTTATTCACGCGGGACAAGGCGTTTTAGAAAGTCAATTTGGCCTTATTCACTACCGAAGGGGAGATTATCTGATTATCCCTGCTGGCGTGCTGTGGCGACTGGTTCCCGATCGCTCTGTTGGGCAAAGACTGTTGATGATTGAGACCTATGGACACATTACCCCACCCAAACGCTACCTCAGTGAGTATGGACAATTTTTAGAAGCGTCGCCCTATTGTGAACGAGATATTCGCGCTCCTGAAAAATTGCTGAACTCTCCCCATATGGGCAGCAGCGAGATTCATGTCAAAACGCGTGAGGGAATAACAAGCTACGTTACCAGTCACACTCCCTTAGATGTGGTGGGTTGGGCTGGGCACCTATGGCCCTATGCACTAAACATCCATGATTTTGAACCGATTACTGGACGTATTCATCAGCCGCCTTCTGTACATCAAACGTTCACAGGACCTAATTTTGTGGTGTGTTCATTTGTACCCCGTTTGTTTGACTATCACCCTGAGTCCATTCCAGCGCCGTACAACCATTCCAATGTTGATTCGACTGAAGTGCTTTATTACGTGGATGGTCAATTTATGTCTCGAAGGGGAATTGAACCGGGGTCAATAACGGTTCATCCCGGAGGTTTGCCCCATGGTCCTCAACCAGGGCTTTACGAAGCCTCTATTGGCAAATCTCGCACCGAAGAGCTGGCAGTGATGATTGATACCTTCCATCCCCTGCGACTCACCACACAGGCTGCGACGTTAGAAGTGCCGGAGTATATCTACAGTTGGCGTTCTTCAACTCAGGAACACACCCAAGAGCAACCTCAAAGCCAGTTTCGACAACAAGCGGTTCAAGCTGTAGAACTTGACGGTATCACCTGGGAAATATCCACTAGCAACCATGAGAACAACGGCTCTTATGGTCACTAATGCTTAATCCTTTCCTGATACTTCATCTACTTTCTCATCGGATTTTTTGGGAGTTCCTATTATGACGTACACGATACTTCATCCACCAGTCCCTCTACTCCGGTCGTCTCATATTAATCGATGCTTCGAGCGAGGTGATCTGAGTGAAAAACAGATCAAAGACTACGAGACGTTTTTATCAGAAGTTAATCACAAGTTTCTAGATCATTCCATTATTTTGCACAACGCCTATACCCATTGGTTCAGCCAAGGAATTGCAACTAATATGGAAATGCAGCATTTTATCCGCCAGTTTTCTGTTTTTTCTAATCAGTTTTTAGTGGCTGCGCTGCAAAAAGTGATTAATTCCCCCTCTTTAATGCAGTCGCGTGCGAGTCGGGAAATTCTGTTGAATGAATTGGGGGTAATCTACCGAAATCCAAACCCTTCCCATCATCCTCGTATTCTGAGTAAAGCTGAGCAGGATCGTGAGGGCGATCCAGATTTGGTAAGCACGAAAGGAACGGTTGACGGTGGGATCTGTCGATTCCGTGCGGCCCATTTTGAGTGGTTACTCAATTTTGCCAAAGAATTTGGGCTGAGCTTTGCAGATATTGGCCAGCGCAAACACGGCAGACCCAGTACACTGCACTTCTGCGATGCCTTAATCCGGATCTATGGCAGTGACGATCCCAATATTGCCGAAGGGGCTAGCTTTGCGGTAGAAAACTGGGCAGCGGCAGGGTTCTGGCAAGAGCTAGAAGATGGACTCACCCATATTAAAAGTATTTGGCATCCTGGTTTGCCATTGGCCTTTTTCTCCTGGCACAATCGCGTCGAGGCGCAGCATGCAAGCCACACGCTTGAAGAGTTAGAACATGTTTATTTTCAAGCTGGGTTTGATCGCCAAAAATTTATTCAAGGGGGACAAGAGATTTTAGACGCGATCACAGTTTTTTGGAACGGTCTCAATACCGATCGCCTTGCTCGGGTGTATGTGTAAGGGCTATGGCTAAACAGTTTTCTCCCGCACGGGCCTAAACTGAATTTTCTCAAGAGGTTTATCATCATGTCTGTCAACGTGGCTTCAGAGATGCGCCCCATCCCAATCAGCGCTGATAATACAGGTGCTGCCAATCTAGGTGCTGATAATCCAGCTGCTGTCCCCTGGATTCCAACAGACGCAGACATCCAACACACCCACATTGCACACTGGCAAAAACAACTCCACTTAGATAGCTACCAGGCGCTTCACAGATGGTCAATTGAGCATCCTACGCGCTTTTGGGAAAGGGCCATTCAGCAGCTTGGCATTCATTTTCAGAAGGGCTATCGGCAGCTATTAGAGCTCTCTAAAGGGATAGAAAATCCCCAATGGCTAGTGGGAGCGAAAATGAATATTGCCCAAAGCTGTTTCCTCGCACCTGCGGCCGCAACCGCTATTGTTTTCCAAAGGCCGGGAAAACCCATAGAACATTGGCAGTATGGCACCTTAGAAAGGCTGACCAACCGAGTCGCCAATGGATTAGCCGCTATGGGCGTCCAAAAAGGGGATGGGATCGCCATCGACTTACCGATGAGTCCTGAATCTGTCGCAATTTACCTAGGTATTATCAAGCTAGGCGGCGTGGTGGTGGCCATTGCCGATAGCTTTGCCCCCGAAGAGATTCGTGTGCGGCTGAAAATTGCCAATGATTACAGTCTAATCAAGGTCATCTTTACCCAAGATGCGATTTGGAGAAAGTCTCAGGTTCTACCGCTTTATAGCAAAATCATTGCCGCTCAGGCGCCCCGCGCTATTGTGCTCAGTTGTCAGCATGAAAGAGACAATATCTGGGCTCAGCAACCACTTAGAACGGGCGATGTTACCTGGGAGAATTTTCTCAGCGAGAATGACCAGTTTGAGGCGGTCGCTTGTGATCCAAACGAGTTCACTCATATTCTCTTTTCCTCGGGGACCACAGGCGAGCCTAAAGCCATTCCTTGGGACCACACAACCCCGATAAAATGTGCCACTGACGGTCACCTCCACCATGATATTCATCTCACCGATGTGGTGGCTTGGCCGACAAACTTGGGTTGGATGATGGGGCCTTGGCTGATCTATGCCAGCTTGATCAATCAGGCCACCATGGCGCTATATGTGGACACCCCGGGCGATGTCGGCTTTGGTGAATTTATTCAAAATGCGCGAGTCAGCTTGCTGGGTGTGGTGCCGAGCCTCGTGAACAGCAGGAAACGAAGCCA
>ERZ1740067.1730-NODE-1730-length-14498-cov-7.661497_pt1 | contig 14498 bp, 13 predicted proteins | sample MGYA00581736_ERZ1740067 | MGnify/ENA primary metagenome ERZ1740067 (study PRJEB43018, sample SAMN04849236) | marine metagenome | isolation source: floating plastic debris | place: Pacific Ocean | collected 2008-08-27 | study: EMG produced TPA metagenomics... | reverse complement strand
ACATTGTTGTCGCGAACACTAACCTGCATGTGGTTGTCACCACCTTTCTAGATAAAAGTTGCAAGGATTTGCAGGAGCGTGCCGTATAGCAAGGCGCCCCCGCTTTGTCCAGCGTGCATCAGAATAGGAAGTCGTCGGCGCGCAGATCCTCCAGCATCAGATCGAGCAGGACCATGCGATTGCCGTCGAGGTCATCGATGATCGTCTTGGACCCGGCTTGGCGGACATGTCCGCCGGACATCAGATCGTTGAATCCGGTGATGGCGTCAACGCCGCGCAGGTCGATTCGCTCTCCGGTTTGACCGGTGTCGAAATCGGTGACGATATCCCGACCGCCGGAGAAGACAAAGGTGTCGGCGTTGGCGCCACCGGTCAGCCGGTCGTTGCCCGCGCCTCCGTCGAGGCGATCGTTGCCTGTCCCGCCATCGACGATGTCGCGGCCCGTGCCACCCGTCAGTTGATCATTGCCTGCGCCTGCCTTGATCCGGTCGTTGCCACCATCGCCGAACAGGCTGTCATTGCCGGAACCGCCCCACACCCTGTCATTGCCCTGTCCACCCGAAAGCCGGTCTTGGCCACCCTGACCATAAAGCCTGTCTGCGCCCTGACCGCCCGTGGCGGTGTTGGCGCCGTCATCGCCGCGCAACACATCGGCACCATTTGTGCCGACAAGCGCCCCTGTGCCACCGCCGCTGCCGGTGTCGGCAGGCGGCGTGTTGGGCGCGTCACGCTGAACCGGTGCACTTGTCCGGGCAAAATTTTGGGTGACATAGACCGCATCAAAGCCGCGATTGTCGCCTTCCTCGATCCCGATGCCGATCAGCTCGAAATTCGGATTGAGGATATTGGCGCGATGGCCGGGGCTGTTCATCAGCGCGGTGTGCAGGTCGACGACGTCGTCGGAAATCCCCGGCGCGCCACGCTCCGACTGATAAGCAATGTTCTCGCCCCAGGTCCAATTGCCGCTGAACTGAAACCCGGCATCGCGCATGCGGTCGCCGGGGTCCGAACCGCCGACGCCTGTGTGGCTGAAGGTCCGTGTGTCGTCCATCCAGGTGCTGTGATCCTCGCTGGCGTCGTTTAAACGCCGCTCGAGGGTCAAGGGGTCAATGCCGCGACTGGCGCGTTCTGCATTGATCAGGTCCAGCATCTGGCGTTCGAATTCGCTTGCTACCGACATGGGTCGTCTCCTTTGTCATGCGTCGCCCGGTCTGTGCGTCTGTGTGCGATGCGGCAAGGGCGGGCGCGCACGGCGCACATGGCTTGGCGGAATGGTGCGGTTTGCGCCGGTCTGCGCGCGCGGCGTCCCGCCGCCGGGCCGTGGCGGCAAAGCGTGCTTGCCGCGGGCCATGTCGCGCCCTAGCTTTGGCGTATGTCAGAGACACCCAAACAGATCACCGAACAGCTGCTGGATGCGGCGTTGATGCATGTGCCGTTCGACGGCTGGTCCGAAACGACGTTTCGCGCAGCGGCGGCTGATGCGGGCATCGACCGGGCGATGGCGCGCGCGGTCTGTCCGCGCGGTGCCGTGGACCTCGCGCTGGCCTATCATGCGCGCGGTGATGCCGCGATGGTTGCACGGCTGAAAGCCGATGATCTGCCCGAGCGGTTTCGCGACAAGATCGCGGCTGCGGTTCGGTTTCGGCTCGAAGCGGTCGAGGACAAGGAGGCTGTGCGACGAGGCACGACCCTGTTCGCGTTACCGATGCACGCGGCGGATGGGGCCAAGGCCATTTGGGGCACGGCAGATCACATCTGGTCGGCGCTGGGCGACACGTCGAATGACATCAACTGGTATACCAAACGGGCAACCCTTTCGGGGGTCTACTCGGCAACGGTGCTTTACTGGCTGGGCGATGATTCGATTGATAACCAGGCCACGTGGGACTTCCTGGATCGGCGTATCGACGGTGTGATGCTGATCGAAAAGGTGAAGGCGCAGGTGCGCGACAGCAAGGTGCTGTCGAGCCTTCTGGCCGGACCGAACTGGATCCTCGGCCAGGTGAAGGCACCGCAGCAGCGCAACGACATGCCCGGTCGCTGGACCTCACCTCAAGGCTGATCCGGCTTAGGTGTCGAACGCCAGCGCGGCGAGTGCTGCGGCCTGCACGGCAACCACAACCAGATTGGTGATCACCACCGGGCTGCCAAGCCCGACGGCCGCCACCGTCGTCAGCTTGTAGGTGATTTGCACCGCAAACAGGGCAACCGTCATCGGCGCCGCCCAATGGTGCTGTGCCACATGCAGTGCGATCAGCCCCGCGCTGACGATCCCGATCGCCGCATTGACCCTGGCCAGGATACGCCGCGCATCCGTGTCGGGGCCAAAGGCCGCATCCAGACCCGCGGCACCCGACGCGAGCGACACAAGCACCGGGACAAGGACGACCAGGTTGAAGATCAGGGCAGCCATCAGCATCGCGGGTTCCTTTTCCGGCAGTGTTGAAGGTACGGTGCCGAAAAAGGAGCGGATCAGATGGCATCGACTATGCGCGCAGTGGAAATCAACGCCCCCGGCGGCCCGGAGGTTTTGCAGCCGGTCGAACGACCCCGGCCAGTCGCGGCACATGGTCAAGTCGTGATCGAGGTGGCCTGGGCCGGGGTGAACCGGCCCGATGCGTTGCAGCGCGCCGGGCTCTACAACCCGCCGCCCACGGCGAGCGATCTGCCGGGGCTCGAGGCATCCGGGCGAATTGTCGAGGTTGGCACCGGTGTCAGCGGATGGTCTGTGGGGGATGCGGTGTGCGCGCTTTTGCCCGGCGGCGGCTACGCCGAGTTTGTGGCGACGCCAGCGGCGCATTGCCTGCCGGTGCCGGATGGGATGGGCCTCAAGCAGGCGGCGTGCCTGCCCGAGACGTACTTTACCGTTTGGTCCAATGTTTTCAGTCGCGGTGCCTTGCAAGGGGGTGAGCGGTTTCTGGTGCATGGCGGATCGTCGGGTATCGGCACGACAGCGATCCAACTGGCGCAGCATTTCGGTGCGCGGGTGTTTGCAACCGCCGGGTCGGATGAGAAATGCGCCGCCTGCCGTGATCTCGGAGCCGAGGTCGCGCTGAACTATCGCGACGAGGATTTCGTGGCGGTGATGAAAGAGCAGGGCGGGGCAAACTTGATCCTCTGCATGGTTGGGGGGCCCTACATCGCGCGCAACCTGTCGGCGCTGGCCGATGATGGGCGGCTGGTCCAGATCGCATTCCTGCAGGGCCCCAAGGCCGAGGTGAACTTTGCCCAGCTCATGACCCGGCGCCTGACGATGACCGGCAGCACGTTGCGGCCGCAAAGCGATCTGGCAAAGGCACGGATCACACAGGACCTGCGCGAGGCGGTATGGCCGCTGCTGTCTGCAGGCCGGATCGGGCCGGTGATGGATTCGGAGTTTCCGCTCGCGGATGCCGCTGCCGCGCATGCGCGGATGGAACGTTCCGACCATATCGGCAAGATCGTGCTTGAGGTTGCGGGCGGTTGATCTCCATGGCCGTGGCGGATGTTGCGCGGGTTATGTGATCCATCGGCCTTAAAGGACGGCACGCAACGCGGGGTCGCAGACGATCTTGGACACCCGCCTGCGGTCGGTCCGCACACAATCGGGCCACCGCAAAGGCAAATCGATCTGTTCCGATTGGGAACTGCGCTGGCTCTCGCGCACTTCCGAAAAAGCGCGAGCGTGTGTCAACGGCGCCCCCGAAATCCGCTTGTCCACGGCTCTCTCTGGGCGGCTGGCAAGGTCTCTTTCGTTCCGTTTGGCCAATTCACCACAGTTCCCTTCCCCACGTTCGACGGTGACCCGGGATATCCGACGGTGCGCATAATTAATGATGTGGGGCTTGAATGATCGCCCAACATGAGACACATATGTCTCATGAGAGACAAAAGTGTATCATCACGCGACGCCATCCTCGAAGCGGCATTCGACGTGTTCAGCCAAAACCCTGGCGCGTCCCTCTCCGATGTGGCGTCCGCCGCGGGCGTTGGACGGGCGACGCTGCACCGGCATTTTGCGGGACGCGATGAATTGATGGTCGCGCTGACGCTCGCGGCATCGCAAGAGCTGGACGTCGCTGTCGAAGTGGCTGTGTCGGCGTGCGAAACCTACACCGACGGGTTGCGTGTCGCGCTGCGCGCGATGTTGCCGCTGGCCGCCCGGCACATGTTTCTTGCAACCGAAACGGCGCAAAACGATCCCCGCGTGGCGGCGGCCTATGCAAAGCAAAGGCGCGCCCTTGCCGACGATATCGAGGCGGCTCGGGGGGAGGGGGCCTTTGCCCCCGACATCCCAACGGCCTGGATCGTCGAGGCCTATGAGACCCTGATTTATGCCGGATGGGCCATGGTTGTGGCGGGCGAGGCCACGCCGAACCAGGCCGCTGATCTGGCCTGGCGTACCCTGACACGAGGAATGACACCATGACGGCCCAAACGCTCGAGACCCTGGCGACCCAGATCGACGAAGTCTTCCTGCTGATCGGCGCGGCGATCCTGCTGATCGAACTGGCGGAGGTGCTGTTCAAGGGCAGCCACAAGGGCCGCAGCCTACTCGAGATGGTGGCGAGCGCGTCCACACAGATCCCCTATCTGGTGGTCGAGGTGCTGATCCTGACATCGGCCTACGGGGTGTTCTACATCCTCGCCGAGGCTGTCGTGCCGTGGGCATTACCGATCACCTGGTGGACCATTGCGCTCGCAGTGATCGCGGCGGATTTCACGTATTACTGGGAGCATCGGATCGCGCATGAGGTGCGGATCCTGTGGACGCAGCACGCCGTTCATCATTCCTCGCGCGAATACAATATCATCACCGGCATCCGCTTTGGCCCGCTTGAGGGCGTGTGGAGCCTAATTGCCCATATCCCGCTAGTTTTCCTTGGGTTTTCGCCTGAGATGATCTTTTTTGGCATCATCACCGTGCTGTCCTACCAGACGTGGATCCACACTGAGCTGGTGGGCAAACTGGGTTGGTTCGATCGCGTCATGAACAGCCCCGCCAACCACCGTGTGCACCATGGGTGCGACGACAAGTATATCGACCGGAACTATGGCGGGATCACGGTGATCTGGGATCAGCTCTTTGGCACCTATCAGGCGGAGGAAGAAACGCCCCGCTATGGTCTCAAGCGCGACTTTGACAGCCGCAATCCGCTGGCCGTTTGGTTCTCGGAAGTACCGGGACTGTGGCGCGATGTGCGCGCGGCGCGCAGCTGGGGCGACGCGTGGCGCTACGTGACACGCGCGCCGGGATGGGCCCCTGCGCAAGACAGCACACCGACCGCCCGAGGGGTGGAGCATCAGACGGACTCGCGCTGAACCCCGGCGCTTGACCGTCCGCGCAGCACCGTAGGCCCGGTATGACCCAAGGCACCAGATGCCCGCGTCACCGCTCGCGAATGAGGGGTTCGATCGGGTCGTCTCTCGTACCCAACCTGATCTTCGTAGGTGCACGGGGCGGCATACGAGTGGCCGAAATGCGAGGTTATCGCGACGTTCGGTGCCACTGTTTTAGGCATGGTGCATGTCTGTTGTGCGCGACTCTTTGGCTTTTTGCGCACGCAGCTTAGCGGGTGCGGCGCGCTTGCCAACACGTTGCCAAAGGTTTCCGCCCCTTGGGCGAACGTGACGCGGATCAGTATCAATTGCCTTGGCGACAGGTTACGAAAACCGGCGGCGGCATTGCCACCGCCCACCGCAAGATGCCGATTACCTAAGTCCGCGATCTCCGATCTCGCGCGCGGCGGTGTTCATCTGCCAGTTATGTTGTTTTTAAACCGGTCTCGATCATTGTTCTGTTCCAGTTCGCGCAGATAGGCAAAACCGTCGTTGGAAAATCCTGCCATCCACAGACCCGGTCCACCGGTATTCCATCACACAAAGGCCGCTTCAGGTATCAGCTGCTGTCGGAACCTCGCCTCGGATCAGCCCCCGAAACAGGGTGCGGTTCCCTTGCACGTTGCTGTGGTCCGCGGCGTGCAGGGTGCATCGGTTGTCCCAGACAATCACGTCGCCATTCGACCAGCTATGCGATCTTATGGATTTGCTGTTCAATGCGTGGTCATAGAGCGGTGCGATCAAGTCACTTCGATCTTCTCCGGATGCAAGTTGCAAGTTTGAACAGCGGGCCGGTGTCGTCAAAAACAAGGAGGTCCGTACCGTTCCGGGATGACGGCGAAGAACCGGATGCCGTGCCGATGTCTCAGCGTCCGGGCCTAATGTAACGCCCGTCGCCGAATGCAGCATCGTTGCGCCATTCAGCAACGACTTTAGGTCCTCCGGCAATCGCTCATATGCCTCGTACTGATCCAAGAACATCGTTGCTCCGCCACGCTCCGGTACCTCGACCGCCAAGAGGCCGGCATAAGACGGTGGGCGCGCCACATAGGTTGTGTCGGAATGATAGACGCTACGCGGCTTTGAGGTTCGGCCAACATTTGTCACGACGTTCAGATCTGGCAGTCCCACGACAGGCGTTTCGCCTTCGGTGAACATGGGCGTCCCCAGGGTGTTCAAGAAATCCGCAAACCCATGGGCAGTGAGGCCCGGCGCAATTACACGAACAACGCCCTCCGCTTCAGCCACGCGCCTGACCTCTTCGGTGTTTAGGCCAACAGTCTTGATTGTTCTGGATTTCTCAAAGACGGCCGGAGTGCTCATGTCGACGGACCCGTCACAGTCGACCGCAGGTCGAGCAGCGCCGCAAGAAGATCATTTTCTGCTGCGCAATCTGCCGCCCGAAGATCATCCGCGCGTGTATTCTCGCCCGGAAACCCAATCGTTTGAATGCCCGCAGATTTTGCCGATGTCACACCGTCGGCATTGTCTTCGATTGCAATGGCGTCCTGCGCCGCAACCTCAAGCCTTGCCAAAGCATCAAGGTAGACGGCCGGATCGGGTTTCCCCGGGCGAGATGGCATGCGGAATGTCACAATGTCGAATGTTAACCCGAGTTTCTGCCCGACAGAGTTCGCGATCAAATCGACAGTCTGTTTTTCCGTGGTCGTTACAAACCCAAGACGGCATCCGGTGCTTTGAGCATGAGAGATCACGTCGGGGACACCTTGCCTCATCTCTGGATGACTGTTGCTCAGTGCGGCCCGATACAACGCGGTCTTCTTGGCGTGGATGGCATCCGCATCCACCACTTGGTGGCGTGATGCTGCGTATGTTTGAACGCGGTCTTTCCCGCCCGATGCTGTGAGCATCGACGTGTAACTGTCCCGATCCCAATGCCAATCGAGCTCGAACGTTTTGAACGCGTCGTTAAAGGCTGCTCGCTGGATTTCGGAGGACTCGATGATCGTTCCAATTGAGCCGAACAGTATTGCTTTTGTCATGTCGTACTACTCCGCAGCCATCTTCTCGAATTCAGTTGTGTCCTTCTGGGCCCGCTCGGTCCCCTTGAACAAGCGCACCAAAAGACCGGGCCTTTTGCCGCCATCGCGCGCACGCTTCTCTTCGCGACGTTCGCGGCGCAAATAGGTGTGGTACAGAGCCGGCACACCAATCAACGTTAAGATCGACGCAAATCCCAAACCTGCCATGATCGACACCGCCATCGACGCAAAAAACGCGTCACTCAACAGCGGGACCATGCCCAAGATCGTCGTCGCAGCGGCCAACACGACAGGCCGCAAACGACTGATAGAGGCTGTGACGATGGCTTCGGACTGCGGCAGGCCGTTGTCCGTTTTCTCTGCGTCGATTTCTTCAACCAGTACAATGGCGTTCTTGATCAGCATGCCCGACAGGCTGAGCAGACCCAAAAGCGCGGTAAAGCTGAATGGCAGGCCCGTGAACAACAGCCCTAGCCCGACCCCGGTGACCGCCATCGGCACCACTGTCCAGATCACCGCAGTCTGGCGCAATTTGCCGAACAGCAGGATGGTGATCAGGAGCATAGTGCCAAATGCCAAGGGCATCTGGCGCCCCAAGCTCTGTTGCGCGGTACTCGCGCTTTCAAACTCGCCACCCCATTCCATCCGATAGCCTGCGGGCAATGGCATCGCCTCGATCGCGCCGCGTACTTGTGTGAACGCCTGCGGCGGCAGCACGTCTGGGATGGTGAAGGCTTGTACGCTGATGGTGGGCGTACGGTCGCGCCGCTGGATCAGGGTATTGCGTGTCACCACATCAAACCCATCCAAGACCTGGCCGAGGTTCGTGAACCGGCCTGTCGTCTCCGCAAAGATTGGCTGGTCGAGCAGGTAAGCGTCGCCGATTTGCTCGGATCGAGGCGTCCGGATCAGAACGGGCACTTGGCGGTCCAGCTCGCGAAAGGTGCCCACGCGCAGCCCGTCCGTGGCTAGTGCGATCGCCTGCGAAACATCGGCCCTGCTGATCCCAAGCGCCTGTGCGCGGTCTGTTGCAAAGATCGGCTGGGTGGTTAGCTGCGGCTCTCGCCAATCGACACGCTCGTTGACCAGAAGGTCGGTCTCTGTCTCGAATATCTGGCGGGCGTCCTCTGCAAGGCCGCGCAGAACATCTAGGTCCGGCCCGGACAAACGCACCTCGACATCCGCTCCCACGGGAGGCCCATAGATAATTTGCTGTACCCGTGTTTCCGCCCACGGCAGAACCCGCGCGGCATGGGCGCTCAGCTCGTCCCGCAGGGTCGGGATCATTGTGTGGTCCCGCACGCGGATTATCAGCTGCCCGTAAGAGGGAGAGGGGTCTTCTGGCGTGTAGGTCAGCAGATAGCGCGTCATGCTGGCGCCGACGGTCGTTGTCACGGCGTCAACCGAAGGATGCTCCATCAGCCAATCTTCGAGGATCGCGAGGTCATTGCTGGCCGTATGGATCGATGTGCCCTGTGCCGCATTGTAGTTCAGATAGACCAGCGGCGTGGTGGCGGGTGGGAAGAACTGTTGCTTCACCATGCCCATCGCGCCGACGCCTGCAACGGTTGCGCCCACCAGTGCGATGATCACCAGCCAGCGCACCCGCAAGGCCCCGCGCACGACCGCGCCATAGCCGCGGAAGAACATTGTGTCATAGGGATCTCTTGCGTCTTTCGCGGTTTCCGTGCGGAAGAAATAGCTGGCCAGTAGCGGCGTCACGGTGACGGCCAAAACCCAGGACAGCGTCAGAGAAATGGCGATCACAGCAAACAGCGTGAACAGGAACTCTCCAGAGCTGTCAGGGCTGAGCCCGATGCCCGCAAAGGCCATGATCCCGATCACGGTCGCCCCAAGCAGCGGGATCTGCGTGCGCTTGGCCACTTCGGCAGCGGCATCGATCGCCTTGCGGCCCCGTCGCATCTGCACCTGCATCCCCTCGGCCACCACGATGGCATTGTCCACGAGCATCCCCATCGCAATGATCAATGCGCCTAGGCTGATCCGCTCGACTTTGATGTCGAAAATATTCATGAAGAAAAACGTGAAGCTGACGGTCAGAAGCAGCGAGCCGCCGACAACAACCGCCGCGCGCCAACCCATGAACAGTGCAAGCACACAAATCACGACGCCCACGGACATCGCAAGGTTTACGAGAAAATCCTGATTGGCGTTGTCCACCACGCGGTGCTGTTCATAAATCGGCTCTAACACCACCCCGGCGGGCAAGAGCGGTGTGATCTCTGCCAACCGGTCCTCGATGCGGCTGCCGACGGTGACAATGTTCTCCGACGTTAGGCCGGCCACGCCAATCGTGAACGCGTCGGTGCCGTTGTGACGGATGATCTGGCGGGGGGCATCCACACGTCCTCGATAGACATCTGCAACATCTGTAAGGTTCAACACTTCGCCCTGAAACCCGAAGGTCAGTGCGCTGATCTCGCTGACGCTGTCATCAGCTGCTGGTGCCGAGATGCGCACATCATTGCGTCCGTTGTCCGCCGTTCCGGTCGCAACGACCTGGTCGGCCGCTGACACGGCTCCGACGATGACCTCTGGTGGCACACCAAGCGCAGTCAGAACTGCACTCGCAGGCTCAACAAAAATCGCCTCTTCCGGCAGGCCCAAAACCTGTGCGTTGGCCACGCCATCCACCGTCAACAATTCGCGCCGCAGAAAGGTGGCGATATCCCAAACGGTGGCATCGTCGTATGCCGGCGCGCTGACGGCGTAGAGAAGGCCGTATACATCGCCGAAACTGTCGTTCACGACCGGGGGCAAGGCGCCCGCGGGCAAATCACCCACAGCGTCCGCGACCCGGTCGCGCAGATCGTCCCAGACCTGCGGCAATTCGGTGCCGTCATAGGTGTCCTGAATGGTCACCTCGACGACCGAAAGGCCGGGCGTATTGCTTGAAGTGATGTAGTCCACCTCGTCCATTTGATGGATTTCTCACTCCACATCTACGTATACCTCGATGGACACTTCTGCGGCAGTCGAACCTGGATAGGCGGTGATGCCCAGCGCGGATTTGAGCGTGAAGACCGGATCCTCGAGCTTGCCCACGCTCAGATACCCGGCTGCACCTCCAAAGAGGCAAAAGAGCATAAGAAGCCATGTGTAGAGTGGGTATTTGATGGACAGGCGCGCGACTTGCATGGCTCAGGATCCCTCTTGCGTGAGGCGCGTAAATCGCTGAATTTGGGTGCCATCTGCGATTAAATGCGCACCGATCTCGACGATCTCAATGCCCGGCTCCAGCCCAACCACGGCGAAGTCCGCTCCATTACTTGACTGGACCTCTACAGGGATCTGTTCGGCCACGAGGGCATCGCCGCGCTGCACGACCGCGACGACGGTCTGTCCGCCGCCGGGGTGGTTGGCAATAGCACTAGCGGGCAGGAGCAAACCGTCCAACTGCTGTTGAAGGATCGCCATGACGGTCATGGTCCGACCGGGCAACAAACGCACATCCTTTACCGGTGCGGCGGCAAGCGAAATAGTATAGCTTTGACCAACTCCAGTTGTTTCGGCCCGAAACTCTCGAAAGCTAAGCGGGATGCCCGCTTCGCGTCCTACGTACTGACCCGTGAACGTGACGTCGGCGGGATCGCCAATCACCGTCAAAAGCCGTTCTGGCAGATCAAATTCCACCCGTATCTCGGACATGTTATGCAGCCGCAGGATGGGCGTGCCCGGTTCGACGTTGGTGAAAGCGGTGCCAAGCCGGTCAGCCACCAACGCATCGAACGGCGCGGCAATCGTCGCATCTGCCAAGGCCTCTCGTGCCTCGCGCAGGGCCACATCAGCAAGATCCCGCGCGGTGGCGGCATTTTCGGCCTGCACGGCAGATGTCACATTGCGCTGGGCAAGCGTGTTTGCGCGCTCAAGATCCCGTTCTGCCTGGGCAAGCGTTAACTCAGCCCGCTCAACGGCCCTTTCAAACGGTCCAAGGTCTAGCTGACCAAGCAGGTCACCCTGCGCCACCAAAGCGCCTTCACGCGCATCGAGCATGGTTAGGTATCCGCCGACCTCAAAAGAGATATCCACGGTCTCTAGTGCCGCGACCTGGCCAAAGAACTGCCGGGTCAAGTTCTGTTCTGGCGACGGTACGATCATTGTCTGAACGAAAACGGGTCGGACCTCTGCCGCCGCTTCATCCGCGCTTTGTGCAGCCGCGAACATTGGCCACAGGATTGCAAAGATCACAATCATACTGGTTTGGACTTGTGTCATGCCGCTACACTCCTATCTTGCCTTTGATTGCTCGGCTCATTACCGACCGGTCGGTAGGTAATTAGAAGGTAAATTGGAACCGTCAATGCTCAGCGCGGAAGAAAAGTCAAAGGCCGACAGTCGCGAACGGATCATCACCGCGACAACGGACTTGTTCCTTGAAAAAGGATTTGCGGGGACGTCCATGAGCACAATCGCCAAAGCCAGCGACATGACGAAGGCGAGTCTATATTATCACTTCTCGGGCAAAGAGGATCTGTTTATCGCGTGTGTCACGCATGGATATGCGGCGGCGTTGGATGCGCTCACCGTTATTACCGCCAACGCGTCGCTGACGGCTGAACAGAAATTGCGGGCAGCAATCGATGCGCTTTATGAGACAACAATCACCTCGCCTGTGGGCCGCATGTCGCCGTTGATCGCCGAGGTGTCACGTGCGTTTCCCAAAGTCGCCCGGTCGTTCCATACAGAATACATCGAGCCGCAACGCGCGGCGCTTTGGCAGATTGTTGAAGAGGGCGTTGCGCAGGGTGTCTTTGCCCGCGTGGATCAGAACCAGTTCTTTCATCTGGCATTTGGTCCGATTGTCACCCTGTCACTTTCAAGAGAGATGTTCGCGACATTTGATGATCTCGACGCCCATTTCCCGGTCGAAGACCTTCGGCATGGCCATACTGAGGTTTTGATCGGGATGCTCAGGTATAACGACCTGAATTTTGAAGCGGCTCTGCCTGCAATCGTCAACGCGAACCCAGAATAATTGTGAACAGGGATGATCCGGTGGGCGCACGCCCGGTGGACCACTTTCAGAGGGCTATTCAAGGTGTGGTGTCATACAATGTCTGGTGTGCGGGACTTCGGTGCTGTTGATCGTTTGGAAAATCCCTGAAGCAAACGCTCACCGAACCGTCAGGCTCTTACGGGTCATTCAGCAACGGCAAGAGCACCCAGTACACTGCTGACATCTTTCGCATCGACCGCGCAGAGCCTGACGAGCCAGTCGAAATGCTTTGACAGTGCCATGACGCGCTGGCGTTCTCTCAACGCGATGTAGCACTGGCCGACATACAAAATAGCCAGGTCATTGCTGAAGACCGTGACAGGCGCGCTGTAAAGGGCATGGGCATCAAATAGAAATAGGCGAAGCCTTGGATACAAAGCGGCAGCCTGCTGGGCGATCACCCGCATTTGCGCCGTCCGCTGCGCCGCACTCAAACCTTCATAATACCCGCTGCCCTGCGCCAGCGAGGTCACCTCGTGCATCGGAATGGCAATTTCATAGTCGGCTTCCCCCGACGTCACCCAGTCGAGTTGCCCCTTGGCCTCGCTCTTCACCTGCTCGATGGCCTCTGGCGACAGGGTGTTGTATTCCCATTCGATGAAGTCCTCGGTTTTCAGCATCTCGGGCAAGGTGGCGGGAACGTGCCGGATCTTGCTGCCAGCGGATTCGCGATGCCAGTCGAGGATCTGTGTACCGCTCGAGGCGCGCTCGGCCTGGGCAACCGAGATCGCAGAGGCGAGGATTGCGGCGGGCCGTTCGGGGCGATTGCTCAACCCCATGAGCCAGTCGAGGCTGACGCCAAGCGCTTCGGCAATGTCCGCGGCCAGCTGAGCGTTCGGCAATCGGGTCAGGTCCCTTTTGAACAATTGCCCAATGGTCGAGCGGTCGACCCCGGTCGCGCGCGCAAGTTCGCTCTTGGACATCCCGATGGTCGTGGTCGCGCCCTCAAGGCGGTTACGAAACAGATCGACGCGGTCACGTTTTGCCATATTGTCTGCATTGCAGATTTAAATCTGCAATGCAAACTTGATGCAGCGAATTCACAGAATTCTCGAACCTGCCAGTCGTTGCGTAACGTGCGCGTGCATTCAGATGGAGGATGGGTGATGGACACGCATCAACGATTGTTCTTGAAAGCTCTGACCTGGCAGATCGCGGGCTTTCTGGTGATGCTGGCGGTTGGTTGGTTTTTCACAGGCTCTGTATCGGCAGGGGGCGGTATCGCGCTTGCGGGAACCATTATCGGGTTCTGTTCGTATTTTCTCCACGAACTGCTCTGGTCAAGAATTTCCTGGGGACGTCGTCCGCATGGTGGCACCTAGGCGCCGCAGCATTCGATACTCCGCGCTGAAACCCGACATCGCATCACCGGACGGGCGTGAACAGGGCGTCCTTGGCGCGGCAATCTCGGACAACATCTTGGCCGCAGGGCACGGGGGTCAGGTCGCGGCTGAGGCAGATGCGCGCCTCCTGGATGTGGCCCGCGCGGCAGGTGATGGTGACGCCGTCGCCCTCCATCGCCGGGTTAGATTGCAGGAACGCTTCTTCAACCACCAAGGCGGGCAGGCGCACGGTGCGGTCGAGCTTGCGGAACACTTCGGGGCGCACCACGCGGTCGTAGGCCTCGCGCGATAGGGCGTAGTAGGCGGGGGCCGACAGACCCGTGCAGACGCCGTGTTTCTTCCATTGATGCCACGCAAGGCCGGAGGTGCCCATGATATCCGCCATGTCGCGGGTCATCGCGCGCGAGGGTGCGCGTTGGGACGTTGGGCAGTATTCCGGGTAGCCGCGATGGTATTGCGGCCAAAGCCCATGAAGGATCCAACCGTGGTCATGGCGCGCGTCGCATTGGTCCGACCCGCGCGCGTCTCCCTCATAGGCGCACCAGTTCGGCGACCAGCTGAGCGCCAGCACGTAATAGTCAAAGATGCCGGCCCGATCCTCGGCCATGGTCGGCGTCGCGAGCAAAAGCCAGATCAACAAACCGCGCATGAGGCTTTCCTTTTTCATTTGGGCCCAGTATATCGGCGCGAAGTTCCCCGACAACGGAAACCCACCCTGCCCGGCAGGGACGCCATTCAGGCGACAGGACAGATATGCGCAAAGGAGCATGACATGGCAAAACCGCTGATGGCCAAGGCCACCGCCGTCTGGCTGGT
>ERZ1740067.1729-NODE-1729-length-14503-cov-8.107904_pt1 | contig 14503 bp, 14 predicted proteins | sample MGYA00581736_ERZ1740067 | MGnify/ENA primary metagenome ERZ1740067 (study PRJEB43018, sample SAMN04849236) | marine metagenome | isolation source: floating plastic debris | place: Pacific Ocean | collected 2008-08-27 | study: EMG produced TPA metagenomics... | reverse complement strand
AAGGGGCGTGGATCGTATATCCTTCCTCGAACCAATGCTCCTCAAGGTTTTCGCCCTCGCCAATACGGTCGACGACGGCGAACAGTCCCGGTGCGTGCAGGGGCGTGCAGACCCCGTGCCACATGTTCCGGTGAAAGTTGATGGCCTGACCAGGTGCGGTCAGAAAGGCCTGCGGCGCGCCGGGGGCGCCGCCTTGATCCGGGGCCACGACGACCAGAAAGGGATGCTCGGTCATCGGGATGAAGGTCTGCGAGCCCAGCGGGTGCCGCTCCATCATCTCAAGCGTGTAGGGCAGGCTGCGCGGCTGCGCGTTAAACAGGCTCACGCCCACGCGTCCGTCGCTTACATCAATCTGTGCGCGGTCATGAAAGCGCCCGCAGAGGCCTTGGTTGATCAGCGTGTCGGGCTCCCCCGCGCAGTCCAGCACATCGCCGAAAGGTGCGAAAGCTGCTGTCGAGAGAGGCTGCGCCACGATCACGGCAGCATATCCTTAAGACGATGCAGCGCGATGCGCTCGACCTGTCGACAGGCCTCAATGAACTCCTCAGCCGTGGCATGGGCAATGCGCGTCTCGAACGCGGCAAGGATGCTGGCCTTGTCATGGTCGCGCACCGCGATGATGAAGGGAAAGCCGTGCTTGTCGACATAAGCCCTGTTGAGGTCAGTGAAGCGCGCGCGCTCGGCGTCGGTCAGGTGATCCAGCCCGGCGCTGGCCTGCTCTGCCGTGCTCTCTGCCGTGAGCGCCTTGGCGGCGGCCAGCTTGCCTGCGAGGTCGGGGTGGGCTGTCAGAACGCCCATGCGCGCCGGATCGGAGGCGCTGCGAAAGACCCTTGCCAGCGCGTTGTGCAGGCCGATAGCTGTGTCATGGGCGGGGCCCAACTCCAACGCCCATGCGCCTTTGGCAATCCACGCGGAATGCTCGAAGATCGAGCCATAAGTTTTTACAAACGCTTCCTTTTCCATCTGCGAAGGGCGTGCATAGTGCACCGGCGGATGCATCTTCGCCCAATGCTCTGCTATATCGATCCGGCGCGCGAACCACACGCCGTCATGCCCCGCCGCATACTTCAGAAACCGCTTGAGCGCCTGCACACGCCCCGGACGCCCGATCAGGCGGCAATGCAGCCCGATGCTCATCATCTTCGGAGCGCCCTCGACCCCTTCGGCATAAAGCGCATCGAAGCTGTCCTTGAGATAGGCATAAAACTGATCGCCCGCATTGAACCCCTGCGGCGTGGCGAACCGCATGTCGTTGGCGTCCAGCGTGTAGGGAATGACCAGCTGGTCACGCCCATGGGCGTGGTGCCAATAAGGCAGATCGTCGGCGTAACTGTCGCTCACATAGTCGAACCCGCCATGTTCGGTCACCAGATCAACGGTGTTTTCCGAACAACGCCCGGTATACCAACCGCGCGGGGATTGCCCCGTCACTTCCGTATGCAGCCGCACAGCCTCTGCCATATCTGCCGCTTCAGCTTCACGCGTGAAGTCTTTGTATTCTATCCATTTCAGCCCGTGGCTCGCGATCTCCCAATCGGCGTCCAGCATCGCGGCGACCTGTTCGGGCGCCCGTGCCAAAGCCGTCGCGATCCCGTAGACCGTGACCGGAATCCCCATCCCCGTAAATAATCGATGCAGCCGCCAGAACCCGGCCCGCGCGCCGTATTCATAGATCGACTCCATGTTCCAATGACGTTGGCCGGGCCATGCCACAGCCCCCACGATCTCGGACAGAAACGCCTCCGACGCGGCATCCCCGTGCAGCACGTTATTCTCGCCACCCTCTTCATAGTTCACCACGCATTGCACCGCGATCTTCGCACCATCCGGCCAGGCCGCATCGGGTGGCGTTGCCCCATACCCCTGCATATCGCGGTCATATCGTTTCAAAGCAGCATCCTTTCGTTCAGTTCCTTTTATTCCGAAACAATCCTTGTGACTTTCAAGAAAATTCTGAAAGTGTTTTTCGCGGCCAGGTCTTTCCTGCGCCCAAGCTTTGACCCAGTTTGCAAGCCGATCAAAGGAGCGAGTTTCATGAGCGGATACCTGACGACCCATGTTTTGGACACGGCGCTGGGAAAACCTGCGCAAGGCCTCAAGATTGAGCTTTTCCGCATTGAGGGCGCGAGCCGCACACATTTGCACACCCTGTCGACCAATGAGGATGGGCGCACCGACAGCCAAATCCTGCCTGCAGATGACTTCGCGACCGGCACATACGAGTTGGTCTTCCACGCTGGCGCCTATCTTGACGCGGTCGGAACACCCCCTGAAACCCCGCGTTTTCTGGATGTGATCCCGATCCGCTTCGGCATGTCCGAGGCGGCGCATTACCACGTGCCCTTGCTGCTTTCGCCTTTCGGGTATTCGACCTATCGCGGCAGCTAGGCGCCCATCATCTGCGGAACCCGCGCGGCCATGAACTCGATCAGTAGCCGCACCTTGGGGTCCTGCCTGCGCCGATGGGCATAAAGGCAGCCCAACTGCACCGGCAAGGGCGGGGTCGCGGCGCAAACCTCGACCAAGGCGCCGCTCTCAAGATGGCGGGCGACCTCGAACACCGGCTTTAGGATGATGCCATGGCCATCCAGCGCCCATTGGGTCAGCACATCGCCATCATCGCTTTCAAAAGGCCCGCTGATCGCGAAACGCTCTGGGCCGTCCGCCGTCTGCAACTGCCACTGAAACTCTGTCGCGCCGGGAAAGCGCAAGGCCAGACAATCATGTGCGTCCCGCACCAGCGCACCGCCGTCTTCCGGCACACCGCGCGCCTCAAGATATGCCGGAGCCGCACACAGGATCCGGGGGCAGTCTGCAAGCTTGCGCATCTTCAGGGCACTGTCCTGAGGTGTGCCTAAAAAGAACGCCAGATCAAGACCTTCCGAGGCGATATCAATGTTGCGATCCGAAAGGCGCAGGCGGATATCGACCAGTGGAAATTCGGCCTTGAACGCAGGCACAAGCGGCGCCACGAACCGGCGCCCCACGCCCAACGGTGCCGCCACAAAGATCGATCCGCGCGGGTTGCCTGTCACGTCCTGCACGCCGGCCTCGGCCTCGGCGACGGCCTCTAGAATCCGCTGCGCGCCTTCGAAAAAGATGCGCCCTTGCTCGGTCGGCTGCAGGCTGCGCGTCGTGCGGGTGAAAAGCCGTGCGTTCAGATGTTGTTCCAGCTGTCCGATCCGCGCCGAGGCCACCGCCGGAGAGACCCTTTGATCGCGCGCCGCCGCTGACATACTGCCTAATTCATAGACACGGACGAAGGTTTTTATAGTGTCGAAGTAGGACATGTTGCCCTTCCCGCATTATTCGGCTTTCTTTGAAACTGATTGGAATAATACTGGAATTCAAGAAAAAATCCGTGCCCGGTAGAGTGCCCGAAAAGGAGAGAGATCGCAGATGTATGATGTCGTCGTAATGTGGGATTGGCTCGGCTTTGCCGTCCGGTGGTTGCACGTCATCACGGCGATCGCCTGGATCGGAAGTTCGTTTTATTTCATTGCGCTAGACCTTGGCCTGCGCCAAGCACCGGGGCTGCCTGCGGGGGCTTCGGGCGAAGAATGGCAAGTCCATGGCGGTGGCTTCTATCACATCCGCAAGTTCAACGTGGCCCCTGAGGACATGCCCGACCACCTGACGTGGTTCAAATGGGAAAGCTATGCGACATGGCTATCGGGTGCGGCGCTGTTGATGATTGTCTATTGGGCCGGGGCCGAGATGTTCCTGATCGATCTCAACAAGATGGACCTGAGCACCTTTCAGGCGATCCTGATTTCGGCCGCGTCCCTGACCATCGGCTGGATTATCTATGATCTGGCCTGCAAATCAAAGCTCGGCGATCACCCCAACGCTTTGATGTTGCTGCTCTTTGTGGCGCTTGTCGTGATGAGCTGGGGCTATCACCAGATCTTCACCGGCCGCGCAGCCATGCTGCATCTCGGGGCCTTTACCGCCACCATCATGACCGCCAACGTGTTCTTCATCATCATGCCGAACCAGCGCATCGTGGTGGCCGATCTCAAGGCAGGGCGCACGCCCGATCCGAAATACGGCAAGATCGCCAAGCTGCGCTCGACCCATAACAACTATCTGACACTGCCGGTGATTTTCCTGATGCTGAGCAATCACTATCCGCTCGCGTTTGCCACCGATTACGCGTGGATCATCGCGGCCCTCGTCTTTCTGATGGGCGTCACGATCCGGCATTACTTCAACTCGATGCATGCCCGCAAAGGCAAGCCGAACTGGACGATCGCGGCCACGGTTCTGCTCTTTATCGGGATCATGTGGCTCTCCACCGCGCCTTTGCGCACCCTCGACGATCTCCCCGAAGAGCAGGCGATGACCCCTGCAGCGCAACGCTTTGCCGCCGCTGACGGGTTTGAGGATGCCACCAATATCGTGCTCGGCCGCTGCTCCATGTGCCATGCACGCGAACCGGTCTGGAGCGCGTCGATGCGGTGGGCGCCCAAAGGCGTGCATCTTGAGACCGAGGCCGACATCGCCGCAAACGCCCGCCAGATTTACCTGCAATCGGGCGTGTCCCACGCCATGCCGCCTGGCAACCTCACCTATATGGAGGAAGACGAACGCGCCGCCATCCGCGCCTGGTTCAAAGCCGCCCGCGACGTTGACCTTGCAGCCCGCTAGCAGACCGGGCATTTTGCGCCCATGAAGACCGATCCCGCCTTTGAGGCGCGCCGACTGTTTGACATCGCAGTGGCCGCTGCCGATCCCTCTGCCGCAACCGAAATTGCGTTGAACGGGCTCGATCTTGAGGCGCCGCTGATCCTGGCCATCGGCAAGGCCGCCACGCGTATGGCACAGGCGGCGATGACCCATTACGCGGTGTCCGAAACGATCATCGTCACCAATCCAGAAAACGCAGAGCCGGTCGAAGGGGCCACCGTTTTTGCCGCCAGCCATCCTGTGCCCGATGCCATTGGGCAAGAGGCGTCACAGGCCATCATCGCCCGGCTTGCCTCAAATACGCGCCCGGTTCTGGCACTGATCTCGGGCGGGGGGTCAGCGCTTTTGCCGGCCCCTGTTGACGGGATCAGTCTTGCAGACAAGGCGCGGGTGAATGCGCTGTTGTTGGGCTCTGGCGCCGATATCACGCAGACCAATCTGGTGCGTCAGCAGCTTTCAAAGCTCAAGGGCGGCGGGCTGAACCGCCACGCAGCACCCCAGCCTGTCACGGCGCTGATCCTGTCGGATGTCATCGGCGATGACCTGCGCGCCATCGCATCCGGCCCTACCGCATCGCCCATCGGCACGCCGGCAGACGCTGTGGAAACGCTTAAAGCGCTGGCCATCTGGGCAGAGTGCCCGGCCTCGGTTCAAACCTACCTGCAAAGCAATCCAGTGCGGCCGCCAACCCCGGCCGCGCGAAATATCCTTATCGGATCAAACACCAAAAGCCTCGAAGCGATGCAGGCCGCCTCATCTGCCAAAATCGGCAATGCGCATCTGATCGGCGATGTCGAGGATGCAGCCCGCATCGTCGCGCAACACTACCATGACGGACCCGGCACAACACTGTTTGGCGGGGAAACCACCGTGCAGATCAAAGGAACAGGGCAGGGTGGCCGCAATCAAGAGCTTGCCTTGCGCATTGCGCTGATCGCCGCCGCCGAAGGCTGGGAAAACTGGACCTACCTGCAAGCCGGCACCGATGGCCGTGACGGCCCGACCGATGCGGCAGGTGGCCTGGTCAACGGCGAAACCCTCGCCAAAATCCATGCCGCAGGTCAGGATCCCGCAGCACTTTTGGCCAATAATGACAGCTACGCCGCCCTGAAAGCAGGCGACGGCTTGTTGATGACGGGCGGCACTGGCACCAATGTCGCCGACCTCGGTATCCTGATCCGTACCTGACCTTCTTTTGTCCAAAAATACCGCCGCCGGAGGCATTGACCGGAGCATCGCTGTCAGTGGGGGGCAAAGCTGCGCGAGGGTATCGGCCGCGGCTGGCGGGCGTATTTCAACAAACGTGAAGGGCGCGCGTTTCAGCAAAAAATAAAGGCGCCGCACATAGATACGGCGCCTTTCAGGTTTGCGCAGGCCCGCGCGTTAGTTCAGGTCTGCGGCCCGTGCCGCGTCCAGCTCATCCTCTGCCGTGGCAACGGCCTCTGTCAGCGCGGTAAAGATCCGATCACCGCCATCGACATTGGCTTTGAACCAGTCATAGACAGGGGCGGCGGCCTCTTTGAATGCGGCCTTTTCTTCCGGAGTGGGCACATAAAGATCCCCCCCACCAGCGACGAAATCCTGGTAGGCCTGGATCGATTTGCGCTTCGGTGAGGCAAAAGTGGCCTGCTGCAGCGCATAAAAACCGTCGACGACAACACGGCGCATGTCTTCGGGCATCGCCATGAATTTCTCGTTCGACATCCACCACAGCGCACCCATATAGGCGTGGCCATCAAGCGTCATATATTGCAGGCCGGCATCGGGGAATTTCATGCCCATGATGTCGGTAATGCCGTTTTTCGATCCATCGACAACACCGGTTTGCAGCGAGGTGAACAGCTCTGGCCACGGGATCGGTGTCGGCGATCCACCCAGCGCACGCACCAGCTCTTGCGGCAGGTCTGCAACCACAGTGCGCATTTTCAGGCCTTCCATATCGGCAGGCGACGCGATGCGGCGTTGGGTGTTGGCAAAGTTGCGCCATCCACCGGTGTTGCCGATGGTCATCAGGCGGATCGCGTCGCCGCTGTCCTCCAACGCCATTTCGCGCATGGTGCGGGTGAAATCGCCCGACAGGACATGTTCTGCCACGCGGTCATCGGCCATCAGGTAGGGCAGGTCGAGCACTTGCACATACGGGAAGATCGACGACGCGCCACCGGAGGTGGAGATATAGATGTCGATAGAGCCATCGGCGACGCCCTGCAGGCATTCCGCCCCTTTCGAGCAAAGCTGTGTGCCGATGAAAAGCTCCACCTCGATCGCGCCGTTTGAGGCCGCTTCGACGTAGTTCTTGAAGACGACAAGGCCGTCATAGTCTTCGTCGTTCTCATTGGAGTTGGCCGTGGCGCGCAGGGTATATTCCTGCGCAATCGCGGTTAATGGCATGGCTGCCAATAGGGTCGCTGTGACAAGCGACGTGGTGAGACCTTTAAGCATTATGAACCTCCCTTTCAGGTTTTGCAGCGGTCATTGGACGAAGCCCGTCAGACGGGGGATCGTCATTGAAATTGCCGGGAAGTAGGTGATGAGAAAGATCACGACAACTTCGACGGCAAGAAATGGCAGGATCGCGCGCGAAATGGTTTCGACTTTTTCGCGACTGACCGATGAGGCAACGAAAAGCACCAATCCCATGGGCGGTGTGGCCAGCCCCACGGTCAGATTGACGCTCATGATAATGGCGAAATGAACCGGGTGGACGCCAAGCTCAGTGAAGATTGGTCCAAGGATCGGGCCGAGGATGATAATCGCTGGCCCAGCGTCGAGGAACATGCCCACGATGAAAAGCAAGATGTTGATAAGGAACAACAATATCAGAGGGTTTTCAGAGAGCGACAGGATTAATTCCGTCAGTATCTGCGGGGCATATGACAGGGACACGACGGTTTTGAACGCCACCGCCGCGCCCACCAGCAAAAGCACCGCAGAAGAGGCCAGCGCCGAGCGCGCGAGCACCGGACCCAGGTCTTTGAACGTCATCGAGCGCAGCACGAAAAAGCTCACCACGATGGCATAGGCCACCGCGATCGCCGAGGCTTCGGTCGGGGTGAAGACGCCCACAAGGATACCGCCAAGGATGATGATCGGGGTTTGCAGAGGCGCGACGGCCTTCTTGCAGACCAGTCTGAAATCATCGCTGACACTGGCGCGCAGCCACAGCATCAACCCATGGGCAACCGGCAGAAAGACAAGGAAGATGAGCCAGCCGTTAAGGTTAATATCAAGGCTCAGCGCGGCGCGGATCCCGGCAAAGACTGCATATAGCAGACCGGCGACATTGATCCGGATCAGCACAAAGCTGACCCGCGCCTCCAGCGCTGTGATGGTCTGGTTCTTGGTGACGATCCGTTCCGCTTTCGGCAGGTCATAGCGATCCGCCATCAGGCGCACCATGACCATCAGGCCGACGCCAACCATGATGCCCGGCACGATGCCCGCAAGAAACAACGCTGCCACGGACTCGCCCATCACATAGGCGTAGATAATCATGATGCCCGAAGGCGGAATGATCGGCCCGATGACCGACGAGGCAGCAGTGATCGCGGCGGCGAATTTGCGCGAATAGCCGTTCTTCTCCATCGCCGGGATCAACGTCGATCCAAGGGCCGAAGTGTCGGCGACCGCGCTGCCCGACAGCCCCGCAAACAGGATCGAGCTGAGAATGTTCACATGCGCCAGCCCCCCGCGCAGATGCCCCATGAACGCCTGACTGAACTCGACCAGACGCGTTGTGATACCGCCGCGATTCATGATCTCTCCGGCGAGCATGAAGAACGGCAGCGCCATGAGTGGAAAACTGTCCATCCCATTGTAAAGATTGCGGTAAAGTACGGCGAGATCGCGGGTAGACCCGTCGAGGATCAACAGCAAACCGGGCGCCGCAAGCAGGCCAAAGACGACCGGAAGGCCCAGCATCAGCAGCACAAGAAAGAGCGGCAGGAACCAGATCAGCATCAATCCGCCCTCGCCACGTCGCCGTCATGCAGCGGTTTCAACCGGCTTTCGCCGCCCAAAAGCGTCACGATCTGGCGGATCATCAGTTCGATATTGACGAGGGTGAGCAGCACAAAACCGACAAACAGCGATGTATACGCCCACGCGTTTCGAAAGCGGATATCTTCACCGCCCAAAAGACCCAGCGGGATCCGCAGTGACGCTGATTTCCCCCGCCCGGTAAGACTGTCGACATTGCTCCAGCCCAGTTGCACGCAGTAGATCAGAACCACCAGTGCCAGCGTCATCAAGGTTAACGTAAGCAGGGCAGAGGCGATCCGCCCAAGGGCGCGTTCCAGCATGTCGATGGCCACAAACCCGCCTTGGCGGTAGGCCATCGGTGCGATCAAGCCGGTCATCCAAAGCATCAAAAACCGCGCACCTTCTTCGGTCCAGTTGGGCGCGTCGTTCATCACATATCGAAAGAAAACCTGCCCCAAAATCAGGCACACCATCAAGGCCAGCGCGGCAATGGCCAAGGCACGGCCGATCCGCAGAACAACGTCATTGAACAGCTGCAAGGGGGCGAGCACCCCCAACAAAAGCGCCATGGCGCTTCCTCCCAATCTGACCTGCTTTTGCAGGTTTATCAGGCTTTTACAGCCCGTTATTAAAGCGACCAAACTGGCCGCCTGCAAAGATCAATGGGGCGCCGTCGCGCGATTGCGCGCGGGTGACACGACCGACCTGGATCAGGTGATCGCCCGCGTCATGGGTGGCCTCAAGCGTGCATTCAAAGCGTGCGAGGCAGTTTTCGATTAGTGGCACATCATGCGCGCCGGTGTGCCAGTTCAGCCCTTCAAACGCGCTGCGGGATTTCGCAAATCCCATTGCGGTATCGGATTGCTCAACACCCATCACATGGATCGCGTAATGTGGGCAATCATGGTAAACGTCGAACCGGGTTGATGCCTTGTCGAGCGACCAAAGCACCAGCGCAGGCTCAAGCGAGACCGACGAAAAACTGTTTGCCGTGATGCCGCAAGGGCCGGGCGCCGTGATGACGGTTACACCAGTCGCAAATTTGCCCAAGGCATCACGAAAAGCGCGGGACGTGTCCGGGCCCGGCTCGAAATCCTGCATGAAAGTCCCCTCGGCTCCGTCCATCATGGCACCTCGTGGCCCAGTGCGTGTGTGTACAAACCGAACCACGTCTCGCGATCCATTTCCACCTTGAATGCGTCCGAGAACGATTTGATGCGCGAGATTGTGTTCGTGCCCATCACCGGCATGATGTTTGCAGGGTGGGCCAGCAGCCATGCGACGGCAACAGCCGCGTCATCGATGCCGTATTGTTTCCCGATCGTGGTTAATGCCTCGCGCAAACCCGCATTGTCCGCGTCAAACAACCCGCCGCCGCCAAGGGGCGACCACGCCATCGGCGTGATGCCGTCGCGTTGCAAAAACGCCAGATCACCATTGGTAAACGCGTCATGGGCCAGCAAGCTCAATTCGATCTGGTTCGTGACCAATTTGCCTTTCAACGCCGACGCCAACAGTGCCCAATCATGCGGCTTGAAATTCGAAACGCCCACATGGCCCACCTTGCCCGAGGCGACGACTTCGTCCAGCGCTGCGGCCGTTTCGTGGTGGTCCATAAGGGGGTCAGGGCGGTGGATAAGCAGCAGATCAATATGTTCAATATTCATATTTTTCAATGAATTATCGACCGAAGCTAAGACATGCGCGCGGCTGGTGTCATAGTATTTGACCGGCTTGTCGCTGTATTTCCCAATAGGCGCGATGATGTCACATTTCGTGACAATCTCCATCTGGTCGCGCAGCTCGGGCGCCTCTTTCAACGCAGCACCCAGCAAGGCTTCTGCGCCATAATCGCCATAAATATCAGCCTGATCGAACGTGGTTAATCCTTGTTCAAGACAGGCATCAATCTTGGCACGCACATGCGCCACCGATGTGTCGTCGTCATCGCCCAGGCGCCACATGCCGTAGACGATGCGGCTGAAATCCAGTCCCTTGGTTAACGTGATCCGTTGCATTAGCGGCGCTCTCCCACGCCCAGTGGCGTTGCCGGTGTTTCTGCCGGAACGCGGCCGTAAGCCTCTGGCAAAGAACAGGTTTTCAAGTTGGGCAGCACGCGGCTGCCAAAGGATTTGCATTCATCGATATGCGGGTAGCCCGAAAAGATGAACGCGCGAATGCCCATTTTTTGATAAGCTTCAATTTCGGACATAACCTGATCGGTGGACCCGACAAGCGCCGCCCCGCAGCCCGAACGCGCGCGGCCCACGCCCGTCCACAGATGCGGTTCGATATAGCCGAATTTATCAGCCAACTCGCGGGCTTTGGCCTGGTGGGCAACGCCAAGCGAGATGCTGTCATGGGCGCGGTCGCGGATCAGTTGGCCGTATTCATCGTCCAGTTTGCTGACCAGATGTTCGGCGTATTCTTTCGCCTCGGCTTCGGTATCGCGGACGATCATGTGGACGCGCAAACCATAGTCCAGCGTGCGTCCATATTCGGCGGCACGTTGGTTAACAGCCTTCATGCGTTCAGCGATCTGCTCTTTGGGTTCGGGCCACATCAGGTAGACGTCGCAGTGCTGTGCGCAAAGGTCCAGCGCAGCGGGGGAGTAGCCCCCGAAATAGAGCAAAGGTCCGCCGTTTTGTTGATAAGGCCGCGCTGGATCGGTTGGGACCTTGTCGAAGTTATAGACCTCGCCGTGATAGGTAATCTCGTCCTGCGTCCAAGCTTGTTTAAGGATTTCGACGACTTCCTTGGAGCGCTTGTAGCGGAAGGCACTTTCGGCGACTTCGCCTGGGAAGTCCGAACTGATGACGTTCAGCGTCAGCCGACCTTTAAGCATGTGATCCAGCGTCGCGACGGTGCGCGCCAGCATGATGGGCTGCATCTCGCCGCAGCGGATCGCGGCAAGCATGTTGATGTTCTTGGTTAACGGTGCACAGCCAGCGACGAAGGATAACGTGTCTTGGCCGACCTGATAGGAGGACGGGCACAGGATGTTGCGAAAGCCCTGCGCTTCGGCTTCAAGCAGGATGTCGCGGCAATGCTCCCACGAGGAGCGTAGCGCGCTGTCAGGCACGCCAAGATAGGCGTAATCATCGGAACAAAGCGCCGAAAACCACGACACTTCAGCGGCGTCAAGATCTGCAGATGTGACCGGAACGATGGTCATCGACTCGGTTCCTTATTTGGATTTTTTACTTGCGTAGCATTCGCTTTGATATGCATCAATAGTGTATCAATTTCTTGAGTCTGTGACGTGGACGCAATAGCCGACCCTTCTGCTCTGCCCAAATGGCAGCAAATCAGCGAGATGCTGATCCGCGAGATCGCCGCCGGCCATCTGGTCGATGGCGCGCGTTTGCCCCCTGAGCGGGAGATGGCAACCGGTCTGGGCATCGCCGTGGGCACGTTGCGCAAAGCGCTGGCAGAGCTTGAGACGCAAGGTCTTTTGGAGCGGGTCCACGGATCGGGCAATTACGTGCGCGCGGGGCAAGCGGACAGCGTTTACGCATTCTTTCGGCTAGAGCGTGTCTCAGGTGGCGGGCTGCCGACGGCCCGGGTCTTGTCGGTCGATCGGATGGCGAAGCCTGACCGTTTGCCGGTGTTCGGAACCTCCACCGACGCGCACCGCATCCGCCGTTTGCGGATGCTGGATGGAGAGCCTGCAGCGCTGGAGGAGATCTGGCTGGATGCCGGATACGTTGCGTCCATCGCGCCGGATGATCTGTCGGAATCGCTTTACCTTTTCTATAAGCGCGCGTTGGGGCTGCGGATCAGCCGGATTGAGGATCAGATCGGGGTGAGTGCGTTGCCGGATTGGGGGCCAGATGGCTTTGGTCTGCCTGCGGGTGAACCCTGCGGATGGATCGAGCGGGTGAGCTGGGACCAAGATGGAGCACGAGCCGAGGTTTCGTGGACATGGTTCGATAATAACAAGGTTCGGTACATAAACCGGCTAGGATAGGAATATAAATGTCGAAAATAGTTAACTACGGCATTGTCGGCTGTGGCATGATGGGGCAAGAGCACATCCACAATATTGCCTTGTTGGAGCGCGCGCGTGTGTCGGTGGTGTATGACCCGGTCCCGGAGCTGGCGCAGGCCGCAGCAGGGATCGCAAAGGGTGCGCATGTTGCGGCCTCGCTGGACGATTTGCTGGCGTTTGACGCGCTGGACGCGCTGGTGATTGTTAGCCCGAACCATCTGCACGTGGCGCAGTTGCGCCAGATCGCAGCGAAACGGAGTTTGCCGATTTTATGTGAAAAACCCCTATACACGGCACCCGAGGATGCGGCGGTGATTGAGGCGTTCTCGCAAGACTATTCTGCGCCGGTCTGGGTAGCGATGGAGTATCGCTATATGCCGCCGATTGCGGCTTTGGTGAGCCGGGCGGCGCAGGTGACGGGCGGGGTGAAGATGCTGACGATCCGCGAGCATCGCTTTCCGTTTCTGCCCAAGATTGGCGATTGGAACCGGTTCAATGCGCAGACGGGTGGCACGCTGGTGGAGAAATGCTGCCATTTCTTCGATCTGATGCGCCTCATTTTGAGTGCGGAGCCGGTCCGGGTCATGGCCAGCGCGGGGCAGTCGGTGAACCATCTGGACGAGCGGTATGGCGGGCAGGCGCCGGATATCTGGGACAATGGCTATGTGATCGTCGATTTCGACAGCGGTGCGCGGGCGATGCTGGAGCTGTGTATGTTCGCCGAAGGCGCGCGGTTTCAGGAGGAGATCAGCGCGGTGGGGCCTGATGGCAAGATCGAGGCGCGGGTGCCGGGGCCGGGCCGGTTCTGGCCGGAGCGGCTGGGGCCACCGCCTGTACCGGAACTGGTGGTTTCGCCGCGAAACCCCAAAGGGCCGGTGATGGAGCCGGTGCCGGTGGATCCGGCGCTTCTTGCGGCGGGGGATCACAACGGGGCGACCTATTATCAGCACCAGCGGTTCTTGCAGATTGTGCGCGAGGGCGGCGTGCCGGAGGTGGGCCTGAGCGACGGTGCAAAGGCCGTGGCAATGGGGCTAGCGGCGCAGCGGTCAGCGGAAGAAGGTGTTGTGGTGACGCTTTAGGTTTCGCGTGCGAAACCGTGTTTTTGGAGCGCCTGCATTGATTTTGCAGGCTTTCTTTTTTTGACATTTCACATAATACTGGAGAGGGTACTAGCGCACTGTTTTTTATGAAAAAATTCATCTTTTTCCGATGCGTCTTGGGCAAGTCGCGGGAGCCTGCGGCGCGGATATTTCGGCAAAGGTGAAAAGGCGGCGGCGCACTCGATTTAAAGTGTCGGGGTTTTGGTGAGGCTCAGGTGTTCAGGTCTTCGACGAGGCCGCGGATGGGTTTTACGGCTTCCGATACATGGGCGATGGTGGTGATGCCGCGCGCTTCGAGCAAGGGGAGCAGCCTGCAATAGACCTGAGCGGTTGCGGTCGCGTCGCCGAGGGCGGTGTGGCGCAAAGCGTCCGGGATTGTGACGCTGAGTCGGTCGGCCAGCGCGTCGAGCGTGTGTTCGGCGCTTTCGCCAAAGACCACGGCAGAGAGCAGCACGGTGTCGAGCACGGGGTGATCGAATGTCACGCCCATCGCTTTGGAGTGCTTGTGCATTGGGTCGTCAGCGCCTGGACCAGTCGCATATGGGCGGTCAGCGTGTCGCCGTTTTTCAGCGTGAGGGTCAGCGGAACGCCTGCGTCATGTTCGGTCCATTGGGTTTTCTTGAAGGCCTCATTGATGCTGTCTTCCTCGAAGAATTCGAGCAGGGAGGCATCAAGGCTGGGGGCCTCATAGCCCGGCAGGCAATCGACGGCGGCCGCGTTGTAAAAGACCAGCCTGTGATCG
>ERZ1740067.1727-NODE-1727-length-14508-cov-12.572615_pt1 | contig 14508 bp, 15 predicted proteins | sample MGYA00581736_ERZ1740067 | MGnify/ENA primary metagenome ERZ1740067 (study PRJEB43018, sample SAMN04849236) | marine metagenome | isolation source: floating plastic debris | place: Pacific Ocean | collected 2008-08-27 | study: EMG produced TPA metagenomics... | reverse complement strand
CTGCTGCTTGCCGTTCCGCTTCAGCAGGTGCGATCGGTTTTGAAGGCGACCAAACCGCCCGTCCGTTCCATTGTTGCCTGCTGCAAGGGTATCGAACTAAGCACCGGGTTGGGGCCAACCGGCGTGATCAAGGATGCGCTACCAGACGCGGAAACCGCTATCCTGACCGGGCCAAGCTTTGCAGCCGATATCGCAGTCGGGCGCCCCACGGCGCTGACCTTGGCCTGTGAAGACGACACGCGAGGGGAAGCCTTTCAAACCTTGCTTACGACACCAACGCTGCGGCTCTATCGGACCACGGACACCATTGGAGCAGAGCTTGGCGGTGCTTTGAAAAATGTCATGGCGATCGCCTGCGGTGCCGTCATGGGTGCTGACCTTGGCAACAGTGCACGCGCGGCCATCATGACCCGGGGCTTTGCCGAAATGCAGCGTATCGGCGCGGTTTTTGGTGCAAGACAGGAAACACTTTCAGGTCTGTCTGGACTAGGCGACCTTGCACTGACATGCACGTCCGAGATGTCGCGGAACTACCGGCTTGGTTTGTGTCTGGGTCGAAACGAAGCGTTTGATCCCAGCGTTACTGTCGAAGGTGCCGCCACAGCGCGGGCCATGTCTGAGATCGCCCAGCGCAAGGGCATCGATGTGCCCATCACTGAAACGGTGACAGAGCTTCTTGACGGAACCATCGCAATCTCCGAAGCCATAGCAAAGCTTATGACCCGCCCATTGAAGGAAGAATAAATGCTGATCGCCCTAATCGCCCGTGACAAAGACGGCGCCCTTGAGACCCGCAAAGCCAATCGCGACGCGCATCTGGCTTATATCGACGCAACAGGGGTTGTTGAACAGGCCGGTCCGCTTTTGGACGAAGCCGAACAAATGATCGGATCGTTGATTGTGCTCGACGTTAAGGACATGGCTGTCGCGCAGGATTGGGCGGCAAATGATCCTTATGCAAAGGCTGACCTGTTCCAAAGCGTTGACTTGATCCCTTGGAAACGTGTGATCCAGAAATGAAGTACTGGTTGTTCAAATCCGAACCCTCAACCTGGTCTTGGGACCAACAGGTGGCCAAAGGCGACGCTGGCGAAGAATGGGATGGCGTGCGCAACTACCAGGCCCGCAACTTTATGCGCGACATGTCAGTCGGGGACCTTGGGTTCTTTTATCATTCGCAAAAGGAAAAGGCCGTGGTTGGCACGGTCGAAGTGATCGCTGAGGCGCATCCCGACAGCACCACAGAGGACGACCGTTGGGAATGCGTGGATATCAAGGCGGTCGAGACGGCCAAAACACCAATCACGCTCGACCAGATCAAGGCTGATGAACGGCTTGCCGAGATGGTTCTGGTCAACAACTCTCGTCTGTCAGTGCAGCCTGTGTCTGCCGGTGAATGGCGGATCATTTGCGATATGGCTGGTTTGACAGGCTAGGCGGACGCGTTTCACAATGCCCTCAAAACGGCGACGCAGACGTCGAACGAAAAGTGAGGGACAAACCATGTCGATACTCTCAATCATCATTGCGGGATTGGCCGGATGGGCGTTTGGTGCCTTCTGGTATACCGTGTTCGCCAAACCGTGGATTACAACATCGGGCGTCGCGACAGATGCCGACGGCAAACCAGCCAACCAGAAAAGTCCGCTGCCCTATGTGATCAGCATCGTGTCGGCCATTATCGTGGCCGCGACGATGTCATACGCGTTCAACATGTTGGACATCACAACCGTCACCAAGGGCTTCACATCCGGGCTGGGCATAGGTGCCTGCTTCGCAGCGCCGTGGTTGGCTACGAATTATGGGTTTGCGGGTCGGCCATTGGTTTTGACGCTGATCGACGCAGGCTATGCAACTTTTGGATCGGCAGTGATTGGCGCTGTGGTTGCGTGGTTGTGATGTACAGGTCAAAACACCAAACGGAGGATTCCGGTCCTAACCGAAACCCTCCGCCCCCGCGCTCCCAAGTCACCACGCGCGTCGACTGAATATGGTCCCGGTCATCCTAACCGCAGCGATATATGTACCGTAGGACCAACAACACGCCAAACACCAAATCCTTCAGATTTTAGGTACCTCGCCAAACATAACAGTGGCAGTTCACCTGACGGCGATCGGGCATAAGGCTCAAGCAGGTTTTACGCCCATTGAGTGTTAGCGGCAGGAGAGCATAAGAATCTCTTTTCGCTACACAAAAACGACGTATGCTGACCGCATAGCTTAGATTAGTGCGGAAGAAATCATGGAACCAATTGATGTTTTAACAGACCAGCTTGCCCTGTTGGGGGGCTTTGGCAGCCCAGGCGTACCAGGTTCGACCGAAGATTTGCTTGCGCTGACTGTTGGCGACTATCGCGCCATTTTGGATATGGCAGAGCAAACAATTGCGGACCTTCCATTTCCTTTACCGGATAGCGAACTGAGAGAAATCACCGGCGCGATCAATGAAACACGGGCGGCTCTTGCGCCTTTCCCTGACAGTCAGGTGATCGGTGAAATCTCTGGCGTTGATCTTGGCGACGGAAATGGCGGTGGCACGGGTGGCGGAGACGGCGGTGGTTCTGGCGGTGGCGGGACAATCGACGTTCCGACCCAGATCGAACAGGTCTATGCCGACGCGCTAAGTGCGTTGAATGCCCAAGCATGGACGGTACAGGGCGGGGTCTTCCAGTCACCTCAATTCACAGCAGATGTGGTCACCACGGACTGGAGTGCGTTCGGACCGCAAGGACAGGTGCTCTATTCTGGTCAGGACTTTCTGTCACTCGTAAATGCACTTTCCGCAGGATGGTCAGCCTCATTTGTCAATTACATCTCAAACCAAGCGGTTTTGGAGCAAGGTCTCCTCGACGCTGGTACCTCGTTGGAAACCCTGCAAGAGCTTGCCATCGGTGATTTGACCTTCGCTGGTTTAGCGTGGAACGTTCTCCCTGCTGCCGTCAATGATCTGCTCAACGGCCGATCCGAAGACGGGACCAACCAAAGGCTTCAATTCACTGAGAACCTTTTGAACGCCATTTATGATGGGTTGATCTCGGACTTTACGGATGCGCTACCAGGGGTCGAATCCGTCCTCGATGGGTTCTTTTTGGGGTACCGCGAAAGCGGCGACCGGCGTACGTACGAAAGCGGGTTCGAAATTGGCGTGTCCGGCACGGACCAATCAGATGTCTTTTTCCTGACCCCACTGGATGACGTTGTGAACGGCGGCGCACTTGGCGACATGCTGCTTGGTGTTGATGGCGACGATAATCTGAACGGCGGAGACGGGATTGATCACCTGTTCGGCGGCAAAGGAAACGACTCTTTGACCGGAGGGCCAGGAGACGACGACATCCACGGCGGTGAAGAAACAGAGGATTTGACGGTCGAACCACCGGAAGACAACGATACAGCCTTCTATCTTGGCGATCTGAACAACTTCACAATCAGCCTGTCACGGCTTGGAGATATCTTCGTCACGGACCGCACAGGCGCCGAAGGGTCAGATCGCCTGATCGATGTCGAGACCCTCGTGTTTGCCACCGGCGGATCAGCGTTTGCCGATGGCGTGATCGACCTTACTCAATTTGGCGACATTGCTTCGTTGGGAGGAGCGCAGATTACCGAGTTCGTGGAGCTTTACATCGCGTATTTCAACCGCGCACCGGATGCCATCGGACTGAACTTCTGGGGAACCGCCTTTGCAAATGGCGTAACACTTGAAGAGATCGCGGCACTCTTCCTCGACCAGGAAGAGACACGCGCCACATATCCGTCGGATGCGACGAATTTGGACTTTGCAACCGAAGTCTACACAAACGTTCTTGGTCGCGACCCGGATCAACCCGGCTTGGATTTCTGGGTACCGCTTTTGGATAGCGGTGGCGTATCACGTGGCACGTTTATTCTCGAAGTGCTCAAAGGCGCGAAGGTGGATGCCCCGGATGGAAGCAGCCAAGAAGAGATCGATCTGCGTGCAGGGGATCAAGCCTATCTTGCGGAAAAGACCAACATTGGCGGACAGTACTCTGTCGTGAATGGGTTGTCCGACGTTGCCGATGCGATTGCTGTGATGGACCTGTTTGTTCGTGATGACGACTCGTCTGGTGAAGCGGCTTTGGCGCGTATTGCACAGGAGTTGGCAGAGGCCGAAGCAAACGGTGAGTTCCTCATGCCGCTCATCGGCTTCGACCAGTTCGATTTCGGAACGGATATGTTTGGGTAAACCCACCAAAACGACAAAAGCGCCCTCAAAACGGGGCGCTTTTCAAAGCTCTGACTGACGCGATAGCTCAGCCGTAGACAGCCTCTTTACCAAAGTGCTTGGTCAACATGTAGTAAACCACCGCGCGGTACTTGTTGCGCTCGGATTTGCCGTAGGTTTCGATCACCGAATTGATCGCGTCCATCAGTTCGGGGCCATCCGCTAGGCCCAGTTTCTTGATTAGAAAGTTGTTCTTAACAGTTTCCAGCTCCGACTCTTGCGAACCTGCGACCGTTGACGCATCCGCGTTGTAAATCGCTGGGCCGCATCCCACTGTGACTTTGGTCAGCAGGTCCATATCGGGTGTCATCCCGCATTTGTTCTTCAAGTCGTCGGCATACTGCGCGATCAAGTCGTCTCTCTTACCCATCACTGTCTCCCTGTGGCATTGACTTTTATCTGAGGGACCGGCCCCCCATTGCGCGCAAAGGTGACAAAAACAATTCTTGCGGGCAACGGAAAATCACGTTTTGCGTTACGTCAGCGGGAATTCCCCCTAGAGTTGGCGAGAAAGCCACGGGATGTTCAGGTGGCAAAACAACCTTCGGGAGGGACAGATGGGTCTTTGGAGTTTCATGAAATCAGCAGGTCGCAAGCTTGTAGGCGGCGATGACCTGCCAACGGCGGCATTGCTTGAGAAAGAGGTCTCTGACCTTGGGCTCGACACCAAGGGGGCAGAGATCAAAGTCGAGGGCGACAAGGTGGTCGTCACCGGCGGAGACATGAGCCAGGAAGAACGCGAGAAGGTGATTCTTGCGGTGGGCAATGTCGAAGGCGTGGCCGAGGTCGAGGCCGACACGTCCGGCGATCCGGTCTTCCATACGGTCGAAAAGGGCGACACGCTGTGGGCGATTGCGGAAAAGACGTTGGGCAGCGGCGCCAAGTACAACGCCATCTTCGAAGCAAACCGCCCGATGCTGTCCCACCCTGACAAGATTTATCCGGGCCAGACTCTGCGGATTCCGCAAGAGGCTTGAAGAAAAGCCCCGCGATTGCGGGGCCTTTCATTTATCCTATGCGCGATGTCACTGCATCGCCATTTGCGCGGTTGGCGTGGACATTGAAATCGCGCGCTCTTCTTCTGTCATGTCTTCAGCGATGCCATCGAACAGCGGGGTCGAGAGGTAGCGTTCGCCGGTGTCGGGCAACATAACCAGCATGACTGAGCCGTCCGGCGCGGTTTCTGCGAGTTTCATGGCAATCGCAAAGGTTGAGCCGCCGGAAATGCCGGTGAAGATGCCTTCTTCCGCCGCAAGCCTGCGCGACCACGCGATGCCGTCAGCCCCGGCAACCGGGATAAGCTCATCATAATAGCCACCGTCGATGGCTTCCTGCAGGACAAACGGGATGAAGTCTGGAGTCCAACCCTGGATCGGGTGCGGTTCAAAACTTGGGTGACTTTCGGTCGGCTGGTGCGCGTCATTGCGCGTATTCACGTAACCCGACCCGACAATCGCTGCGTTTGCGGGTTCAGTTAGGATGATCTTGGTATCTGGTCGCTCTTTCTTGAGAACACGCGAGACACCGGACACGGTGCCTCCGGTGCCGTAGCCGGTAATCCAGTAATCAAGCCGTTCACCTTCGAAATCCCCAATGATTTCTTTGGCTGTGGTGTTTTCGTGAATTTCAGCGTTGGCCGAGGTCTCAAACTGACTGGCAAGGAACCAATCATTGGTTTCGGCCAGTTCTTTGGCTTTGGAGTACATGCCAAACCCCTTAAGCGCCTTGGGCGTAAGCACAACTTTCGCGCCAAGAAATCGCATGAGGCGGCGACGTTCGATAGAAAAGCTTTCGGCCATCGTAACCACCAGCGGATACCCTTTTGCAGCGCACACCATCGCGAGTCCGATACCGGTGTTGCCGGACGTGGCTTCCACAACTGTTTGACCAGGTTTGAGACGTCCATCCCGCTCGGCCGCTTCGATAATGTTTAGCGCAAGGCGATCTTTGACCGATCCAGCTGGATTGAACGCTTCAAATTTTACGTAAACCGTCACGTTCTTCGGTGCGATCCGGTTGATACGGATCGTCGGTGTGTTGCCGACCGTGTCGAGGACGCTGTCATAGCGCGTGCCGCGTCCGGTTGTGGTACGAATGGCCATGTCGGTCACTCCTTATATGCGGGGTCATCTTGGGTGAAACTGCCATACCGGCTCATGCATTGGTAGGTCGTCGCATTGCAGATCAGGACAAAAGAACGCCCGCCCAACTTGCGTTGGGCGGGCGGAATTCTGTGCTGCCTTGGTGATTTGGCGAAGAACCTAGTACCGATAATGCTCTGGCTTAAACGGGCCTTCGGGTTTGACACCGATATACGACGCCTGATCTGACGACAGTTCGGTCAGCTTCACACCGATCCGCGCGAGGTGCAGGCGGGCGACTTTTTCGTCGAGGTGTTTGGGCAGGATATAAACCTGATTGTCGTAATTCTCGCCATTCTTCCAGAGCTCTATCTGGGCCAGCACCTGGTTGGTGAAGGATGCGGACATCACGAAAGAGGGGTGACCAGTGGCGTTGCCAAGGTTCAACAGGCGGCCTTCGGAGAGGAGGATGATCCGGTTGCCTGAGGGCATCTCGATCATGTCGACCTGTTCTTTAATGTTTGTCCACTTGTGGTTCTTTAAGGATGCCACCTGAATTTCATTGTCGAAGTGGCCGATGTTGCCGACGATGGCCATGTCCTTCATCTCACGCATGTGTTCGATGCGGATGACGTCCTTGTTGCCGGTGGTGGTGATGAAGACATCGGCTGAATCAACCACATCTTCCAACAGAACAACCTCAAACCCGTCCATGGCAGCTTGCAATGCGCAGATGGGGTCGGCTTCGGTCACTTTCACACGCGCACCCGCGCCGGCGAGGGACGCAGCGGAGCCTTTGCCCACATCGCCATAGCCGCAGACGACAGCGACCTTACCCGCCATCATGGTATCGGTCGCGCGGCGAATGCCGTCGACAAGCGATTCCTTGCAGCCGTACTTGTTATCGAATTTCGACTTGGTGACGCTGTCGTTCACGTTGATCGCCGGGAACGGCAGTTGGCCATTCTTGTGCAGCTCATAGAGGCGATGCACGCCGGTCGTGGTTTCCTCGCTGACGCCTTTGATTGCATCGCGGGTTTTGGTGAACCAGCCCGGGGACGCTGCCATCCGCTTGGCGATCTGTTTCTTGATGACCTCTTCTTCCTCAGATTGCGGGACTGGAATGATCTCTTCCCCCGCTTCAGCGCGCGCGCCAAGCAAAACGTAAAGCGTTGCGTCACCGCCATCGTCAAGGATCATGTTCGCGCCTTCAGGGAACATGAATGATTTGTCGAGGTAGTCCCAATGCTCTTCCAGTGTCTGACCTTTGATCGCAAAGACCGGAACGCCAACTTCGGCAACGGCTGCGGCTGCGTGATCCTGGGTTGAAAAGATGTTGCACGACGCCCAGCGCACATCAGCGCCCAAGGCGGTCAGGGTTTCAATCAGAACAGCCGTCTGGATCGTCATATGCAATGATCCGACAATGCGCGCGCCGGTCAGTGGCTTGCTCTCGCCGTATTCTTCGCGCAGCGCCATGAGCCCCGGCATTTCGGTTTCGGCGATGTCCAGTTCCTTGCGGCCAAATCCGGCCAATGCAATGTCTTTGACGATGTAATCCTTGGCCATGCGCGGCGCTCCTGACTGTCATGCACGTTTGCGCGTGCAGGTAGCACGGGGTTGCGCTTGCGGCAATGCGGTGCAGATTGGCGGGTGAACAACGTGTGAGTGCCCAATGCCCCGACCCCCCCGCGCCTGGCAACGGATGCTGTCCGGCCGCAGGCTCGACCTTCTCGACCCAACGCCTGTCGATATCGAGATTGAAGATATCGCGCATGGTCTTGCGTTTGTGGCGCGCTGGAACGGGCAGACCTTTGGGGATTATGCGTATTCGGTGGCTGAGCATTCATTGCTGGTTGAAACCTTGTTTTCGAGGCTTTGCCCCAAGGCAACCGCAGCAGAGAAGCTGACAGCGTTGCTGCATGACGCGCCGGAATACGTGATTGGCGACATGATCTCTCCGGTGAAGGCTGCGGTCGGGCCGGGATATGGCGCATTGGATGACCGGTTGGCGGCAGCGGTGCATATCCGATTTGGATTGCCCGCCGCGGTACCGGTGAGGTTGAAAAAGCAGATCAAAAAGGCGGACCGCATCAGCGCCTGGATGGAAGCCACACAAATCGCGGGGTTCACGCGCAGTGAGGCGGATAAGTTCTTTGGTGCGCCTGACCTTGATCTGATCGCCGATCTGACGATTGTCTTGCGTCCGCCCGTCGAGGTCCGCGCGGAGTTCACCACACGCCACGCGGCACTGTTGGAGCAGATGGCATGATTACTGTGCGCAAGGCGGGCGCTCTGGATGCGCGCGACATGGCAGAGCTGTTGAACGCAATTATCCGCAAGGGCGGGACAACAGCATTCGTCGAAGAAGTAACCCGCGACACTCTGCTGGAATGGTTTTCCTATGCTCCGGGTCGATCCGTCTGGCACGTGGCTGAAACCGAAGACGGCGATTTGCTGGGGTTCCAGTCCATCGAACCAAACGCAAAGCTTCCGCCTGAGGCTTGTGACATTGCAACCTTTGTGAAGGTCGGACAAACCGGTTTGGGGATCGGGTCAAAGCTGTTTGAAGCCACCAAAGCAGCGGGCGTGGCCTTGGGTTATTCTTGGATCAACGCCACGATACGGGCCGACAATTCGGGCGGGCTCGCCTATTATCAAAGTCGCGGTTTTGAGGATTACGCACGCCATAGAGACGTTCCGCTTGGCAACGGCCAAATCGTGGATCGCATCAGCAAACGGTACGAACTCTAGACGTTGTGCGCGGAAGAAGCGTTGAGTTTCGTCAACTTGTTTGATCGCCGAAAGCGAAGGTTGAGCAGTGTCAGCCAGTGCCATTGCAATATATGTCCAGACTTGAAAGTGCCAGCGGCTGTTGCCCATTCGATTTCATTTGCGATATCCTGCGTCATCGGGCGGCCAGCTTCGTCAAACCGCCGTGTAGATCTCATCATTTCCTGAGGTATTTGCAACATGATCTGCTCCTCTTCCTCTAAGTGACTGACGCAGATATGGGTTGTCTTGGTCTAAAAACCGAGTCAGGAATATTTTCGATTTGATAGATGAGCTTAAAGATGCCTGAAATTGATTGGAGACAGCTTCCGCCGCTGGCAAGTCTGCGCGCTTTCGAAGCGACAGCACGGTTGAACGGCTTTTCCGCTGCCGCGCGGTCATTGAACGTGACGCCTGCTGCGGTGGCTCAACAGGTTCGTGCGCTTGAAACCGATCTGAGCATCAAGCTTGTCAAGCGCGATGGACGCGGCGTGGTGTTGACCGCTGCAGGACGCCAATTGGCCAGCCCGTTGAGAGAAGCGTTTTCTCAATTGGCCAATGGCGTTGAGCAACTGCGCGCGACCGAACAGACGCGTGGGATCAAGGCCACCACGACCACCTACATTGTCGACGCAGTGATCGCTCCCAAAATTTGGAGTTTTTGGAAGAAGCACCCCGACATACCGGTCACGTTTGCGCCTGGGGCTTGCCTTGCGCCTGTCGATTTCGAAGGTTTTGATTTCGGAATACGGGTCGGCGCGCCAGAGGATTGGCCGGACTATCAGAGTGAGTTTCTGTTGGAATGTGAAACCATCCTTGCGGCATCCCCTGAACTTGCTGCCAGCGATGACCCACAGAACATCCCTTGGATGCTTGGCGACAAAGAGAAAATAAACAAACAGACAATCAGAAACGCTGGATTAGATGCTGACCGCATCGTGCGACGTGACATTGGGGACCTGTCGCTTGAAATCGAAGCTGCAAAGCAAGGCGTCGGAGCCATTATTGCAGCTGAAGTCGTGATACGGCGCTTTTTGGAAGACGGATCGCTGGTAAAGCTTGATCTTAAATCGCCACCAAATTCAGTTTACCACGTCATCTTACCAAACGGACCAATACGCCCGTCTGTGCGCACCTTTGTGGACTGGCTGAAAGCGTCTTTAGCCGAAGATGCCTAGCTTCGCGCCTTGCATCACGCCTTTTGATTAAAACGCGTGTTCAGCGCGGCGACCGCTTGGCCAGAATGCGCTGCAACGTGCGACGGTGCATATTCAGACGGCGTGCGGTTTCAGACACATTGCGATCGCAAAGCTCGTAAACGCGCTGGATGTGTTCCCAGCGAACGCGATCTGCGCTCATCGGATTTTCTGGCGGTGGCGGCAAGTCGTCACCTTTGGCCAAAAGCGCGTTGGTGATGTCGGTCGCATCCGCGGGCTTGGACAAATAGTCTGTTGCGCCGATCTTAACGGCGGCGACGGCGGTGGCGATGGCACCGTACCCTGTCAGGACCACAACCCGGCTGTCAGGCCGTTTTTCACGGATCACTTCGACCACGTCGAGCCCGTTGCCGTCTTCTAATCGCAAATCGACAACCGCGTAAGCCGGGGGACGTGCTGTCGCGATGGCAGAACCCGCAGTCACCGAAGGCGCGGTTTCCACTTCAAAACCACGTTTTTCCATCGCTTTGGCCAGACGCCGCAGAAACGGTTCGTCATCATCGACCAATAGCAGGCTCTTGTCTTCCCCCAGATCTTCTGAAGCTCGCTCGCTCACGTGGTTCCCTCCCGTGCGATGTGTTGACGCACAGTATTACCGGCGTTTTATTCAACATCAACGGGCAATTAACGTGTGATCAGCCGACTTCAAGAAAGCAGGATGCTCTTTCCGCCACAGCTTCGGCGCTCAGGTCGCGGCGGAAGAACTCTACAAATCCATCTTCGGGCATAACCAGATAGCTGAATGTCGAATGATCGACGAGGTAATATTCGTCATCTGACGGCTGGCGGCGATAGTAGGTGCGGTAGGCCTGGCTGGCCGCGCGCACCTGTTCTTCTGACCCAGTTAATCCGATCATGTCCTCGTGCATGTTGTAGGCAAAATCACCCACAACCTCGGGCGTGTCGCGTTCGGGATCGACGGAAATGAAGATGGGCGTCACCGATTTGCCCTGTTCCGTCAAAATATCGATCGCTTCGGCGTTGCGCACATTGTCGAGCGGGCAGACGTCCGGGCAAAACGTGTATCCAAAGTAAATCAGAGAAGGCTGCGTGATGACATCTTGATCGGTGACAGTCTGGCCCTCGGAATTCACCAAAGTGAACGGCCCGCCGATCTGTTCGACACCGCCTGCCACTTGGGTTGAACGGCATTGGGCATATTTATCGCCAGCGGTGTCTGCGGGCATCGTCGCGTACCAAATTCCGCCGATTAACGCACACACGGCCACAAGGGCTGAAATCACAGCGATCCGCATCTCTTCATCCTCTCTGTCGCAGCGCGCATTATGCGCTTCTTTTCGAACGAGCGTTGCTTATGCTCTGTGTCTGTCGAGGTAAGGATTTTCCACGACGACACAAGCGACGAAAGGGCGCAGATGACGCACTCAGAATTCGGGCTGTTTCACGAACGCGAACGCGGGAGCTTTATTCGTCTGCGGACCATGATTTGGCTGCGCTGGTTTGCCATCATTGGTCAGCTGACCGCCATCACATTGGCGCAGCAGCTTTACAACCTTCAGCTTGAATTGGGCCTTTGTTATCTGGCGGTTGGCGTTTCGGTCGTTGGCAACCTGATTGCCATCTTCGTGTTCCCGGAAAACAAGCGCCTCAACGAGGCCGAGAACTTTTTGATGGTTCTCTTCGACCTCTTGCAACTGTGTTTCTTGCTGTACCTGACAGGTGGTCTTCACAACCCTTTTACCATTCTGATCCTGGGTCCCGTAATCGTATCGGCCACGATCATGACATTGCGGTCCACACTGATTATCGGCGCCACCGCTTTGACGCTTGTCACTCTGATGGTGTTTTTCCACCTGCCGTTGCGCACCGAACAAGGGTTTATCCTTCGCATTGCGGATGTGTTTGTATTCGGTCAATGGGTCGCAATCACAATCGCAGTCATCTTCCTGTCGCTTTACGCGCGCCAGATTACCGAAGAAATGACGTCGATGAGTGATGCTGTTGTCGCTACACAATTGGCGCTGAGCCGAACCCAGATGCTTAACAATCTTGGAGGTGTGGTCGCTGCTGCCGCTCATGAGTTAGGCACACCGTTGGCGACGATTAAACTGACCAGCGCCGAATTGATCGAAGATCTGGACGACAAGCCTGACCTACAGGAAGACGCCAAGCTGATCCGCGAACAGGCGGATCGATGTCGCGATATTCTGCGGTCCATGGGGCGTGCGGGAAAAGAAGACATCCACATTCGCACTGCGCCTTTGGTTGAGGTTATCCGCGAAGCGGCAGAGCCGCATCTGCATCGCGGGAAAGACGTGTTGATTGACGGATTTGATGAGGACGGTTTGTCGGGCAATCCGCCGGCCACACTGCGCCGTCCCGAGATCATTCACGGCTTGCGCAACCTGATCCAGAACGCCGTCGATTTTGCCCGCGCCACCGTTTGGGTCGAAGCGCGATGGACGGACAAAACCGTGACCATCCGCATCATGGATGACGGTCCGGGATATCCTGCGAACATGTTGGGTCGGATCGGTGATCCGTTCATGCGCAACCGGCGCACCGAGCGTGAACGGACGGCGCGGCCAGAGTACGAAGGCATGGGTCTTGGCCTGTTCATTGCTAAAACGTTGCTCGAACGATCCGGCGCAGAACTTAGCTTTGCAAACGGCGGTGACATTGAAAACGGCAAACCGCGCCGACGCGGCGCAGTGGTTGAGGCCGTTTGGCCCCGGGATGCGATTGTTCCACCAAGCTTGCCCAAAGGCGAGGGGATTGGCGAAAATCAACCTTTCCAGATCTAATCATTTACGAACCAGAAACCTTAACCATGTATTAAGGTTCTGAGCGTTCACTGGCACTCGTGTTTGCTGCGGGTGTCAAAGAACGTGTCTTTGCTGGGATTCTCTGGACTTGTTGGCGTGGCCTTTTCGGGCCTGATCAGCCTGTTGATATGGCAGATGAGCCGATCTTCACAACCGATCAAACAAGAGGTTGCACCCGACACCAAAGCGATGACCCTGTTGTTTCGCGATGGGGTTCTCGTCGACGCAGACAACGCGATTTGGGAATTGCTCGACGCCTCTGACCAGCCCAGTTGGGACGACGTTCGCTCTGCGCTAAAGACGCTTGTCCCCGATTTGCCAAATACCCTTCCCAAAGCGCCCATGATGGTACCTCATCGATCTGGGCCGAAGATCAGTGTCGATCTATCGGACGCCACGCTGCGCGTTAGCTTGCTGCCATCAGACGACGTGAGCGAGACCTGGTTTCATGCATTGCAGAACAACCACGAACTGTCGCTTGTGCGGCCTGCTTTTGATCATGCCCCAAACCCTGTTTGGTGTGTTGACCGTGATGGTGCGGTCCTTTGGGGCAACGCTGCATTTGAAAAGCTGGTTGACGCGCGCACTGGGCCCCAAGAGCTTGCAGGCCTCGTGACACAGGCCATGCAAGAGACGCAAGGGAGCCGGATCTCCTTGCCCTCGACGGACGGGCGCCAAAAACGATGGTTTGAGGTGACGACAGAACCATTGGAGCACGGTGTTCTGCATTTTGCGACTGCAGTTGATGCTGTGGTTCAAGCAGAAGAGGCGCAACGGAACTTTGTGCAGACCCTGTCCAAGACCTTTGCCAATCTCACAACCGGGCTTGCGATTTTTGATCGCAACCGACGCTTGGCCCTCTTCAACCCGGCTTTGATTGACCTGAGCGGGCTATCAGCCGAATTTCTAAGCAGCCGACCCAATCTGTTCGAGTTCTTCGACAAACTGCGTGATCAACAGATCATGCCAGAGCCCAAAAGCTATGATACCTGGCGCGAGCGGATGGCGAAGCTTGTGGCCGCTGCTAGTGACGACCGCTTCAGCGAAACATGGAACCTCGTTGATGGGCAGACCTTTGACGTCACAGGTCGGCCTTATCCTGACGGGGCCATTGCGTTTCTGTTCAACGATATCACCGCCGAAGTGTCGCTAACACGCGGGTTTCGGACGGAATTGGAGACCATGCAATCGTGCCTCGATGCGATGGAAGATGCGGTTGCGATCTTCAATCAGCAAGGTGTCCTGATCGCGTCGAACGCTGCGCAAAAAACGCTTTGGGCCACTGATCCGGACACGTGTTTGACGGATGCGACCATTTTGGATGCGACCCAACAGTGGAAATCAGCGTTCCATCCCGCGCCTGTCTGGCCCGAACTGCGCGAGTTTGTGACCAAAACCAGCGAACG